>Ga0209010_1000056_pt1 | contig 45359 bp, 40 predicted proteins | sample BlaSpr_A8_OM1_O3_FD_187985 | JGI IMG/M metagenome (GOLD analysis project Ga0209010, IMG submission 187985) | Forest soil microbial communities from Thunder Bay, Ontario, Canada - Black Spruce, Ontario site 2_A8_OM1_O3 (SPAdes) (version 2) | ecosystem: Environmental > Terrestrial > Soil > Boreal...
TCGGATACGTGATCATGCCCGAGCACTTCCACATGCTGATCAGCGAACCGCAGGTGGGAACTCCATCGACCGTGATGCAGGTGTTGAAGCAGCGTTTTGGGCGCCAGCTTCGCAGCGCACTCAAAGGTGATCGGCGGCTCTCGGTCCAAGACGGCACGGAAGCGCGTATCTGGCAGCCTCGCTTCTACGACTTCAACGTGCGGACCGAGGGCAAGCGAATGGAGAAGTTGCGCTACATGCATCGCAACCCCGTGAAGCGCGAACTGGTGAGCGCACCCGAGCACTGGGCCTGGAGCAGCTTTCGTCACTACTTCTGCCGCGAACCGGGACTGGTCCGAGTGGATGACTGTGCGGTCATGGAGATGAAGTTGCGTCCGCCGGCGGCATGACTGCGCGACCACCCGCCCTTTGCAAAAAACGCAAAGGACGGGGCACCCCAACTCGAATTCCGCCGAAATCAGATTCTCCCAAAATCAAATTCTCCGCATGTCAAATTCTCATCACTCGTGCCCGTGCTAGACTCGCTTTAGCTCCCGGCCATGCGGATCCTCACCCGCTACATCCTCCGCGAAGTCACGGCTCATGCTCTGATCGGCGTGGCCGTGTTCACCTTTGTTCTGTTCACGCGCGACCTGGGACAAATCCTCGAACTGGTGGTTCGCAACAGCGCTCCGCTGCCCAGCGTCGCCGAAGTCTTCTTCTTCATTGTTCCCGTCACGCTCACCATCAGCATTCCGGCTGGCGTGCTGGTCGGGATTCTCATCGGTCTGAGCCGGCTCGCGGCCGACAGCGAGATCACCGCCATGCGAGCTAGCGGCATTGGCGTCTGGAGCTTTCTCCGCATCGTTTCCATCTTTGCCGTAGCCGCGTGGATTCTAGCTCTGGGCAACGGAATTTACCTGGCACCCGCGTCCCAGGCCGCCATGGTCCATTTGCAGGATCGCCTGAAGTCTTCGCAAGTTTCATTCGAAGTGCAGCCGCGAGTGTTCTACGAAGGCTTTCCCGGACTCGTGCTCTACGTCCAGAACGTGAAAGCCGCGCAAGGCGCAGCTATTTGGAAAGGCGTCTTCATCGCGGACACCAGCGTCCCATCTTCCCCGCGAATCACGCTGGCGCAGCAGGGCATTCTGGTGAGCGAGGGACCGGAGACTCTGCACCTGCACCTCACCGATGGCTCGACGCATGAGATCGATCCGAAGATTCCGGATCACTATCAGATTTCTACCTTCGAGCAGACGGACATCCCGATTCCTGTGCCGCAAGCCGACAGCGCGAAGGAACAGGACCTGGTGCCGGTCTCGCAAATGAATACTTGGGATCTTTGGCGGCAGGCCCACAATCAAAGAGATCCGGCTCTGGCCCGCTGGTACTTGATCGAGTTCCATCGCCGCTTCGCGCTGCCCACGTCGTGCCTGGTGCTGGCGCTGGTCGGAATTCCTCTTGGCCTCTCGTCGAAGAAGGGCGGCAAATCGACCGGCTTCGTGCTCGCCATCCTGCTGGTGTTCGCGTATTACTCCGCATCCCTGGTGGGAGTTTCGCTGGCGCGGCAGGGGAGACTGTCGGCCGGCTTCGGGGTTTGGTTGGCGAATATCGTCTTCTTCCTGGGCGGCGCTTTTCTGCTCTGGCGCGCGGAGCATCGGCCCTTTGAAATCTCTTCCCTACGCCGACTCTGGCATCCCTTTGGAGCAGGAATGCGCGACGCCGCCGGAATGCCATTTCGCAGCCACCGTGCGGAAGATGTTTTCCAGCGAGCCGCTACTCGGCGCCGCGTCTTCAGCGCCCGCTTCCCCATGATCCTGGACGATTACGTGCTGCGCGACTTCGGCATGAATCTGGCCATGGTCGTGGCTGCGTTTCTGATGCTGCTGCTGGTGTTCACCCTTTTTGAGTTGCTGGGAGACATTCTTCGCAATCAGATTTCGCCGCTGGTGGTGGGAGCGTACCTGCTGAACGTTTCGCCTTACTTCGTTTACAACATCACGCCCTTGAGCATGTTGCTGGCGGTTCTGATTACTTTGGGCGTGATGCAGCGCTCCAACGAAGTCACGGCAATCAAAACGGCAGGGATGAGCATTTACCGCATCGTCACGCCGCTGCTGGTAGCTTCAGCCATACTGGCTGCTGGCCTTTTCTTTGCCGACCAGTTTTACTTGCCGCACGCCAACAAGCGCCAGGACGCGCTGCGCAACCAGATCAAAGGCAAGCCAGCGCAAACCTATTTGAATCCGGACCGGAAGTGGATTTTCGGACAGCACTCCGATATTTACTACTACGAGTTGTTCGATTCCGATCGCGATCAGTTCGGCAGGCTTGCCGTTTTCCAATTCGATCCTGCAACTTTCCAGTTGACCAAACGAATCTACGCGGAGCGGGCGCACTGGGAAGAAACTCTGCAGCGCTGGGTTTGCACCAAGGGGTGGGAGCGCGATTTGCGCGGGCCAGCCATCGAAGACTATCGCACCTTCGAAGTGGCGACGTTCCCCTTTGTCAGCGAACCTCCCACCTACTTCAAGAAGGAAGTGAAGCAGTCCTCGGAAATGAACTATGAGGAACTGCGCCGCTATATTCGCGACCTGCAACAGAGTGGCTTCGATGTCGTGCGGCTGAGGGTTCAGCTGCAAAAGAAATTAGCCTTCCCGATCATAACGCTGGTCATGGCCGTGCTCGCGATTCCGTTTGCGCTTTCGGCAGGACGGCGCGGCGCAATCGCCGGAGTCGCCGTGGCTGTGGGAATTGCGGTCGTCTATTGGACGGTAGCCGGGCTTTTCGAAGCGATGGGAAACATCAGCCAGTTGCCGCCGGTCCTGGCGGCTTGGTCGCCCGATCTGATCTTCGCGCTGGTGGGCGGATATCTGGTCCTGAAAGTTCCGACTTAGGATCTGTCGGGGCTTTCGGCGAGCGTCCGCATCACCTCGCGGCCAAGGCTGAGGTTTGTCCGAAGGTCGTGTAGGGCATACCAGAGACGTTCAAAAGCCCGGTGGTCGTGCTGAGGGTATAAATCGAGATCGTGCCTGCACCGCTATTCGCCACGTAAACCCAGTCCGTCGGATTGGTTGTCGTGTTTCCTATGTTCGATCCTGTGGCTCCGACGCGAAGTGCGATCGACACTGGAGTTAAGCCGGTGGAAATAGTTGCAGGCGAAAGCGGCGTCAGAACGCCGTTTCCCGTGCCGTATGAATATTGAGAGACCGTGTTCGATCCCTTATCGACTACATAAGCGAAGATAAAATTTGGGTCGAAGGTGATAGCGACCGGCCCAAGGCCCGCTGGAAACGGGGAACCTGATACCTCGGTCAGCGTGCCATCCGGCGTATTCGGGTTGGTGCAACTGGAGACCACGACGTCGCAAATCGCAAACACTGAGATGTTGTTGGAGTTGGAGCCGGCATTCATGACATAGAGAAAGCCTCCGTTGGGCTGAATGCCAAGGCCTGACGGCGAGGTCCCGAGTGGCTCGCTGTAATAAGGCACTCCAAGCGGAGTCAGTGCGCCGGTAGTGGAATTGATCGCAAAAGCCGAGACGAAATTCGCCAGTTGGTTCGCGACGTACAGGAAATTTCCCGAATTGCTTACCGCAACCGCCGTCGGAAGGGTGCCGTTTGGGTACGAAAGGCCGACTGGAACTGTGGTAAAGGGAGAACCGGGCACCGGGGTAAGAGCAGTGCCATTGATCGAAAATACCGAGACGTTGCTTGACCCCTGATTGGCCACGAACAAAAACTTGCCGGCGGGATCGACGGCGAGGCCCATGGGTGTGGTTCCGACGGTCGTAGTTCCGCTGACCGCCACCAGCCCGCCGAAGGAACTGATGGTGTACGTCGAAACGCTATTGGCACCGCTATTCGCCACGAACAACGCGCTAATCGAGGGCGTAATGGCGATGGCTGAAGGACCAGCGCCGGTTCCGACGCTGTTTCCGTTCGAACTCAGCGCGCCGTTAGTGAGATTCACCACGAAGGCAGAGATGGTGGTGTTGGCCTGCGCAGTCACGAAGAGAAGGCCAGCGCCCCCGGTGTTCACCGCGGAATTATTTCCGCCACAAGCCATCAAGCAGACAAGCAAAACCGGCAGTAACACATGCTGCAGGAAGCGAAACTTCATCCCCATTCTTTCTCCCAGTTCGATTCAAGATCTCACGGACCCGGACAGAAAACGTTCGCGGCATACGCTTGGAGATCAAGGATTCCCTATTCGTGTATCAAGGAGTATACCGGAAGCGCAAACTTCTTACCCTGAATTGGAACCGCCGCTGCGACGAAAAGTTGCTTCAGTTGGAGGTCGTGGACAGGATCTTGCCAGGCGGTTCTCCCGCATCATGCGGTCTTCGGGCTGATACGAGCCTGGATCATCTCGAGCAACCCCGCGCCCGCTTCACCTGCGTCGCGGGTGGAGAAATCTGTGCCCAGTTCGATTACCGGTACTTTGGCGCAGGCCGCCTGGAAGGCTTGATGAGTCGCCGGGGATGCGGCCATGCCGGGACCTGCCAGCAGAAGATCAAAATGAGTGACGCGCATCAGGATCAGAGCGTCGCTCAGCCGGCTGCTAGTGTGAACTTGATATCCGGAGCGGCATAGCAGTTCACGCATGTAGGCGAGGACATCGGCATTGCAATCGAGGCACAAGATGATCGGGCCGGTAGGGATAGCTGCCTCGGCGCGAGTTCCGGGGCGATAAAAAGCGGCCACCGCTTTCTCCTCGGACTCGTGGGTGTCGAACAGTTTCGCCAGGTGCGACACCTCCAGAACCCTGCATAAATGCGCGGGAACATCGCAGAGCTTCAGCTCGCCCTGCACCTGGCGAGTGCTGGTGAGGCTGCGAACTATGGTACCGAGGCCGCTGCTGTCAACGAACCCGACATCGCCCAAGTGCAGGACGATGGCGCGGCGGTCGCGCAACAACCAGGCAACGTGTGCGCGCAGAGACTCGCTCTCGCTGCCTGCGACAATCCTCCCGTTGCAGCGGACGATGGTCACGCGACCAACCTCCCGGGTGTCGAGCGATAGAAGCATTGAGCCTCCGATGCGGCTACGATCAACTCCACGAAATCGCCGAATTATACCCGTAAAAATGCCTGGTGAAACATAACATTCATGTCCCCCCGTCGACTCTGTTCTATCCCTGGCAGGGCGACTTCGAGAAGAAGAGCAAAGAGAGGCGGAGGCAGGTGCTATGCTGTTTTTCCATATGGCGATGGTGCTGCTGCTGTTCAAGTTCTTCGCGATTGGGTTCAGCGCGCTCCTGCCGGTGATTAACCCGCTGGGATCGGCGCTCGTGTTCCTCGGCTTTGTAGGAGATGCCCCCGCCTCCGTTTACCGCGATCTGGCGAAGAAAATTGCCATCAGCACGACCGTTTTCATGCTGGTCATCGAAGTGATAGGAACCGGGCTGCTGGAATTTTTCGGGATCTCGCTTCCCGTCGTGCAGGTTGCCGGAGGACTGGTGCTCGCCAGCATGGGATGGAGCCTCCTCAACCAACAGGAAACCGAGAGCAATCCCGATCGCACAGCGGTGGGGGCAGTGAACTTTTCATCGGTGGAGCAGCAGGTTTTCTACCCGCTTACGTTCCCGGTAACCGTCGGCCCGGGCTGCATCGTGGTCATGTTGACTTTGACCGCACACGCTTCGGTGAAGTCGAGTGTGCTGGCGAATGTCGTAGCTCACCTGGGAATCCTGGTGGCTTTAGTGGCGTTGAGCCTGACCGTTTATCTATGTTATCGGTACGCTCCAAAAATCACCGAACGAATCTCACCGCCTACGGCGCACGGGATCCTGCGCATTATTGCCTTTGTGCTCCTTTGCATCGGAGTGCAGATCACTTGGAACGGCGTAGAAACACTGCTCAAGACCGTGCTGCATCGTTAGGGCTGGTTTGCAATCTCGAGCCAAGGTTCACCCGGGATAAGGCTTCAACTAGGCTCTCACGACAGGATGGTCACAGTTCGCGGATCGATGATATCTTCTTTGTCCGCGGAGGAAAGTGGTAGGCGAATCTCAACCATCAAACCGCCTTGAGGACGATTCGAGACTCGGATCGTGCCGCCGTGCAGGCGCACGGCGCGATCCGTAATTGCCAAACCCAGACCCACGCCACCGGTTTGACGTCCGCGGGCATCGTCGATGCGGTAAAACGGGCGGAACAATTTGTCCAACGCGTCCTCGGGCACGCCGGGGCCGGAGTCGGTCACTCGCACGACTGCTTCAGGACGGCCCAAGTCGTTGTTCTGAAGTTCAACTTTCTGTAGTCCAACGTTCTGTGGACCCACGCTTTGGGATCCCGTGTTCGGCAAGCTCACGCCCTGCTCCAGGCGCACCTCCACGCTCGTGCCCTCCTCCGTATAGCGGATGGCATTGCGGACAACATTCTCGATGGCGCTGTGCAATAAGCTTGGGCTTCCCATAACTACGCAGTCATCCACGACGGTGGCTTCGACTTGGCAATGGCGGCTTTGGGCTTCAAAAGCAGCATCCTTGGCAATTTCATGGATGATCTGTTCCAGATGAACGGGACTCTTCTCGATGGAGTCATCGCCAGCTTCGAGGCGGGCAATGGTCAACAATCTCTGGATGAGTTCGTTGAGTCGGTTGGTTTCGCGATCGATGCGATCAAGAGCGCTGCGAGCATCAGTGCCGCTACGCTGACGAGCCAACTCCAAGGCGACGTTCAAACGCGCCAAGGGTGATCGTAGCTCGTGAGAAATGTCAGTCAGCAATCGGCTCTGGGCATTGACGAGGTTCTCCAGGCGCTCCGCCATGCGATCGAAATCCCGCATCAGCTCGGCCATCTCGTCATGCCTGCGAGAGCCGGGCACGCCAGCGCGGGCAGTCAGATCGCCAGAAGCCAGTTTCTGAGTCGCCGTGCGCAACCGGACGATGGGCGAAGTCAAATATCGCGCCAGGACGGAACACACCAGTCCCGAGGAGATAATCGCGATCAGGATACCCAACCCAGGCACGCCGTGAGGGCCAAATAAGGTGTGCTGCTCTGGAGGCAGCTCGGTCACGAGAGTGTAGCGATGCCCGTCCCCGGCGATGGTCGACTCGCGCAGGAACTGCATGGGCCTCAACCGGCCCCAGAACGTGTCTGCTGTGTGGGCTTGGCCGCGCTCCACGCGTTCAATCCATTCGGGTGGCTGGCGGCCTAGTAACTCGCGGCCGTGGTCATCGAAGAGGTAGAGCCTGACATGCTGGGAGTCGCGGACACTTCTCAGATACTTGCGAGCGCCTTCTTCGCCTCCGGTTTGATAGGCTTGAACCGCCTCGTTCAGAAACCTCGCTTGTTGTGCCTGCACGCTGGAAATCTCGCCGGAGGGACGGATGGCCAACGTGACGAGGATTGCCAGGACCAGAAAAAGCGCTTGCGCGATCCAGTACGAGAGAAAGATTCTGACAAAGAGGCTTCTCATGTTTCCTCGCCTCGCGCCGTGGCCAATTCACCGGTGGCATGGTCTCGCGGATGCGCGAAGATGTATCCTACGCCGCGTACGGTCTTGATGTGATCGCTGCCGGTGTCAGAATCTCCGAGCTTCTTGCGAACTTTGCTGACGTGCATATCGATGCTGCGGTCAAAGGGAGAAAACTTGCGGCCGAGCACCGCATCCACCAGATGCTCGCGAGTCACTACACGTCCGGCTTCACGCAGCAGGACGTACAGCAGATTGAATTCCACCGAGGTTAACTCTACGGGCTTACCATTTTGTCGAACGATTCGAGTGGCGGGGTCGAGTTCGATGTCACCAACCCGCACGACTTCGGGAATTTGATCGCCGGCTGGTCGCTCTCCGTCCTTTTCTCCGGCCTGAGTTCGACGCAGAATGGCCCGAATGCGCGCAACCAGTTCGCGAGGATTAAAAGGCTTGGGGAGATAGTCGTCGGCACCGATCTCGAGGCCGACAATTCTATCAACATCCTCACCTCGCGCCGTGAGTAGCAGGACGGGGATGCGCGACGTGGTCCGAATCCGCCGCAAAACATCAAAGCCGTTCATGCGGGGCAACATTACATCCAGCACCACCAGCAGGTGATCCCCGGTGAGAGCGCGCTCCAGGCCGCGATTGCCATCGTGCACGGCCTCGATCTGAAATCCCTCGGGCTCAAGGTATTCACCTACCAGGCTGCACAGTTCCACATCGTCGTCGATGACTAGAATGCGATCCACTTTTCTCATTTTAGTTAGCCGCGTTCATACAGGTGGTAAAGAATTGTCAATCCAGCGGTTATCGCGCTTTACAAAACTTTACTCCGGTTGACCGACTCTTTACCACTTGCGAAGCGGAAAAGTGTTTGTATGATCGTAAGCAATTTGAGGTTTTCCGATCGACGGGGAATGCTCACAGGAGAGGTTATGAAATTCGTTTCAACCAAGATGTCGCTGGTAGCTCTGGCGATCGTGCTGGTGGCGGGAGTCGCGGTAGCCCAGCGCCCGGGCGGACCGCACGGTGGTGGTGATTTTTTTGGCGGGCCGATGATGGGATTCTTCTCTGACTATCTTGATCTGAGCGATGCGCAGCAGACGCAGATCAAGCAAATCATCGCAAAAGAGAAGCCGGCGCTGGAGCCGTTGTTCCTGCAGGAAAAGCAGAGCCATGAGCAGATGATGCAGCTCATCCAGAGCGGCAGCTTTGATGAGGCCAAGGCCACGACAATTGCGAACCAGGGAGCGCAGATTCACGCGCAACTCGAAGTGCAGCACGCTCGCATCGCTTCGGAGGCGTATCAGGTTCTCACGGCGGACCAGAAAACCAAGCTGGCTCAGTTCATCGCCAAGCGGGAGCAGCGCTTTGAGCAACATATGCAGGAGCAAGGAGCCCACTCGGAACAAGCGCCGAATCAGTAATCTCATCTGATCCGGGAACTAGGGAGGGACCGAGGGGGTTCCCTCCCTTCGAGTGGGCGCTTCATCCCACAGATTAGGAAAGGCGGATAGACTCGTGGCTGCTACAGCAGTCCCAACCGATGTAGTCGATGTCATCGCGGCGGAGATGGCGATCGGCGTAGAAAGAGCTGTCGAATGCTGGATGTCAGAGATTGAGCAAGCACTCACGGATATACACTTGACGTCGCTCGGCCGGCTCAACGCGGTAAGCGAAATTCTGAACGAATACAAACGTTTGACCGGCAAAGCACAGTTAAAGGATCGAACGATTTGCTGAGATATTTGTTGAAATAAAGACTTGCCGCTTCGCGAGAGGTCTACATGGACGCTGACCTTGTTTATTCCTACTTGATCGATTCCACCTGGTTCTTTCTCGGGAGTTGGGTGGTGTTGCTGCTCACGGCAGGCATAGTCGCATTTGCCGAACGGCTGGGGCCACGAATCTTGTTGCTGATGGGACTGATGCGGCGAAACTGAAGCTCGTGCTGGTAGAATCGCATCTAACGAGCCGATGCTGCCGAAAAGTCTGCGTCCCCTGATCCCCTATTTTAAGAAGTACCGCCGCAGCTACGTGGTGGGGACGATTTGCGTCTTTTTGACCAACGGCATCTGGATTCTCTTTCCGCTGGTCATTCGGCGAGCCGTTGATGACCTACATCTCGGAATCACTCGACACAAGCTGGTCACTTACGCATTACTGCTCCTGGCGGTTGCCGGGATCAAGAGTATTTTCCAGTTTCTGACTCGATGGATCGTCATCGGCGTTTCCCGGGAAATCGAATTCGATCTCCGCAATGATTTGTTCCGGCACCTCGAAGGCCTCTCTTATTCCTACTATCAGCGGACGCGTACTGGCGACATTATGGCTCGCGCCACCAACGACCTGAATGCCGTCCGCATGCTATTGGGACCGGCCATCATGTATTCGGCGAATACGATTGTATTCACTGCCGGAGCGCTGGCCTTCATGCTCTCGATCAGCCCTAAGCTCACTCTCTACGCTTTCCTGCCGCTGCCGATTGTCAGCATCACAATCCAGCATTTTGGCCGAAAGATTCACGAGCGCTTTGAGAGAATCCAGGCGATGTTTTCTGAGATCTCGGCTCGGGCCCAGGAGAATTTTTCCGGGGCGCGAGTCATTCGCGCCTACGTGCAAGAAGAAGCTGAGATTGCGGCATTCGAAGCGTCGAATCAGGAATACATTAGGCGGAGTCTGAAGCTGGTTCGTTTGATGGGCATGCTGTGGCCCACCCTTGAAACTATGCTGGGGCTGGCCATTGTGCTGGTGCTGTGGCTGGGCGGCCGCGAAGTGATTACCGGGCGCATCACGGTCGGCGGATTTGTTGCCTTCAACACCTACATGGTGCAGCTTACCTGGCCCATCATCGCGCTGGGGTGGGTCATTAATATTTTTCAGCGTGGAACCGCGTCGATGGGACGCATTAACCAGATTCTAGTTGAGAAGCCCGAGATTGCGGACAGTGAAGCGATCAAAACCGAAAACAGCACGAGCGGGGCGCTCGCGCCTACACAGATCGAGGGTGAGATCGAGTTCCGGCACTTGAACTTCGCTTACAACTCCACTCCGGTTTTGCACGACATGAATCTTCGCATTCCTGCAGGTAGCAGCCTGGCGATTGTGGGGCCGACGGGTTCCGGCAAAACTACGCTGGTCAGCCTGATCCCGCGTATTTACGATGCCGAGCCAGGAACCGTGCTCATTGACGGCATCGCCGTTCGTGATTATCCGATCGCGACCCTGCGCCGCAATCTCGGTTTTGTGCCGCAGGAGACTTTTCTGTTCAGCGAGACGGTGCGTGAGAACATCGCGTTTGGGAAAGAAGAGGCTACCGACGAAGAGGTGCGCTCGGCGGCGTTGGCGGCCAGCATTGGCGAGGAAATCGAGAGTTTCCCTGAGCAATATCGGACCCTCGTAGGTGAGCGCGGGATCACATTGTCGGGTGGCCAGAAGCAGCGCACTGCCATCGCCCGGGCCATCATTCGGAATCCACGCATTCTGATTCTGGACGACGCGCTCTCGAGCGTAGACACTCATACAGAAGACAAGATTCTCAATCACCTGCGCGAAATCATGCGGGGTCGCACCACGATTTTCATATCTCACCGGGTTTCCACTGTGCGCAACGCCGACCGCATCGCCGTTCTTCACGCTGGACGAATCGTGGAGTTGGGCACTCACGACGAGCTGGTGGCGAAAGATGGCTACTATACCGACCTCTATAACAAGCAGCTACTGGAAGAAGAATTGGCGGAAGTGTAGCTGTCGGTGCCTTCAATATGAAGCGCGTGGTTATCCCCGAATTGCTCGACACCGATGCGGGCACGCCCGCGGAGGTCGCCACTGCATTGTCGGATTTGCGCCACATCAATCAGTGGTTCGGCGGCATTGGCGCCACGCAATCGATGACCGCAAAGATAACCCAGAAAATTGGCTCCAATTCGTTGTCGCTGCTGGAAGTCGCGGCTGGCGCAGGATACGTGCCTCAGGCCGTCAGCGCTCGCATGCAAAAGTTGGGAGTCGAGGTACGGATTACGCTGCTCGATCGCGCCCGCTCTCATCTGAAAAACGGCTCTGGAAATGGACCCTCGGCAGTGGCTGGAGATGCGCTGGCGCTTCCCTTCGCGGACGGAAGTTTCGATTTAGTCAGTTGCTGCCTGTTCGTTCATCATCTGGAACCGCGCGAGGTAAGCCAGTTTGTGAACGAAAGTCTCCGTGTGTGCCGCACTGCGGTGATCATCAACGACATAATCCGCGATCCCATTCACCTTGGCCTGGCTTACCTGAGCCTGCCGCTTTATCGCAGTCACCTCACGCACCACGATGCGCCGGCTTCGGTTCGACGCGCGTACACCATTCCAGAAATGCATCAAATGCTACAGCAAACCACGGCGGCGAGGGTGGAGATTGAGCGCCATCCTTTCTTCCGCATGGGCGGGATCGCGTGGAAAAGATAAACGATGTATGACTTGATCGTGGTCGGCGGAGGGCCGGCGGGAGCATCCGCAGCCATCACTTGCGCTCGAAATGGCGCGCGTGTGTTGTTGCTCGAACGCGGGAGGTTTCCTCGTCACAAGGTTTGCGGCGAATTCGTTTCCGCCGAATCTCTTGACCTGCTTGCCGACTTACTTGCCCCGCAAGACAAGCGGCTGCTCGCCGATGCGGTTCGCATTGCTCGCGCTCGCGTTTTTCTCGATGGCCGTGTGATTGAGACGGTTGTAGATCCGCCAGGGGCTAGTGTTTCGCGGCTGAACCTCGACGCCGCTCTGTGGGATTCGGCGGAGCAATGCGGAGTAGAAGGCCGGCAGCAAGTTATCGTACAGAGTATTTCTGGGAGCGATCCATTCCTGGTCGATACTTCAGTGGGAGAGTTCGAAAGCCGTGCGCTGATCAACGCCTCAGGCCGCTGGTCGAATCTGAATCGTACACCAACCAACGGGCAGAGCTCTGGCGTCAAGTGGCTCGGCCTCAAAGGACATTTTTCCGAGTCATCCCCTCATGCGTCAGTGGATCTCTATTTCTTTGAAGGCGGCTATTGCGGAGTCCAACCTGTAAACATGATGGACGGATTCGAGCAATCCGTTAATGCCTGTGCCATGGTGCGCGCCGATGTGGGCAGTACTTTGTCTGAAGTATTCATTTGCCATCCCGCGCTGCAAGAACGTAGTCGCGAATGGAAGCCGCTTAGCGATCCGGTGAGCACATCGCCGCTGGTCTTCAGTGAGCCACAACCGGAGCGCGATGGGATTCTGATGGCTGGCGATGCCGCCGCTTTCGTGGACCCCTTTGTTGGGGACGGTATTTCTCTTGCTTTGCGCAGCGGAAGTCTGGCGAGCGAGTGTCTCCTTCCGTTCTTCGCCGGAAGCCTTTCGTTGGCCCAAGCAGCCCGTAATTATCGATCAGCCTATGAACAGCGGCTCGCACCCGTATTCCATATGTCTTCCAAAATCCGGCGGATGCTCAGTTTGCCGCAGATCATACGGACGCCGATTCTGTCCTTATTGGAAAAGTCTCCGGCGATCAAGCAATATTTAGTGAGTAAAACGAGATAGGTTCACGCGCCACTCCGACGGACGAGGGACGCCCGTCCTCCATTGATCTGATCTTACCGAACGACCAGCACTTCGCGGATGTTGTCGCGAGTCAGGAAAAACTTGATCGAGCCGAAATCGCGGAACAGGTTCTCGATGTGACGGTTGTTAAAGACCCGCTGCAAACGAAAACTTTTTTCGATCGAGCTATGAAGCGCCCCAGTCGGACCTTTGCGTAAATCCCTTCGCGCCTGGACGTGCTGCATCTCCAAAATGTCATTGTCGACAATGTGGTATCGGTAGCAGGGCGCGTCCGGTCCGGCTTCGTGGGTATGAAAGAACGCCAGTAACATGCCGCCCGGTTTTATCGTCGACCAGAGGCGAGCGACCACCGGCTTCACCAGACTTTCATGCATGTAATCGGCTAGATTCCAGCACAGGACAATATCGAACTGGGCCGCTGGGTAGACCAGGTTGTCGGCAAGAAAGCGCCGGCTATCCAGAATCATCTGCCCCTGCTCGTCCTTGGTGATCAAAGACGGATCGGTCGAGGCCTCGAGCAAATCCTCGCTATAGATCTTGTGTCCCCGTTCGGTCAGATAACGGATATTGGTGGCAGAAGTGGAACCGATATCAAGAACGCAAATTGGTTCTTCGGATTGCAGCGTGCGCGCAACCGCACCCAGTCCACTAGAGCGGCGTGTGAGCCGCTGCGTCATGGACACAGGTCTGGTCCCTTGGCCAGGGACGGTGGCGGAACCACGAAAGAGTTTCATGAAGCTGTGCGTAACGGATGCCATGATAAATTCCTGGCGTCCGGTTCAAGAGATTGCCTCAATATAAATATATCGCGGCCCGCGCACTTGAACCGGCGAAAAATTCTACTGTTTGGTTACTGGAGTACTTCCCGCCGCCGCACTCCTCGCCTCGACCGGAGGCTCCGACTTGGTGGTTGACGGTGAGTTCGACTTGGTGGCTTCTCTCTGGATTTCCACTTTTCCCTTGAGGTAAGCGCCATCCTCGATTGCAATCCGCTGGGTAACAATATCACCAAGGATGACACCGGATTTCTGCAGCTCGGCGCGGTCGCTGGCTCGGATGTTGCCCTCCAGCTTGCCCTGAACCACCACGCCCTTGACATTCACATCGGCATGAACATGGCCGTTCGGCCCAATTACGAGGTTGTGCCCCTGGAGCTGGATGGTGCCCTCGACGGTGCCGTCGACGTATAAATCTTCACTCCCGGAAAGTTCACCTTTGATGACTACCGACTTGCCTATATGTGCAAACTCTCCGGTCTTTGGCATGTCCATACGGCATTCTCCTTTGGACGCACACTCGCGAGGTATAACGTGGAATAACGGATTCTAAACCATTTGGCACATTCTGTGGGACGAGGTGCAACATTCGGCGCAAAAGTTTGCAGAGTTGAGGCAAATTGTTCGTGGGAAATCGCGCGCTTGGCCGTATGCCGGCGGGTTCGGCTCGTGTACAATTTTGGTCGGTCTGGAATTTAAAATACAAGCCCTGCTGTAGAGAAAGAGTGAGCATGAAAGCTTCGATTGCGGTTTCCCTGGTTGCTGGTGTCGCATTATCGCTTGGCGCGTACCTTTTGCCTGGTTCGGTTCAAGCTGCTGACCAAATAAAAATCAACGGATTCACCATTGTCGTCCCGGACTCCAGTATTCCGCGTCCTGGCCGCATAAACACCAACTATTTTTGGGCGATTCCACCCGAACCCAATACTACCGGTGGGCCTCCTCCGGGCACGGAGACGCCGGGCTCTGTGGCCTGCGTCTATCAATTGGTCAAAGGACCAAAAGGGTGCCCCATCGCGACCAGCACCAAGGTCCCGACCGGTGGTTGGGGAGCGATCGCGATCATAGATGCCGGCTACTATCCCACCGCCAAGTCGGATCTGGACACGTTCTCGAAGTACTTTGGCATACCCAAAGCCGACTTCACAGTTGTTTACGCCGACGGGCACCGTCCCCCTAGCTATGGCGAGTGGCTGCCCGAGGAGGCGCTGGACATCGAGTGGGCTCATGCCATGGCTCCCAAAGCCAAGCTTTTCCTGGTCGAGTCCAAGCTGTGTGACTCCGGCAGTTGCAACACGGATCCTACCTGGCAGGCTGTGACGGTGGCGAGTAAGTTGGTGGCCGAGAATGGTGGTGGCGTGATCAGCATGAGCTGGGGCGACGGAGAGATTTCTGACGAGAACGACCTTAACAAATATTTCACGACTCCGGGAGTTGTCTATTTCGCCGCGAGTGGTGACTCGGGGATCGGTGGTCTTATCTATCCTGCGGCTTTGAAGAACGTGGTCTCTGTCGGCGGAACGCAATTCAACAGGAATTCTTCCACCGGAGATTTCGAGAGCGAAACGTATGGCGGCGGCGGGGGCGGCATAAGCGAGTATGAGCCCATCCCCAGCTACCAAGCCATAATCAAGAAAATTGTCGGAGACAAACGTGGAAATCCCGATGTTTCTTCGGATTTCTGCTGCACCGGCATTTATCTACAGGGCCAGTGGGGCGGCGTTGGCGGCACCAGTTGGTCCTCACCAACTTTCGCGGGAATCGTCAACGCTGCTGAGGGCAAGATGAAGTCGACCGACGACGAGCTCACGGCTATCTACAAAGAGTACGGCAACAAGAAGGAATACAAAGCGGAGTTCCACGACATCACGCAGGGCAGCTCTTACTGCACGGTGGGCTGGAACTTCTGCGGCGGAGTTGGCTCTCCCCGCACCTACCAGGGAAAATAATTCGCGGTATTTGTGAGGGCCTTGTCCAGTGGCAAGGCCTTCTTTTTTGCTCTCCGCTCTCGGTTCTTTATTGGTCGATCCCTCCTTAGAACTTGTTTTTTCTACGGTTACAATGCGATAGGCTCCGATTTGCGACTTGCAACTGCCAGGAATAAGCATATACAACGGCTATAGGCTAGCTGCCGTCTAACTCAACTGTAGGCGTGCGATGAGGCGGATTCCCTTCAACGCGAAGCTGGCGGTTGCCATTGCAATACTGGCAATGGTAGGTCTAGGTCCCGTCTGTGCGTTCTCGGCTGACCAATCCTCGGAGTCTCCAGTCGAACTTGTGCGCCGCACCGTACAGAAGGAGACTGCGACAAGCAACGGCGGCGCAAAGGCGATGTTCACGGATCGCAAGGGAACCCCGCAGGGATCCCAGACCAAACTCATCGTTGAAACTCGCGAAGGGATGGCAGGAATGCTGGTTGCCATCAACAATAAGCCACTGTCGCCGGCGCAGCGCCAAGCCGAAGAGGCTCGTTTGGAAGGACTGGCGAATAATCCCGAGGGCCTTAAGAAGAAGCAGAGATCGGAAAAAGAAGACGCGGAGCACGTCGCACGAATCATGAAAGCACTGCCGGATGCGTTCCTTTACGAACGCGACGGAAGTGCGGTTGGCAATCAGGAAATCGGCAGGCCGGGCGACCAGTTGGTTCGCCTGAAATTCCGGCCCAATCCGAAGTACGATCCACCCAGCCATACGGAACAGGTGCTCACTGTGATGGAGGGCTACATTTTGATTGACGCGGACCAGCATCGCATCGCAAAAATCGATGGAACTCTAACGAAGGAAGTTGGCTTCGGTTGGGGCATTCTGGGTCACCTGGATCGCGGTGGACACTTCCTGGTGGAACAGGCGGAGGCGATTCCTGGAGACTGGGAGATCACGCACATGAGCCTCGCCTTTACGGGTAAAGAGCTTCTGTTCAAGAACATCAACATCAAGTTGGATGAAGTCTTCAGCAATTTCGGGCAGGCGCCTTCCAACCTGACCTTCGCCCAGGGAGTGGATCTGCTGAAGAAACAGCAAGCAGAATTGGCGGAAAACCAACAAAGACCGTGATTCGGTAATCGGAAATAAAAAGAGTAGCCGCTTCGCGCAAGTCTCTAATTCCCGGCGCGGATGGTTTCCTTGCGGACCGTGAGCTTCTCGATTAAATCCTTGCGCACGCGATAGCCCGACCCAGGCTCATCGCGAATCAGTATCGTGCCTTGCGCCGTGACCTCGACTTCAGGTTCGATGATGTCCTCCTTCCAGTAACGTTTCGAGGCGGAAACATCTCCGGGCAGGCGAAAGTTGTGTAGCGTGGAAAGGGCGATGTTGTGAGCGCGTCCCACTCCTGACTCGAGCATGCCCCCGCACCAGACCGGAATGTTGCGAGACGCGCAGACGTCATGCACTTTCTTTGCTTCAGTGAATCCGCCCACGCGCCCGACCTTGATGTTGATAATGCGGCAGGCACCGAGATCCAACGCTTTGGCCGCGTCACGGGCGTGACGAATGGATTCGTCGAGGCAGATGGCGGTACGCAACTCTTGCTGCAGGCGGGAGTGGTAATAGATGTCGTCGTGCCACAATGGCTGCTCGATCATCAGCAAATTGAACTGATCGAATTTGCGGAGGTGTTCGAGTTGGTCCAGAGTGTAGGCGGAGTTTGCATCACAACTGAGCACGACCTCGGGCCAGCGCGAGCGGATGCGCTCGAGCACGTTTACATCCCAGCCTGGCTTCACTTTTACCTTGATGCGGCGATACCCGGCGGCCAGTTCGGTTTGAATCTTCTCCAGCAATTGTTCGACGGAATCCTGAATACCAATCGAAACGCCGCATGAAATTTCCCGCAAGGTGCCGCCGAGCAGCTTCCATAACGGCACTTGCTTTTCTTGCGCCTCCGCGTCCCACAGCGCGTTCTCGACGGCGGCCTTGGCCATGTCATGGCCACGCACTCTCGCCATTAAAGACACGCTCTCGCGTGCTGAGGAGAGCGTCCGACCTAACACAGCTGGGGCAAGATAATGTTTGATCGTGGGCCACGCGCTTTCCGTCCACTCGCTACTGTAGAACGGGTCCTCGCCAGCCACACATTCTCCCCAAGCATCGATCCCGTCGCAGTGGACGGTCAGCAGAAGAATTCGCCGGCCGAAGGTGCGCTTGAAGCTCGTCTCGAAAAAATGGACGAGCGGCATTTGAATTTCACGAAGGGTGATGGCTTCAATTTTCATAGTGTCTCACCACAGGGATACAGAGAGCACCGAGAAGACTTCCCGGACTATGTTGCGGAATAATTCCACTTCTCCTCCCAGCGCCCCAGCAGAAATTTTCCGTTTCCCTGCTGGTCGCGTTCGTAGCCCAGCACCGCCAATCCGTCGGCAAACGCTTTTACAAATTGTTCTCGATTGCGATCCTGCACGTCTTTCGCCTGGTTTCGGGTTGCGGGGGACGCCTTCCAGTCGTAAATCTTCGCCGGAACCGAAATCGTGGTTAGAGTTTCGATGCGAGGCTTCGCTCCCACCTGCAACAAGTCTTCAACCCGTCTCGACTTTAGCCACCACTCTGCCACCAACCGATCGGTGGGCAGACCACCTTGAAGTGGCGACGACGTAATTCCATACTGGTTGACGCTGTAGCGGCGCGCGATCGCACCCAGCTTTTCGATGTTGAAATACGCGTTCTTGATCTCCAGCGGATCAAAGGTCCACTCGATCAACTCAAAGCCTCGAGCAAGCGCATCGTCGCGCTGAAACAGTTTTATGCGGCGGCCCAGTCCAGCGTTCTGATGCAGTTTACGCACGGCCAGCATATGCGAATGCAGATACAAATGCCTGTTCCGGGCGCCCGGTATTGAGAGGGCGAACCCAACCGTTTCGCTGCCCGCAAATGCCCCGATTACTTGCCCGCCGACTCTCTCTGCCACAACAAACATGCGCAGGGGAACTAGTTCGGCATCGGAAAAATTCCAGACCTCCTTCTGTAAGGCGACGCAGGCCCGCATTTCGTCCAGTTCGTGGCATTTGCGAATGACGATCGTATCCGCGGTCACTCGGCATCCCGCTCCTGCGCCTTCGCCCGTTGCCACAGGGATTCCAGTTCTTCCATGGATGCTTCTTGCGAAGACCTTCCCGAAACTCGTAACTGATCCTCCATCCACTGAAAGCGGCGCTTGAATTTACGGTTGGTTTTTTTGAGCGCCGACTCGGAATCGAGCGAAAGATAGCGCGCAATGTTTACCAGCACGAAGAAAAGATCGCCGACTTCGCCTTCCAGTCGCTGGCGCAGGTCTTCGCTGATCTGCGGACGGCCTGCCCCGGCGATGCCTCGCCCCTGTGGTTGGGGGCCAGGTGCGGGGAACTCTTTGAGCTGTTCCTGCAGTTCTTCGGTTTCCTCTCCGAGCTTTTCGAATAGTCCGTGAATATTCGGCCAGTCGAATCCCACGCGGGCCGCGCGCGAGCTGAGCTTGTGGGCTTCGAGCAATGCCGGCATCGAGGGAGAAATTCCAGTCAAGACGGACTCGGGCTTCTCGTCGTTCCCTGCCGATTTTCCGCCGCCCGCCTCGAGCCGCTTTTTCTTCTCTTCCGCTTTGAGAGCTTCCCAGTTGCGCAGCACATCGGACGAGGTCTCGGCCTTCACGTCTCCGAAAACATGGGGATGGCGATCAACGAGCTTGTCGGAGAGCCGGTCTAGAACGTCGTCGATCGAGAATGTCCCTTCATCCTTCGCCATCTGCGCGTAGAACAAAACCTGAAGCAGCAGGTCGCCAAGTTCACCCGGCAGTTCGTCCCAATCACGATTGTCGATAGCTTCGAGGACTTCATAAGTCTCTTCAAGCGTATACGGCTTGATGGAGTCGAAGGTCTGCTCGCGGTCCCAGGGACATCCTCCCGGACCGCGCAGCCGGGCCATAATGGAAACCGCTCGTTCGAAACGCTCTCCAGTAGTTGGCATGGGGAGCAATCACTGTAAATGAGGTGCGTGTGCCAGAGCAATGAGGACGACGTAGCCCTGGACACCCTCGCCCGGGGACCGAGCGAAGCGCGGCGATGTCGAACCACAGAGTCAGATTGCAATCACGATGCCGAGAAGCTAACGTTATCTTCTGAATGAGGACGAAAACGGACGAGACTAGAGGCGAAATTCTTATTTCTTAGGCCGATGGAAACACAGCCAAACCCGAACGTGAACCCGCGACCTCCGCTGGAGGACCAGCGCTTCCATGTGATTGTGATTGGCGGCGGAATTAACGGAGTCGCCATCGCTCGCGAATGCGCGCGCGCCGGACGGCGCACCCTTCTAGTTGAGCAACACGATTTCGCCGCCGGAACAACCAGCCGCTCCACGCGCATTATTCATGGAGGCCTGCGCTACCTCGAGCACGGTGACATTGGGCAGGTGCGCGAGTCGTTGCGGGAACGTCAGTGGTTGCTTCAGCGGTACCCGAATCTGGTTCATCCCCTGCAGTTCCTGCTTGCGCTGGACGACAAAAGCCGCCGCAGTGCGCTCGCCGTGCGCGCCGGGCTATGGCTCTACCGGAAGCTGGGAAACGATCACCATGGGGCAGATGGAGGCCGCATCGAGCAAGCCCGATTCGAGCGTTTGCTGGATGCGGGACGGCGGTTTTCGGTTTTCAGTTTCGACGATGCGCAGTGCGAGTTCCCGGAGCGTTTGGTTGCAGAATGGCTGGTCGAAGCGATCGAAGCCGGCGCAGTCGCGCGCAATCACACCCAGGTTCTGGCGGCGGAGACTCGCAATAGACGCGTCACCGGAGTGTCGTTGCGCGATCAACTTAGCGGGAAAGAAGAGCGCGTCGAGGCTACCTGGATTATTAATGCGACCGGGCCGTGGGCAGACAGCATCTGCCAAACTTCAAACATTCAGACCCAAAATCCCATGGTTGGCGGAGTGCGCGGATCCCACATCGTGTTGTCGAAGTTCGCGGGCGCGCCTCAAGCGGCGGTATACACCGAGGCGGTCGATGGGCGTCCGATCTTTGTCATCCCGTGGAACTCCCAAATACTGGTTGGAACGACTGAAGTTCCAGATGACAATGATCCCGGCCGAGTGCACCCGTCAGCGGATGAAATCGATTATCTGCTGCGCTCGTTCGCCCATTTGTTTCCGCAGGTGAAAATATCGCGGGACGACATCCACTATACGTTCGCTGGAGTGCGTCCGCTTCCCTTCTCACCCAAGAAAAACCCCGGGGCGGTAAGCCGAAAACACTATCTCCACGACCACGCCGCGGACGGCGCAGCGCAAATGATCTCGGTGATTGGAGGAAAATTGACCACGGCCGGTAGCCTGGCACGCGAGTGTGTGGCGAAGATTGGGATAAACACTGCACCGGATACACTGGCCGTTGTTTCCAAAGACGACGTTGATCCGACCCTGGAGTATTGGGCGGTCGAGGTCGCAAACGCCGGCGGGATCGGCGCCGAGGCTGCCCATGGCATTGTGGAATGCTATGGAAGGCGCGCCTTGGCCGTCGCAAGTAAGGCGCGCTGCAGCGCCCAAATGCGCGCTCCATTGTGTCCGCACACCAGCCATATTGTCGCCGAGGCCCTGCACGCATTCAGCGATGAATGCGCGGCTACGCTGGCGGATGTGCTGCTGCGGCGCGTTCCAGTGGCTCTGGCGGCATGCTGGTCAGCCGTGTGCAGCCGCGAAGCTGCAACCCGCATTGGCGCCGCTATTGGATGGAGCGAGCAGCGCACGGCTGCCGAGTTGGAAGCATTCGAAAGAGAACGAGAAGGGTTTCTGCGGAAAGCTTCGCATGTGGACGACGCGCTTCGGGCCGAAGCGCATTGATCGCGAGGTACGTGCAACTCCGCTGTCCAGAGGAATCTTGCGATATCGCACTACGATCTACGGTAGTAGATCGCCTCACACACCAAAGCTTTTGCGTCCGACCGGCGCCATTTCGCCCGATTCACGTGAAGGTCTTCACCAACAGTTGGCTATCGTCGGAAATAATCCCGTCAACTCCCCAATCAGCAAGCCGAAGCATTTGCTTTTGATCATTCACCGTCCAGGTAAGCAGTTTCCGACCTGCATCGTGGACCTCTTTTACCAACTTAAGCGTAACCAGCGAGTGATGCGGAATTGCATATTCCGCATTGGTTTCTCGCCAACATGCGAGCTGTTCTGGCTTGTCACAGATGATTCCAGCCTGAATTTTCTGGCTGCGGGTTTTCAATTCCATCACGACTTCGGGGAGGAAAGAAGAAACTACGTAATCCTGTTCCATCCTGTATTCGCGTAGTGAGTTGAGTATTTTCGATTCCAGTCCCGCCACCTTGAGTTCGATATCGAGAAACGCACGCTGAGCATAGCGCTGCAGCACGTCATCGAGGAGGGGAAGATGCGTTAACTGATTAGCATCTGCCCGGGAGACAGTGATGCCGTCGACTGTGGGATCATGACAAACCACACAGCATCCGCCACCGGCTAGCCGCACATCGAACTCAAAGCCATCGCAGCCGTGCTCAAGAGCAAAATCAAAGGACGCAGGGGTGTTTTCAGGTATTGAGGTAGACGCACGCGCGCCGCGATGACCGAGGAGGAGGGGACGGTCGGACATGCTGCGCAATTCTAGCTCGATTGTGCGGCTTCGGGATGACAAAAATGGCAGGGAGCGTGGAATTCATGGAACGTTTACATGGGTAATGATTTTCGCAATACTCGGTTGGCGGACTAGTCGAGATCGAAATCGCGAATCGGTTTGCCCGTGTCCGGAGATTCTTTGGCCTTCTTGACCGCCTCCTGAAATTTCTTTTCAAGAAGATCTCCGGCATGCTTCTGTGCTTCCACCGATTGCCGGAAGATGGATTCGCGGCGGCTGTCCTGCTCTTTCATGGCCTTGGCCGCAGCTTCGAAATCATTGAACATCTTGGGCTTGACCGCCGGGGTATGCGCGATGACGCCTTTAGCCGTGGGATCGACCTTCAGCACCGCACTGCAGCACGGGCAGGTTATATCGAAAGCCGCAGTTTTCTCCGCCATAGAGGAAATCATAGCGCAAATGCCCGTCGCTTGATCGAGAAACTCAATGAGGCTGGATTTTGATCGGGAAGATATGGAACAGGGAGAGCATTTCCAAACCCAGCAGAACCACAGAAACTACGGTCACCGTGATGGCCAGGATCTCGCCGAAATTTAGACTGCTGCGCCGGGGCTCGAAGCGTCTCGCCACCAAGCCAAGAATGTTGAGGGTCGCAAAGCCAAAAACCAATACCCAGAGGATGTTGTAGACGTTGCTCTTTTTGCTGGAAAATTCGTTGGAAAACTGAAGCGCGAAGAGCAGCGACGATTGCACGCCAACCAAGCTGGGCGCCAACCGGCTATGCGACGTAACGCGTGCGAACGCAGTGGTAACGGGCGATACCATAGTTTGGTGTTTCGACCTCTAACAGCCCTGAAAGGCTACGATATTACTCCGTTTGCCGCGAGAAAGTCAGCGTGAAAGCAGGGTTACTCTCCTGCGTCCAGCCAAGCCCTGCTTTATAATAAAGGGTTCCACGTCGCTTTCCGGGCCGGCAAGGGACCCGGTGCCGCGGCAATCAAGTGTTCCGAGGCTCATGGGGCAGGCGCGTGTGCTCAGAGGATCTCATAACGGATGTCCACAGAAACCATTGTTGTTCGCGGGGCGCGAGTACATAACCTCAAGAACATAGATTTCGAGATTCCGCACAACTCACTGACGGTCGTCACCGGGGTATCGGGATCGGGCAAATCTTCCCTTGCCTTCGACACGATTTATGCCGAAGGTCAGCGCCGGTATGTGGAATCGCTTTCGGCCTACGCGCGTCAGTTCCTGGAGCGAATCGAGAAGCCTGATGCGGACGTAATCGACGGAATTGCGCCTGCCGTAGCCATCCGGCAAAAGAACACCACTCGAAATCCCCGTTCCACTGTCGGCACGGCGACCGAAATCTACGACTATTTACGCCTGCTGTTCGCCCGGGTCGGTCGGACTTATTGCCTGCAGTGCGGCAAAGAAGTCAAGAAAGATACAGTCGACGAGGTAGCCGATGCCGTGCTGAGACTCGGTGAGGGCACGCGGCTTAATGTGCTGTTTCCTCTGCAGAGTGCGGCACTGCAAGTCGCGAGCGGCCGTGATGCCGCTTCGGTCAAGGTTAAACGCAAGAAAAAGACCAAGACTGACGCCAATAAACTCCCATCGGATCAACTCAAGAGCCGCCTGCTCGATCTGCGTACCCGCGGCTTCAACCGGCTCTATCAGAGCGGAGAGATCTTCGAGTTTTCCACCCCCGAATCTTTGCTGAATATTAACTTCGCCGAACCGGTTTTCGTGTTGGTGGATCGCCTTGTGGTTTCGCCGGATTCCCGAGCGCGAATTGTGGATGCGGTGGAAATCAGCTATCGCGAGTCAGGCGAAGTCATCTTCGTGGCCGCCCCTCGGGAAGGACAGCTTTCCGAGCAACTGCGCTTCTCCCAGCGCTTCGAATGCAAGAGCTGCAACATTCGCTACGAGGAGCCGGAACCGCGTTTGTTCTCCTTTAACAATCCCTATGGCGCTTGCCCTCGGTGTCAGGGGTTCGGAAATACCATCGACTTCGACCTTAATCTCGTCATTCCCGACAAATCCCTGACCCTGAATCAAGGCGCGATCGAACCTTGGACCAAGCCCAAGTATCGATCCCTGCTAACCGACCTCAAGCGCTTCGCCCGCGAAGCGGATATCCCCATGGATTTGCCCTGGAACGAACTCGACCGCGAGCAGCAGCGGTTGGTCATTGAAGGCGAAGGACGGTTCCTGGGAGTGCGCGGTTTCTTCAACTACTTGGAACGAAAAAAGTACAAGCTTCACGTTCGCGTGTTTCTGAGCCGCTACCGTGGATATTCCATCTGTTCCGCTTGCAATGGAACACGCCTGCGTACAGAAGCGCGGCAGGTGAAAATCAACGGCAAGAATATCTGCGACGTGTGCTGCATGACCATCGAAGACGCGTCGAAGTTCTTTGAAGCCGTTGAGCTGACCGAGCAGGAAGCTGGTATTGCCGATCGGCTGCTGCAGGAAATCCGTGAGCGCCTGCGCTTTCTGAATGAAGTTGGGCTGGAGTATCTGACTCTCGACCGGCTGGCCTCCACGCTCTCGGGTGGCGAAGCGCAGCGCATTCAGCTGGCTACTTCGCTAGGTTCGCGTCTGGTGGGAACGCTCTATGTGCTCGACGAACCCTCGATCGGTCTGCACAGCCGCGACACTCATCGCCTCATCAAGATCCTGCACAATTTGCGCGACTTGGGTAACACGATTCTGGTAGTCGAACACGATCGCGACGTAATGCGGGCTTCAGACACGATTCTCGACCTCGGACCGGGCGCTGGAGAAAACGGCGGCAAAGTGATCGCAGCCGGAACCTACGAGCAGATCCAAAAGATGCCAGGTTCGCTCACCGGACGCTATCTTGCGGAAGAATTACAGATCCAGATACCAAGCACCCGCCGCAAGCCGGGACCGCAGCAGATCAAGATCTATGGTGCGCGCGCTCACAACTTGAAAGGGATCGACCTCGAGGTTCCCTTGCGGATGCTCGTCGCCATCACCGGCGTTTCGGGATCCGGAAAATCCACATTGCTGCATGACGTGCTGTACCGGGCGCTTTCAGCCGCGAAGAAACAGCCCAACGACAACCCGGCCGCTGCTGCCTCGTGGGATCACATCGAAGGCGCTGAGTTCATCGACGAGGTTGTGTTAGTCGATCAATCTCCGATCGGACGCACGCCGCGCTCCAACCCCGTCACCTACATCAAAGCATTCGACGGCATCCGTGATCTCTTTGCTTCCCTGCCCGAAGCTAAGAAGCGCGGGTTCACCGCTGGGCATTTTTCTTTCAACGTCCCCGGCGGGCGCTGCGAGACCTGCCAGGGCGACGGCACTGTTACCGTGGAAATGCAATTTCTGGCCGACGTGGAGCTCATCTGCGAAGAGTGCAAAGGCGCACGTTACAAACCTCAAGTGTTGGAAGTTCGTTATCGTGGGAAGAATATCCACGAAGTCTTGAATCTCACAGTCAAGGAAGCACTGCAGTTTTTCGCGGGCGCCCCCAAGATTGTGGACAAACTGCGCGTCCTCGAAGAAGTCGGTCTCGGCTATCTACGACTGGGGCAGTCCGCCACGACACTTTCAGGCGGCGAGGCGCAGCGGATGAAATTGGCCGCGCACTTGCAGCCTGCCGCACGCGAGGCGAGCCGTCCGCGCAACGCCAATGATCAACCTCGCCGAAGACCGCACATCTTGTATATTTTTGATGAGCCGACCACGGGCCTGCATTTTGACGATATCAGCAAACTACTCTCCGCCTTCCGCCGTCTAATCGATGCCGGAGGCTCGATCCTGGTGATCGAGCACAACCTCGAAGTGATCAAGACCGCGGATTGGGTGATTGATCTCGGTCCCGAAGGCGGCGACCGTGGCGGCTATATAGTCGGCTCGGGTCCGCCGGAAGCGATAGCTAAACTTCCCAAGTCTTATACCGGAAAGTTTCTGGTAGGTATATTGAACGGAAATGGATTGTCGGTGACTGGTTCGTTGGAAACAGGGTTGTCAAAAAATGGATCGTCGTGGAATGGGGGCAAGTAGGCCAATCTGTCTGGCGCTGTTGCTTGTGGGGGTCTGCCTCGGCGGCACGGACCTCGCCCAGGACACCAGCCAGACTGTGCGTCATCACAAGGTTGTCGAACAGGATTCGTCCTTCCCTCCCGAGCTCACCCAGGCCGAGGCCGCAATCGAAAAACACAACTATGCGTCTGCTGAGCCGCTGCTTAAGAAGGTCGTCGCCGCGGATCCCAACAACTTTCAAGCCTGGTTCGACTTGGGATTCGTTTACAACGCGCTGGGAAACGCTCCAGACTCGATTGCCGCGTATCGGAAATCCGTGGCTGCCAAGCCGGACGTCTTCGAGTCCAACTTGAATCTCGGACTCATGCTGGCAAAAACCGGTCAGCCTGATGCAGAACAATTTCTCCGTGCCGCGACTACATTGAAACCCACTGCCAATGTGGATGAAGGCCATGCCCGAGCCTGGTTATCGCTGGCTCACGTACTTGAAACTAGCAAGCCTGACGAGGCCATCGAGGCCTATAAGCAGGCTGCAAGCCTCGATCCCAAAGACCCAGAGCCTCATCTTTCCGCCGGGTTGCTGCTCGAGAAGGGCAACCATTTTGCCGATGCGGGGCAAGAGTACAAACAAGCTCTGGCCCTCGACCCCAATTCCAGCGATGCCTTAACCGGCATGGCCAATGTTTATATGCGCGCACAGCGCTATGCGGAGGCCGACCCGATCCTGCGCCAGATTATTGCGGTGCACCCCGAGGATGTGGCCGCACGGATGCAACTCGCCCGTGTCCTCCTCGTCCTCGGAAAGAATGACGACGCAATCGCTCAACTGCAGGAAGCACTCAAGCTTGATCCCGGAAATCCCGCTACACAAGCGGACCTCGGCGATCTCTATCTCCAAAGCAAGAAATACGATCAGGCGGAAGCTCTGTTCCGCTCCATGCTGGCCGCACACCCAGACAGCGCTCAATTGCATCATTATCTCGGCGTTACACTCTTAAGGCAGCGAAAGTTTCCCGAGGCGCAACAGGAGTTGCTAACCGCTGTCAAGCTCAAGCCCGATTTCGGCGAGGCGTATGGCGATTTAGCGACAGCTGCGGTTGAGAACAAAAACTACGAACTCGCGATTAAAGCAGCCGATGCCCGCGCCAAGTTTCTACCTGAGATTCCGGTGAGCTATTTTCTTCGCGCCAGCGCTTACGATCATCTGCGCAACTACAAAATGGCGGCACAACAGTACCATCAGTTTCTTGAGGTCGCGAACGGAGCGTATCCTGATCAGGAATGGCAAGCTCGCCATCGGCTGATAGCCATCGAACCAAAAAAATGAGCATCATGCGTCTCCAAACAACAATCGCGGCGTTTCTACTGGCGACGTCAATTTTGGCAGTCGGCTACAAAACAGAAACGCTCCAGGAACTGATCGCCCGGGAAGAATCGGCACGAGTTGAGGATCGTCCCGCGTTGTGCCTCGAGATCGCCGACCGCCAACTCAAGTCGGCTGACGAACTGTATACGGCCGGCAAGATCGATGACGCTCAAGCGGCGGTCAAAGATGTTTTGACCTATTCGGAAAAAGCCCACGATGCTGCTATCGAGTCCGGCAAAAAGGTCAAGAACGCAGAGATTGCCTTTAGAAAAATGGCGGCTAAGCTGCGGGATATCAAACGAAGCCTGAACTTTGACGATCAAGAGCCCGTGCAAGCCGCCGCGGACCGCATCGAGAACTTGCGAACTGATCTTCTAACCCACATGTTTGGCAAAGGCAAATGATTTCCGCTTGGGGCAAGCTCGGACGCTTGGCGTTGGCGATCTCGCTGCTCTCTAGCGTGTGGGCGCAGAGTCGTCGCGACCCGCTCAATCCGGAGGAACAAGATCAACTGCGCGACGCCGCCCAGGAACCCGGCGAGCGCCTTAAGCTCTATATTCTGTTTGCCCGCACCCGGCTGACCGCACTGGAACAAGTGCGGGCCGATCCCAAGGCGACCGACCGCGCTCAGCAAACCCGCGATCGGCTGCAGGACTTTCTCGACGTTTACGATGAGTTGAACGACAACATCGATACCTTTGTCGAACGAAAAGCGGATCTGCGAAAACCTTTAAAGGCCATCATCGAGGCCGATACCGAGTTTCAGGCCAAGCTCCGGGCTCTGAAAAGCTCAGCAGACGCTAGCAAAGACGAAGCGAAATATGATTTCCTGCTGAGCAACGTTCTCGAAACCGTCGACGGCGGCGTGCAGGATCACCGGCAATTACTGAGCGAACAAGAAGAAGCAGCCAAACACAAGAAAAAGTGAAGGTCTCAAGGTATGCAAGGGGTTCCCCAGCCTGCTCATCCCAACCTCGGCACCCTTTGCGTTCTAAGATTTTGTCCGTGCTAATCTAACCACAACGTGACAGACAGGCTGCTTCACATCTTCCACGAAACCTATCGTGAGCTGCGACCGCGCGCGCCTATGCCGGAGCTTGCGGTTGAGTTTTTCGCGTTCGTGAACATCAACAACACCATCCGCTTGCGGGAGGGAAAACTGTTTGTTCGCCTTTCGGATCTGCTGGAAGGCGCGCCGGACCCTGTGTTGCGGGCGATCGCTCACATTCTTTTGGCCAAAATGTATCGCAGGCCCATCGAGCGAGGGTATGCGATTCGGTATCGCCGCTATATTTCCGGTCAAGACATCTCCAGAAAAGCTCATCTTGTGCGCCAGGTCCGTGGCCGCAAGCGAATCGAAAGTGCCCAGGGCCGGACTTACAATTTGGAGAATATCTTCGACGACCTGAACACTCGATTCTTCTACGGCTTGCTTGCCCGACCCCGGATGACCTGGAGCCGCGACCATGCCCGCAACCGCCTCGGGCACTACGACCCGGCCCATAATGCAATCGTTGTAAGCCGTGTCTTCGATCACCCACGCGTTCCCTGCTACGCCGTCGAGTACATCGTTTATCACGAAATGCTGCACCTTAAACATCCGGTGAAGCTGCGCGGCAGCCGCCGCTGCGTTCATTCCACGGAGTTCCAGGCCGAAGAAAAACTCTTCCCTCATCTGGACCAGGCAAGGGCTTTTCTACGACGTCTGTAGTTTCAAAACGCCGTGTGGCGTAAAGTGATTTAGATCACAACGTCCGGTGATTCCGCGCGTTGACGCCTTGCGAGCCGGAAGACTATCCTAAATAATGAAATTGAAATTCATTTTCAATATCGTAAGCTCAAGAACCGAGGCTATTTCTTAAGATGTTAGAAGCATTCATTGTAACTTTGCGAGAGGGCGTCGAAGCTGCCCTAATCGTGGGCATTACTTTGGCGTATCTGTCCAAAATAAATCGCCCCGAGTTGCGCAAATCTGTCTATGCGGCTCTAATTTCCGCCTTCGTAGGCAGCCTTGGGGTCGCAGCTCTGCTTTCCCGTACTCGCTGGAATCAGGACATTTTCGAAGGCTGGGTCATGCTGGCCGCCGCCTTCTTCGTCATCACCATGATTGTTTTCATGATGAAGACGGGCCGCAAACTTAAGGGCGAGATCGAAGGGAAAGTTGGGCTGCTGGCAGGCCGGAACGCATGGTTTGGACTTTTCGCATTCGTATTCCTGATGGTGCTGCGGGAGGGCGTCGAGACCGTTCTGATTCTCTCCGCCGTCTCCTTGAACTCAACTGAACTGCTCAGCTTCCTGGGCACGTTTTTGGGCGTAATTGCTGCCGTCGCATTCGGCGTGATGTTCGTCAAAGGCAGCGTCCGCATCAATCTGCAGAAATTCTTCCGCGTCACCACGGTGATTTTGTTCTTCGTCGCTGCGCAACTCGTGATCTCCGGCCTGCATGAGCTTTCCGAAAACGGCGTGCTGCCTTCTTCGAAGACGGAAATGGCGATTATTGGCCCGATCGTGCGCAACGATTTGTTCTTTTTCATCACGATTTTCGCACTGGCTGCGCTCATGGTGCTGTTCGAGGTCAAGCGGCGTGAAGTCGGACCGCTGCCCACCTCCGCCGCCGAAAGACGCAAAGCGGTTTGGAGCGCCCGCCGCGAGCGCCTCTGGATGGCTTCCGTCTATGCCAGTTCGTTTGTATTTATTCTCCTGGTCACCGCCGAATTCATCTATGCGAAGAGCGTGAGTGCATTGTCGCCGGCAACGGAAGTCACTTTTGTGAATGGCCAAGTCAGCATTCCGCTCACGCAAGTCCAGGACGGCGACCTGCATCGCTTCGCCGCTCAGGAGAATGCCACCACGGTGCGCTTCTGGCTCTATCAGAAGCCGGATGGCAAGATTGCCACGGTTCTCGATGCTTGCGAAATCTGTGGCGCCGTGGGCTTTTATAAAGGACCGAACGGAGTGGTTTGCAAGAACTGCGCCGCGCCGATCAATCCGCAGTCCGTCGGAATGCCCGGCGGATGCAATCCCGTGCCCCTAAAGGCGCAAGTCACTTCCGACGCGGTCATCATTCAGGAAGCGGATATCGCGGCGAAAAGCCACATGTTCCAGCAATAAGCCATGTTCGGACGCCTCGTCTACGAATCGTTCCGCCGGCAAAAGCGGCGCAAACTGCTGGCTGGGGTTGCGATCACCCTAGGCGTAGGAGTGGCCACCGCGATGATCGCCGTTGCCACCGACATTGGTGACAAGATCAGCCGTGAACTCCGTACCTATGGCGCGAATCTGATCGTGACTCCGCAGGAAGATACTCTGGATGTTCAAATCGGTGGCGTGGATCTCAAGCCCCCGAGCGACGGTGCCTACCTCAACGAAGCCGACCTGCCAAAGATCCGAGGCACGTTCTGGCATCACAACATCGTGGGCTTCGCTCCCATGCTGCCAGTAAGCGTCCGCGTAGGTGATAACGCTGATGCAAAAAGTCTCACTCTGCTTGGAACCTACTTCTCGAAGCGGCTCACTTTCGGCAAGGAGGATTTTGTTACCGGCGTTCGCATAACTCACCCCTGGTGGAAGGTGCAGGGCGCATGGCCCGATGACAATTCGTCCGACGTGTTACTAGGCGAGAGTCTGGCCGAACAACTCGATCGCAAGGCCGGAGATGAAATCGAAATCGCCGGTCACACACATCGCGTTGCGGGTGTTCTCTCTACTGGCGGAGCGGAAGACAATCAAATCGTTGCTCCACTCGCGCTGGCCCAACAGATCCTCGGCAAGCCCGGCGCGGTTCGCCGTCTCTACGTGAGCGCGCTGACCAAACCCGAAGACGCGTTGTCGCGCCGTGATCCCAAGTCGATGAATCCGGAAATGTTCGACCGCTGGTATTGCTCGCCGTATGTAGCTTCGATTGCGTACCAATTGCAGGAGGCGATTCCGCATTCCCACGCTGAACAGATTCGTCAGATCGCGCAGAATGAGGGTACGGTGCTCTCCCGCATAAAAGGTCTGATGCTCCTGGTGACGCTGGCCGCACTGTTCGCATCCGCGCTCGCCGTCTCCGCTGCGATGGCCACAGCCATTTTTGAAAGGCGCACCGAAGTAGGTCTGATGAAGGCTTTGGGCGCAGGCAATGCTTCCGTCGCAGCGTTGTTCTTCGCGGAAGCCTTGCTGCTGGCCCTGATCGGCGGTGTCGTAGGTTTTGCTGGCGGAGCGCTACTCGCCCGTCAGATCGGCCGCTCTATTTTCGATTCTCAAATCGCCATTGAACCTGTTCTCTGCCCTGTGATTCTCGCTATCGCCGTGATCGTTACTTTCGCCGGCAGCGCAATGGCGATTCGCCGCGCCGTGAAGTTCGACCCCGTCTACGCACTGCGAGGTGAAGCGTGAGTTCACAGCGGAATTCGGATCTGATCAACCGCCGTTCCGCCAAGCCTCACACTTCAATGTTCCTGCGCATGCTGACGCGTGCCGCCGTACTCCGTCGTGGACGCGCTGCCTCTGCCTTGCTGGCCATGGTTGTCGCCGCCGCCGTCGCCACAGCTATGCTCAATCTTTATGTAGACGTGCAAGCCAAGTTGCGCAAGGAGTTTCGCAACTACGGCGCGAACATCGTAGTGGTTGGGAAAGATGGCCAGGCGCTTCCCGCCGACGCTCTCACGAAAATCGAATCAGAAATTGCTGGGCGCGGTCTCGCGGTGCCTTTCGCCTACATTGTGGCTCGTACTTCCGATGGCCAGTCCGTCGTCGTCGCAGGGACGAACCTCGATCAAGTTCGTAAGCTGGATAGCTGGTGGTCGGTTACAGCCTGGCCCAACACGTCGCAAGATGCGCTGCTCGGCACGCGCGCCGCTGCCGTAGTGAGTCCGCAAGGAAAACCTTTTGACCTCAGCTTCCAGGAACGTACGATTCACCTCAACCCCGCAGGAACTCTTCGAACCGGCGCATCGGAAGACAGCCGCATCTATCTTTCGTTGAAGGACTTTGAAAACTGGACCGGAGTTCAGCCCTCAACGATCGAGATTGCATCTTCCGGTTCGACCGAAGAAATCAACGCCCTGATTCAGCAGCTCTCCCAAGCCCTGCCCGGCGCGGACGTCCGCCCCATCCGTCAAATCATGGAAGGTGAAGCGCGTGTGCTCGGAAAAACTCGCGCCACGCAGGCCGCTGCCGCAGTTCTCATTATTGCGACCGCGGCTCTCTGCGTACTCTCTACGTTAATCGGATGGGTCTTTGATCGACGACGCGACTTTGCCATCATGAAAGCTCTGGGCGCTTCCGAAGGCCTGATCTCTGGTTTTTTTGCTGCCGAAGCCGCCGCTTTGGGCGCGGTCGGAGCGCTCGTCGGATTCGGCATCGGCGTGGCAGTTGCCGCCTGGATTGGCCGGGTTAACTTTCATGCGCCGGTCGTACCGCGCTTCAACGTTTTGCCTATCGTTTTCGTGGGCAGCATCGCAGTGGCCTTGATTTCCGCCATCCTTCCGATTTTTCTGCTGCGGCGCGTGCAACCCGCTATGATCTTGAGAGGGGAGTGAGATGATCAAGCTGAAAAATGTCAGCCGCTTGTACCCCGCGAAAGCCGAGGCCAACGGTGGCGTCATTCGCGCCCTCGACAATTTCTCCCTGAACGTCGATCCCGGCGAATGGATCGCAATCATGGGCCCGAGTGGCTCTGGCAAATCGACACTAGTCAATCTGATCGGCTGCCTGGATCGCCCAACCTCAGGTGAAATTTGGCTCGACGGCGAAGACGTCGCCAACATTTCCCCGAGCGAACTGAATCGGGTGCGAGCGGAAAAAATTGGTTTCGTGTTCCAGCAGTTCCATCTGATCCCCTACCTCACCGCCCTTGAAAACGTAATGCTGGCCCAATACTTTCACAGCATGACGGACGAGCAGGAAGCGCTCGAGGCTCTGGAGCGAGTGGGACTAAAGCAGCGCGCCCACCACGTTCCTTCGCAGCTTTCTGGTGGCGAACAACAGCGCGTTTGCATCGCGCGCGCCTTGATCAACGATCCGAAGATCGTGCTTGCCGACGAGCCCACGGGAAACCTCGATGCCGTCAACGAAGAAATTGTCCTGCGCCTGTTGCGCGAACTACATCAGCAGGGACGCACCATCGTGATGGTGACGCACGACCCCGTCGTTGCCCGCTTGGCCGACCGTCGCATTGAACTGCACCACGGCAAGATTGCAGCCCAGGAAGTCTTCGCCATGGCCGACGAAGAACAGTTCGACGAGGTGCTCGAAGAACTCTGGGCGCTGGGGGAACACGGCGAGATCGCCGAAGTCGGCCGTATGGAAGTGCACGGTGCGTTGCCAGTAAGCATCGCCGTTGAGAAAATGATCGCGCTTGGCTTGGTCACTGCGACTCCTCATCCGCCGGAAGCCCACGATCACAAGCCATTCATCAATCCTTGCCACGACGCCCTGAAACCGAGCGGAGTTTCAACCGGCGACGGCAGTATGATCGTTGAACTCACCGCCCGCGGCCGTCAGCGCGCCGCCGACATCATTCGCCGCCACCGCCTAGCCGAGCGCCTTTTCACCGACAGCCTCGCTATGGACAGCGAAACCGAGATCGAACAACAAGCTTGCAAGTTCGAGCACATCCTCTCGCCCGAAGCCACCGACAAAATCTGCGCATTCCTGGGCCACCCTCGCACCTGCCCCCACGGCGCGCCGATTCCGCCAGGGCCATGCTGCGGCAGGACCAGAGACTTTGCCGAGGTCACTTTGGCCAACTCCGAGCGGTCCGCCTGACCTTTTCATGACCACCCGCAGAACCTGCATCGGTGTTTTCGACTCCGGCTTTGGAGGTCTGACTGTCCTCAAAGCTTTGCTTCGATTGATCCCCAATGCTGACTATCTCTACTTTGGCGATACCGCCCGCCTGCCTTACGGCTCGAAATCCGCCGAAACCGTGGCCCGCTATGCTGTTGGGGCGGCACGCTATCTCGAGCAGCATGGCGCACAGGCTCTGGTCATCGCTTGTAACACGGCCACAGCTCTGGCACTAGACAAGATTACGCAAGCGGCAACTGTCCCAGTTATAGGCGTAATCGAACCTGGGACAGAACGCGCGGCCGCTGAGAGTGGGAACAAGAGGGTCGTCGTCATCGGCACCGAAGCGACGGTCAGCAGCCACGCTTATTTAAAGGCACTGCAAGCTCGAGGCGTGCAAGCAAAAGAAAAAGCCTGCCCGTTACTGGTGCCGTTAGTAGAAGAGGGATGGATCGACCATCCAGTGACGGAAGAGGTTGCCAATATCTACCTCAAAGAAGCTTTCGCCGATGAGTTCAAATCGGCCGATGTGCTTCTGCTAGGCTGCACGCACTATCCCCTCATCCAACCGCTATTGCACAAGGTCGTTCCCAAGCAAGTGAAGATTGTCGACTCCGCCGACGCCACGGCTGACGCCGTCGGCAAGGTGCTACGTCGCATACCGCTGCCCCCTACGCCTCAGCCAGAGCGTCGCAAATTACCTCGACTGCAATGCTTCGCCACCGACTCCGCAGAAAAGTTCCGCCGGCTCGGCGCGCTGTTCCTCGGCCACCCCATTGATTACGTACAGCACGTGGATCTCGCCGAGTAGTTCACGAATCCAACCCTATCGCACTCCGATGGAAGCGTTCGAGTTCCAGCGCAAGACCCGGATAGACAGGATTCCCGCGCGAAATTAACCTGACCTTGCGCCATGTCACCACTCGACAATCCGATCTGGCAATCGCTGATCACAACTCACGCGCACTTTGCCGAAACCTGTAACTCAGCGCGAAAGTTCCGGCGTGAAGTCAGCGTTCTCGCCGGATTTTCAGAACCGACACCTGAGAACTACGATTCTCTCGCCGCTATGATGCGACCTGAGGAACAGGTCGGGCTGTTTCTGCAAGCGCCAGCCGATCCACCCTCTTCCTGGACCATCGCCCGCACTCGCCCTCTGCTGCAAATGCTTTGTGAAAATCGCAGCCCGCTTCGAGTAAAGCAACCAGAATTCATTCGGCTAACTGAGGCCGACGCACCGGAAATGCTGGCTCTTACCAAGCTGACCAACCCCGGACCTTTTGGCGCGCGGACTCATGAACTAGGAGATTATCTTGGCATCCGCGTCGGGGGAACCCTGGCGGCAATGGCCGGCGAGCGACTGCGGCTTCCGGGCTACACCGAGATTAGCGCAGTCTGCACGCACCCTGACCACCTTGGTCACGGCTATGCCAGTGCTCTGATGGGCCTACTTATGGACCGAATTTGCAGCCGAGGCGAAAGACCGATTCTGCATGTCCTTCCGGAAAACACTCGCGCGATTCAAGTGTACGAGCGCCTCGGATTCGCGAAGCGCGCGATGCTGCAACTTGCAGTCCTCCGGCACGGAGCGGAACCGAACCTTCTAGAATCATGATCCAATCTCTGTTCGTACTCATTCCCCAAAAACAAAACGACCGCGATTTCTCGCGGCCGCTTCTATCGCGATTAAACTCGAATCAGTAGAGCCGGAAAGTCACTTCCACGTTGATCTGCACTGCCACAGGCTTGCCGTCCTTCATGGCGGGTTCAAACTTCCAGGTTTTCACCGCTTCCATTGCTTTCTCGTCCAGTCCCAGACCAAGCGTGCGAGCCACTCGAATATCGCGCGCGCGGCCATCCGGGCCAACGACTAGCCACAGAACGCAGGTTCCCTGATACTTCGCCTTTCGCGCTTCCTCCGAATACTCCGGGTCCGGCGCATAAATAGCCTTGGGCGCGGACACGCCACCACCCACTTTGAATGCCCCGCCGCCAATACCACCGCCGTGGCCCGGACCAACTCCCGGCCCTTCACCCGACCCCACGCCGCCGCCATTTCCTGAGCCAATGCCTCCGCCCGAACCCGTTCCATTCGATGGCGGCCCCGAAGGCAAGTGCGACATCGGATCGCCCAGGTTGGGCATGTTGTTCATCGCCAGATGAACTTCCGGCGGAATCACTACGGTAGGCTCGACCGCTAATTTCGGATGATCATTTCGCACCACCACCATGGGCGGTGTGATCTGCTCCATCGCCAGCTTCGGGAGTCTGCCCTTAGAAGCCTGAAACTTGTCTCCGTCGCCGCCGCCGCCGCCGCCACCGGCTTGCGTTTTCGAAGGCGGCAGAGGAGGAATGTCGTCGGGCGCGATCAGCGTTACTACCTCGGCAGGCTTCGTAATCTGCTGCACCACGCGCCGGCCAAGAATGGTTCCACCAATGATCAGGATCACCGCTAAAACGTGAACCGCCGTCGAGAACAACGCGCCATTCTTCTTGTAATCGTAGAAGCCCCAAATGTCCTTGACTGGAATCGGCTTCGAGGTCAACACCAGCGGCGCTTCCTTCTTGGGAAAGAAGAAGTCGTTGATATTCTGAACCAGGGACTTCCACAGCGACTCGTCCAAGACATCCTTGGACAGCAGCAGGTTTAGTTCTGGTTCGCCCCCCGGCGTGGGCTGAATGTCATTGGTTGCCATATTTGACCCGAGTTCCCCGCATTGAGGCTGAGCCCAAAGAGTTGTCGCTCATCCTAAACTTGATGAAACCGCGACGCGGCAAGTTGCTTGCCAGCACTAATAACTCTTTCGATGCAGCCCCATTCATTCCGCACCGACAATTGCAACCCTTCCGTCAACGTCTGTTTAGATGCTGAGGCGAGGCCAAACGTCTGCTAGGAAAATTGTACACTTTTTCACTCTCTTTCCACAGCGCTTTCGAGGTTCGTTCCACCAAGGCGCGGGGCGCCAATGGACGCGTGCCAATGGACGTTCCTCGCGGGGCTCCTTATAATAAACAAATCAACCATTTGGGAGTAATCAACCGGGTGCCGCTCGACCTTCAATCTACATCCAAACTGGGAGAAATCGGCGTTACCACCGAGACCATTGTGCCGGTTTTGTTGCGGCCGCTCCGCAGTTTAGCCGTTCACCAACCCCAATGACCCGTCCCCACGTAATGCGCCGCTTCCACCTACTGATCGCCCTGTCGGTGGTGTTGCTGGATCGCGTCACCAAGTGGCTGGTCGCGAAGAATATCTCTCTGCACGATGGCAAGCAAGTGATTCCCGGATTCTTCCGCATCACTCACGTGGAGAATCGCGGCGCCGCCTTTGGTCTTTTCGCAGACTCGCCCGCGCAATGGAAAATCGCCATGCTGGTGCTATTTTCGATCGTGGCATTAGTCGTGGTTTCCGCCCTGCTCTGGCGCAACAGCCATGCCATGACCACGACCGGAATCGGCCTCGCGCTTATTCTCGGCGGAGCCCTGGGAAACCTCTGGGACCGCCTGCTCAACGGTCGTGTGGTCGATTTCCTGCTCTTCTACGTCGGCCAATACCAATGGCCCGCCTTCAACGTAGCCGATAGCGCCATCGTTGTCGGAGCCGGTTTGCTGGTCATCGAAATCCTGTTCGCGAAATCCCCCGTCCATGAACCCTCCGCGTAGAAACAGGTTGTCTCGCACTTCCTTGGCGAACCTTCATGTCCTTTGTGGTTCATGCTTTTCACGGCTCACCATACAACTGCCGATAAACATTCGCATTCCGCAAAATCGCCTGCACATACTCCCGCGTCTCAGTAAACGGAATCGACTCCACAAATTCCTGGGGATCTCGATAATGGCCCTGGCCTAGCCAGTCCTGCACCCGATCCGCACCCGCGTTGTATGCCGCAAGCGCATACTCGAACGATCCGAACTTGTCGACCATGCTGCGGAAGTACCGCGTGCCCAGTTGAAGATTCACTCCTGGCACGAACAGTTGAGTACTGGAAAAATGTCTTAGCTTCTCTTGCTTCGCAACCGACTTTCCAACTTTCGGCAGAAGTTGCATCAGCCCGACCGCATTCGCCCGAGACACTGCGCCAGGATTAAACTCCGATTCCTGCCGGATCAGCGCAGCCACCATGTAAGGATCGAGCGCATTGTCGGAAGAGAATCTTTTCAGATCAATCCAATAGGGCTTGGGAAACAACGCCTCCCAATATGACCGCGGTAGGCTGGGCAGATCGACGGCAAAATAACTGGGCACGGCCCGCTTCAGAACTTCGATCGCCATATTGTAGTGGCCCGCATCGGCATAAAGACGCGCCGTCTCCGGCGCCAGCCAATTGCCTTTACCCTCATCCGCCGCCGCCCGCATTTCCTTCACCGCCAGATCGAGCAGTGCACCATTCGCCAGAAGTTGCGCCTTCTGCACCCGCAGATTGTCAGTCGGAAGCGGGTCGGCCGTAACCTTCGTACTCGCATCCATCGGCGGTACTCGATCGAGCAGGGCGTAGTGCACCGGATCACCCTCGCTCTTGATTTTCTTGAGTTGTTGCCGCGCTAACTCGCCATAGTAATAGTTGCGAAAACGGTCCGACACTTTCTGGTAATAGGCTCGCGCCTTGGGCAACTCTCCATCTTCTTCCGCCAGCCGGCCTCGCCAATAAAGCGCCGCGGGGATTTCCCCCGATGACGGATACAGCTCAATCTGCTGCTCGAACCCTTTCTCCGCTTCCTCGCGTCGGCCTTGCCGCAAACTCAACCAGGTTGCCTTCCACAGCGCGTACGATGCTCGCCCTCCGTTGGGAAAGCGCTGCTGCAGTTCGCGGTAGGAATCGATTGCCCGGTCATAATCGCGCCGCAACAGATAGATGTTCCCCGCCGAAAGCAACGCCTGCTCCAGCCACGGGCTCGTGGCATCCGTCTGCCGCAGCTGGTCGAGGATTCGCAGAAATCCATCATCATCGTTGGCGCCGCGGGCGAGCTCTCCCAGGTTGAACAGACGCTCTGCATTGATCTCCGGAGTCGATTCCGGCATCGATTCCAGCGCCTTCTTGGCTTCCTTCTCGCGTCCCGCGTGGCGCAACGACTCTGCCATCGCCATCTGCAGAGCAAGACGATTCTCCGGACCGACCTCGTTCAATAGGTCGTGATATTCATTTGCGGCCTCGTTATATTGCTTGCCTTTGGCCAGCAAGTCGGCGCGCGTTTTTTGCTCCGCAAACGTGGGCGGCTGCGTCCCCGGAGTCCCCGCCAACTTTTTCAGATCGCCGTCGACTTGGCTCGCCTCCCAACTGAGGGGCATCGTGTAATACAAATTGCGAAAGATGGTCAGCGCCTTCGCCGGCTGTCCCGCCGCTTCATAGGCTCTGCCTAAAGCCAGCTCCAAGTCAGCCCGAATCGGCTGACGGTCGTTCTCCAGCAACTCAATCGCCTCGGGCGCGCGTCCGTCGGCCACCAGCGCGTTGGCATACACCACATGCGTGTCGCGAATCAACAACGACTCCGGATACGCTTTGTCGAACCCGCCCATCGTAGCCACCGCTTCCGCCAGTCGGCCCGTCTGATAGTAGGAAGTTCCCAGATAAAAATTGACGTAATCCCCCAGATCGCCCGCCCGCGGCTTTGCCCGATTCAGCGGATCGATCGCCTGCGCGTAACCTCGATCCAGAATGTGCGCATAGCCGACCACCAGCCAGGCCAGCGCCCCCGCATCTTCGTTCGCATGACGCCGCGCATACGCCTCCACGCCGGCATACGCCGCGGGAGTGCGATCCTGCAGCAGTTGCCGCGCCATCGGCTTCAAACTTGCCGAGGCAACGAACGCCTCATGCATGCGCCGCAAACGTGGAGAAGGCGGCTTGCGCCTGGTGTGCGCCGTGCCGGCGCTGCTCTTCGTTTTCGTGGAAGTGCTCTTCTGGGGCGAGGTCGGAGTGGAGGGCTGAGTCGCGGATTGGCTCGAGGGTTGAGACGAAGGAGGTTGAGACGAAGAAGACTGAGCCGAAGACTGGGCAATCGCCGCCGAAGCCAGCGCAGAAACACAACTACCCAAAACTGCCACAATCAAAACCAGTCTTTTCAAAAGCCAACCCTACGGACGATGGATGGTTTCAATTATCTTCTATTTTTCACAATCGTCAAAACTCCATAGTAATTGTGTGGCGCGTGCGCCCTCGCCCGCGAAAATTGCCCGGGAATGGGCCATGGCATCACGAGCTATCGAAAAACTCGAAGGCAACGCACGAAAGACACCGCTCAACTTACCCGCACAATCAGCACTGGCACCTTCCGCCTCAACCAAACCATCATTCCGAGTGCAGCGAGGAATCTGCCGTCGCTCGGAGTCACGAATACGCTGCTCTTTTTACTATCCGGTAAATTCCAAATCTTCGCGATCCCTCTTGACCCAGAAGCTGACTTCCCGAAGCAGTAGCCCTTTCTGTCGATTCACCGAGATAAATTCACCATTATGTTGAACCAGCTTCGGAAGCAACACCTGACTCACCTTAGCGTCTTCTCCCAGACGCAATGTCATGATTAATGAGCAGTCGCGGCATAACCAGAAATACTCTTTTACCTTGACGCTGGTCGGCTTGAGAAGCGGGTCGGTTTCGAGGCGAAAAAGTTTGCCTTCTTTGAGACGCCGAAACCGCGCAGAGCACGAGGGATTGCTGCACTTAGCTACCATGACAGCACCTATTTGGTCAGTAGCTCTATTATCAGTCTCTTCCCCTTCCCGTGTCCCCACGGTGATTCGAATCACAGGTCATCGTGACATCATGCCCTCTGCACTCTCTGCGGCCGAATCGAGCCGTACGTTGTGATTTGGATCACCGCTTAACGGACGGTTTCGACGTATAAGAAACTTAGAACGGGAAGGAGAAATCACATGGAAACCATCGAACTAAAACAGAGTGTCACCGTCAAGAACATCCTTCTCGCGACCGATTTTTCGGACGTTTCGAAAAAGGCTGTGCCGTACGCTGCGGCGATCGCGGGCAAATATGGTTCCAGGATCTATCTGGTTCACGTGATTCCCCCGCAACCTCGGACAGCCATCCCGGTCGAGCCACTGCCTGCTCAGCTGCATCGTGACCGCCTGAACGCCGAACTTGAGATGAAAACTTTTCTGCGCGGGGATTCGCTCCACGGCATACCTCACGAAACTCGCTTTGAGCAGGGGCCGATTTGGGAAGCGCTATCACAATTGCTCGAGCAAGATGAAATTGACTTGGTCGTGCTCGGCACGCACGGACGCGGAGGACTAAAGAAGATCTTGCTGGGTTCGGTTGCGGAAGAACTCTTTCGGCTGGCTTCGTGTCCGGTATTGACCGTCGGGCCCGCTGTCCCAGCCCAAGCGCCAAAAGAATTTCACCGGATCCTGTTTGCCACAGACTTCGGGCCAGCCTCCTTGCATGCGCTGCCCTACGCCATCTCGCTTGCCAACGAAAACAAGGCGAGGCTCGCGCTGTTGCACGTCGTTTCACCCGCGCCCGTACTCGACGTCGGGCCGTTCTGGTACAACGGCACAGACGTCGTCGAACAACAGAAAACAGCCAGGGCTCGCTACATCGAGCGGCTGCGGCAACTGATCCCACTCGAGGGGGATTTGCCCTTCGAGCCTGAAGTCCTGGTCACATTCGACTTCGCACCCGACTCGATTGTCAACATTGCCGCAGATTGCAAGGCAGACTTGATCGTCATGGGCGTGAATCAAACCGCGTGGGTGCGAGCCTCAGCCCATATGCCGTGGGCCACCGCGCATGAGGTTGTTTGTCACGCAAAGTGCCCAGTACTGACCGTGCGGAGTTGAAGTATGTGTAGGGCGGACACTCTTGTCCGCCGCCGTTGAAGCCGATGGTAGACGCCGGCGTGATCTTGGCGCCCTCAATCAATCTTCCTTTATCTCCTTCTGCAGAGGAGGCAACGCCGGCATCTCAGGATGGTCTTTGTCTCGCCAATAAATCTGAAAGCATTCACCGTCTTGCGTGGGCGTCCACTTGCTGCCGTCTTGGTATTGGATCAGATACGGAAAGAAGACCCACCCCATCAAGGTTTGCGCGGTCTCAGCAGGATACGCTGGCCTCTCGAGCAGTTCCTCTTGCCCGGCCGCCAGGGGCTTCGCCGAAGACCAGTTGCTGTCGAAAGGGCGTCGCAAATATTGTGGCGTCAACAGATGCTCGAACGTCAGCCCAACACTCTTGATCGGCTTCCCGCTTACGTTCTTGATGCTAAGAGAATTCTTCTCCGGACTCCAGAAGTCGCCTGCCCCGAATTGAATCGGACACTGCTGCGACGGCGGAGAATAAATTGTGTACACCGCCATCATTCCGGATTCCATGTGGTCCCCCACGTGGCAATGGAATAGCCAAGTTCCAGGGTTGTCGGCGAGCATATCCACGGCAACCATACTGCCCGGGAGCAGCTCGATCACATCGGTGTTCCGTTTGCCGTCAGTCACGGTTTTTCCGTGCCAGTGCGGCGTGTGAATGTCCTGCTCGTCACCCATACCCAGAAGATACCAACGCACCTTCGCGCCCTTTTTCATCACCAGGCCGGGCAAATTCCCGAAGATGTAGCCGTTGATGGCATAGAACATGCCGTTGGGATCCTGCCGGCTCAATTGTTTAAAAATCATGAACGACGCGACGAATTCCTGATCCACATCCTTGGGAGAGCCATCGGGGCGGGCATGCCCTTTGGCCGTAACAATTATCGCACCGAGCAACCCGGCATTGATCTCGGTCTCTGAATCAATGTGCGGATGGTACCACCAGACCGCGGATGTCAACTGACCCGGCCCCGGTCCACTGCCCTCATCCGCAAACCAGTGATAAGTAAATCGTCCCCCGGGCGCAACGTGCGAACCGGCTCCGCCGATCGGCAGGTAATAACCGCCTTCATTGTTCTTGTCATAACGGAGCCCATGCGGATGAATGTTATGTTCCGCGTGGCTGCGATTGAGAAAGTCGACCAGAATGGCGTCGCCAACTTCGGCGCGGATGATCGGACCCAGAATGCCCAGCCACGCCGGCTGCGGCTTGCGCACGGTAAATGTCGCGTCCGTGTATTCGATGAAGCGGGTCTTCGACCAACTAGTCTTAGTCCGCCAGGGCAGCGGCAGCGGAACGCCACGGATTAAATCCTGTCCGCTCGGAGCGAAATCCCAAGTGACATCTTCCGCCGCAATGTAGTAGTGCCGTGTAGCTGCAACGCAGGGCAAAGCGCACAACAAAACAATCAGGGACAGTTTCACCAGTCCATTATCCCACTGACCATGGATCGTGGGAGCATGCCGGCCACGCGGTCATCGAGGAAATACGAGAAACGTTCTTCCTTATGGGAAACAAGCTGGGAACCGCCAAGACTCCGCAAAGCTGGATCTTTTACGGATTCTGCCTTTGTGTACCTTTGTGCCCTCTGTGGTTGATGAAGTTGGAATGCGCGAACCACAAAGGACACGAAAGTACACAAAGAATGTTCGTTCTTCGCAGCTTACTCAAACTGCTTCTTCACCTCCGCCGGAACTCTCGGCTCCGGAGGAAAATCCTGCGAAAATCCCTTGAACATCGCAACGGTCTTTTCCGCTCGCTTGCTCCCGTCATGCACGGCGATCTTATGGATCTTGACCGGCGAGTAGCCTTCCCACAACGAAACGCCAGCATAGACGCCGTCTTTGCGCAGAATGTAATAGGTCATGTCCACGAAGCGCAGCTTGTCCATGTTTCCGTTGTAGTTGCGCACGATGCGCTTCAGCGCGTCCATGCCCGCGTCGAGTGGCGGCATGCCGTGGCGCATGTTCTCGACAATCGTGTGCGCTCCCGCCACCTTGATGTTCTCTTCCCCACTGCCGGTTGCCCCCGCCGATCCCACATCTTGATCGGTATAACAGCCGGCCCCAATAATCGGAGAATCGCCGACGCGTCCCGGCAGTTTATAGGCCAGCCCGCTGGTCGTGGTGCAGCCCGAGATCTCTCCTTTTTCATTCAGCGCCGAGCAATGAATCGTGCCCGTTGGCGGAAACAGAACTTTGTGTACGGCGTCGCTTCGCAGCTCCGGCGCGATGCCAAGATCAGCCGCTCGCTCTTCCAGTCGCCGAAAACGTTCCTGCATGATTTCCGATTGTGGTTTGCGATCCTCCGGCGGCTGCCAATGCGGATCATCCAACCCCGGTCCCCACCAATCTTCTGACGAGTGATACTCCTTCCACAGCAACCAGATCTTGCGCGAATGGTCAGTCAGCAAATTCTCGCGAGGAAACCCCATTGCTACAGCGAACCGTTCCGCACCCTCGCCCACGAGCATCACGTGCCCGGTATGATCCATCACCGCTTTTGAAACCAGCGAAACATTTTTGATGTTGCGCACCCCGCCGACCGACCCCGCCTGCCGCGTAGGCCCGTGCATACAGCAAGCATCAAGTTCGACCACTCCTTCCTCGTTGGGAATGCCCCCAAGCCCGACGCTGGTGTCATTCGGATCGTCCTCCGGCCCCTTCACCACCCGCAGCGCCGCGTCCAAAGTATCTCCGCCGCCAGCCAGAAATGCGTAGGCAGCATCGAGATAGTTGAACCCGTTATTCGCACAGACCATGATCGGACGAGCGACGACCGGACGCTTGCCGGCCGCCAAATTTGGTTTAGAGCCCGAGGAATCCTGAGCCCCGATTGCGCGTGGCAAGCCCACTGACAAAGAACCCACGACAGCCGTAGTAAGAAAGTCGCGCCGCGAAACCGTCATCAATCCCCCTGGGAAAATGAATGCTGGAAAGCGTCCGCCAGCATAACACGCGGGAACGGCGCGAGCGCCCGCGCATCCCGATATAAGAATTGTCATCCCGAGCGCAGTCGAGGGATGAATTCACGTTTGAAGTGCAACAGCGTGTTCCAAGAATACTTCGTTGGGGGTTTTGAAGCCGAGGCACTTTCT
>Ga0209010_1000057_pt1 | contig 45059 bp, 31 predicted proteins | sample BlaSpr_A8_OM1_O3_FD_187985 | JGI IMG/M metagenome (GOLD analysis project Ga0209010, IMG submission 187985) | Forest soil microbial communities from Thunder Bay, Ontario, Canada - Black Spruce, Ontario site 2_A8_OM1_O3 (SPAdes) (version 2) | ecosystem: Environmental > Terrestrial > Soil > Boreal...
TGAAAGCGAATCTGCATCGAGTTGTACCAGGAACTGGACTCGAGTACCGGAAGCCCTTCGAAATCTCCGTCGAACTGAGGATATGGGCGAAGCAAGTTCACCAGCGGAATTGTGGGCACACCGTAGCGCGAGTCGGGCTCGTTGAAAATTGCCGGGCCGGCAGTTGGGCAATTCATTCCGCCGAACATCGCACAAAACGGGTTGGCGACGGTGCCTGCAAGATAGTTGCTGACGCAACTGTCTGCATCGCACGTAGGATCGGCAGCGTGCTGTTGCGCGGAAACCTGCGAAAGCAGGTTAGACGAAATGAAGTCCCGGTTGCGAGTGCTGGCGTATCCGCCGAAGGGTAGATGGGTGCTGCGATTCGCCGAGTAGTCGACGCCTATCACAATCTGGCTGGGCAGCAATCGCTGGATTCCCAGGTTCCACTGGAAGATGTCCGCATTTTGCGCTTCGGTCGTCCCCAAGTCATTTGCATTCGCATAGCCCCATTCTGCCAGCTTGCCGTATTGCATTCCTTGCGGGCCGGTCAGGCCGCTGGGAAACGGATTAGCAAGGCTCGCGGAGCGCGTATTAAAGTTGTCCTCCGTGAAAAACATCGTTGCGCTTTTGCGGAACGCAGTTCCGGGATACTGGAAGTTCGTGGCCACGCTCATGCCGTAATACACGCCCGCTCCTCCGCGAACGACGGTATTGGAATTCAGTTGATAGGCAAAACCGAGCCGGGGTCCGATGTTGTTGCGATCCACCGGAACGCTTCTCATCTCGCCGCCGGGGAACAAAGTAATCCCGTTCAATGCTTTGCTTCCCAATCCCAGGGCGGATGTTTGTCCGCCGCTGGTCAGGTCGATGGTCATGCCGCTGGCGCCGGTGAAATCGCTGAACTCGATCCGGTTGTCGCGCTCCGTATAGGGCGTGCTCCATTCATAGCGCAGGCCCAGATTAAGCGTGAGCTTCGAGTTCACCTTCCAATCGTCCTGAAAGTAGAATCCCGTTTCTTTTGATTTGTTGGCCACCGACGGATAAATGTTGATCACGCTGCTGTCATCGGGATATCCGAATAACAGACTGGCGAAAGGATTGCCTTGCGTGCCGCCCTCCGCACCGCTGTTGGGCGTGTCGGAAGTTACGTCGTCGGTGAAATTGAATAAGCCAGTGGGATTCGGCGGCTGAAAGAAGTTATTGAAGAAGATGCGTTGTTCGCCTCCCAATTTAATGAGATGCGATCCTTTAGCGATGACCAACTGTGAAGAATAGCTGTAGAGCGTATGGGCGAAGGTGGTGTTGATGCAACACTGATCGTAAATGCTGCTCCAGGGCGATGCGCCGGACATCTGAATCGTGGGCATGCGATCGATTCCATTGGCCGCCAGCACCGCAGGAAATCCGACGCTGGTGAGACTGGGCAGATTGGTCGTCTCGATTTGCGCGGCGCGGTCGACGCCAAAGTGGCTCGTCCAAATAATCTTGGGGGTCAGAGTCCAGTTATATTCGAGCGACGCATTCTGCACAGTAAGCGGTGCGTTCGTAATCCCGCCGTTGTCACCAGTGCTATCGCCGCCATCGGCAAGGATGGTGGGAGTCGTGTCGTTGCTGTAGAGCCGGCTGTAGCGGCCGTTGATGCGATGGCTGTTCGAAATCTGGTGATCGAGTTTGATATCAAACTGGTAGTCGGGATTATGCGAAAGAGTATTCACACGGTAATTGAAGAATTCTCCCGGCAGATTTGGCTTCGGGTAAAGGTTGATAACTGCCTGCCCGACGGAATCGATTTCACCCGGAGGGATGACGTTCAGGACTCCGTTATATTGCACCTGATTCCTGGTAGAACAGTCCGGACTGCACGCGATGGGATCGAATATTGGATTTTGGGTGGCGGAAAAATCCCCGGTTCGCTCGGCCAGCGTGGGCACAGAAGCGACAATGTTAATGGGTTCGTTGTCGCGAACCCTTTCGAAGTCAGCGAAGAAAAACGTGCGGTTCTTGCTTAGTGGGCCGCCCAGGGCGAAGCCATATTGATCACGTTCATGATTGGGTTTCTGGCCGGGCTCCGGGTTGAAAAAGTCGCGGGCATCGGTTCCGGAGCGTTGTCCAAACCACCAGCCGCTTCCGTGGAATTCGTTGGTGCCACTTTTCAGCACCATGTTTACAACGGTGCCGCCGTTATTGCCGAATTCGGCGGAGAAGCTGTTGTTCTGAACCTTGAACTCCTGAATGATCTCCACCGAAGGCTCGTAATAAACGTTGCTGGTCGCGCCTTCTCCTTGTTCCGGCGCGCTGATCAATGCGCCGTCCAGTCTTACTTCCGCCGTCGCGTTTCGCTGGCCATTAGAAACGAAATTAGTTCCAGCCGGATAATTGTCTTGCGTGCCGGAGCCGGCAACTTCCGTCACACCTCCGGATAGAAATGTGAGCCCAAAAAAATTCCGGTTGGGGAGCGGAATGTCTTTGACATATTCGTTGGTGACGTCCGTGCCAAGTGTCGGACTTTCGGTATCCAGCAGCGGGGCGGTGGTTGTAACGACGATTTTCTCGTTCACATTCGCCGGGGTCAAAGAGAAATTGAGAGTCGTTTCCTGGTCGACGGCCAGCACCACGCCGGTTCGCTCCTCCGTACGGAAGCCCGGCATTTCAACTTTTACCGAATACTCCGAGGGACGAAGCCCGGTGAAATAATATGCGCCCTTCTCGTCGGTCCGGGAAGCGGTGGAGATAGAGGTGCCTGTGTTTGTGATGGTGACAGTTGCTTTGGTGATCAACGCGCCGGTGGCGTCGGACACTACTCCCCGAAGTTGTGCCCGGTAACTGCCTTGTGCGAACGCGAATGTCGCGGAGGTTGCGAAAATGTACATCGCCAAAATGCACGAAAGAAGTCGTCGAGTTGGTCCCATAGAGATTCTCCGTATGTGTTGTCCATGGCTGGCGGTTGAGGCGCTCGCCAATTCGCCGCGATGAAAACACGAATGTCAGCGCTATCCCGGAAAACTTCCTCTTTCCATCGCGGCCCATTGCTGACGCAAGAAGCCGAACAGCGCGTCGTGGTTTCGAAACGCCTCTGTACCTCCGGGCTGCGTGACCGAGTACGCCGCCGAAAGATTGGCGAAGGCGAGGCAGTCTTCCAGGCTCGATCCGCGCAAATACTGATGGACGAAGCCGGCATCGAAGGTGTCCCCCGCGCCCACGTCATCGACCATCTCGACTTTCGGAGGAGCAAGGGTCCATTGCTGATCGCCGGCGCGGCAGATGGATGTTTTCGATCCGCATTTCACAATCACTATCTTGGACAATCCAGCTAGAAAGCTGACGGCTTGCGAAAGGTCCTCTGTCCGCGCGATCTTTTTTGCCTCACGCTCGTTAGGAAAGAATAGATCGACGTGCTTGAGAACTTCCTGCAAATCGCGTCCCCAAAGATTTTCCGGATCGTCGTTGGTGTCGAGCGAAGTTGTGAGCCCCGCTTCTTTCGCTTGCCGGAACAAGTCGAGAATCTTCGGCCGCAGCGCTCGGTGCAGAAAGAACGAAGAAAGGTGCAGGTGGCGCGCCTGAAGAACGTAATCCATGTCGATGTCGGAGTACTGCATCTCGAACATGGTCCCCGGATAAGTCAACATATAGCGATGTTCGTCGTGAGGCAGGATCACAGTGAGTCCAGTAGATGTCTTGCCCGTTCCCTGTTTCACGCGAGTCGTATCAACGCCTGCTGCGGATAGCCGCTCCAGCGCTATTTTTCCGAGAGGGTCGGATCCGATCTTCGAGATAAACCCCACCTGCGTTCCCAGGGATGAGAGATTGTGGGCGAAGATACCCGACGAACTTCCCAGCGTAAGAGCCATATCGCTGGCCAACAACTCCGCATCGGATTCCAGGTCTTTCGGCAGCCCATACAGAACTAGATCGAGATTGAGCTCGCCGACTACGCAGACTTTGTTCACTCAATATTCCTTTCGCGTTCTAAAGCCAGATAAGTTTGTTGGCTCATGAATGAATGCTGACGTTCTGTACTACACGGCTGATGGCGCCGTTCGGGCTAGGGCAATCGGGCTGCAAGTTCCACCGCAACGAAAAAAATAAACCAAGCAATTGCCCGAAAATTACGTCAATTGCCGGACGGTAGTCGTCGGGTATGGCATCCGACAGACTCAGATGATGTTCAGCAAAGGAGTTTGCCTCTGAAGTTGCCGCTCCCTCGACAACGATCCGTGATTTGACCAATCGCTTCGTCCCAATTTCATCGAGTAAGTCCCACTCATACCGCTGGATTCGAGGATCGCCAGAAAGAAAGCAAATGAACAAAGTGTGATCATCCAAAGCTGCCATCGGGCCATGGCGCAGCCCCAGTACCGACTCGGACAGAGTCAGAACCTTTCCCGCGGTCAGTTCCATAACCTTCAGGGCGCATTCTTTAGCGACTGCTCGAAGAGGGCCAGAACCAACGAAGCAAGCCTTCGTGTAGGGTTCTTTTGCCAGCGCGGACGCGCAATCTGCGGCCCGCGGCAGAAACTTTCGTCCCGCTGCGATCAGCCGCGTCAGCATTTCTTCATACTTGTTCAGATCGCCAATGTGCGCCAGGCATTGGCCGAAGATCACCATGTTGGAAAAGGAACTGGTCATCGCAAGAGCGCGATCGTTGACGGCGTCGTCCAGACAAGTGGTTAGCACTCGCGGGTCGCCGACGCTCTCGCGAATCATTCGGCCGTTTTTGTTGCAGGAAATCACGAGGTGCTGAATGTCCGGATATTTGTTTCGGGCGCGATCAATCACCGCCACGCCCTCTGGACTGTCGCCCGAACGCGAAAACGAAATCCAAAGATATTGCCTCTCAGGAAGCAACAAGTCGTCCATGTGCGTGAGCAGATCTGTACTGGGCACAGCGATGACATCGCAGCCCCAGGACTTACGCAGCAGCAATGCAAGAGATTGCCCGATATAATCGGACGTGCCCGCGCCGATGAGGAACACGGTGAATGTTGCTGACGAGCTTTTCCCAGCTCGCGCCTTTGCGAGGAATTCCTCGATCCGACCTTGGTTTTTGCGGAACAGCTCGAACGTCGACAGCCATGTGTCGGGCTGTTGGGCAATTTCCGCGGGGGTATGAACGAACCCGCAGTCAACCTTCTCGCTGTCCGGCAGGCTCAACAATTTAGAAAGCGCATCCACTTGCGAACTTCCTCCCCATGATTCGACAGAACGAGCCAAGCATGGCCTCGACGTTTTTTGCCCGTTAAGGCTCGTACCAAAACACCGCGCCCTTCTCGATCGCCGGAAGCGAAAAGCTCACGCCCGACTGGTCGACAATGCCTGTTAATTGCTGCACATCTCCAAGGAAAGGCAGAAAGAATCCGTGGACGCCGCGTGCCCCAGTTACTGAAACATGAACGTCAGTCTGCGGAGTCTGAATCGGATTCACTCCGCCCTTGAGCCCCGCAAAATTTGCAAAAAATACGTGCGGCTTTCCGCCGACCTTGGCGACTGATGTGGCAATCATCGGAGAACCAACCACGTGAATCTGCGCGCCAGATTTCAGGGCCGCCAGAAATTCCCGTTCACGTTCGGGATCCGAATCGGCGACACTCTTTTGCAACGCCGAGTAGTAGTCTTTTCCTGGGCATTTATCAAACCGGATGACGTTCTTCGCAGTGCGAAGCTCCGTCGCATCTTTTCCTGTGATCAACAGAGAATTGCCATCGCCGACATATTTGCGAAACCATTCTCGTTCTGTCTCGCTGGCGATCTGAACGTCGGGGAGAACCAATGTATCGCCGTGAAACTCCGCGAGCGTGCGTGGAGTAACGATTTGAAACTCAAGATGCTTTTGCATCAACAAAATGAGAATTCCCCGAAAGGAAGGGAGAAACTCGCTCGCGTAGAAATTTCGCGTCTCAGGAGAGAAGTAAACGCCGATGGGGGCAATCGCGGTTCGCGGCCGGTAGAACGTGTCTTGGTGCGTCTTGATCCATGCAAAGATTCTTTTCCGCGTTGCCGCGTCGTTCGAGCCGGCCATCGAGTGCCCCGGCGCATCCCAGAAATTTGCTCCTGCCATGATCTCTGAATCTGCGAGATTCATCATGGCCTCGCGCTTATCTACTTTCGCATCGCCGTCCCAGGAGTAATTCAATATCCACGTCGCCTTGCCTTGTGCGAAAGCGCGAAATGAATGCATCCCCACCTGGTAATTGAACCAATCGAGAGGAGTTCTCGACGACGCCATGTGATCGCCACTCCCGAATTCATATTCGTGCGCAATGGCGCCGACTACCGGATATAAGCTGTAAACGTCGGCCCCTACGCGAGCCGCCTCTTCTTCAATGCCGGGATAAATCTCGGGAATAGTCTTGATATCCGGGTTCACGGATTTGGCGTTACGGTCAATTTCCTGCATGAAATCCGTGAATGTTTGAATCCTGAATTCGATCCACTTCCGAAAATTGCTGTCCGAAAAATCTCCAAGCTTCAGATCTTTCTTCGCGTCGAGCCCCGTTTCCTTGCGGAACGCCGCCACCGTGTAATCATCGAAGCTGGCCCAGGTATCCTCCCAGCCGTCGAAGTGGGTCATCCAATAAGGAATGTCGACGTAAATTCCGTCGATCCCGGTGGCCGCGATTTGCCGCACGCGCTCCATGTAGGTCTTTCGCCAGGCCGAAGCGTAAGGGCTGACCCACACATCCTCGTCGCCTTTCGCAATCCAGAAGGCAGAGCCACCGCCAAAGACTGCGGGCTCTCCCGTCAGCTTTCGCTGAAGCCAGTCCGGATGTTCTTTGGCCAGGGTATGTGGCGTTCTATCCGCATTCGCGGTGATGCACTCGGTTCCGGCGATGTAGACGAAAGCGCTATTGCCCACCGCGTGCGCCTTTTTCGCCACTTCGCGAATGGCCTTAAGCTTTTCTTCGGGATTGACAAAGCTTTCATAACGACCGGGAATGTCGTTGTCGACCTCGATGCCAAAAACGCCATCGTCCTCGGCGCTTCGGACGATTCTGTCCGCCTCGCCCCCTTTTAGTCCATAAGCGCCGATGCGCACAAAATTGGTCCAGTCCTGTTTCTGCTCCGTCGACTGCGGACTCGCTTCCAGCATCGGAGATGACAGCAAGACTACAACCGTTGCCTGAAGAACCCTGCGGAATCGGACGTTTCGCATCATTGCGTTTAATAACGTTTACTTTCGACTGACATGACCTGTCAAGTGTAAAATGCGCATGCTGAGCGCGGAGGCTCTAATTAAACTGTGCTGAACGAAGAACGGCGCCGACATATTCTGGAAATCCTGAATCGCGACGGTCGGGTTCTGGTCGTGGACCTGGCGAAACAATTCCGCACGTCCCAGGTCACTATTCGAAAAGACTTGGACCTTCTTCAAGCTCACGGACGCATTCAGCGTAGCCACGGCGGAGCCCTGCCGGTGCGCGACAGCGCCCTGGAGGATCCAACTCTCCGGGAAAAAGAAAAGTTGCATTCAAAGGAGAAACTACAGATTGCGGCAGTTGCCGCGCGCATGGTGCACGAAGGCCAGGTGGTCATTCTCGATTCTGGAACCACTACCACAGCTATTGCCCGCGCCTTGCGAAAGTTTGAGAAGCTCACCATCATTACGAACGCCGTCAATATCGCCGCCGAACTCTCCGGGTCCACTCTCGAAGTCATTTTGACTGGCGGGACGCTGCGCCAAAATTCATTCTCCCTGGTGGGTCCGATCGCGGAAGAGGCACTGAGGCGGTTGAATGGCGACATTCTTTTTCTCGGAGTGGACGGCTTCGACGTGCATCACGGATTGACTACGCCGAACCTGCTGGAGGCGAAAGTGAATCGGGCGATGATGGATGTGGCCCGGGTCGTGGTTGCCGTGTGCGATTCCAGCAAATTCGGCCGCCGCAGTTTATCTTCGATCGCACCACCGTCGGGAGTGCACTATCTGATCACGGATCGGGGGATCCCGAAGGCGGACCTGGCTGCAATAAAAAAATCTGGAATTCAGGTAACGCTTGTGTGAGGCCCCGGCCGCAGCCGGGCGATCTATTTGGCTTGCGCTTGCACGTCGCCTCGAAATTGCCCGAAGATTCGCTCGGCATTTTTGTGGTAGATCTTTTCCAACACCGAATCCGGAAGTTTCATGCCGTAAATTTTCCACCGACCCTGTCCGGGATATCCCCAATAGTCGAAGTATTCGTCGCCAGTCTCCAGCCAGCGAAAATGGTTGCGGTACATGGCTTCGTCCATTCCGTTATCGGTGCCGAACATAATCCGGTCCTGATACTTGATGAAAAACTCTCGGGCGCGGCGAGGCTGTCGACCGAGTTCGGCTTCGCGCGCTCCAAATTCCACCATCACGTTGGGAAGCGTATCCAACAGATGCGAAACGTAGTCCAGATTTTCCGGCCAATTCGCCATGTGTAGCGCGACAAATGTCGTATGCGGATGTTTGGCAAACATCCGGTCACGCGCGGCAAGTAGAGCCTCCTTCGTCGGGAATTGCGGCCCGTAGAAACTCCAGTCCGGATGTTCCGTCAGTTCTTCGTATCTCTCATTATTCTTATCTATAGGGTGAAAGAACGCTTCAGGATCGCTCGAATGAATCGACACGGGAATGCCCAGCCGCCCGCATTCTTCCCAGATAGGATCGAGTCGCGGATCGTCGATGGCAACCAGTTTCCCCGACTTATCGCGCACGCTCAGCCCCAGATCCTTTAGCTGTTTGAGGCCGCGGGCGCCGCGCCGTACCGCGTCATCGAGCTGTGCCACCATCGCCTGACTGAAGTTCGGATCGTCGATCTTGCTGAAATCGATTTGGCTGAAGACGATGAAGCGCCCCGGATAAGGCTTTACCATCTCGTCAATCACAGCTTGAAGTTTTTCTCCCCACATGCCGGTCAGGATCACGACTGTTTTGACGTTGGTGTTGTTCATGATTTCAACCACCCGTTCGGGCGGCATGTGATCGTCAATACGCATCGCATCGTTTTGGTGGTTGTGAACGTCGATGACGTAAAACTTGGCCCGGTCCACATTGTGAGATGGTCCGTGCAACATGGAAGCGGGATCGAAATCTTTTAGTAAGAGCGTTTTTTTGGCGTCGGCATCGGCAGCCGACTTGTAGCCAATTTGTGCCTGGGGCAGATCCTGCGGCGCAGACTGCTGCGTCGCCGGCCAAATTAAGATAGACAAAACCAGGGTATACATGGCAATCGCTCTCAAAAACATCGGGCAGGACCTCCGGGCCGAGGGGTTAATTCTCTTGACAATCCCAAGCTAACGAAAGTAAAAGTAATCAATCGCAATATACCCGCAGTTTTTGCTTTCGGCAAGCAACTTCCATTGGCGGAGTCACGAAGTGAGGATGAGAACTGAAGCTCTGTGTGCAAATGGTATTCTCCGATGATGGGCCGCATTCTCGCCGTCGTTCTCGTTGGCTTTGCCCTGATGAGCGGGCCATTCGGCACCATGGCTGGAGAACGTCGGATTATTCAGGAGTCCTCAGCAGCGCCTTCATCCGATTCTTCGGCCTCGTTGCAAATCGAGAGCCCAATCCTCCGCATCGAATTTGACCGCGAGTTGCACAGCCGCATAATCGAGCTTTTCGGAGGGGCGGCGAAAACTCTGATACCGTTTTCCGCCTCTGAAACCCTTATTGGCGCCGGTCGCACCTGGAAAGATTTCGCCCTCCAGTCAAACCAGGAGGAATCGGTTTCTGACATCTTTGGTCCTGGCCAGCGCCTTTCGCTGACCGGACAATCGGGATTGTTGCAGAAGAAAGTTTCAGTGACTATGTATAAAGACTTCCCGTCGATCGCGGTCTTTGACGTCGAGTACACGAACCGAGGCAGGGTGCAGCTCGCCATTCGCGGATGGGCTAACAACGAATACGTATTGCATTCACTCGCTCCCAAGAAAGGCGATGCCGCAACCGTTCCGGTTTTTTGGTCCTACCAAAGTGGTTCGTACGAGAAGCGCCCCGACTGGGTGCTTCCATTACACCCAGGGTTTCATCAGGAAAATTTTCTCGGCATGAATGCCAGCGACTACGGCGGAGGCACTCCCGTCATCGACGTCTGGCGAAAGGACGCAGGACTCGCCGTCGGTCACGTCGAGCCTCGCCCGCGGCTCATCTCTCTGCCCGTTTCCATGCCCGATGCCACACATGCGCAAGTTGCGGTGCGATCGAATCGCAAACAAACTCTGGCGCCGGGCGAAACGTTGCACACGCTAAGAACGTTCGTCTCCATACATCAAGGGGACTATTTTCGCACGCTTACCGAGTACCGCCGTCTGATGACGCGCCAGGGATTTCAAATGGCGACCGCCCCTGACAGCGCGTTTGGTCCTATCTGGTGCGCCTGGGGCTACGGTAGATCGGTCCAGCTAAAACAGGTTTACGACACGCTCCCCACGGCCAAGAAGCTTGGCTTCTCATGGGTGACACTGGACGACGGCTGGCAAAACAATTACGGCGATTGGGAACTTGATCCGAAAAAGTTTCCTCACGGCGATGCGGATATGAAAGCGCTGGTGGACCGCATCCATGCGGAAGGCTTTCGTGCGCAGTTATGGTGGTCGCCGTTAAGTGCGGTGCCTAATTCCAGGTTGCTCAAGGATCATCCAGATTATCGGCTGCTCAATCGTGATGGTTCTCCGAGAAAAATTTCATGGTGGAACTCCGACTATCTCTGTCCGTCCGACCGCGCGGTCGTCGAATATCACAAGGCGTTGGTTCGCAAAATTATTGGCGAGTGGGGATTTGACGGTCTCAAACTCGACGGCCAGCACATGAATGCCGTTCCGCCCTGCTATAACCTCGCGCATCATCACCAACGCCCCGAAGATTCGGTGGAGGCCTTGCCGGATTTCTTCCGCGAACTGTACGAAACGGCCCGCAGCATCAAGCTTGATGCGCTGGTCGAGTTTTGCCCGTGCGGCACAGCGTATTCGTTCTTCACCATGCCGCACTTCAATATGTCGGTGGCGTCTGACCCGGAAAGCTCTTTTCAGGTTCGCTCCAAGGGAAAAACATTGAAAGCTCTCATGGGCGACAACGTTCCCTACTTCGGAGACCACGTTGAGTTGAGCGATGGCGCAAACGACTTCGCTTCTACCGTCGGTGTCGGCGGAGTTGTCGGCACACAGTTCGTACTGCCGAGTCTCGTTTCAAAACATGAAAAATCCGACCTTACTCCGGAACGGGAGAAGCTTTTCGAAAAATGGATCGGGCTGTACAAAGAAAAGATGCTGTCGCGCGGAGAATATCTGGGCGATTTGTACGACATTGGATTCGATCGCCCCGAAGCGCATGCAATTCGTAAAGACGGAGAAATGTATTACGCGTTTTTTGCCCGGCATTGGAATGGATTTGTGGAGTTGCGCGGTCTCGAGGATCGCAATTATCACGTCGTGGACTATGTGAATGGCGCAGATTACGGAAAGGCCCACGGCCCGAAAATCGTCTTTCCGGCCCGCTTCGACAAATACCTTTTGCTCGAAGCACAACCTCTCTAGACGCCGTTCATCCGCCATTCGCAGCGTCCGATGAAAGGGATATAGGCGCCGGCGAGAGAGTCTTGGTCACGTGCTTTACATCTCGGTTTAGTGGTTTGGCGCGAATCGAATCTGGGGCTGGGCTTATGAGGATGGCATGTCGAAATAGAAGTGATAATGGTTTCGACACCGGGGATTAAACTGCTTACGGCAAACCGGGCAGAGAGATTCGCTCTTCATGTACTGGCTGATGGTGAATTCTGCGCCGCAGGCTCCGCATCGTATCGCCGGCTGGTTCCATTCGCTCTCAGGCCAAACCTCGATCTTGTGATTGGCGAGAGCAGCGTGGCAATCCTGGCACGCATAGTAAACGCCGCAGCACTTCATCTTGATCGCGATGATGTCAGTTGGTCCGGAATAGTGCTCGCATCGGGTTTGCGGATCGAGATTCACTCCACGTACTTGCCGATCAGTCTGGCTCATGGCGCCACTTAGGAACGAAGAAATTAAATCGAATCGTTTAAGAGCCTCGCGGTGCAATCGTAAAACTATGAACGAGGTTCGGGCCAATTTCGACAAACCAGCGCTGGTTGACAATTTACCCGGCCGGCAACCCTCCCCTTCGCTTCACAACGAAATCCACCCCTGAATTATCAGCATGAGCGAACCAGTGGCGACGGTTGCCCATAGCAAGGCTCCCTGGAGCAGCGGACGAATTCCTACCTGCCGCAGCGTCGCTTTGGAAAGGCCTGTCCCGATCAGATAAAGTGTTGCCGTGAGTCCCAGCCTTCCCAAGTGGCTCAGTACCGGATAGGCAAAACCGAAGAATCGCACATAAGTATTCGCCACAGCAGCCAGACAAAATAGGCCGATGAACCACGGCCACTGAATTCTACGTTTGCTTTTCTTGAGAATCGAGGTCAGAACTGAAACCGGAACAATCCACAAGGCGCGAGCCAGCTTCACGGTTGTTCCGACCGCCAGCGCGACCGCTCCGTATTTGGCGGTCGCGCCAACCACTGAACTGGTGTCATGAATGGCCAGCGCCGACCACAAACCGAATTGCGTTTGGCTGAGATGCAGCGCCCAACCTAGCGTGGGAAAGAGCAGCAGCGCAATCGAATTCAACACAAAAACTGTGCCTAAGGAAACCGCCATCTCTTCTTCGGTTGCATTTGTAATCGGTCCAACGGCTGCGATCGCGCTTCCTCCACAGATGGCGGTACCCACGGTGATGAGGAGTGAAGATGTGCGCTCTACCTGCAACCAACGTCCGATCGCCAGCCCAAGGAGCATGGCTCCCGTTATTCCACACGCTGTATAAAGAAAGCCCGAGCGGCCGACCTTCACCACCTCCGCCAGATTCATGCCAAAGCCGAGACCCACCACCGACGCCTGCAAGAGAAATCTTGACAGCCGACGGGCTTGGAGAGGATAAGGATGGGCGAGGGTGAGGCCGTACACAAGCCCAGCGGTTAATGCCAGGGGTGGCGACAGCAGTCCGCTAGCCGCCAGGATGAGTCCAATGAAGAAGACCATCTTTTGCATGAACTCAGTCTTTTGCATGAACTCAGCCGACGGTGAGCAGCTCTTCGTAGAATCCGCCGATCTGCCGCGCGCGATCTACGAAATGAATCTCGAATATCCAGTGCCGCTTTCGGCCAGAAGCGTCCGGTAGCTGCATTCGGTTGGGATTGCTGGGGTGGACATAAAGAGTGATCTTATCGTTGGGGATCTTCTCGTGCGGAAAAATGCCAATGAGATGGCCTGCGATGGGGCCACCGTACTCCCAGCCAGCCTGCTCAGCCAGTTGTTGCGCGCGCGCATAAAGCTCGGCTGCGGTGATCTCAGGATGTTCATGAAAATACTGCTTGCCGCTGGCAAATGCTTCTTCAATATCGCGGCGCAGTTTGTGCTTCAGCGGATCGTTTCCCACAACGTAGGTGCGACCGAAGTCGGCTTCCCATTCCTCAAATACGGGGCCGAAATCCAGAAAGACGATGTCGTCCTCGCCCACCGTCAAGTCTGGCGGATTCTCATCGTAGGGAGCGAGCGTGTTCCGCCCCGCGCGCACGATGCGTTTGTGCCAATAGCGCGAGATTCCGAATATGCTCTCAGCGAGTGCATAAACACTCTCGTTAATCTCGCTTTCCTTGGCCCCGGGCCGAATCACGTTCTGCGCCTGGATCTCTGTGAACAGCGCCGCGGCCTTTCTTTGAGCATCCAGCAAACCAGCAACCAGTTCTTCTTCCGATTTCTCCATGAGGGAACAGATTACAACACTCAGAGTGCTGCCTGCGAAGTGCGCTTATGCCTTCCGTTGAATTTGAAACAGCGCCTCGGGATCTTTCGCCGAAGCCACGCCTGCCCAAATCCAGGCATACCGGCTGAGCAACGCGCCGACGAGGAAACATATCGCCGCAGCTCGACGGCCAGAGGCCGAGTCTGACAGGAGACGCACCAGAAGTGCTATAGGACCAGCCAGCGTGCCAGCAATGCGAAAAGCCCATCCGCTTTTTCCACGATGCAGCGGTGAATTTACGGGCAGCCTGCTTAGTTCAAAATAAATTCCCAGCACTGTTTCCGCTACAGCGGCAACGAATCCGAGAAGCTGGGTTGCGGGAGTGAGGAAGCCAATCAACTCGAGAACTGCTCCCGATCCCCCCACTGCCGAGGCCAGAAAATGCGGCGGAATCGCTTTGCGGTTATGCGACCAGACCGGATTCGCCGTAGCGCCGATCAGCACGCCGGTGTAGGCCGCAAGAAACAAACCGGTCAGCGCCCCGCTGGCCTCGGCCGCCCAGCGAATTCCGATTACGAGCGGGATCGCATAGCCGCGCTGAGTCAGTTCGAACGCAACTAAAGCAACGAACACGCAGCCTGAAAAGGCGACCAGGATCCACGCGCCCATGGACATAGGCGACTGCACCTTGAACACCCTAAGCATGTTCAAAAAACGCGAGGGTCTTCCGAGATCAGCAATCAGAAGGATCGGGCAGAGTACTGCTCCAGTCAGGGCGACGAACAACGCGGCCCGGATGAGCGCCGCTTCGCCACCAAATAATTGCGCCGCAAAAGCCAGAGCGGCAGACATACCGGAGACGCCGCCAATAAAAAAGTAAAGAGCTACTTCCCAGGTCCAAACCGGAGCCTTCAGCACCGGAAGACCGTAGTAGCTCTCTTTTCCGCGAATCTGCGGATGGCTTACCGGTGCGTTCCGCAAAGGAAGTGCGGCGTCGGCAGCGGCTTTTCGGATCTCATCAAGGCGCTCTTCGCTGGCTTTCCTGGCCCCCGGGTTGGCGGAAGATGTCATGTTGGCTGTGAGCGTGCCGCAAAAGTTCGCAGACAATTCTGTCAATGTGCAAATGCCACGCACGCTATTACGAAAGCGATTGCAGCGGAAAGCAGCGCCGAGGTCCACGCGCTCTTTAAGTAAATTGTTGGCACCTCGGGAGCCGGCGGAAGATTGTAATTCTCCGGCTCACCCAAAATTACAAACATGGCGTGTACACCGCCCACGCTGGTTTCGAGCGGATTGTACAGCCGCGCATCCTCGTATCCGCGTTCGCGCAGTTCGTGAACGCGATTATTTCCACGCTCCTGGAGTTCCTCAAGATTACCGAACTGAATCGATTGTGTCGGGCATGCTTTTGCGCATGCAGGAATGAGGCCGGCCTTTTGCCGGTCGTAACAGAACGTGCACTTAAAAGCGCGTCCGTCCACGGGACGGCGGTCAATCACGCCAAAGGGACATGAGACTATGCAATACCCGCAACCATTGCATACGTCTTTTTGTACAAGGACGGAACCGATATCGGTGCGCACGATTGACCCAGTGGGGCAAGCCTCCAGGCATCCTGCATTCGCGCAGTGCTTGCAAACGTCCGAGAGAAAAACCCAGCGGAACGGATCTTTCGTATCCGCAATTTGCGGACCCGCCGTTTGCGGCTGCTCCAGAAACATCACATGCCGCCATGTGGATGCGCCCAAACTCTGGGTGTTGTCGTAGGAGAGACCGCTCCACACGAAGCCGTCGGCGGGCACTTCGTTCCATTCCTTGCAGGCTACTTCACAAGCTTTGCAACCTATGCATACAGTCGCGTCGGTCAGGAAGGCAGAAATCGTCATGGGGCTACCTTCTGAGCTTCGAGAAGCTCTTTGACTCCTAGCACATTATCGGCGCGCCGGCCGCGAAGAACGTTGCAAAGCAGACCTTTCGATTCCATGATGCGCACGTTCGGCTCCTCGGAGATGGCGATCAAGTCATTGCCGACGTCGCCCTTCACCAGCCCTGTATACCCCCAGTGAAATGGCAGCCCGACTTGGTAGATGAGTTTACCCTCGATTTCCAGCGTCTGCACTCGGGGTGTAACCAGCGCATGCGCCTCAATGGCTCCGCGTTTTGTAACCACGGTCACCCACTCGCCCGGGGTTATGGTAAGTTCATGGGCCATCTCGACAGAAATCTCGCAAAACATTTCAGGCTGAAGTTCAGCCAGGTGAGATAAAGTTCGCGACATTCCTCCGGCAGTGTGATGCTCGGTAAGGCGGTATGTTGTTAAAACGTACGGGAAGCGCGCATCTGGCGACGATGCATATTGATTGCCCGCACGAGTTTTGCTCTGAGCAACCGGGTTCACTTGCTGGTTGGGATAAATTGGATTGCTGACCGGTGACTCGAAAGGCTCGTAGTGGGCCGGCAAGGGTCCGTCGGCCAAACCGGTGGGCACCCAAATCCAGGCGAGACCGTCGGCATGCAGGATAAATGGTTTGTCGCCGGCAAGAGCATTGTCGCCTTCCGCATTCTCTCCCGGCACGTAATCTGGCGGCTTGGTGGCCACAAAATCAGGCACGTCGTTCCCTGTCCACTTCTTAGCCGCCTCGTCCCACCACACTAATTTCTTCCGTTCGCTCCATGGCTTTCCATCGGGGCGTGCCGAAGCCCGGTTGTAAATAATGCGCCGGTCCGAAGGCCACGCGAACCCCCAGCCGTGGCCGTAGAAATCCTTCGAGGCGCGCTGATTCGCGCGATTTTCGCCGGCCTTGGGAAAAACTCCGGCATAAATCCACGCGCCGCACGCGGTTGAGCCGTCGGCCTTGAGTGCAGTGAACCCGGGCACGAGCTGCCGATCCGCCACCGTGTAGCCGTTGACTTCCTTGAGAATTTCCTCGGCGGATGGCTCCTGATGCGGCCCTTCGGTGCTGTAATTCCAGGTCAGCGCAAGCAGCCCGGCGTTTTTTGGTTGCGGATCTTTTTTCGCTTTCTCCCGCAGCAGATTTCCCAGGTGGAACATGAACCAGTTCTCGCTGCGGCTGTCGCCGGGAGCATCGACTGCTTTCTGATGCCACTGCAATAATCTCTGCGTATTGGTAAATGTGCCGTCCTTTTCGGCGTGGCCCGCCGCGGGCATCAGAAAAACTTCCGTTTGAATATCCTCGGGGCGCACTTCGCCGCTCTGCACTTCCGGCGCAGAGCGCCAGAACGATGAGGTTTCAATATCCACCATGTCGCGCACCACTAGCCACTTCAGCTTTGCCAGTGCTCGACGTTCCATCCCGGAATTCGGCCCGGCCACGGCCGGATTTTCGCCCATTACAAACAGCCCGTCCATTTTGCCGTCCATCATGTCCAGCCAATAGCCCTGATGGGAATGATCGCCGGTGAGTCGCGGCAGCCAGTGGAAGCCAAAGTCGTTCTCCGGTTGCGCGGCGTCGCCGTAGTAAGCCTTCAGCAAGCTGACTATGTACTTGTCGTAATTGTTCCACCAGCCGGTTCGCGGTTTGTACTTTGCAAGGTAGTTCTGAAATGTCTTGGACTCTTCGCCGAACTTCGGCATGCTGAGATAGCCCGGAAGGCTGTCATACAACGTCGGAATATCAGTAGAACCCTGAATTGAAGCATGGCCGCGCAATGCCATGATGCCTCCGCCCGGCCGTCCCATGTTGCCCAGCAAGAGCTGCAAAATCGCAGCGCAGCGGATGATCTGCACTCCGGAAGAGTGTTGCGTCCAGCCGACTGCGTAGCAAATTCCGCCGGTCTTCTCCGGTCCGGAGGCCTTGCAATACACATCCGCCACGCGCAGGAACGATTCTTCAGAAACACCGCAGTAGCGTTCAACCATTTCCGACGTGTAGCGCGCAAAGTGGCGCTTCAGGAGTTGAAAGACGCATCTTGGGTGCTGCAGTGTCGGGTCCGTCTTGTATTTGCTTAAATCGGGCATGGCGGCGGCGCCATGCTGCGTGTGTCCGCCTTCCGATTCGCTTGCTTTGGGCGCGCTCGATTTCTTGCCGTCCTGAGCTGCGCCTTCGTACATCCAGCTCGCGGGATCGTAGGATTTTTTCTCGCTGTTCCAGCCGGAGAACACGCCTTCCAGATCCTCGGTATCGCCGAAGTCATTCTGAATGATCACAGGCGCGTTCGTGTAATGCAGCACGTACTCGCGGAAGAAAAGTTCGTTCTCCAGTACGTGGCGGATTAATGCGCCGAGGAAAATAATGTCGGACCCGGCGCGTAGCGGCACCCACATGTTGGCCACGGCGGAGGTTCGGTTGAAGCGCGGGTCCACGTGGATGACCGTGCTTCCTTTTTCCTTCGCTTCCATTACCCATTGAAAGGCCACGGGGTGATTCTCCGCCATGTTCGATCCCATAATCAGGATCGCATCGGAGTTCAGCATGTCCTTGGGCGCGGACGTGGCGCCGCCTCGTCCGTACGTTGTGCCCAGACCGGGCACAGTCGAGCTATGTCATATCCTGGCCTGATTGCTGATGCACACCATGCCCAGGCCCGCAGTGAACAACTTCTTGATCAGGTAGTTTTCTTCATTATCGAGCGTGGCGCCGCCGAGGTGGCCGATGGTGGTGGTCTGCATCAGAGTCTGGCCGTCGCGGGTTTCGACGAACGTGCGCTCGCGGCTCTCCCATAAGCGATCGGCAATCATCTCCATGGCTTTGCCGAGTTCCAGATCTTCCCAGACTTTGGAAAAAGGCCTTCGGTATTTCACCTTAGTGAGCCGCTGAGAGTGCGTAAGCAGTTCGTAGCTCGCGGAACCTTTCGGGCACAGGCGCCCGCGCGATAGGGGCGATTCCGGATCGCCTTCAATGTTGATCAGCTTCCCATTTTTGTGAAAGACGAGTTGGCCGCAGCCCACGGCGCAATAAGGACAAACGGACCGGGCGACATTCGCTCCATGATTTTTCGGGAGCATGTTCCGCGTCTCATCGCTCATGGCTTCCGGACCAGTACCGTTTCCGCCATGAAGAATCTGACGAACCAAAGGCCAACGAAGCGCGATCTCTTTAATCGTGCGAAGCCTAATCATGCGAAGCTCCAAACCTGCCGGGTACCCTTTGCAACAAATACCATACTCTTCCCGCGATTTATCGTGCGGCGCTTGACAGTCACGAACTCTGAGACTATATGTATCGCGTCACACAATAAGGGGTTGCCTGCACCCGGTCAAGCAGATTAGGGCTGTGCAGCACATTCTCGACGTATAGGGGGAGCGATGGCGGAGCAGCGTCTTCCGAATCGGTGGGGAATCGCGGTCGCGGCCGTACTCATGCAGATCTGTCTGGGGGCGGTTTATGCCTGGAGTGTGTTCGTCAAACCGCTGGTCAGCACTCAGCATTGGACGCTCACACAGGTATCGCTTTCCTTTACGATCAATGTTTTCTTCATCGGGGTGGGAACAGTCATCGGTGGGATGTGGATGGACAGCGCCGGCCCACGAAAAGTAGCGACGGTGGGCGGCATCATTTACGGCCTCGGCTACACTTTGTCATCGTTTGCCACGGCGCAGCATTCGCTTCCGCTCCTCTATCTCTGTTATGGCGTGCTGGCGGGCACAGGCGGAGGCATGGGCTATATTTGCCCCGTAGCAACCATTGCCAAATGGTTTCCTGACAAGCGCGGAGTGATGACAGGCCTGGCGGTCACCGGTTATGGCGCCGGAGCTTTGCTGATGGGGCCGATCGCGGCTCGCGAGATCGCCTCGGCGGGCGTGCCGGCAACTTTTCTTGCCTTCGGAATTGCCTACCTCATCGGAGTTGTTGTGACCGCGCAGTTTTATGCCAACCCGCCGGCGGGCTGGAAGCCTGAGGGTTGGGTGCCGAAAACCGCGGTCGCCAAAGCAGCTGGCTCCTACGACTACACGGTGAAGGAGGCTTTTGGAACATGGCAGGCATGGACCCTCTGGGTGATGCTTTTCCTGGACGTCTCCGCCGGGATCATGATTATCAGCCAGGCCTCTCCCATCGCACAGCAGCAGGTACACATGACGGCGGTAGCGGCTGGGACGATGGTGGGCCTGCTCGGCATTTTTAACGCCGCCGGCCGTTTCTTCTGGGCGTGGCTGTCGGACTACATCGGCCGCGCTCGTGTCTATTTTCTGCTCTATTTGATCCAGGTGGGAATCTTCTTCCTTCTGCCCAGGATCGCCACAGAAACGGCGTTGTTCATTGCCTTCGCCGGCATCTATTTGTGCTATGGAGGAGGCTTCGGCACGATGCCTTCGTTCACCGCGGACTATTTTGGTGCGAAGCACATGGGCGGAATTTATGGCTGGATCCTGCTGGCATGGGGCGTAGGCGGAGTGGTGTCTCCGATCATGATCGCCCGCATCCGCCAGGCGACCGGCTCATACTCCATCCCCATCCATATCATTGCGGGTGTAATGGTCGTGTCGCTGATTCTGCCGCTGATAGTGCGGCGGCCCAAAGGCAAAGACATCAGCCAGCCGGAATCGGTGGCTCGCGCCTCTTAGAGAACGGTCGGTCAGGCCGTGCAATCCGAGGTGATGCTGCACCTATCGCCCGTAGTGCGCGATGAAGACCGCCTTTCCCAGCAAATGGTCTTTAGCGGTCGATACCACCATCGCGCCGCTGGAGTCGGGTGGCACATCTAATTTTTCGACGCTCAACGCATAGACGGTAAAGGTGTAGCGATGCGGCGGATCTCCTTTGTCCGGGCAGGGACCGTGATAGGCGTCGTTTCCAAGGTCGGTGCGGCCCTGCATGGTTCCGGGTGGTAAAACGCTGCTGTGCTCCGTGCCAGCACCCTTAGGCAGTTTGTCGACGCTCGCGGGCAGATTATAAACGATCCAGTGCCACCATCCCGAGGGATCGCCGTGCTCGTCAGGATCGAATAACGTTACGACGAAACTCTTCGTTCCTGCCGATGCGCCGGCCCACTGTAGCGGCGGCGACATATTTCCTCCAGCGCATCCGAAAGCGTTTGCGATGTAGACCTCGGGAACTTTCGCCGCAAGCTGCGCGTCTGGACTGGAGAGTACAAACTTAGAGCTAGGTGCGGATTTCTGCTGCGCTGCCAAGCTTGTCGCGAGCAGCGATATGACAAGGGCACCCACTATTTGAATTCGCATCATGTCAGCCTTTCTTTAAAGAGATTCAGCCCGGATTTTTCCCGGACCTCGACCGCAGCCGCAGGAGTCGACTCGCACGTCTATTCCCGATCGAACACGAAGATTTTTCTGGGTTTGTTTTCGCCCACCAGGCGCACGGTCATTGTTAAGGTGTTGAGATCCGCAGAAAGCTCGAACTGCCGGGTGCCCGTAATTTTGCCTTTGAATTTATCTGTGATTTCCAGGCTGCGCTCGTTCACGCGGCGGCCCGAAGATGCGGAGCCCTTATCCCCAGGCTGATCGAGGTCCGGATAATCCTTCCCATCGAACTTCATCTTCTTATTTTATTTATTTCTGCATCCGGACCAATCAATAAAAGGCCGTCACCCTCGTAGGGCTGGATCTGGAGTTCGATCTCCGCTTTCACCTTCTCGCTATCGCTATCCCATGTGCCCGGGAAACCTGAATTCCCCGCCGTCCGCTGGTACACATTGGGGATGCTCGATGTCGAACCGTCGGGCGCGTATTCCGTATAGGCGTCGTTGAGCGTTTTGCCCTCTGCGGAAAGCGTCCAATACCCCGTGAGGAGCGTGCGGCCCTTCAACTTGCGGATGACCTCCCAGTGGTTAGGTCCCTGCACCGTGATGGACAGCGTGGTCCCGCGCAGGGCAGGCTGGTCATTCCCATCGGCTACGATCGTGTCGGCGATGCCGGGAGCAAAGGTGAGGGTATATTTGTTTACTCCCGCGGCCTCGACCTTCATTTCGTCGTTGAGCTTACTTTTGGACGGGTCTATTTTCCATTTACCCACGAAGGGGTCGTTCGCTGCCCATAACGTACCCGTCACCAGACAAGCAACCAGCAACAACCGATAACCACGGCTTAACATTTGGTCCTCTTTAATTCAATTCTTTGCAACTTGTACAAACCCCGCAATGTAATTTTGCGTCCGCCAATCCGCGTTACGGATTGCCCACCTCAACGGCAGTCGCACGAAACGGTTTTTCTACCCATCAAGCTGATGAAGTATGGCGCCCACCCCAATGAGGGACGACCGAGGTCGATATAATCGAAAACGATTCGCATTGAAGCTTCGGGAGATCGACTAAGGTCTGCCGCGAGCGATTCTAATACAGCCGTCAGGTTTCACGTGGCTCGCAAAACGGCACTCCTGTAACTTTTGGATTCGGAATGAATCCAACTTGAGGTAAAGATCTACAATGTTGCGAACATTAGGAACAACATCTAGAAACAACATCTAGAAAGAAAGACTGGACCGGCCGATGCTGATTTATCTCCTTGCATTTATTGGCGGCGTTCTGACGATTTTGAGTCCGTGCATCCTGCCGGTTCTGCCATTTGTATTCGCGCGCGCGGACCAACCCTTCCGCCGTTCCGGCTTGCCGTTGCTTGTGGGAATGGCGCTTACATTTTCCGCTGTGGCAATCGCCGCCGCATTCGGCGGCCATTGGGTAGTGCGCCTGAATCAAGGTGGACGCTACGTGGCAATGGCAGTCTTCCTTGTGTTGGGTGTGACTCTTCTTTTTCCTTCCATCGCCGAAGTATTGACCCGTCCGCTGGTAAACGTCGGCGGCAAACTCCAGAGTGGTCCCTCTGAAGAGGGTGGGATAGGGAAGTCTTTTGTGTTGGGAATTTCGACGGGCCTTCTTTGGGCTCCCTGCGCGGGCCCGATTCTTGGCTTAATTCTGACTGGAGCGGCGATTCAGGGTCCAGGCGCCAGATCTTCTTTCTTGCTATTGTTCTTCGCTCTCGGCGCCGCGACCTCGCTGGGAATTGCGCTCTTGGCCGGCAACAGAGTCTTCTCCGCGCTGAAACGTTCGCTCTCGTTTGAAATCTGGATCCGTCGTGGATTAGGCGTAGCGGTAATTATGGGAGTGGTCGCCATTGGCCTGGGCTGGGACACAAGTCTGCTCACGAAGTTTTCCTTCGTGAATACGGCAAAGGCGGAAGAGCATTTGATCGATCGTTTGCGCCCGGAGAAGCCCGCGTCAGTGTTGGCCGCAAGCGCGGTTGATACTCAGCCTAAGCTCGACGACGAAGGGCCTTTCCCGGATTTGAGCGGCGCCGTTTCCTGGCTCAATTCGTCGCCGCTCAGTAGCAGATCTCTGAAGGGAAAGGTTGTGCTGATCGACTTTTGGACCTACTCCTGTATCAATTGCCTGCGGGCATTGCCCTACGTGGAAGGCTGGGCAGAGAAATATAAGGATGCGGGTCTGGTCGTCATCGGTGTCCACACACCCGAGTTCGCATTCGAAAAGGAACGCAGCAACGTCGAAAAAGCGGTGCGCGACTTGAAGCTCACCTACCCGGTTGCCATCGATAGCAACTACGCGATTTGGAAGGCCTTCAACAATGAATATTGGCCGGCCCACTACTTCATCGACGGCAAGGGGCGGATTCGATATCACCACTTCGGCGAGGGCGAGTATGACGAGTCAGAGCGGGTGATCCGCGAGCTTTTGCAGCAAAACGGAGCGCAACTGGCGTCGTCTGAGACCCTCTCTGTATCCGGCGCAGGAGCAGAAGCCGCTCCCGACGTAGCGAACAGGCTTTCACCGGAAACCTACGTCGGCTACCATCGGGCGGAACACTTCGCTTCTACCGAAAAGATCGCTCAGGATTCCAAGCGTGCGTATACGCCACAACCCAGACTCTCGCTGAATCAGTGGGCTCTCGGTGGAAGCTGGAAGGTCGGCGAGGAAAGCGCGGTACTTCAGACCGCCCCAGGAAAAATCTTCTTCCGTTTTCATGCCCGCGATCTTCATCTCGTCCTGGGAACCACGAAGGATGGCAGGCCGGTCCGCTTCACCGTGAAACTGGACGGTACCGCTCCGGGCGACGATCACGGCGCGGATGTCGACAACAACGGTGCAGGCACCGTGAAAGACCACCGGCTCTATCAACTCATCCGGCAAAAAGGGCCGGTGGAAGACAGGACATTCGAGATTGAGTTTCTGGATCCAGGCGTGCAGGCATTCGCGTTCACGTTTGGCTGATCTAGTGATTTGTGAAACGACGTTGACTCGTCGCCATAGAATTGATGCTGAGAAACGGTAAACGGCTGGGCGATCCCGGCTTCCATTCGGCCTAAGTCTTGTGGTTGCAATGAAAGCTGGTGAGCGCGGTAGGAATCGAACCTACAACCTACTGATTAAGAGTCAGTTGCTCTGCCAATTGAGCTACGCGCCCGCGGTGAGAAGTGTGGCGAGGTGAATTCTTCGAAATTATAGCATCCTCTTCTCGGGGACATAAGCGCGCCGCGGCGGTCCATCGCATCGGACATGGTGCAAACCGGCACAGTGAGCGGATGATCTGCAAGTACCAGTAAGCCTGCTCCATCCAACACGGGGTCTTCGGCCTGGAAGGCACGCCCTCATCGCGGATCGCCTGTCTTTATATTCAACCATCACACTCTTACAATCGAAAACCGCAACGTTTTCCGCAGAGGGTCGCTGTCCATTCCCGGACACAAACGTCCAATTCAGGATAGCGAAGTGTCTTCTGTCGCGGACGCAGTGCTCATTATCTATACTGTTCCTCGACACTTACGACTTTGCTATGGATGGTCTTTCAGTTGCCCTTTGAATAGCTAATGGATATCGCTCGGCCCGAATTCAAAACGCAAAAACGTCGCCGCCAGGCGATTATCATAACCGTCGTCGTTCTCGCTTTAGCCGCCGTGTCCTTTGGCGTCATGCGGCTGAAACCGGCGGCGCCGACGGTGGAACGCGGAACGGTCTGGACCGATACGGTCAAGCGCGGTCCCATGCTGCGCCAGGTGCGCGGGCTCGGATCACTGGTGCCCACGCAGGAATCGGTGCGCCAGATTCCGGCGGAGACTGAAGCCACCGTAGTTCGCATCCTTATGCTTCCCGGCTCGCAGGTCAAGGCGAACACGATTCTGGTCGAAATGAGCAATCCCCAGACAGAGCAAGCCGCGGTTGATGCGGATCTTCAATACAAGGCGGCCGAAGCGGAATACCAGAGTTTGCGCATGAAGCTGGACAGCGACCTCATGAACCAGAAAGCCGGAGCCGCAACGGTGCACGCAGATCACTCGCAGGCCCAACGGCAGGCCGATACCGACCAGGCCCTTTTTCAGCTTGGCGTCATCTCGGGTTTGGCGTACAAAACTTCCAAGGATAAAGCGGACGAACTCACCACCAGAAATGATTTGGAAGATCAGCGCTTGACCGCGAACCAGCGTGCCATTGAATCGCAGATGGCGGAACAACAGGCCAAGGTGGATCAGATGAAGACCCTGGCCCGGCTCAAGCAGGAACAACTCGATGCCCTGAGAGTGCGCGCAGGAATCGACGGCGTCCTGGTGGATTTGCCTCTGCAAGTCGGTCAACATGTTCTGCCCGGGGTCATGCTGGCGAAGGTGGTTGAGCCCAATCATTTAATGGCGACGCTGAAAGTCGCGGAGACGCAGGCGCGCGACGTGCAGATTGGCGAGCCGGCTTCCATCGACACTCACAATGGCGTAATCGCTGGTACGGTGATGCGCGTCGATCCGGGTGTACAGAACGGAACGGTGACGGTCGACGTAAAGCTCACCGGCGAGCTGCCCAAGGGCGCGAGGCCGGATCTGAGCGTCGATGGGACGATTGATCTGGAACGCATGGACAATGTGCTTTACGTGGGACGCCCGGCATTCGGGCAGGAAAATAGCACGATCAGCTTATTCAAGCTCGATCCAGAAGGTCAAGGCGCGGTGCGCGTGCCGGTTCAGGTGGGGAGAGCTTCCGTGAATTCGATTCAGGTGATTGAAGGGCTGCATGAAGGAGATACGGTGATCTTGTCCGACATGTCGCGGTGGGATAAGACTGATCGCGTCCGGCTCGAGTAACCATCAACTCACACAAGTTACGTCAAACAAGTTACGTCAAACAAGGAGAACGCCCGACATGACTGAAGCAGGACAGTCGCTCATTCAGATTCAGGATTTAACCAAGGTTTTCTACACCGATGAGATTGAGACTCACGCGCTCTCCGGCATTCACCTGTCGGTGCAGAAGGGAGAGTACGTGGCAATGTCCGGTCCGTCGGGCTGCGGTAAATCAACGCTGCTTTCAATCATTGGTTTGCTGGATACGCCGACTGCCGGTCGCTATCACTTGAACGGCAAGGCAGTCGAGAATCTGGATTTCGCCGAGCGATCTCGCATCCGCAATCAGGAAATCGGTTTCATCTTCCAAAGTTTCAACCTGATTGGCGACCTGACTGTATATGAGAATGTCGAACTGCCGTTGACCTACCGGCAAAAAATGCCATCGGCTGAGCGCAAGCCTCGCGTGATGGAAGCTCTGGAAAGAGTCGGCATGGCGCATCGCGTGCGGCATTATCCTTCTCAGCTTTCCGGCGGCCAACAGCAACGTGTGGCCGTGGCGCGCGCTCTGGGCGGGAAGCCTTCGATTCTGCTGGCGGACGAACCTACCGGAAATCTCGATTCCCGCAACGGCGAAGCGGTGATGGAGCTCCTGCAAAATCTGCATCGCGAGGGCGCGACCATCGTCATGGTGACGCACGATCCGCGCTTCGCCAAGCACGCGCAACGTGAAGTCCACTTGTTCGACGGCAAAGTAGTGGCGGAAGAAGAGTTGCGGAAACTGATGGCGGAAGTATCGGCGTGAGCGTCCTTTTGCCGGTCGGTTGCTAGCCTGTCACTGTTCAGCAGGGCAGCAGCCAGTCATAGCCCTGGGATCTTCTGGCGTATCGCCTCACGTCCCGGTTGCAAACCGAGCGTCCATGCGCGGCTGGAGCCGTGTCGACGCATTTGTGTGAGTGTCCACGTTGGTGCACGGCGAAGGACAATCTGGTGGCAGCTCTTCCGTCCGAATAGGCCGCTACGAAAAGGAAAGACGAAAACGAGATGACAGGACTGCTGCAAGATTTTCGTTACGCGCTGCGCCAGTTGCACAAGAGTCCCGGGTTCACGATCGTAGCTGTAATCACGCTCGCGCTGGGGATCGGCGCGAACACCGCCATCTTCGAATTACTCGATCAGGCGTTGTTGCGCGGCCTGCCGGTGAAAGAGCCGGATCGTTTGGTGCTGCTGCGATATTCCGGCAGCAATACGGGACATCTTAGTTCCCGATCCGACGGAAAATTCTATTTCTCCTATCCCATGTATCGCGATCTTCGCGATCGCAATTCGGTTTTCAGCGGAATGATCGCAACCGATTGGGCGCAAGCCGGCGTGCAGTGGCATAACCAGCCGGAACTTGTCGGTACGGAATTGATTTCAGGAAATTACTTCGATGTGCTCGGCGTGCAGCCCGCTCTGGGCCGCCTGATGGTTGCTTCCGATGACACCGTGGCCAATGCCAATCCTGTGGTGGTCGTGAGCTTCGATTATTGGCAGCGGCGGTTTGGGTTTGACCCGACGATTGTGAATCAAAGCATTCTGGTGAATGGCCATCCATTCACGATTCTCGGTGTCGCGCAAAAAGGGTTTCACAGCGTAGTAATGGGCGATACTCCCGACATCTTTGCGCCAATGACGATGAAGTCGCAGGTTATGCCCGGCGCCGACGATCTTGAGGATCGCCGTTCCAGTTGGCTCAATATTGTTGCCCGATTAAGGCCGGGTGTCAGCCGTGCGCAAGCTGAAGCGGGTATCGGCCCCTTATGGTCTGCGATTCGCAGCGATGAGCTGAAACAGATGCAGCATCGCACCGATAGTTTCCGCGAGAATTTTGTGGCCAAGTCGCACCTTTCTTTGCTCAATGGAGCGAAAGGATTTTCTCCGTTGCGCAGCGACGTGCAAACGCCCCTGCTCATCGTGATGGCGATGGTCGGACTAGTCGCTTTGATGGCGTGCGCCAATGTAGGCAGTTTGTTGCTCGTCCGTGCGGCGGGACGGTTGCGGGAAATGTCAGTGCGTTATGCGATGGGCGCAAAACGAAAGCGCGTGGTTCAACAACTTCTTGTCGAAGGGCTGTTGCTGGGACTGGCGGGAGGCGCGTTTGGAATTTTTCTTGCACCGCAAATTTCCGCTGTCCTCATCAAAATGATCTGGGGCGGCAGCGGCACGGAGCTTCCGTTCTCGTCGCACGTGGACTTGAGAATCCTTCTTTTCAATTTTACGCTGGCCGTAGGAGCCAGTCTGTTGTTCAGCCTTGCGCCGGCGGTGCAATTTTGGCGGCCCAATCTCGCGCCTGCGCTACAGCAGCGGTCCGTTGTGGGCGGGGGTCCGTTGCATTTTCGCCGCATCGCGGTTGGAGTGCAGGTGGGATTGAGTCTCTTGCTGCTGGTCGGCGCAGGGCTTTTCGCCCGCACGCTGCGAAATCTCAAGTCGTTGGACGTGGGCTTTACCACCGATCATCTGGTGACCTTCACCATCGATCCTTCTCTGGCCGGGTATCCGCCAACGCAGAATGCGGAAGTCAGCACCCGGGTGCTGCGCGCTTTGGCAACATTGCCGGGAGTGCGTTCCGTGGGTGGGACTAACGACTCGGAACTGGCGGATAACGGAGAGAGCGGCAACATTACCATTGCGGGCTATACGGCAAAAGAAGACGAGGATATGGACGCCGAGAAACCATATGTCAGCCCCGGCTATTTTTCCAGCATGGAAATGCCTCTGATCGTTGGCCGCGAGTTCAGCGTCGCGGATCGAGCAGAGACGCAGAAGGTTGCGGTAGTCAATGAGAGTTTCGCGCGGCACTTCTTCGGCGATGCTCAGCACACTCTAGGGCGTTATCTCGCCGATGGCGGCGGAAACGTGAAGCCCGATATTGAAATCGTAGGCGTCGTCAAAGATGCAAAGCACCGCGGAGTTCGCGCCGAGGTCAAGCGCACCGTCTTCACTCCCTACTTGCAGGCAAAAGACTTTGGCGCGATGACCTTCTACGTGCGCACCTGGCAGGCGCCGGAGAGCGCGGAAGGGACGATTCGCAGCGCGATGCAGGCGCTGGATTCGAAACTCGTACTCGATACTTTCCGCACGATGAACGAGCAGATCGACGACAACCTGACCGCCGAACGAGTGGTAGCGCTTCTCGCCGAAAGCTTCGGCGTGCTCGCCGCGCTCATGGCCGCTATTGGCTTGTATGGCGTGTTGGCATATTCAACCGCACAGAGAACTTCGGAAATCGGCATACGCATGGCTTTGGGCGCGAGCCGGGCATCCGTGATGCGGGTGGTGCTGGTCGAGGTGTTGTGGCTGACGGGGATCGCAATTGCCGTTGCATTGCCCGCGTCGCTCTTGCTCGGAATGGCGGTGCGCAGCCAGTTGTTCGGCATTTCCAGCAGCGATCCTCTCACGCTGTCGTTGGCTACGCTGCTGATCTTAATCGTGGCGATTGCTTCCGCACTCTTGCCGGCGAGGCGCGCGGCAAAGATCGATCCTATTGTGGCGTTGCGGTACGAGTAGCGAGGTGAATTTATGAACCGGCTATTTCAGGATTTTGTTTATGGAATTCGGATGCTTCGCAAGAACCTCGGAGTCACAATTCTCGCGGTCGTCACCCTCGCGCTTGGGATCGGCGCCAACACTGCGGTTTTCAGCAACGTGAATGCTCTGGTTCTCCGTCCGTTTGCGATTCCGGATCTCGATCGTGTGGTTGCCGTTTGGGAAACCGTTCCTAAGCAGAATGTCACTACCTCCGCTGCGGCTCCTGCCAACTTCCGCGATTGGACGGAGCAGAGCATATCCTTCGCACACCTCGCTGCGATTCACGGATGGGACGCGAATCTTACCGCTGAGGGTGTCGCCGAACGCGTAGAAGGCTACCGGGTCACGCCCGACTTCTTCGCGCTACTCGGAGTTTCCCCGCAGATTGGCCGGACGATCGGAGCCGTCGATTTTCAACATGGGGTCAGTCCGGTGGCCGTCATCAGTCAGGGCTTCTGGCAGAGACACCTGGGCGGCGACGCCGGAGTCGTAGGAAAAAATCTGTTACTCAACGGGCAGAAGTACACCGTAGTGGGAGTGGGAGGCCGGGATCTGGATTTTCCCGCGGGCGCCGATATTTGGACTCCACTCGACTTAACTTCGGCCGCGGGCGGGGATCGCGCCGATCATTATTTGAAGGTGCTCGGACGGCTCAAGAAAAATGTTTCCGTAGCCGATGCTGGCGCCGATCTACAAACCATAGCCAATCGCCTGGCGCAACAATTTCCCAATACCAATGCCGATCACAGCGTCAGAGTCGTGCCACTGGCGGAAGATGCGACCAACGGAACCCGCCAGTTTGTGATGGTGTTGATGGGCGCGGCGGTGTTTGTTCTGCTCCTCGCTTGCGTCAACGTAGCGAACCTGCAACTGGCCAGGGTTTCGAGCCGGCAGAAAGAAATGGCGGTTCGCATGGGGCTGGGCGCGACCCGATGGCAGCTTGTCCGCCAGTTGCGGGTCGAAAGCATATTGCTGGCGGTTGCCGGCGCGGCCGCCGGAGTCGTTCTTTCCGGCTGGGGAATGGGTCTGATTCGGAGGAGTCTTCCGCCATTCATCGTGGCGCATGTGCCCGGACTGGCGCACCTTGATGTGGATTCACACGTTTTATGGTTCACTTTGGCAGTTGCAGTGTTGGCAGGAGTTCTGGCGGGACTCGCCCCCGCCCTCCGATTCTCGCGCTCCGAACTGGGCGATGCCTTGAAAGAGAACACGCGCTCGGCCAGCGCCAGCGCGGGTGCCGGGCGTCTGCGCAGTCTGTTGGTGGTTTCGGAAATCGCTCTGGCATTGGTTCTGCTGGTGGGAGCGGGACTCATGGTGAAAGGCTTTCGCAGTTTCCTCACCATGGAGATGGGCTTCGACCGGACTCAGGTTTTGACGTTGCGCCTGACTTTGCCGGAAGAAAAATATTCGAGGAAAGACCAGGTGATCAACTATTACGATCGCGTCGTCCGCGAGTTGCGAGGGCTGCCCGGAGTCGAGTCAGTGGGCTGTTTAAGCAGCCTGCCATCGAGTTGGAACTCCACTTGGGCGGAATACCACGCCGAAGGCCGGGTTACGGCTACTGCCGGAGAGACGCCGTACACACTGCTGCAGGTCGCCACACCGGGCTCACTCTCCGCTTTGCGCGTGCCTTTGCTGAAAGGTCGCTTCCTTTCCGCCGCGGACGGTCCCGACGCGCCGCCGGTTGTCGTCATCAGCGAACGCATGGCACGCGACAATTGGCCGGGCCAGGATCCCATCGGCAAGCATGTGCGGCTCGGTCCCCGCGAAAGAGCAGAGCCGGAGCGGCAAGTTGTAGGAGTAGTGGGCGACATCAGGTCTTCAGCGTTCGCTCCGAGCGCCGATCCCACAACCTATGTTTCCTTCGCGCAATCTCCGGAGCCTTCGTCCGCGTTAGTGGTGCGCACATCGGGCGATCTCCCGACCCTCGCCACCGCGGCAATCATGCAGGTGCGCAAGGTCGATGCAGACGTTCCAGCTTATGACGTGCGCAGCCTGGAACAAGTGATCTCCGACAATCTCAGCGGAGTGGAATCTTCCGCGAACATGATGATGGTTTTCGGAATCATCGCTCTGGCATTGGCTGCCGCGGGAATTTTCGCGGTGATGGCCTACTCGGTGGCCCAACGCACTCACGAGATCGGAGTGCGCATGGCGATGGGCGCGCGCCGGGTCGACGTTCTCCGGTTAGTAGTCACCTCGGCGACTCGGACGGCAATTGCCGGGCTCGCGGTCGGAATCTGCATTTCGCTGCTTCTGACGCGTGCGCTATCGAGCCTTCTTTTCGGGCTGATTCACATCGACGCCGTTGTGTTCGTTCTTCTGACTTTTATTTTGGCAACCGTGTCGGCTGTAGCCGCGTTAATACCCGCTCGCTGGGCGACTCAAGTCGATCCTATGGTGGCGCTGCGCTACGAATGAAAATGAATTTCTAAGAAAACCGGGAGCGAAATGATCCAGCTGAAAAATATCGACCGCAGTTATAAAACCGGAGCCGGCCAGACCTGGGTTCTGCGCCGCGTGAACCTCGAGATTCACGAAGGCGAGTTTATCACCGTCATGGGGCCGTCAGGGGCAGGGAAGTCCTCGCTCCTGAACGTTCTCGCGCTTCTTGACGACCAGTGGGAAGGCGAATACTGGTTTCGCGAACAGGCCGTGCATGGCATGAAGCGCAAGCAACGCGGTGAGTTAGCCAAGATCAATATCGGAGTGGTCTTTCAGAGTTATCACCTGCTCGACGACCTCACCGTCCAGGAAAATATCGATCTTCCGCTTTCCTACAAAGACATTCCGCGTCCTCGGCGTCAGAGTCTGGTCGCCGATACTCTCGACCGCTTCCAGATTGTCGCCAAGAAGGACTTGTTCCCCAGCCAGCTTTCCGGCGGGCAACAACAACTGGTGGGAGTGGCGCGCGCCGTGATTCACAGGCCCGCCCTTCTGCTCGCCGACGAACCGACCGGCAATCTTCATTCCGGCCAGGCGCAGGAGATCATGGAACTGTTCCGCGAACTCAATCAGCAGGGAACCACCATCGTACAGGTCACACATTCGGAAGCCAATGCAGGCTTTGGCTCTCGCACTATTCAAATGCGCGACGGCTGGGTGGTGAGCGACACCGCCCACCCTGAGTTTCAGCCCTATGAGGTGGTGAAACAATGAACGCAACTTCTTGCATCAAGAAAGCGATCCGATCGGCAGTTTGCTTCATCGTCATCCCTGTTACGGTGTTCGCCCAGACGAATGCTCCGGTTTCGTTCGCAATGCCGAAGTCTCGCAACCCGATCAGCGCCTACGCTCCCAGCGGGGTAGCCGAACCGCAACTCACGAATTCCACTTTGCTGACCCAGTTGATTCGCGATGGCAAGCTTTACATCTCGCTCAAAGACGCGATCCGCCTGGCGTTGCAGAATAACCTCGACCTGGCCATCGCGCGCTACAACCTTCCCATTGCCGACACCGATATCTTGCGCACGCAGGCGGGAGGAGTTTTTCGCGGCGTTAATACTGGCGTAGTGCAGGGAACTCCCGGCGGAGGCGTTGGCGGTTATGGCGCAGGCGCTCCGGGCGCGGGCGCAGGCGGCACAACGGGCGGTGCCGGCGGTGCTGGTGCCGGAGCTTCGGGCCTGGTGCAGTCCACGCTAGGCACCGGCACCGCGGTTTCTTCTTACGATCCCGCCATCGTAGCTGCCATCGGAGCCGAGCATCAGACGACACCGCTGGCCAACCTGCAAATTTACGGCACACCTTCACTTCAGTTGAATACCGGGCAGGCGAATTTAGGTTATTCCCAGTCCTTCGCCACCGGCACGACCGTTGCGGTCGAGTTCAATAACAGCCGCCAGACCACCAACAGTCCCTTCTTCAATCTGTCTCCAACGTTAAATTCAATGTTTCGATTTTCGTTCCAGCAGCAGTTGCTGGCCGGATTCGGCCTGGGTCCTAATCTTCGTTATCTGCGAATCGCAAAGAATAACAAGAAGATTTCCGATATCGGCTTTAAAGATCAGGTGATGACCACAGTCACGCAAATTGAAAACATTTACTGGGATCTGGTGAACGCTTATCAACAGGCGGAGGTGAGCGAGCAATCGCTCACCTTCGCTCAGCAGTCCTTTGATACGGCTAAGAAACAGCTGCAACTAGAAAGCATTCCCGAGATGGACGTAATGCGCGCCGAAGCCGAAGTCTCCCGGCGCGATCAAGACCTAACCGTCGCGCGCACCACGCTGCAATTGCAGGAATCGCTCATCAAGAATGCCCTCACCAAGAGCCTGGACGATCCAATACTGGAGGCTTTGCCGGTGATTCCTACAGATAAACTGGAATCCACGGAGGTGCCGCCGAATCAGGATATTCAGCAACTTATTTCGCAGGCGCTGCGTGATCGCCCGGAACTAGCCGAATCTGATGTCGATTTGGTGAACCGGCAAATCAGCCGCAAGGCCGCGAGGAATGCCCTGTTGCCCTCGGTATCCCTTGTAGGATTCTATGGTGGTTCGGGCCTTGCGGGGCCACTGAATCCCATCTACAACGTTCAGGGTGTTCCCAATTCTTCTAGTGTTCCCACCGACTTTGCTGGTTCGCTGGAAAATACTTTCAACAATACGAACCCGGACTATTACATCGGATTGAATCTCAGCATCCCCATCCGGAATCGCGTCGCCAAAGCCGACCAATACCGCTCCGAACTTGAATATCGCCAGGCCGAGGTGCGGCGGGAACAACTTAGAAAACAGATTCGCATCGAGACGCGGAATGCCCAGTATGCCCTGGAGCAGACCGTTGCGCGGGTCGCCGCCGCCCGCAAGGCGCGCGATCTGGCGCAGCGCACCTTCGAAATTATGCGGAAGGAGCAGACGTTAGGGGCGGGTTCGACTTTCCAGACCCTCGCCGCACAGCGCGATCTCGCCCTGGCGGAACTCGATCTGGTTACCGCCCTGACAGTTCTCGAAAAAGCAAAAGTTGAACTTGATCGTGCGACCGGCAGCACTCTGGAACATAATGGAGTGCTGATCCAGGATGCGATTACGGGAACGCTTTCCGCATCCAATCCATAAGTCATGCCCACTTCAGCCAAGCCGCAAGGGCGTCACTCGCTGGCGCCTTCGCATTCAAGCGAGAACCGCGCGCCGCATATTCTGGCTGCCGACGATCAGCAGCATATCGTTGAGGCTCTCGAAATACTCCTGCGCCCGCAAGGCTATTACGTGGATTGCGCGAAGTCTCCTGCCGAAGTCAGGCAGGCGTTGGCATCCGATTTTTACGACGCGATCCTGATCGATCTCAATTACACACGCGACACAACTTCCGGCCAGGAAGGACTGGATCTGCTGTCTGAAATCGTAGCGCTCGACGGCAGCGTCCCCATCATCGTCATGACGGCGTGGGGCAATGTCGAGTTAGCGGTGGAAGCCATGCGCCGCGGCGCGCGCGATTTCATCACCAAGCCTTGGGAAAACGAACGGCTGCTGGCCATTTTGCGCACGCAAATCGAATTGCATCGCGCACTGCAACGTGCGGAACGGCTGGCCGCCGAAAACCGCCTCCTACAGATTGAAGGCCGCCCGGAGTTCATCGCTTCCGCAGCCTCCATGCAGCCCGTGTTGGAAGCCATGGCGCGCGTTGGCCCTTCCGACGCGAACGTTCTCATCACCGGTGAGCATGGCACCGGCAAAGAAGTAGTGGCGCAAACTCTGCATGCGCTTTCGTCCCGGGCTTCGCGCCCTCTGGTTGCCGTGAACACAGGCGGATTGGCCGAAGGCGTATTTGAAAGCGAGCTCTTCGGCCACGTCAAGGGAGCATTCACCGATGCCCGCACCGATCGCATCGGGCGCTTCGAACTGGCTGATGGTGGCACGATTTTTCTGGATGAAATCGGAAACGTCCCCATGCGGCAACAAGCGAAGTTGCTGCGCGTGCTGGAAGCGGGCGAGATTGAGCGGCTGGGTTCCTCGCGATCGAGAAAGATCGATGTGCGCGTTCTCTCGGCCACCAATACCGATTTGCAAGCGGCATGCTCTTCCGGCCAGTTCCGCGAAGATCTGCTGTTCCGGCTGAACACGGTCGAAATCCACGTGCCTGCGCTGCGCGAAAGGCGCGAAGATATTCCCGCTCTCGCAGTCCACTTTCTACGGCGCTATGCTATGCGCTACCGGCGGGATATCGACGGATTCGACAGCTCTGCGCTGCAAATCATGGCGCAATATTCCTGGCCGGGTAACGTTCGCGAACTCGAACACACTTTGGAGCGTGCGGTCCTGATGTGCCGCGGACGGGAAATTCAACCTGCCGATCTCGGATTGAATCTACAGCGCCCGCAGGCGCAAAATCTGGAAGAGCTCAGCCTGGAGGCAGTCGAGGCCCTTCTGGTGCGAAAGGCATTGCAACGTTTTCAGGGAAATATAAGCCAGGCGGCCGACGCCCTGGGGCTGAGCCGAGGTGCGCTCTACCGGCGCATGGAAAAGTATGGCCTCTAGCCAGCAGGCTGGCGAAAAAGAAACAAATCGTACGCTTCCTCGCAAGCGAGTTCGCCTCCTCTATGAGAATCGCGTCAGCCTTTATGCACTGATTGTCGCCCTGCCCGGGATTGTAGTCAGCGGGATTCTTCTCTGGTTGCAACCCTGGTCGAGGCAATCGAAACTGGCGCTCTCTTTCGCTGAGTTGTTTGCCTGGTGGATGTTAGCCTTGGCATTACACGAGCAAATCATCCGTCCCCTGCAAACGTTGGCCAACGTAATAGCTGCTCTTCGCGAGGAGGACTACTCCTTCCGCGCGAGCAGCGCGAGCATGGACGATGCGCTCGGGGAACTCTCGCTGGAAGTCAACGCCCTGGCCGATCTGCTCGCCGACCGCCGCATTCGAGCCATCGAAGCGACCGCGCTGCTGCGGCGAGTTGTTGAAGAGATCGACGCACCCTTGTTCGCCTTCGATCCTGATCGTGTGCTTCAACTGGTCAATCCCGCCGGCGAAAAACTTCTGCAACAGGCGTCCGCTCGTCTCGTTGGCCGCACCGCCGAAGAGATCGGCCTAGCCGATTGCCTCAGCGCCGTAAATGAATCTCTGGTTGCCCTGCCCTCGAATAGTTCGAGCGCGCGATGGCTGGTGCGGCAGAGCAAGTTCCGGGAAAAAGGCGTGCCTCACACTCTCGTCGTTTTGTCCGACGTGAGCCGGGCTCTACGCGAAGAAGAGCGCAGTGCGTGGCGCCGTTTAATTCGCGTGCTTGGTCACGAACTCAACAACTCTCTCACTCCGATCAAATCGATCGCGGGGAGCCTGAGCAGCCGCCTCGCGGAATCCGATCTCGATTCCGAGCAGCGGCGGGATTTCGAACGCGGTCTGGCCATCATCGAAGCTCGAAGCGCATCGCTCAATCGCTTTCTTCAAGCCTATCGCCAGTTGGCGCAGATGCCGTCACCCGCTCTCAAGAAGGTTGCGCTGCTGCCCGTTATCGAGCGCGTCGCCTTTCTCGAAACACGGCTCTCAGTGACCATTTCCCGCGGTCCCGACATAACCGTGATGATCGATCCCGACCAGATTGAGCAGATGCTTATTAATCTCGTGCGCAATGCTGTGGAAGCGGTTCTGGAGCCATGCACAGGAAATGGCGCAGCGAAACCTGTCGACGCTTTAGAGTTGGCAAAGCCGCAAGTCACACTGAACTGGATGATTGAGGATTTGAGCGTCGCTCTCACCATTGACGACAACGGACCCGGCCTCTCGAATCCCAGCAACGCGTTCGTGCCGTTCTACACTACGAAACCGCAGGGCAGCGGCATCGGTTTGGCGCTCTCGCGCCAGATCGCGGAAATGCATGGAGGGTCGATTGAGCTGGTCAATCGAAACGGCACCAGAGGTTGTCAGGTGCGAGTAAGACTGCCTTGCGTTATTTCCGAAGCCGGTTAGCTCAGTTGGCTAAAGCGTCTCGCACCGCCGCATACGCGGGTTTCTTTCGATATTGATCGTCCCATAATAAGGCCCAGCCCTGTCCTTTATAAAAAGACGGAATCCAGGAATGCTTGTCCGTGAATCCCCAGGTTTGAAGCAGCCTGCAACTAGGCTGCTCCACACACAGGTTGGTAATTTCACCGTAGAGTTTTGCCTGCGCGGTTAGCGAGGCGGGGCTTGAGTCGCTGAGGCGAATATCAATTTCCGTCATGTGAAGCTCCAGACCCAGGTCGGCAAATCGTTGTAGATTTCGTTTATAAGAAGCCAGCTTCGCGGGATCGTCAAACTTCAAAGTGATGTGCGTCTGGAACCCGATCCCGTCAAGCGGAACTCCACGCTTCCTGAAATCTTTAGCCATCGCGTAAATGGCATCCGACTTCTTGTTGATTTCTTCCGCATCATAGTCGTTGTAGAAAAGCTTGGCCTTGGGATCGGCTGCGCGCGCCCAGCGCAGCGCCTGCTCGATATATGAAGTTCCGGCCGCCGATCCGATTCCCGGCTGGTCATACCAGACCGTGTGCCGCATGCTCCCGTCATCCTCGAAGGCTTCATTCACCACATCCCACGCGTAAAGTTTGGAACTGTAGTGCGCTAGTACGGTATTGATGTGGTCGTGCAGAATCTTGGCAAGCTGGGATGACGAATATTTTCCTTTTGTAATCCAATCTGAGACCTGATTGTGCCAGACCAGAGTGTGACCGCGCACCCCCATGTTGTGAGCTTGAGCAAATGCAACCAGCGCATCGCCTCCACGGAAATCGTAGGGCTGAGGATCGTTATCGGCCCGTGGATGTATGACCGAGAACTTCATTTCGTTCTCCGCTTGCAGTTGACTGAACTCCGACCCGAGAATTCTTGCGTAATCGCTTTCGGCAAGATGAGCGGATGCGCCGGCAGCGCCGACAAGAATATTGCGAGCTTCGCCGGCTTGGCGCAATGTTTCGTCCGGCCGGTCTGGGACCGACGAGTCTGCATCCGCACGATCAATGACGTGCGGCGATGCGCCTAGCTGCAACGCAATCACAGATAGGGCAATGACCAACAGCGCCGCTCCGCATGGCCGCAGCAAATAATAAGGGAAAATTCTGAGGTGTGACGCAAATAGACTCATGACCTTCCGGGTTCCAACTCACACAGACAGTGAGTAGACTGAGTGTACAATCCCACCGGTGAATCATGGGCGAAGACTTCGATGGCAGAGACTTCTATAAAGGCGCGTGTCAGATGTTTCGTCATCTTCGCGATGTAATGGTCGTTTCGAGTTTTGCGCTGGCGCTGGCCTGCGGCGGCGGCAGCATGAATTCATCCAGCACCGGCGGCGGTAATGGCGGTGGCGGCACCACCAGCGCGCCCTCCGATACCGTCACCATCAGCAAAAACGTAACCGGGCAGTTTAGCGTTGCCATGTCGACATCGTTCCAACCTGCGGAGTGGGATTACACGCTCTTCCAGGATTTTCCCGGCCTGACCACGACATTACAAAACTTACAGTCTCAGCACATTCGCTTGCAGGGAGTTTCGCAAGGTGTCCCGCAGGGAGCGGCGCTCAGCACCTCAACATCCTGGAACTTTTCCACGCTCGACGCGATCACGCAGCCCGTACTGGGCGTCGGCGATCACAGCCCCGAGTTTCAAATCGCGAAAGCGCCGCCCTTCATGTATGCCAACGACGATAGCAACGACAGCTTTCAAGACTTGACCTTCCAGCAGTTCGCCGGGTACGCGCAAAATCTGGTGCAGTACTACAGCGCCGGTGGTTTCAGCGCAAACGGCCAGAGCTATGTGTCACCCGCCTATCCCAACGACACGGTCACCTGGTGGGGCATCTACAACGAACCCAACATCAACAACAGTCTGACGCCGCAGCAGTACGTGACGATGTACAACACGCTGGTTCCGGCCATGCAAGCCATCAATCCCTCACTCAAATTTGCCGCCCTGGAACTGGCCGATTATTCGGGGCAGGTGCAGGCCTGGGTTCCGCCATTCGTTAGCGGCGTTACCGCCCACGTCGACGTGATGGCCACTCACTTCTACTCCACTTGTAATCAGATGGATGACGACGCCACGGTCTTCGCCACGATTCCCGGCTTTGTCTCCGACGTGCAACTTTTTGATTCGACAATGGCCACGAATCCGGCTCTGACTCAGGTGCCTGTCTGGGTGACTGAAAACAATGTGAATGCCGACTATGACGCCGGCAACGGCATGAGCGCGTGCAATCCCGGGCAGACTTTCGTCACCGACGATCGCGGGTCGAGCGCTTTCTTCGCCGCTTGGCGGCCCTATGTTTTCTCCCAACTGGGCAAGGCGGGTATCGGCGCGCTTTACCATTGGGACTTCGGCGCCGATCCGCAATTCGGAGAAGTGAATGCGACGACCGGACAAAGCCAGCTGAGTTATTGGGTCGACTATTGGCTGCAGCGAACATTTCCTTCGCCTCCGGGAGCAAGCCTTCTGCATTACACCGATACCGATGCCGCCGAGTTGGAGATTTTGCCCGTGATGAACGGCGACGGCAGCGTCATAGTGATGATCGCCAATCATGCCATTAATTCTCCCAACGACAACAACGGCCCCGGTGCGCCCCGCAGCGTTTTGATCGACGTTTCCGCGCTGGGAACATTCTCCAGCGGCAGCCTGCTCACCATCGATGCCACAACCAGCGCAATCACAGGACCTTCACCCACTGCTGTAACGCCCGCCGCCCAACTCACTGTCGCTTTCAACGGTTATGGCGTTGCCCTACTTACTCTCAAGCCCTAAGCTCTTAAACCTTGACGACTACTGCCGCAACGGCTGGGAATCTGATATAAGAGCAGGGGTTCGTCCTGGGCGGGTGAACGGAAACGACTTAGGCGGGTGAACGGAAACGACTTAGAAGGATCATGGCCCAAAATAAGAAGCCAGGCCAGAAACCGCAGGTCATTACTCTCAAAGCCGTCGCCCAGCATCTGGGGCTGACTCCGGGCACGGTCTCTGCCGTTCTCAACGACGCGCCTTCGGCCCGCTCGATTCCGCAAAACACAAAAAGCCGTATTCACGCCGCCGCCCGGGAGCTAAACTACCGCCCCAATTTCTTTGCCCGTACTCTGCGCAAGAAGCGCACCAGCACAATCGGAATCATCGTCGAAGAAATCGGCGATAGTTACAGTTCCGCGGTTATCAGCGGTATCGAAGCCTATTTGCGCCAGAAAGAATATTTTTTCCTTACCGTGGTACATCGGCACGATCCCCAGTTACTGGCTCGATATTCGCAACTGTTGCTGGAACGCGGCGTTGAAGGGTTCATCACTGTCGATACGACTATTCAGGATGAGCCTTCTGTCCCCACCGTGGCGGTGGCTGGCCGCAAGAAGGTGAAGGGCGTTACGAATATTGTGATCGATCATCGCCGTGCGGCATTCCTGGCCTTGAGTCATCTGAAAGATTTATCCCACAAGCGCATCGCCGTACTCCGGGGCAATCCTCTCAGCTCCGACGCCGACGACCGATTCGAAGCGATTTGTGACGTGGCCAACCAGTTGGGCATCGGCATTGATCCCGAACTCACCGTTCAGATCAACATCAATGATCCCACTCCGCAACTCGGCTATCCGTTTGCCAAAGAGTTGCTGAGGCGCAACAAGCCGTTCACCGCGTTGTTTGCCTATAACGATATTTCTGCGATCGGCTCCATTCGGGCGTTTCAGGAACAAGGGTTGCTCGTCCCGCGCGATATCTCCGTCATGGGTTTCGACGATATTCCGGGCTCGGCATTTCATATGCCCAGTCTCACTACCGTGCGGCAGCCTCTGAATCGAATGGGACACGTGGCCGCTCAAACTCTGCTGCAAAGATTGGAAAGCCAGGAAGAGTATCCGGCCGACATCGCTATCGAACCGGAGTTGGTAATTCGAGAATCGACCGCAATCGCCAAGCCCTAGATACCGACATCCAATTGAGCCGGTAGTGGCGATCCTTGTGAAGCGGTCATACCAGAAAAACAAAAACAGTTTTTGCGTAAATTCTTGATGAGAAAGGATTTGACCCGTTTTAATCCGGGGCTCAAGCCCGCAAATTCTTGAGCGCCAAGGACTTGCGCGCAAATTCTTGACGAGCAAGGGCTTAGCTGGCTGGCCATTTCGAATTTCGCTGGAACGCACTCCTCATCATCGGATAAAGCGGCTGTGGAAGTCGGTGACGGCCGTCACAGGGGATTATGCTTTTTGAAAATCTCCATTGCGCTGACGGACGTTGATCGTCGAAGTGAAACCGCTCTCGCCATCTCTACTGCGTCCCCGGACCCTTCGCCTGCTGCGCGGCCGCGAGCTTTTCGACGACCGCTCTCTCCTTCGCCCCATCCTCCGAGCGGTGCAGCTTGTAATAAAGAGTCGCCAATTCCTCGTGAGGCTCCAGCCAATCGGGATCGTCTTTCACCAGCTTTTCCAGATCCTGTGCAGCCTCTTCATATTGTCCGGATGTGCTCTTGAACATCGCGACCTCATACCGCGCCATATAGGATTTAGGGTCCAGACGTAGCGCCGCGTCAAGGTAAGGTTTTGCCTCGTCCATCTTGCGTTCTCGATACAAAATCGCGCCCAAGTAAAGGTTGGCGTCGAAATCCTCAGGGTTCAGTTTGAGCGCTTCCCGAAAGGCGGCTTCTCCGGCCTTTATATCTCCGGTTTTGTCCCTGGCCATTCCCGCGAGAGAGTAAACGCGAGGCAGTTTGGGATTGAGATTCAACGCGGCGTCAAGATCGTGGCGAGCCGCTTCAAACTCATTCAAGTCCAGCAGTGTGGCTCCGGCCAGCAAGTATGCATCAGCGCTGTGACCCAGGGTCGCAACCTTCTCCATCCGCGCAACTCCGTCGCGACGCTTGCCCGCTTTGATGAGCGCTGCCCCGTAAGCGTATTCAAAATCCAGATTCTGCGCGTTCTTGCTCTCCAGAGGTTCGAGCATAGCAACCGCGCTGTCCGCTTTTCCCAGGTGGACATCGGTGTCGCCCAACAGAATCGCAATGCGCACATCGTTTGGCTGTGCCGCATGAAGAGTCTCGAACTGCTCCCCCGCCTGCGCGAAATCACCTTTTTTGTAATAGGCGAGCGCAAGATTTAAAAGTACGGCGTTCTTTTGAGTGACCAATGGCAGCGCTGACCGATACATGGCGATGGCCCCGTCGAAATCGCCTTCGTGCGCCAAAGCCGCTCCAAGATTGATCCTGGCTTCCACCATGTTGGGCCGCAGTTCGAGCAGCTTACGATAATCGACGATGGCCGTCTTATACTCGCCGCGTTGTTGCGCATCGATGGCGCTGTTAAGAAGTTGGTCCGGGTCTGGCGCCTGAGCGGCAGCCGCGCTTGTACACAGAACCGCAACAAGCAATGCACACGCCATCAAACTTCCGAAGCTGGTCCGAAGAATCGATGCCCGCGAGGGTGTGCGGTGTCTCGATTCTCGGGGAAATTCTCTCATCGAAGTTAGGAACGGAACCATTGGTCCGCAGTCACCGTATGTTAGATAATAAAAGATGTTGGATAGCCATGTGCGTAAGGTGGTCCATGAAAAACATAGCGCTCTTTGCCACTTTCACAGTCTTGTCCTCCGCTCTTTTCGCGCAAAATCCGCCCAGATCTTCCACGCCTGCTCCTCCCTCAAACGTTACCCGACCCGATTCAATTCAGAATAGCGGCTTTTACGGCTATTGGACCAACATGTCGGGCCAGAGCCGCGCTGGCGGCGCTCTATATGGCAAGGTGACCGTCGAGGGCGAATCTCTTTTGTGGGATCCCATCCCGGTATCCGTGATTTGCAACGGCACGACTGTTTCCACCACACGCACCGACCCAAGCGGCAAGTTCCTGATGCCGATCACTCCGGTACCGGGATATTTAAGCCTGCAGGGAGACCAGCAGCGGCAGATGGAAACCCACTACGAAGGATGCACCGTGCAAGCCTCGTTCACCGGATTCCACTCCAACGCCATCACCATTACCCAGCATAATCTGCGCGACGAACCTGATCTCGGCACCATCACACTTTCCCGCGCCGGCGGACGAGCCGCGGCCACTGCGGTCAGCAGCACGATTGAGTCCGCCCCAGAGAATGCGGTCAAGGCTTTCGATAAGGCCCGCACCGACCTGCTCGGCCAGAAGCCGGACCATGCGCAGAAGAATCTGGAAAAAGCCGTGCAGGCCTACCCTGGATTCGCCGCTGCCTGGTATCAGTTGGGCCGGTTGCAGGCAGCGTCGAACTCCGCCGACGCCCAGACTTCATTTTCGAAAGCTGCCGCCGCTGATCCTCAATTCATCCTGCCTTATGAGCAACTGGCAACTCTCTCAGCCCAGACGAGCAAGTGGCAGGATGTGCTGGACAATACCGGCCGTACTCTACAGCTCGACCCCGCCGGTAGCGCGCAAACCTGGTATTTAAACGCCCTGGCAAGCTACCAATTGGGCAAAATGGATGCTGCGGAAACCAGTTCGCAAAAGTCTCTGGCCATGGATCCCACGCATTCCATTCCGAACACCGAGCAATTGCTTGCCGTGATCCTGGCTGGGAAGGCCGATTACAATGGGGCGTTGCAGCATCTGCGCAACTGCTTGAAGTACACACCCAGCGGACCGGCCACTGACCTTCTTAAGCAGCAGATCGCGCAACTTGAAAAGAAAGCTGGGGTTCAAAGCAAGAAACAGTAAGTCTGGCAGCAGTAGTTAAGGGGCCCGAACCGCAAGACTCCAGGCTGGCCGATTCCCAGCGCCATTCTGAAGGCTATATCAATGCGAGGTGTTTCCACGATGAAGCCCACGCCACTCCGCCCAGGGACTCTGTTATATCTGCTTCTGATTCTTTCCGCCCCTCTCTGTGGACAACAGGGGCCGCCGTCTGCTCCCGACTCACAGCCGGAAAAAGATCTGGTTTTTAAAAGCGTCGTCAACCGCGTCATTCTCGACGTGGTCGTGAGCGACGCTAAGGGCAAACCGGTGCACGGACTCACGCAGCAGGATTTTTCTCTAGCCGAGGATAGTCAGTACCAGCAAATCCTCTCCTTCGATGTCCACGATCTGGACTCGGCTGAGGACTTTCCCAAACTGCCCGCTCTGCCGCCCAACACCTTCGTCAACGTGCCCAGCGCCCCCGAGCGCGGCCCGCTCTACGTGCTTCTTTTGGACCTGCTCAACACCGCCGTCGTTGATCAAATGCATGCCCGGCAACAGCTCCTGAAATTCATCAATGACAAGCCTTCTGGCACTCGGTTTGCCGTCTTCGCCCTCGCCGATGGACTTCATTTGGTTCAGGGATTCACCGACGATAAGCAGCAGTTGTCTGCCGCTCTGGATCCAGCCAGGCCCAAATCTCATATTCCCCGCGTTTTTATCTATGGCCGCAATTACGGCTGCGGCGACGGCGAAATGATGGTTTCGGTCCTGGCTTTCATTAGCCGATATCTCGATGGTCTTTCCGGCCGCAAGAATCTGATCTGGTTTTCGGGCGCATTTCCGATAGATCTTTTCCCAACCGATGACAGCACCTCAGTAAGCTTCCGCGACGAAGTCAAGGAAACCCTCGACATCATGGCCCAGGGCCAGGTCGCGATTTATCCCGTAGATGCCGGTGGCGTCGAGTTAGGTAACCCAGACGATCCTTGCGGAAAAGGGAGCGAGGGCGTGGTCGCTAGCTCTCGCAGCCAAGGCAATTCGGCTGGCTCTACTCAGGGCGCTCCTGCCTCGGGTTCCTCCTCCGGCAATACCGCCCAGGCCCCTGTAGGCGCAGCATTCTCCTCGATCTCCAGCAGCCAGATGGTTCAGACCGATATCGCCACCGCTACGGGAGGCCGTGCATTTTACAGCGACAACGGAATTAAAGAGGTTCTCGAAGACGCCGTTGAGAATGGC
>Ga0209010_1000058_pt1 | contig 44837 bp, 36 predicted proteins | sample BlaSpr_A8_OM1_O3_FD_187985 | JGI IMG/M metagenome (GOLD analysis project Ga0209010, IMG submission 187985) | Forest soil microbial communities from Thunder Bay, Ontario, Canada - Black Spruce, Ontario site 2_A8_OM1_O3 (SPAdes) (version 2) | ecosystem: Environmental > Terrestrial > Soil > Boreal...
TACGGTCAGCGTTAGCGCTGGGGTGATGGAGTGCGTTATGGTGCCATCCGTTCCCGTGACGGTGATGGTGTAGGTTCCGGAAGGCGTTCCGGCGCTGCCGGTGGTCACGCTGGCTGCCGCGCTCTGTGCCGACGTGCCGAATGTGTCGGTGGCAGCGATCGTGAACGAGTAAGTCGTTGATGGAGACAATCCGCTGACCGCGAAACTCGTCGCGGTGGGGGTGCCGATAGATGTACCGTTCTCATACACGGTATAGCTGGCGATGCTACAGCCAGAGGGAGCGGTGTCGGCGGTCCAGTTAAGGCTCGTGGCGGTGGTTGTTGTCCCTGATGCCGCTAGGCTGCTGGGGACGGCGGGCGCTGCGGAACAGCCACTTCCGCCTCCGCCGGTGCTACTGCTGCTTCCTCCGCCGCAAGACGGCAGCAAGATCGTTCCAGTCAGCAGAGCGCACATCAGCATCGATCCGATCATTTTCTTGCATTGCCGGTTCTTGCGTTGCTGGCCCGCTCCCAGCAATCCTCCGCCAGCGAGAACTATTCCAACGGGAAGCCATATAACGCTCAGCAAGCTGCGTAATCGTAGGGTCGGTTTTCCCGGTACTTGCGCTGTGGTCGTGACGGTGAGCGTCGAAGTTCCCGAGCCACCACTGATTGAGTTTGAGCTGAATTGGCAGGTGGGCGCGGGTGTGCCTCCGCCGCTTACACTGCACGTCAAGTTGACCGTGTTGCTGTAACCGTTGAACGGGGCAACACTGATCGTCGAAGTAGACGCGCCCCCGGCGCTAACCGCGGCCAGTGGTGTGCCGACGATGCTGAAGTCGGCGTTCGGCGCGTAGACGGTTACGAATGCATCGGGGCAAGGAACCAAACCGGCACCAGTCGGGGCGCAGGTTGCGCTGCTGCCCGCGTTGTAGGTGCCGTCCGCTGGATTCGTAAGCGGAAAGTTTGACGAATTCGTGTCTCCGGTGACGTAGATGTTGCCGGAAACATCTACTGCAATCGCGCCGGTAATAATATCCTCGTCGCCCGAGCCGCCAAGGTAAGTGGAGAAGGGAAGGCTGAGGGAGCTTCCGTTGAGGCTCAATTCGCTAACGAAAGCATCTCGGCCGAATGCGCCCCCGCCTCCGAAGATCGACGCTGACGAAGTGACGGGAAAGCCGGCTGACGTGCTGTAGCCTGTGACGTAGGCATTGCCTAAAGTGTCGAGAGCGATGCCGTCTCCCGCCTGGGCACCATCGGTTCCGCCCAGGTAAGTGGAATAATTCAGAGCGGTTCCAGCCGGATTAAGGCTCGACACGAAGACGTCTTCACTGCTGATCAGGGTTCCCAGGCCAGGCAGAGGGTTTTTTGTTGGGAACGACGCGGAAAAAGTTTGTCCCGTTACGTAAGCGTTGCCTGCCGCATCCGCGGCAATAGCAAATGCGTCGTCTTTGCCCTCACCGCCTAAGAAAGTTGCGTAGAGATAAGTTGGAGCATTGCCGGAGCCAATCGCCACGACAAAAGCGTCATCGACAACGTTCCCCCCGCTGGCGTTGCAGGTTCCGTCCGTTCCGCACTTGGGCTGGACGACGTTTGCGGGGGTGGTGAAAAAATCTGCCGACGCGGTTTGGCCAGCGATGTAGACATTTCCCGATGGGTTGACCGCAACACTGTAGGCTACATCGTCGTCGCTGCCGCCTAAGTAGCTCAAAAATAAATATTGAGTTCCCCCGTTACTGACCTTGGCTATAAACCCATCATCAAGGCCGTTTTCACCTGCCCCGTTATTGAGAGAACCTCCGTGCGGCAGGGGATTTACTGTGCCGTTTGCGCCTGCGGTACCCGAACCGAGGTCGACTGATTCCGTGCTTCCCACTACATAAACATCATCGTCCACTGTTGTAATAGCATCGCGGGAAAGCGCCAATCCTAGTACGCTTTCACCGCTGCCACCCTCGATGAATGTACTCCAGAGTACGCTTGAACCGTTTGCGGAAAGTTTCGCGACGAAGCCGTGGACGGGTGCCCCGTTAATGAAGGCCGGCTGCACGGCAGTGCCCGGGTTGGCGATCGGGAAATCGCCGGAAGCCGTTTGTCCTGCGATGTAGATGCCTGGCGGCGTGCTGGTTGTGTCGACCGCGATTGCGTTTCCAATATCGTCTCCGGAACCGCCTACCAGCGTCGTAAATACAAGCGCACCCGAGGGACTAAGTTCGGTCACGAAAACGTCAAATCCGCCGGCTGTCGTTACAACTCCACTGTGGGCGGGGAAATCGGTTGAATCAGTCTGGCCTGTAACGTAGGCGTTGCCTGCGCTATCGACAGTGATGGCGTTGCCGTCGTCTTCCGTCGAACCGCCGAGATAGGTGGAATAGGTGACCGTCGGATCGATCACCAACAGGCGGTTGCGGTCATAATTTCCCAAAGCGAACGAGACGCGGTCGTTGGCGCGAATCACAAAGCGTGCATCGATGGATTGGCGCTTTCCATTCAATTCCTGGTAAGCGAATGGCTGATGCAGATGCAGATCGCCCGCTGCGGATGCGATGATTAGGTCTCCCGATGCACCGGTGCGGAGTCCTTTCGATCCGTGAAACCCGAGCTTCACAGCTTCGGGATTGGCCCCGGGATTAATCAGAAAATCGAATTCGAATTTGTCATTTGCCTGCGCTACGGCTGCCTGGGTTTGAACCTGCGCCGCTCCGTGATATGCGAGATCCACACCGGGATAAACTTCGCGGTAGCGGACTTGACCATAATGTGCAACGCCGCTTCGCCACTTGCTCGGATCGCGGCCGAGGAGGTAGTTCGTCACACCCGGCAATTGGTTCTCTGCGCTAATGTGAGGCTGAGGGTTTGATCCCAGCAAATCCATTTCAATTGAGGCAACCGCGTTACGTTGTTCGCCGGCCGCCATCGTGTGTTTGCGGAATTCTCTCTTGCTGCGGCTGAGGTCAATTTTCTGATGCGCGGACTTCGTTTTCGGGATCTGAGAGCGAACGGGCACGGCAAAATACGCCGAAGTCGATGTGAGGAATAGCGAATATCCGCGGCCTCGCGCCACATACTTCACTTGCGGATCAGTCTGTCCGACGTTGGGTTCGAAGGCCAAGGGAAGCGCGGCATAGGTGGCGTTGACGCGCGAGTGGTCTGCTGGCGACGATGCCCGACTGGCGGGCTGCGCTGTTGCCTGAGAATGTGCTTGGACCGAAGGCCCGTGTGCCGATGCTACGCCTCTTAGCAACGCCGCGGCGGCGATTAAACCTGCCAGCGCCAAGCCGACCGGAATGGCAACAGACGCACGTCTGGCTAAACCCAGTCGAGCTAAAACTGAGCTCGCAAATGATGAAGATGAATGAGACACAAATATCCTCCCCGATAAAGCCATGACACTAATCCACGAAGAAACACTCCGCCCACGCAAACTCAAGCGGGAAGATTATCACACAGCGAGCGGCTGGCAGAAAAATCTCGGAACTCCGAAAGCCTTGCCGGACGGGCGATTCCGACTCAATTCTATTTTTTCTTAAACAGTCCCGAAATTCCATTCAACGGATTATTTTGATTGTTGCCCTTCCCGCCCAGTGCACCTTTCAGGATTCCGCTGGCCATGCCCTTCATATCGGGAACAAATTTTGGATCGGACGTCGTCCCTTGAATGAAAAATGGAATACCCGCTCCCGCCAGGCTCGCACTCATCTTGAAATCCAATGCGTTAGTCGGACTGACGGTCCCGGCTCCCGTCAACACTCCGTAGGACGGCACCGTAAGATTGATGTTGTCGGCGCGCGTTCCCTCGGGAGCAACGTGAACGTCCGAACTGAAGTTCTGAATTGTAGTGTCGCTTCCGCCTGTGCTCTTGCCCGAAAGCGCGGAAATGGAGGAAAGTTTCGATCCCAGATTGAAGCCGGCCACCGCGGAGTTTTCCAGACGAATTGTGCCGGTAGTTACTAGTTTATCAACCGGGCCAATGATCGTGAGGTTCGTATTGAGCGTGCCGCCTTTTAGTGTTGATCCCGGAGGTAATACCACGCCGAGAGCCGGAAGCATGGCTTCCAAATCGTCCACTGGCATGCCATCGCCATTTAGCTTCATGTTTACCGAGGTTATGCTGCCACGTGTTTCATACGTTCCGGTCAGGTGCGCTACGGCTTTGCCCATGTAGATATCGCCCTGCGTCAGATCCGCCGACTGTTTCTGGAGATCGTAAGTTACCTCGTATTGTAGGTCGACAGCTTTTCCCGCGGGCGAGCCCTTCGCTGTCACCTGTAATTTCGAGGCTTTCAGAGTGCCGTTGGTTTTGGCTTGGTGTCCGTTGGAGACCACGGTTCCATCGAAATCGGCGATTCCGGCGATGCCAGACGCGGGGTCGATGAAGCCGGACGACGCCAGGTTCATCTGCTGAACGGAAACTTTGGCTTGGAATGGAGTCAGTTCCGCGTTATTCGTCGTGATCGGACCAGCGGTACCTTCCAATTTAAAGTTGCCTCCTGCCGGTAGATCGGCGGAGACCTTAAATGGAAACGATGACGCGAAAGAGAAGTTAGTCAGTTCGATATCGACTTTATCGTAAACATGCGGCTTCTCCGACGAACCTGCACGGCTCAGCGTGATCCGCCCATTCTCCACGCTGAGTTTCGCCACCGAAAGCTGGGGATTGCTGCTTGCGGCGGTCGAGCTCGGCTGACTTGCAGGTGTTGCATCCTTGCTGCCCAGACTGGAGAAATTCCACTTTTCGCCATTTTCGGATTTCACCAGGCTGATCTCGGGATCGGAAAGCGTTATTTCCGTGACGTTTAGCTGCTTGGAAAAAATCAGCGGGATCAATTCCACGCCGACCTTCAGCGACTTGGCCTGCACGAACGGGGATTTGCCGAATGCAGGATCGTCGGCAATGGAAATGTTGTCGGCCCTAACTCCTCCAGATAGCAGTGAAAGCGAAAGATTGCCTACTTTTGTTTCCCTTCCGAGCGCGCCGGTGAGCTCCGATTCAATCTTGGGCCGGAAAGTATTGGCGTCGATCAGGAAGGGAATCGCGATGACGATGACAAGCAAGATCCCGATGACGATAGCCGCTATTTTCAGGATGGGTTTCATGAATTTCCTCCCGCCGGAATTGTGCCCTGCGCTTCGGAATGGCAAAGAGCGGACGCATGAGTTAATGCAGCGCCGCAAGTAGAGCAGCCAGTGTATCACCGCAAATCTATTGCTGATTCTGCAAAAGCTCGGGTGAGGGAACAGTGTTCATTTCGACCTGCTTTTCCCGTTGCGCCCGGCGTTCGTTGTCCAACCGCACAGCAGTTTCCAGTTCTTTCTTGCCTTCTGTTTTTCGCCCTAGATGCAGCAGCGCCTGGCCGCGCAGATAGTGGATATCGGTTCGTTCGGGATCGAGTTTGGCGGCGGAATCGATTGCGGAAAGCGCCTGCTGAAATTTCTTTTCCCGCAAATAAGTTTTCGCCAGGCCCAAATAAGAATTCACCAGCCGAGAATCGAGCCGCAGCGCTTCGCGATAGTTCTTCTCTGCGTTGCCGTCCTGTTGCGTGAGCGAATAAACGTCCCCTAGTTCTTCATAGTCAAGAGCGACATCGGGCTCGATTGCGGCATCTTTCTGAAACTCATTGCTCGCGTTTTCGTAGTCTTGCTTTTTTAAGTATGTGAGACCGAGATTGAAATGCACGAAAGGCAGCTTCGGATTGGCCTGTGCCGCAGCCTGAAAATCAGTTAACGCCATATCGTACTGTTCGAGATTGAGACGCGCCTTGCCCAGGAACAGACGGACCTCCGGGGAGTCAGCGCCGACTCTCATGAGCTGCGACAGCGCCTTGTCGTCGAGGGTTTTTTCGCCCGCCCGATTGGCGGCGATCATGAGCACGTAGAGATAACTCGCCTGAGACGATTCTTTCTCCCACAGGGGTTCGAGAGTGGAAGCGGCATCTTTCCAGCGCTCCGCGAAAAAATAACAGAGGCCAAGCAGATAGCGTGGTTGCAACGAATCGGGCTGCTCGCGCGCAACGGATTCGAAGGGCGGTATTGCCTTCAGGAATTCATTCTGCCGAAAATATGCGAGACCGATATTCAAGCGGATTCCCGCCACGTGCGGCAGCAGTTGTTCGGCCCGGCGCAACATGGTTAGGGCCTTGGACCAATCCTTTCGCCGCATGTAAACCACGCCCAGATTCGCGTAGGCGCCGCCTTGCCGCGGATCGAGGGCCAGTACTTTTTGGAAATCGCGTTCGGCTTCGTCGAGATGTCCTGCGTTTAAAGCGTTTTGACCCGCCTGAAATATTGCCGCCGGGTTAGCCGTCGGATTGCTCTTTCGCGCATCTTGTGCAAACCCAAAGGCAACGGGATTCGCCAGAAAAACAATAATCGGTAATGCCCAAACGAATCGCATGCTTGACACTCGTTGCACTCTCTGCTGTAGTGTCCGCCAGCGTTCGCCGGAAATTCAAGCGAGCTGGGCGTCACCGATTACTCTAAATTGCGGCCGCTTATAAGCTGAGGATTTTGATGGTCACTATTCGAGACGTGGCAAAGGAGAGTGGATTTTCTTCCACCACGGTTTCCATCGTTCTCAACAATGCCCCGCTATCGCGCTACATCCCTCCGAAAACAAAGAAGCGTATCGAGCGCGCTGCGCAAAAGCTCGGCTATCGGCCGAATCAATTCGCTCGCAGCTTGCGCAGCAAGCGCAGCCACACGGTCGGGGTCATGGTGTTCGACATGACCGACCCCTACTGCACGCTGGTGCTTCGTGGCATCGAGAACGCGCTGTATCAGGCGTCGTATCTCCCCATTCTCACAGACGTTCACAACGAGCGCGTGCGTTTCGAACGCTATCTGGAAATGCTCCTCGACCGCCGCATCGAAGGTCTCATTGTGCTCGCCAACTGGCTTCTGCTCGATATCAATCTGCTCGCCGATCTGGAAAAAAATAGCATTCCGACGGCGATGATCGCGTGCGAACTGAAGACAGACTCTATCAGCTCCGTGATCGTCGATAACGAAGTTGGCGGGTATCTGGCGCTGGAACACCTGCATGCGATGGGGCACCGCAAGATCGCTTTCATCCGGGGCCCCAAGGCTCTTACCGATAGCGCGCCGCGCTGGCGTGGCGTGCGCTCTTGCGCCAAGACGCTGGAATTGGAACTCGATCCGCGTATGGTCGTGGACCTTCCGGAATCGCGCGATCCCATTTCCAGTTTTGAGGCCGGCTTCAAATTGACGGAAAATTTGATCGAGGCCAAACGGCCGTTTACCGCGGTGCTGGCGTTTGACGATATGAGCGCGTTTGGCGCGATCCGAGCCCTCGCCAAGTCCGGCTTGCGCGTACCGGAGAACTGCTCGGTGATGGGATTCGACGACGTTGCTCCGTCGGCACTCTACACGCCGCCGTTGACTACGGTGCGGCAGCCGATGGAAGCGATGGGTGCTTCGGCTGCGAGCATTGTGGTGGACGGTATCAATCGAGTGGTCGAGAAGCGCCCAATCGCCGCCGCGATTCATCGCAAAGTGGCGCCGGAACTCGTGGTGCGGGAATCCACGCGGCGGATCTAGAAGCAGCCTCGTTAAAAAATTCTAAGAATTAATCCGTTTTAGAAATTGCAGCCGAGCGCGGAGCGGGTTCTTTGCCGGTAAGCAAAACGATTTTGCGAAAAATAAGTCTCGCAAATCGAGCCGTCGCGTCTTTTTCCTTGACAGAACAGGCCTCAAAAAAGCACTATTCATACGTTTTAATAGATGTTTTGGAAATAAGTCCAGTTGCGCGGAAACGGGGAAAAATCATGAAGTCTTATCGGGCGTTGTGGCCAGTGGTTTTGTTGCAGATAATTCTGTGCGCCGCTGCCTGGGCGCAGGATACTGCCTCGATCACCGGCACCGTCACCGACCCGACCGGCGCGGCCATTGCAAACGCCCAAGTCACGGTGAGCAACGCGCAGCATGGAATTAAGCACGATGCGACATCGAATGCCAGCGGAGATTTTCTATTCGCAGCCCTTCCGATCGGGAGTTACGACATTACCGTGACTTCCTCAGGCTTCAAGAAATACGAGGCCAAGGGCGTTGTGCTGCGAGTCGCCGAGAAGGCGCGCGTGAATGTATCCCTGGAAGTCGGAGCGGCCACCACGGAAGTTGTGGTGGAAGGATCGCAAGTTGCGCAAGTGGAGACGCAATCTTCCGATCTGGGCAACACCGTTAGCGGCAAAGAAATCAGCCAGCTTGAACTGAACGGACGCGATTTCACGCAGTTGGTTGCGCTTTCGCCGGGTGTCACCGATCAATCCGGCTCCGATGAAGGGGAACCCGGAGCATCCACTGTAGCTTTCAGCATCAACGGCGGGCGCACCGAATATAACAATTTTGAAATCGATGGCGGGGATGCTCTCGATAACGGCAGCAATGAAACGCTGAACGTGTATCCCAGCATCGATGCGATTGCCGAAGTGAAAGTGCTTACTTCGAACTTCGGCGCACAATATGGCCGGAACGGATCCGGAACGGTCGAAGTGGAAACGAAATCGGGCACCAACCAATTCCACGGCGACCTGTATGAGTTTCTTCGCAATGACGCTTTCAACGCCACGCCGGAGTTCGAGACTTCGGTGCCTTCGTACAAGAAGAACGATTTTGGTTTCACCATCGGCGGTCCGGTTTATATTCCCGGCCATTACAACAGCAATAAAGAGAAAACGTTTTTCTTCTGGTCGGAGGAGTGGCGCAGAGAGCTGACTCCGGCTTCCGGTTTCTTTTCTTCGACGCCCGTTCCTACGTTGGCGGAACGCGGGGGAGACTTTTCCGACGACTGTCCCAACCCAGTCACCGGCTCATTTAGCGATTGTCCGATCGTGCCCGGTTTCACCAATGCCCAGGGCTACACCCCAAATCTGAATGCCGTTCCCGGGTTTGCCGGTGCTTCCGCCGTGACTCAGCCGCTGCTGGCCATGATTCCCGAGCCGAATATTTCGTCGGGAGGATTTGGCAATGGAGTTCTCGACACCTGGTTCGCCACCCCGACCTTACCCACCCACTGGCGACAGGAGTTGTTCAAGGTCGATCAGAACATCAGCAACAAAGTTAGCGCCAACTTCCGCTATATCCACGATTCCTGGAACCAGCAGTATCCCGTTCCTTTGTGGACCGGTGGAACCAGCTTCCCTACCGTACAAACGAATTTCAGCAATCCGGGAGTGAGCATGGTGGCGAGGCTCACGGCCAACGTTTCTCCGACATTGCTGAACGAGTTCGTCGCCAGTTACACGACCGACCACATCAGCACAAACTTGACCGGCCCGTGGCAGCGGCCCAGCAGCTATCCGGCGATTGGGCTGTATAACAACGGCTACGGCGGTAAATTACCGGGGATAAGCGTATCCGGTGGAACGGAGTTCGGGGGCGGCTTTGCCGAAGACCCCGGATACGTTCCGCAAGGCCCGTTGAACTCCAACCCCACGCTTACCTTTCGCGACAATATCACCAAGATTGCCGGTCCTCACAATTTGCAGTTTGGCATCTATGTGGTGGATGCGCATAAAAATGAGATTCCGCAACCTGGGAACGGCGTGAATGGCCTGTTGTCGTTCAGTAATACCAGTACGGTTTCGAGCGGGAATGCGTTCGCCGATCTTCTGCTGGGAAACATCGGCGGCTTCACGCAAGAAGGCGCAGCACTCAAGATGCATGAGGAATATAAAATTTACGAAACGTTCTTTCAGGATGACTGGCATGTCAGCAATCGCCTGACCCTTAATTTAGGCATTCGCCTGAGTTTCTTCGGCACCTATCGCGAGGAAAACAATCTTGCGTGGAATTTTGATCCGAGCTCTTACGTGCCGGGAGCGAGCAGCGTCGATCCCTCCACCGGCTTGGTCGTTGGTAACCCTTACAACGGTTGGGTCGATTGCGGCGTGACGCCGGGCGTTCCCACCGGCTGCATGAGCAATCATTGGTTCAATCCCGCGCCGCGCATTGGCTTCGCCTATGACCCCAAAGGCAACGGAAAGTGGGCGATTCGCGGCGGTTTTGGAATGTTCTATGAACACACCAACGGCAACGAGTCCAATACGGAATCGCTGGAATATGAGAGCAAGAGCACGCCGATTACCAGCATTCCAACTCCTCTATCGGCGGCGAGCTGCGGCGGAACATCCGGATATGACTGCCTGAATTCCGGCCTGCTTGGCGCTTCGGGTGCAACTACGACGCCTTTGCAGTTCGTGTCGCTGCCGAACAAAGCAGTCTGGCCCTATATGGAGCAGTGGCACTTCGATGTTCAGCACGATATCGGCAAGAGCACGGTGGCGACAATTTCTTACGTGGGCAGCGCGGGCGTGCATCTCACGCGTTCTTACGAGTACAACCAACTGCATCCCGTGCCGACCGCTCAAAATCCTTACGCGCCGGGCCAGGTCATCACTTCAGAATGCGCCAATCTTTCTAACGGCGCGTACAACGTGGACGCGTATGGCGTGCCTACGAATGCAGTAACAGCATACGGAACGCCCGTTGGTTATACTGCGCCCACTACGCCGGGCGGTGTTCCATCCGGCGCGGCGGTCAATCTCTATGTCGCTTGCGGCAACAACCCAGACCCGTTTCGTCCTTTCGCCGGCATAGGGACCATCACCCGGAAAGATCAGACTGGTTCTTCCAACTACAATGCGCTCGAGGCTTCTTTACGCCACAACATTGGCGGACTGGAACTCAATGCGGCCTATACCTATAGCCACTCCATTGATGATTCTTCGGATTACAACGACACTGGGTTTCTGAATTCGTACAACCTCAATGCTTACCGCGCGAGTTCCAACTTCGACCAGCGTCATAACATTACGCTCGCCTATGTTTATGATGTGCCATTCTTCCGGAACAAAGGATTGACGCACGACTTGCTGGGCGGCTGGCAATGGTCGGGCATTACCCTGATTCAGAGTGGGTCGCCATTTAGCGTTTATAACGAAGGCCTCAATGCAACCGGGGACAATGCCGGGGTCGGCAACGGTGTTGCCACCGCTGGCTCCTATCCGGATATCGTGGGTAATCCCCATCGGGGTGCTTCCAGCAGTCCGTTGGCCGGCCAACTCTCCGGCTTCGGACCGCTGCTCTATAATCCCGCAGCTTTTGGGCTGCCAACTGGGCTCACCTTTGGCGACGCCGGCAGAAACATCTTGCGTAACCCCTGGCGCACGAACTTCGACATGGCCCTGCTGAAGCACTTCGCGATCACCGAGAGCAAGTATTTCGAGTTCCGGGCCGAAGCCTTCAACGTTTTCAATCACGTCGAATACAACTGGCTGGGCGGAGATGCGGGCTCGGCGGCCGACAACGGAGGACGGGGAACAGTCTCGAACGAACTCCCTTGCTACGGCAGCGCAGCGCCATTCTCGGCCGGCGACTCTTCCTGCGCGGGAAATGCATATCTACGTTCGGCCGGCACGCATCTGCCGCGCATCATGCAACTGGCTTTGAAGTTTATTTTCTGAGTTGATGGGCCAGAAAGAAGTTGGGTGAGGAAGAAGCTTTGCCTCACCCCACCTGTACCCGCTCCGGCGCGGATACGGCTTCCAGCGCGTGCTCCAGGTCGGCGATCAGGTCATCGGCGTTCTCGATGCCTACTGACAGACGGATCATCTGCTCGGTCACGCCCATCTTCTCGCGATGCTCGGGTTGAATCATTGCGTGCGAGGTCAGCACGGGGATTGAAACCAGCGACTCCACTCCGCCCAGACTCGGGGCCAGCGTGAACAGCCGCATCGATTCGCTCACGCGCCGCGCATCTTCGCCCGTGCCCTCGACCTCAAAACTGACCATTCCGCCGCCACCGAGCATCTGCGCATGCGCCAGCGCATATTGTGGATGACTCTTCAAGAACGGATAATGCACGCTCCGGACCTTGCCATGTTGGGCCAGAAATTCGGCGACGCGCAGGGCGTTTTCATTTTGCCGCATCACCCGTACCGATAGCGTCTTCAATCCGCGCACTAGCAACCACGAGGCATGGGGGTCCATGCAGTTGCCCAGGATCGTCCGCGTCTCCCAGATTCTTTGCAGCAATTCGTTGCGTCCGGCGATCACGCCGCAAATCAGGTCGGCATGACCGCTGAGATATTTCGTTCCGGAATGCATCACCAGATCGATGCCAGACTCGGCCGGACGCTGGTTGATGGGCGTGCCAAAGGTCGCGTCGATCATGCTGATGAGATTATGTTGCCGCGCGATGGCTGCGACTTTTTTTATATCCACAACCTTCAATGTAGGGTTGGTCGGCGATTCCACGTGGAGCATCTTCGTATTTGGCCGAATCGCCCGCTCGTGTTGCCGGTAGTCGGTGGTATCGACAAACGTTGTCTCAATCCCCATCTTGGGCAGCCATTGGGACAAAAACTTGGTTGCGCCGCCGTAAATGTCGCGCTGGGACACGATGTGGTCGCCAGACTGGAGCAGTGCCATGATGGTCGTGGTGATCGCCCCCATACCTGAGGCAAAGGTCAATGCAGCTTCCACGCCTTCCAGTTCGGCCACTGTCTGCTCCGCCACGGTGTTGGTCGGATTCCCGTAGCGGGTATAGAACTGGTCGGAGGGCGTCACGCGAACTTGCTCATCGCAGTCGGTTACTTCAAACGTGGAAGTCTGAAAAATCGGCGTGGCCACAGGGCCGTGTTTTTTCTCGAGATTCGCGGCGCCTCGCACCGCCTTGGTCGCCGGATGGTGGCTCTTCCGTTTCATAGCGTCCTCACCATTGCAGAGTAGCCGCAGCAATCTTACCGCTGCAAGCGAAACTATCACCGGGACAATTTATAATTCCTGTCTTCTTATTTCGCGTCATGGATCTAGGCCTGAAAAACCGTGTTGCCGTGGTGGCCGCGTCAAGCCAGGGCATTGGACGCGCCACTGCCGAGGCCTTCGCCGCCGAAGGATGCCGCGTCGCCATGTGCGCGCGCAACGACGCAGCGCTGCAATCCGCCGCGAACCAGATCAGAAAGCAGTATGGCGCGGAAGTTTTCGCTGAAGCCTTCGATGTGACCCATGCCAAAGCTGTCGCGTCCTTTGTTGCAAACGTCGCCGAAGAATTTGGCGGCATCGATATCTGCGTTACGAACGCCGGTGGCCCGCCCGCCAAGGGATTTCTCTCCGCCACGCTCGACGACTGGCAACGCGCCATCGAGTCGAACTTTCTCAGTGCCGTTTATTTTGCCCGCGAAGTGATTCCACACATGCAGCGCAAGCAGTGGGGGCGCATCATCACCATTACCTCGATCACCACTAAGCAACCGGTCGCCGACTTGGTGCTTTCCAATGCCGTGCGCGCTGCTGTGGTGGGGTTGGTAAAAAGCCTGGCCAATGAATTTGGCAAAGATGGAATCCTGGTGACGAACGTCGGCCCTGGCTTCACCGCGACTGATCGTTTGAAGGACTTGGCGAAGGCGCGATCTTCCGCCTCCGGTAAGAGTGAACAGGAACTCTTTGACGCCTGGGCTGCCGATGCCGCACTCGAGCGCATCGGCGAGCCTCGCGAAGTTGCCGAGACCATCGTCTGGCTGGCCTCCGAGCGCGCCTCCTACATCACCGGGCAAACCGTGCTGGTTGACGGCGGCGTTTATAAGGGCTTGTAGATCCACCAGGGCAAATAAGAGACTTAAAGACATGATGCGAGTCTGGGAAATACGTGCCCTTATCGTGATCCTGGTGATTCTGGCGATCCTCTTGGCTGGGGCAGCTGTTTTTTTACGACAGATGTACCCAATGAGACTTGCAGGCACGGAATCCGAAAATGAACGACGTTGGATCAGAGAGGAAGAGGACAGGCGTAAGGCGGAACTAATCCACGAAGAGATGGGTCTTCTTGTGGCGGCCGGCGTGGACGTTTTCGCGATTATTTTGTTGTTCGCGTACGCTAGACGGAAAAGATTGAGCTCTAGGCCTGCCTAGGCGCCCGAGTCGCTGGCCTTCGTCCCCGTTCGGTGAGAGTTGCCGTGCCCAAGGGCACACCCTTCCCCGATCGGGGTGACCAATCTTCCGGCGATAAGGGCGCCGGTCGCGCCGGCGGAAACGAATAAAGCCAAATTGCGGTGAAATACAGCGCTGACGAAGCCACGGAACGCCGCTCACGGGGAGCGGCGTTTCACGCCAAATATCGCGGGTGCGCTTGGCTATGACGCCCGCGCATCGCGGTGAATGAGCGCGGAATCCACGAAGAATCCAATTCCCAGCGCCAGGGGAATGGCTCCAAAGGCCGCTGCGGCCCAGGCATCCGGCTCGATGCGGGCAATCAAGATGAACGTAGTCATGTAGCCGATGGCAGCGGCTACCAGAAGGATTCCGGAACGGCGCGAACGCGCGCCCTCGGAGAGTTCTGGTTCCATCGGGACGCTTGCTCCCCGCTGGATGGCGGCCAGCCGTTCCTCGGTCCGCAGTTTACGCACGCGGTAATAGGTGTACATCGTCAGAATGGCTGTTGGCATTCCAAAAATCGTGATGACCGCTACCAAACCCGTAAGTCCATCCATAAGCTGTTCTCCTCATTCGGGGTGCCGGTGTGCGCCCAGGGGCGAAAATCGCTGCCAGTCTTAGATACGCAGACCGGATTTACAAAGTTCCGACCTGGAATGGCCAACTCGGCTGGACTTAATCGCTTCCAAGCAGGAGGATAGAATTGTTTCGGTTATTTGGGTTGGGATGGGAGCGGGCATGAAATGGAGTAATCGACGATGGGGAAAGAACAAGATGCTTAGCCGGATCCTGAATCCGGCATTGGCTGCGGTCTGCTGCCTTGGCGTCGTTGCATTTAATCAGTCAGCCAGAGCGCAGGAAACCAAGGAGAAGGTCACGGTCGACGACGTGGACCGCAACTTCGTCCTGCGGCTGCCGCGAGGCTACGATCCGAAGCAGCATTATCCCGTCGTAATCGTGTTGCACGGCATGAATCAGGACACCGACGACATCGAGCGCCTCACGCGCTTTGACGAACTGGCCGACAAAGACAGCATCATCGTGGTTTATCCGGCTGCGCTGCATGGGCGCTGGAACGTAGGTGTTCGTGCCGAAGCACCCCGAGCGAGAATGGGGCCGGGCCCCGGACGCCGCAGAGGCGGTTACGGCGGCGGCTACCCCGGCGGAGGTGGGGGATATCCCGGAGGCGGTTATCCGCAAGGTGGAGGGAACTATCCGCAGGGCGGCGGACAAAACTCCCCCGAGGAGGATCGGAAGCCCACCAACGCGGACGATATCGCTTTTTTCAACAGCATGCTCGACCAGATCGAGTCCAAAGCTTCGGTCGATGTTTCCCGTGTCTACGCTGTCGGATTATCTGAGGGTGGCTTCATGACTTTGCGTGTGGGATGCGCCATGGGCGACCGCATCGCCGGCATTGCTGCCGTAGGTGCAGCCATGCCGAAGACGATGATCTGTCTGCCCACACGTCCCGTGCCGATCGTTATGATCAACGGTACCGAAGACCCAATCGTTCCCCATGGCGGGGGCACGGAGCACAACCTCGAGCTGAAAACCATCTCCATAGACGACAGCGCCAAGGCTTGGGCCAGAATCGACCGCTGCTCGGAAAAGCCGGTCGAATCCAAATTGCCATCTCACGGAAAAGGCGGCATGGAAACGAAAGTCTACACCTACGATGGCTGCCAGCAGAGCGCACAGGTCGCACTTTACGATATCAAGGGAGGAGGCAACACCTGGCCCGGCGGTGAGCAGTATGAAGTGGAAAAGCAAATCGGCAAAACCAGCCAGGACCTTAACGCCAACGAAACTATCTGGAGTTTTCTGGTGACCAAGAAAAATCCCACAGCGACCGTGCCGGAGAAAAGCGCGACCGACAGCGCGCCAGCGGTGAAATGAGTAGGCACAAGCCCGGAAGCGATGACCGTAAAGAGTGTAACTGATGGCTCATAGGGCCGTTTTCCCCAGCTTATTTACGAAGTGTCTACCCAGGTGTGGGACAATATCCTTATGCAAAAAACCCTTGCTTTAGCGATAACTCCATTGGCGGTCGTGACGATGCTGGCGGGAAGTCTCCTTGCCCAGCAGACTCCGGCGGCCACAACCCCACCGGCGGCTCCCGCGGCCAAAACTGCGACGGCGGCGAAGCCCAAGACGGCAACTACGGCGAAGACCGCAGCGCCCCTCACATTGAAAACAGAAAAAGAAAAATTCAGCTATGCACTCGGTATGAATATCGGCACCGGTATGAAGCGGCAGTCGGTCGCCGTGGATCCCGCGATCCTGGCACGCGGCCTGAAAGATAGCTTGGCCGGTGGCAAAACGCTCATGACCGAAGACGAAGCTCGCGCCACTCTGAAGCAGATGCAGGATGAGATGCGGCAGAAGCAGCAGGCGAAGGCGCAGGAAGAAGGAGCTGCGAACAAAAAAGTTGGCGATGCATTTCTGGCCGCGAACAAGACTAAAGAAGGCATTGTTACGCTGCCCAGCGGCCTGCAATACAAAATTCTGAAAGAAGGTACCGGCCCCAAACCCACATCCAGCGATTCTGTGGTCTGCAACTACAAGGGCACGCTCATTGATGGCAAGGAATTCGACAGTTCCTATAAGCGCGGCCAACCCGCCACGTTCCCCGTAACCGGGGTGATCAAGGGCTGGACCGAAGCCCTGCAACTCATGCCCGTGGGGTCGAAGTGGCAGCTCTTCGTTCCCTCCGACCTCGCGTATGGTGAGCGCGGCGCCGGCGCCGATATCGGCCCGGGCGCCACACTGATTTTCGAAGTCGAGTTGATGTCGATTGCCGACAAGAGTCAGGAGAAGAAATAAGATCGAGAAGAATTAACATTGAAGCGTAGCGCCGCCGTCCCGGCGGCGTTTCCTTTTTTATCGGAGAGGTTTGATACGCAGAGACCAAGCGCAGGGAGCAGCCGCCAATGCTACGTGAACTGCTTCCTTAGCTCTCTGCGCAGCAGTTTTCCCGACGCTGTTTTCGGGATCGTGCCGACGAAGTGTACCTGTCGCGGCTGTTTGTAACCGCTGAGGCGCTCGGCCACAAAGGCGCACAACTCTTCCTCCAGCTTTGTGCCGGAAACAAAGCCCTCCCGCAGCGCCACAAAGGCCACGGGAATCTCGCCCGCCGCAGCATCCGCTCGCCCTACCACGCCGCATTCCCGCACCGCAGGATGCTCAAGAAGAACCGCCTCCACTTCCGCCGGAGCGACGGGAAATCCCTTGTACTTGATCATCTCCTTGCGACGGTCCACTACCCGGTAAAATCCCTCGTCGTCGCGCGTAACAATGTCGCCCGACCAGTACCATCCATCGCGCAGCACCGCCGCGGTGGCTTGTGGTTCCTTCCAATATCCCTTCATGATTTGCGGCCCGCGCATCACCAGTTCGCCCGGTTCGCCCGAAGGCGATTCGGTCGCCATTTCGACAGAGATCCCGGGATCGAGATCAGCTTGCGCCAAAACCCGGCAATCCGTTTGCGCCACCGGATGTCCGATGGAATCGGGCCAGTATAATGCCGGATCGAGAAACCCCACATGCGTGACCGGCGAGGCCTCGGTCATCCCATAGCCCTGGCACACTAGAATGTTGGTTAGAGCCGTGAATCGCCGCGGCAGATCGGGCGCCAACGGGGCCGCGCCCGACTTGGCCCAATACACTTTATGGTCGCGAGGGAATTGTTCCGCTTCGGCTGCCTGGCAAAGCGCGTTCATTGCCGGCGGTACCAGCGGCATCATCGTGATTTCTTCTTCGATCATCAACGCGGTGAGTTGCTGTACCTGGAATCTCGGCATCAGCACCAGCGTCGCGCCCAGCATCAGCGCCGGATTCAAAATTACGTTCAACCCGTAGATGTGATACAGCGGAAGAAAACACAGGATGCGATCCTCGCGCGTAAAAAGCATCGTGTTCGGACCGAGCAACTGGTAAACGTTCGCGACCAGATTAAGGTGCGAAAGCATCACCCCCTTGGGCAGTCCGGTGGTACCGCTGGAATAAGGAAGTGCTGCCAGAGTCTCGGTGGAAGGGTGAGTTGGCTTCGGCAGCGCGGCCGTTACTGGCTTCAGCAAGTTGCTGAAGCACTCCGAGCCGGCAGACGCGTGGCGCGAAGTGTATACGCGGCGCAGATTCGGCAATCCGCCCAGGTCTATTCCTTCGAGATTGCAACCATCGCTGATCAGCAGCACCGCGCCCGAATTCTCCAGCTGGTATCGAACTTCTCGTTCGCGGTACGTCGGATTCAACAGGGTAGGAATCGCTCCCGCCAGCGTGGCCGCATGGTAAGCCACGGTGAACTCCCACGAATTTGCCAGAAAGATGGCGACTACCTCGCCCGCATTCACTCCTGCTGCAATCAGCCCTCGGGAGAGCGATTCGACGATCTCTCCATATTCGGCGTAAGTAAGACGCCGGCCGCATGAGGAATCGACCAAGGCTGTTTTGCTTGCATTCCGACGGCAGGATTCTAAAACCAGATCGTGGACAAAGAGATTACTTGGGTTAGCGTAGAGTTGGGTGCGAAGCATGGCCGCAGGGGATTCTAGCGCGAAAAGCGGAGTAAAAGGGAAAAAGGAGTATTTCCTCCTTCAGCATACGGATTGCCGCCGGATCCGAACGTGATGGCAAACGGGGAGATGGAAAGCGGATTGACCCGAGCGCTGCTGGAGGTATAAAGTGCCCCCGAGAATGGAATAGCCAGGAAGGGAGCGGAACTCATGAGCATCAATTCAGATAGGCTGCACGAATTGCTGGGCAAAGCCGTAGTTGATTTTGGCGCAACCTTTCATGCCGCGCTCGTCGGGGTTGGGGACAGGCTCGGCCTATACAAAGCCCTTGCCACAGGCGGTCTGCAAACCTCGGCGGAACTGGCCCAACGCACAGGAACGGTTGAGCGTTATGTCCGCGAATGGTTATGCAATCAGGCCGCCGGAGGCTACGTCACATACGACCCCTCTGCCGGGAAGTTTTATCTGACCGAGGAGCAGGCCTTTACTCTGGCCGACGACAATAGTCCAGCGTTTCTGCCGGGAATGTTTCAGGTTGCGTTGGCTGCCGCCAAGGCTGAGGGTAAAATCACCGAGCGCTTCAAGACGGGTGAAGGCTTGGGCTGGCACGAACATGATCCGGAACTGTTTGTCGGCACCGAGCGTTTCTTTCGTCCGGGTTATGCGGCTAATCTCATCTCCACTTGGATTCCATCGCTGGAGGGAGTGAACGACAAGTTGGCAGAGGGAGCTACCGTTGCCGATGTCGGTTGCGGCCTCGGCGCATCCACCATCTTGATGGCAAAGTCCTATCCCAAATCCACATTCTTCGGGTTTGATTATCATGAAAAATCCATTGAGACCGCCAAACAAAGGGCGCAGCAAGCTGGCGTCGGCGAACGCATTCAATTCAAGGTGGCCAAGGCCAAAGACTATCCCGGAAAGAATTATGACTTCGTAACGTTTTTCGATTGCTTGCATGATATGGGCGACCCGGTGGGAGCTGCGGCCCACGTCCATAGCGGTCTGAAGGCCGACGGAACATGGATGATCGTCGAACCTTTTGCCGGAGACAAAATTGAAGAAAACCTGCATCCTGTTGGCCGCGCATTCTACGGCGCCTCGACACTTCTTTGCACACCGGCGTCGTTGTCGCAGGAAGTGGGCCTCGCTTTGGGGGCACAAGCCGGAGAAAAACGGCTTCAGGAAGTTGTTTCGGCCGGCGGCTTTGCCCGGTTCCGCAGAGCCACGCAGACGCCGTTCAACTTGATATTCGAAGCGCGTCCCTGAGATGTGCAGTGCTCCACGGTCAGAATGGCGCAGAGCGTTGGGAAGCGTCGAGGCCTAGCTGGCCAGCTTGCGCAGGAACTCCCGCTCATCCATGTGGTACTTGAAAGCCTTGTGGCCGTCGATGAAGATGACGGGGACCTGGTCGTTGTATTGTCGGCGCAATTCATGGTCGGTATCGACATCAATTTCCTGCCATGTGAAGCCGCCGCGGCGCGAGAGCTTGGTGAGACTTTCCTTAACCACTTCACACAAATGACACCCCTTGCGCGAGTACACTACGACACTCCGGGGTTCGGGCATGCTGAATTCTAGCGCGGAGAGGCGGCGATTTCCAGCGCAACTACCGACTGGTCGGTACTCGCCTTGAATGCGCCTGCGGAGGCCGGAATGGCGCGGTAGAATCTGTGACATGTCTGACGCCTCATCGAAACTCTTGCTGGGAAAAACGGCTTTGGTCACCGGCGCAGCGCGTCGCTTAGGTCGCGCTTCCGCACTGGCCTTGGCCGCCGCTGGAGCGGATGTAGCTATCACTTTCCTCAAGTCCGCTGGCGAAGCTCGCCAGACAGTTGCCGAGTTGTCGGCCCTTGGCGTCCGTGCTTTTGCTTTGCGCTGCGACATCACTGACGAATCCAGCGTCAAAGCCATGATGAAGCGGGCTGGAAGGGAACTGGGGCGCATCGACATACTGGTGAACAACGCCGCCAACTATGAAACCGCTGAGTTTGACCGACTCACAGTGCGGCAGTGGGACGCCATCTTCGCCTCCAACACGCGCGGACCATTTCTGGTTTCGCGCGAAGCGCTGAAGTGGATGCGCGGGAAAGGACGTGGATCGAAAATTATTAATATGGGCTCGCTGGGCGGCCTGAGACCATGGGCGACGCATGCTCACTACTGTTCTTCGAAAGCCGCGCTGCACATGTTGACGAAAGTGATGGCCAAAGCTCTGGCCCCAGAAATTGCGGTGAATGCGGTTGCGCCGGGAATGATCGACCTGGGAGAAAAAGCTGCGGCGGCATTCATGCGCCGGATGGCCAAACAAACTCCTATGCGGCGTAATGGGAGTGGCGATGAAATCGCAGAGGCAGTACTGTTTTTCGCCACAGCCCCTCAGTTCATTACGGGGCAGATTCTCGCGGTGGATGGCGGCCTGGGCCTATAAGCTCTCTATAAGTCCCAGACCTAGCACGTGGCATGATCACTGACTATGCTTATTTCGGATACGCGATTCCGTCCACAACTTCTGAAGGTATCTGCGGCAAAATAGCCATTCGCGGATGGGGCAGGGTATATTGAGGCAAATGACGAAATCCCCCCGTCGGAATCAGGTTGCGCGTAGCTCATCCGCCATCCCCACTCCCCCTGCCGTAGCTGCCCCTCGCATCGCTATCGCGATCATGGCCGCCGGCAAGGGAACTCGGTTGAAGTCGCAGCTTCCTAAAGTCTTGCATGAAGTCGGAGGAAAGCCGTTGTTGGCGCATGTAATCGCTGCCGCCACTCAGGTCGTTCCCGCGGAAGATGTGTATGCAATCATCGGGCACGAAGCAGAGCGCGTGCGAAAAGCTTTGGAGTCCACCGGAGTCCACTTCGTCTTGCAGGCGGAACAGCGTGGCACGGGGCACGCGCTCATGGTTGCGCAGGGAGACCTCGCGCGCTACGACCACGTGATCGTGCTCTCCGGCGATGCTCCCATGATTACGGCGGCAACGATCAAGCTTCTGCTCAATTTTCATCTCGCCCAGCGTGCCGCGATGACGTTACTTAGCGCCGATCTCGACGATCCCACGGGCTACGGCCGCGTCCTGCGCAAAAATCCACCCAGCGCCGAGGTGCGCGCGATCGTTGAAGAAAAGTCAGCGACGCCCTCGCAGAAGAGGATCTACGAGATTAATTCTGGCTTTTACGTTTTCTCGGCAAAAGGTTTGTACGAGAACATCAAGAAGCTTTCCACTGCCAACGCTCATGCGGAATATTACTTAACCGATATGGCGGAGGTGCTGCGCAAGGCCGGCAAACGGGTAGTGGCGATCAAAGCAGAAAACGCGCGGGAGATCATGGGAGGAAATACGCGCGCCGAACTGGCGGGCATCGACGAACTGATGCGCTTGGCAAAATGCCGCCAGTTGATGTCCGACGGGGTTACCGTCTTTTACCCTGCGACGTGCGTGATCGATATGGCCGTACAGGTTGGTCCCGATACCATCATCGAACCATTCGTTCAACTACTTGGTGACACGAAAATCGGCTCCGCCTGCCGCATCCGCTCTTATAGCGTGATTCGCGACGCTGAGATCGCGGATGCGGTAACCATTCTTCCAGGCTGCATCGTCACCGGTTCGCGCATCTCGCAGGGAGCGATTCTAGGCCCTTATTCGCATCTGAGGCCGGGCAGTGAAATCGGCGAAGGCGCCCACGTCGGCAATTTTGTCGAGACGAAGAAAACGAAGCTGGGCAAGGGATCTAAGGCGAACCATCTGAGCTACCTGGGCGATTCCGAAATTGGCGAAAGAGTGAACATCGGAGCCGGCACTATCACTTGCAATTACGATGGCGTGAACAAACACAAAACTGTGATCGAAGATGAAGTCTTCATTGGCAGCGACAGCGCATTGGTTGCGCCGATTCGAATTGGCAAGGGCGCCTATGTCGCCGCCGCTTCCTGCATCACCGATGATGTGCCCGCCCACGCATTGGCCATAGGACGAACTCGACAAATCATAAAAGAAGGCTGGGCGCGGGAAAAACGGGCGAAGAAGTAGGCGCGAGCCGGCCATTATTGAAAGAGATCCCCGAAAGAGAAAGCACCGAGACTATAGATTTCTCCGTGTCTCAGTGCTTCCGAGGTGGGTGTGATTCTTCCTAGTGCGTCATAGCGGCGAAGAGGTCCGAGTGCATGAGCGACTGGAACTGCTGGTCGTTGGCTTTGAAGTGAAGTCGCACATTCGAACTGTCGGAGTCGACCGTTGTGTTATCCACCGCAATCTTTTCGGCGGGAGTGGCGCTGGTTTTCTTGTAAAGCAGACCGAGCTTGACTCCCGAAGAAATGGTCGCCGCCGTCACGCTGTCGGACGTCACCACGGTCATGTCGAAGTTGACGCCACTGTTGAAGCTAAGTGTGTAGTAGGAGCCTAGGAATCGCTTTTTAAGAGTGTCGTAATCGGCAAACTTCGCGGCATCGCCCAAGGCCGAGCGCATCGCATTCTGCGTGCCCTGCTGATCCAGCAGACTCCAAACCGGAGCCGAATCCACACTCGACATCATATCGGTCATCGTGCCATTCGTATCCAGCGACAGAACTTTGCCGTCACGCGTATCCAGCGCCGTGTGAACCGAAGTCAAATCGCCGAACAGCAGCGTGCTGTCGTCGAGAAAGCTCATCACAAAGCCGCCATCCATGGGATAAATGCTCGATGTGCCATACTTCTTCGGCGTGAATTTTTGCAGCTTCATCTTCTTCAGCACGGTCTTCATGTCGAACGGTCCGCTGGCGATGCCTACGGTCTTGATACCCTGTTTGCCACTGCGGAACGAAGCAAACGTCAGGGTGTCGACATCTTTTTCGGTGTCCAGGCCAATACTCTTGAGAGCGGATTCAAACTGCTTGATGTTGTCCGGCAGCACTTGCTGCTTCAGCGCCATCGCTGTCGGCGAATCTTTGATTGCACGATAATCAACGGAAATCAATTGTTGCAGGTCCCCGGGGACCACAGCCCGCGCCGAGGAGTTCAACGGCATAGCGGAAGCGACACTTGCCAACAGCAGAGAAGCCAAACACACATTCAAAATTTTCATCGGAACCTCAGAATTGATGGAAACTCGCACAATTACATCTGCATCTTCAACGCGCCCTTAGAACTAGGATGCGGAAGGCACCCCTGGCGTTTTATGTAACCCTACGATTCTATTTTACTTGCTATTCCGATGCCGACAAACGAAAGGACGATGCACCAGTAACGAACCGGAGTCGGAGGCGAAAAATGCGCTCTCAATCGTCATCTGGGTCGGCTGAGGCAGATGACGCGTAAGGTAAAATCACGATCAAGGGCACGCAGGGCCCGTATTCATACGAATTGATTATCGTCGGCGCCACGTGCCGCCAATCTTCATGGGCACACCTGCCAAACAATCTCAAGCCTAAACCCTGCTGGCGGAGATTTCCACTCGGCGTTAGCGGCAACTAAAAACGTAGTTGCCACGATCCGAAAGACGATTGCACTTAGGCACTGAGGGCAGTAACAGTCTTTCTCACTCTATCGACGAACTCTTGATCTCTTACCGACTCAAGATTGATTTCCACATTGGCCAGTGCGCCCGTGATGGCGGCCCGCGCCAGAGCCGACGCGGTTGTCAGGTCGGATTTCATGTTCGGATTGGTAATCGGTCCCAGTTCTCTGACAATCTGGGCGATCTGATGAGACTTTTCCGCGACATTCAACGGCACATTTGTTGCCTGTTTTAGTGCTGCATCAATTGCGGATTGGGTGGCGGATTCATCAGGCGATGACTTTGCGTCTTTATAGGCCTTCATGACGAAGTTATACGACTCTGCGTCAGCATCGATCGCCACCTTAAAATCTTCCCGCAGAGAAGTCAGGCTCGCAATTGCAGCGTTCAACGGCTGCTCATGTTGCAGATAAGCTTTCTTTCCCCGAGACATAGACGCGACCATCGCCGCCAGCCCCGCCGCCATGGCCCCCGCAGCGGCCGCGGCGCTGCCACCTCCCGGCGTGGCCGTGGGCGCAGCCAGTTGTTCGACAAAGGGCTCGACTCCCGCGCGCAAACCACCCACTGCCATCTTGCCGCCCATCACCGCTGCCAAGCGATTCTCCAAAATTAAAGACGAATCAAAATTCTCGACCTGCAAAAACCACTCCGCCGCCTGCTCCAAAGCTTTCTTGGGGATGAGTCCCACGATCTCGCTGGACACGGGCACCACGCCGTAGCGCGCCGCCTCGCGCTTCACCATTTCAAAAACTCGATGCACCGGCGTCTGCTCGAAGTCGGTCAGGTTCATGGAAACCTGGGCCAGCCCGCGCACCAGGAATCCTGCGCCTTTAACGAACCGCATTCCGCCTGTGGAAAACCGCACCGCCTTGGCGATCTTCTTCGCTATGTCGACGTCTGAGGTGTTGAGAAACACGTTGTATGCGATCAGAAACTTCCGCGCTCCCACGACCGTCGCACCCGCCGTCGTGTGCAAACAAGGCTCGCCAAAGTCCGGACACCGCGCAGGGTTCGTCACAATCTCCGCGCGGATTCCTTCAAACTGTCCTCGCCGAATGTTCTCCAAGTTCTGCCGCTCGGGCGTAGTCGCAGCCGACTCGTACAGGTAAACCGGAATCCGATGCCGCTTCCAGATCTCTTCACCCACATGCCGAGCCATGGCCACGCAATCTTCAATCGTCACACCATCGATGGGAATGAAAGGCACAACGTCGGTCGCGCCCATCCGCGGGTGCGCGCCCGTATGCACATTCAAATCGATCAACTCGGCCGCCTTGCCCACCCCGCGAATCGCCGCTTCCTGAATCGCCTCGCGCTCGCCCACCAGCGTAATCACCGAGCGGTTGTGGTCGGTGTCGCTCTCGCGATCCAGCAGGTAAACTCCAGGAATCTTCATGGCGTCAACAATGGCGTCAACCTTAGCCTTGTCGCGCCCTTCAGAAAAATTGGGGACACATTCAACGAGCGTAGACATAAGTTAAGAGCATAGCTGGGGCAGAGCGGAACAGGCAATCCTCGGCGGGTCAGCGAAGCAGGACACGTACGCTTTCATCTGAATATTCCTTAGCTTGCCGCATTGCGGCAGGGCGAGCCAGCTCTCATAGAGGGGAAGCCAGAGGGCCAACCAACCCCAAGGCAGCCAGCTCAGCGCGCAATGCGGCGGGATCCGTAAAGTGAATGCCGTGCATACCCAGGGCGGCTGCGGCTTCTACGTTCGGTACTAAGTCGTCGATGTAGACGACATGGGCGGGATCGATGGAAAAAGTTTCAAGGCAAAGCCGGAAGATCTCTGGGTCAGGTTTGAGCAGCCGGACTTCGCCGGACAGCAAAATCCCTCGAAACCATTGCAGAAAGTCGAACCTCTTTAGAGCTATCGGGAAGGTTTCCGCCGACCAGTTGCTGAGTGCATACAACGGAACGCCGCGAGCCCGCAATTCCGCGAGCAGGTCAACCGATTCTGCGATTGCGCCGGCCAGCATCTCATCATACCGCTCGAACCAGGCGTCGATCAGTGCCGCTTGACTGGGATGCGCCAACTTCAGGGAAGCACAGGCATCGGCAAACGGCCGTCCCGCATCTTGCAGCAAATTCCACGATGGCGTACAGACGTTCGCCAGAAAATGCTCCATCGCCGCCTCATCTCCATGAAAAAGTTTGCGATATAAATGGCGAGGGTCCCAGTCGATCAGCACGCCTCCGAGATCGAACACCGCAATCGAGCGATCGGCCATTATCGTCGTATCCTGCCGAATCGAAGCTCCTTACAGGAGCGCTTCGATTCGCTTTTATTCAGTGCCCGCGCCAGAACCTTCCTACCCCCACCCTCACCTGCACAGTATTCAGCCCCGGATTCGGCGAGGCCAGCCCTGCATTGGAAATGTGGAGATAGCGTACTTCCAGGCTCCAGTTATATTTCGCGCCAAGAATATGCGTACCGAATGCCGCAGACGGAGTGAAGTTCACGGTGTTCGTGTAAGTGGGCACGTTGACGTTGCTGAACAGCGTTCCCCCGCTGAGTTCGAGGTAAGGAGACAATTTCCCACGCCGCTCGAAATTCCACTTCAGCACGAGCGGATCAAATCCCGCGCCATAAGCCGTATTGGCGGGCTGAAAGACCAGATAAAGCGGCACCGCATCCACGGCATATTCGAAGCGTCCACGCAGCAAGCTGGGCAAAAACGCGCCGGTAATGATCCATCCATAGCGCACGCCGATGTCGGCGACGTTGGTATCCTGCGTGCCTCCGGGCACGGAATGCCCGCCCGCAGCCCATATTTGAATTTCGTGTCCGCCCTGCTCGGGACCAACCTGCGCCCAGCTAACGCAGCACCCCAGTAAAAGCAAGCCCGCCATTCCGGCGCAGCGGATCAGTCGGGCGCTCATGCTAGGTTGAACCCCGCATCGCCGACGAATTACCATCGGCCCTTGCGCGCCGGTTCGCCAGTTGCAGCAAATCGCGCGCCACTCGGCCCGTGCTGTGCCGCGCCACGTCGCCTTCTTCCAGATAATCCCCCAGCACTGGAATCACCCCCAATAACTCAATCTCGTTCAAATCGTTGACAATCTGACATGCACCTTCCAATGCGTACTTAGCCTTGAGCTCATCCGAGATAGGAGTCCGGTTGATCAGCGCGTAATCGAAAAGCTGTTCCTGTGCGTGCCGGTTCAGCGCTTGAATGTGATCCGCAGCCGTCAGCCCCAGGCTCTCATTAGCCTGCGTCATCAGATTGCAAATGTAAACCTTGATCGCCGGTGCCTTCACAATGGCTTGCGCAATCCCATGCACGAGCAGATTAGGAATGAGGCTGGTAAATAACGATCCCGGCCCTATGGTAATGATATCGGCCTGTGCGATCGCGTCGAGCGTCTGCGGCATCGGTTCCACGTCCGGAGGGACCAGAAACAGCTCCCGGATTCGCACTTTGCTGGCGGTGATGTTTGTTTCGCCGCGTACTCGCGAACCATCTTCCATCAGCGCTTCCAGTTCGATGTTCGAAGTCGTCGCCGGATGAATGTGTCCACGGGTCACTAAAATCTCCGATGACAACCGGACCGCCTCGGAAAAATCGCCGGTCAACGATGTCAGCGCCGCCAGAAAGAGATTGCCAAAACTGTGTCCCTCCAGCCCAGACCCTTTTTCAAACCGGTGCCGAAACAACTGCGATAACAGCGCCTCGTCCTCGCTCAACGCCACAATGCAATTGCGAATGTCCCCCGGCGGCAGCATGTTCAATTCCTTTCGCAGCCGCCCGCTCGATCCGCCATCGTCGCTCACTGTGACCACCGCGCACAAATCGCGAATCACCGGCATCTCGATACGAGCGCCAGCCATCTCCGCAGGAGAAAACACGAACCGCTTGAGCCCCTTCAGCAGTGTGGAAAGTCCCGTGCCTCCGCCAATGGCCACCACGCGCAGCCCACGCTCTAGCGCAGCGCTACCATCGGGCAGAATCTCGGCAGGTTTGGTATCCATCGAAGGCCATATGGGGACAGCCCAAGCTTGCTCGGCGCGAAGTCAAAGGGGCTGTCCAGCCAGGCTATGCAAGTTCGTCTTCGTGCAGGTCCTCGTCCTCGGTGGCTTCCAGTTCCGCTCCAGGATCGGGATAGAGTAGTTCGGTAAAGCGAGGATCTTCCGCCAGGTTCTGAAAGTCGGAATCGTTGCGAGCCTGAAACCGCAACTGCGGATTGGCCTTCAAGGCCTCTTCGAGTCGCCGCAACGAATCTTCCACGTGCCCTGTCAGACAGTCCAGCGCCGCCAGCCCATAGGTCACGTAATCGGCTTTGGGGGCCTGCTTGGCCAGCTTGTCCAGATGCTCCCGCGCGGTGACGTAATCGCCCACGTTCATTAGCGAGACGGCATAGTCAAAGTGCTCTTCCGGCGTCTTGAACTGCGTTGCCCCAGTCCGCTCTGCATGCTGGTTGCACGCATTCAGATAAACGTTGGCCCGGTCGGCCAGTTCGCGGCTGGGCCCCGCCACAACCTTTTGGAACAGCGGCTTCGCCTTGTCGTACTTATGTTCCTGCATTGCCCGCAGTCCCGCCTCGTAGCTTTGCAGCGCCTGCGTATACCGGGGGTCATCGGCCACAGTCTTTTTCGCGGTAGGTTTCTGAGCCATGTGCAAAACTTTCCCTGTGCTCTTCGTAATGGGGAACTCCTTATTGAGTATGCGTGTTGAGCTGATCCTTAAGTATCACCCAAACCAAGCCTTGAGAGCAATTCCACCTAGTGTCATCCGATGAACATTGAGATGTTGCGAATCAAGCCACTTCACTGAAGGCTCCACAACAAAAGGAGAAAGCCAAGCTCAGATACCCCGGCCAAGATGATAGCCAGATCCAGCCACCAGCCTTTCTTTGGGAAATTTTGAAAGACATCTCCGTATAACTTCTCGCCAGAAATGTAAAAATCGTTCTCGTAAAAGCCCAAGGCCTGTTCGCAACGCTCCAGCAGGTCCCGGGTTCCTTTTCGCGCGCCACGGCGAAACCACGCAATGATCGTTCCTACTCCGATGATCGCGGCAATCACAATCGTCAAGCCCACTTTGGCCTGGGGCGGAATCGGGTTCTTGGTGCCGGCCAAAAACGACGCTCCCGCTCCGAAGATTCCAAGCATAACTCCGGTCAACTTGGCCTGCGCATCTTCAATGGCGCGCAATTCTTCGGCATGTTTCTTGTAAGCGTCGCGAATAACTTCCGCCTTTTGCGCATCGGTTAAAGAAAGCACTTGTGTCCTCCCATCTGACGCAGTGTCGCCACCAATCGCTGGCCACGCGTCGCCGTGTATTATCGCTCTAGTAAGCTTGGATCGATGGATATTCGTTCGAACAAGTCGGATTGCGCGGCGTTCATTCTGGCCGGCGGCAAAAGCACCCGCATGGGTACGGACAAAGCCTTCGTAATGCTGAACGGCCGCATGCTTATGGAGCACGCTTTGGACTTGGTCAGCACCATAACGGCGAACGTCAGAATTGTCGGCGCAGCCTCAAAGTTTCAGCGGTTCGCTCCTGTTGTGGAAGATATCTTCTGCGGCTGCGGACCGCTCGCAGGAATTCACGCTGCGCTACGATCCTCCGTGTCCGATCTAAACCTGATTCTGGCGGTGGATGTTCCCTTCGTTCCAGCGGATTTATTGGGTTATCTGCTAGCGCAAGCCCAAAACCATAATGACGCAATAGCGATTGTCCCCCGCACCAGCCAAAACTGGGAGCCGCTTTGCGCCGTCTATCGCCGCGAATTTGTTCACGCCGCCGACTCCGCTCTCCGCGCCGGGAATTATAAAATTGGCGCGCTGTTCAGTAAAATCAAAGTCCTCGCAGTGGAGGAGGGCGAACTGGCCGCTCGTGGCTTTTCGCCGCGGGCATTTCGCAATTTGAATACTTCGGAAGAACTAATCGCGGCTGGCGGATCATCTACAGCCGCCGCAACGAACTGAATGGACGAGACTCCCCAACTCAACGCAGCACAATCCTCGCCCGAGGCGGCTCCACTCGCCCCTTACATCGAGTTCCGCGATGTTTCCAAAGCTTTCGGCGATAACGTGGTTCTCAACCATGTGAACTTCGAGGTGATGCCGGGAGAAACCGTGTGCATCCTGGGCCGCAGCGGCGTGGGAAAATCCGTTTCCCTGCACCACATCATGGGTTTTCTCAAACCGGATTCCGGGCGCGTCATCGTCGCCGGCGAAGATATTACCGATTTCACCGAAGAACAAATGGAGCCGGTGCGCAAGAAAGTCACTATGGTCTTCCAGAACGGCGCCCTCTTCGATTCGCTCACCGTCGGCGAAAATGTCGCTTTTCCTCTGCGCGAGTCCGGCGATCTGAGCGAAGAGCAGATGTTCCAGATCATTGATGGCTTACTGCAAATGGTCGGCGTGCAGGAGATGCGCGATCTGCTGCCGTCCGATCTCTCCACAGGCATGAAGCGATCCGTCGCCATCGCGCGCGCGCTGGCAGCGCGGCCCGAATGTATTCTGTATGACGAACCGACCACCATGGTCGATCCCCTAATGGCACAATTACTCGGCGACCTGATCAAGCGGCTGAAAATTCAGCTGCACCTGACCAGTATCGTGGTCACCCACGACATGCGCCTGGCCGAAAAAGTGGCGGACAAAATCGTTTTCTTGTACGAAGGCAAAGCCATTTTCTTCGGCACCTACGCGCAGATGGAAAAAGATCCTCATCCGATCGTGCAGGAATTTCTACAATTGGATGAACTGAAACTGGAAGCGTGAACGTGCGGGATCGCTCGCGCCGAAGCCTCAAAAGCCCTGCTGCACCAAATCCTCAATCGTGAGTGTGCCGCCCGCTTCACGCCTCATCATCTTCTCCACATATTTTGCAATCAGATCGGCTTCCAGATTCACCGGATTGCCGACCTTGAGCGAATTGAGGTTCGTCGCGTCAACGGTGTGAGGAATAACGGCGACCGTGCAGCGATTGTTTTCCAGCCCGGCAACCGTCAGGCTGATACCCTCAATACAAATCGATCCTTTGTATACGGTATATTTCTCAACCTCGCTGGGAAGTTCAACTTCCAGCCACCAGTTGTCCGATTCCTCAATGCGCTTCAGCGAAATCAGTTTCCCTACTCCATCCACATGTCCCTGCACAATGTGTCCGCCGAAGCGCCCGTCTGCCTTCATCGGCAATTCAAGATTGAGCCGCGCCCCTTCGTAAACCCGCGAAAACGAAGTTCTTACCCAAGTTTCCGGTGCAAGGTCGGCGGAAAACGATCCGGATTTGATCTTCACAGCGGTCAGGCAAACTCCGCTAACCGCGATGCTATCGCCGGTCTTCAATTCTTTTGGAGCATGCGTGGCCGCAACTGTGATCCGGCGGTCTTCTCCGCTTTGCTCGATGCGCGTAATCCGTCCGACTTCTTCGATAATCCCACTGAACATAAGCTCCTCCAGATCTTCGCACCAACAATGAACGCGCGTCGTCCTAATCTTCGTATGGGTCCCGAATGTATCCTTCCACCGCAACATCTTCCTCGAATCGATGGACGCGCACCGACTTTATTTTGAGCGGAAAGCTTGATCCGTTCAAACCCATGCGCGTCGCGAAGGGAACCGCACCGGACTCGCCTAGTATTGTGGGCGCGTAGTAAAGAAAAACCTTGTCAACGATGCTTGCCGCCAAGGCAGCACCGTTCACTATCGATCCGCCTTCGATCATCAAGCTGTTGATTTGAAGTTGCCCCAGGCGTCGCATGACTTCATGCAGATCGACCCGGCCCCCCCTATCAGCCGTGAGCATTTCCAGTCGAAGCCCAAACTCTTCGAGGCAAATTGCTTTTTCTTTCGGATCTTCGGTGAAAAAAACGATTACATCGCCGTCTCTCGCGCTCCGCACAAGCCTCGAATCCAACGGGATTCGCAGATGCGAATCCAGAATCACGCGCAGCAGCGGACGCCGCCGCAGAAGCCCACTGCGATCGGTCAGCAAAGGATCGTCCGCAAGAATTGTCCCGATGCCGACCATAAGCGCATCATTCTCATGCCGTAACTGTTGTACATGCGTTCGCGCCCCCTCGCCTGTAATCCAGCCCCCGAGCGGGATTCCGGTCGCTCGATTCGATGCATCTTGCAACGTCGGAGAGGGAGCGATTTTTGCATCCAGCGTCATGGCCGACTTCAGCGTGACGAAGGGTACGCCACGGCGAATATAACGGGCGAAGCCTTCATTCAATCGACGCGCTTGTTCTGCCATCGCTCCGATTTCGACCTCTAGGCCCGCAGCGCGCAGCTTCTCAAATCCGCGGCCCGCGACGGCCGGATTCGGATCGACCATCGAGGCCACCACGCGGCGAACTCCAGCCGCGATCACCGCGTCAGCGCAGGGTGGCGTACGCCCTTGATGGGAGCAAGGTTCAAGATTGATGTAGAGCGTGCCATCGCGAGCGTTTTCGCCGGCCTGCTGCAAGGCAAGAATTTCGGCGTGCTTGATGCCGTCATAGGTGTGAGTACCTGCGCCGACCACGTTGCCGTCTACGCCAACGATGACCGCGCCCACACAAGGATTGGGCGAAGCAAGACCCACGCCTTGGCTGGCGTGATCCAAGGCTTGCTGCATGAATTGTTCGTCAGCGGCGCGATCAGACATGAGGAGGGGATAACTAAAATTACGCTTGGCGCGTAGGATACGCCCGGTACGAATCGTCTTCCGGTTCCGCGACCGCCGCTCGGCTTCGTCCCTTGGGACCGCGCCGCGCGCGATCCCAGATGCGGGATCCCAAAGGTGAGCGTTTTTCGTCACGACCGGACATAGACCTCCTTATTCGAATAGAGAATCCACAAAATCCTTGGCGTTAAAAGGCAGGAGGTCGCCCACTTTTTCCCCGACTCCGACGAAGCGCACTGGCAATCCCAGCTCACGCGAAATTGCGACAACCACGCCGCCCTTAGCCGTGCCGTCGAGTTTGGTGAGCACAATCCCGGTAACGCCCGCCGACTCGGTAAACACCCGCGCCTGCTGCAAGCCGTTCTGTCCGGTGGTCGCGTCCATCACCAACAGAGTTTCGTGCGGCGCACCTGGGATGATGCGCTGCGCCGTGCGCCGCATCTTTTCCAGTTCCGCCATTAGGCTGGATTTTGTGTGCAACCGGCCCGCGGTGTCGACGATGACATAGTCGCTCTTGCGCGCAGTGGCGGATTGCAACGCGTCAAACAAAACGGCAGCCGGATCTCCGCCGGGTTTGGTTTTGATCACTTCCGTGCCTGTGCGCTGTCCCCAGATTTCCAGTTGATCGATGGCCGCAGCGCGAAAAGTGTCGGCGGCGCAGAGCAAAACATTTTTCCCCTGGGAACGAAATACCTGCGACAGCTTTCCGATGGTCGTTGTCTTGCCCGTCCCGTTAACACCGACGACCAGAATAACCTCGGGAGTGCCCTCCACTCTCCGAACGGGCTGCGCATTCGACTTGTTTAGGATGGCCAGCAGTTCTTCCTTGAGCAGCCGCTTCAATTCCTGCGCATCTTTGATCTGCTTGCGGTCGGCTTTATCGCGGAGATGACTCAGAACTTCCTGCGTAGTGGTTGTGCCCAAATCCGCGCCGATCAGCGTAGCTTCAAGGTCATCGAGCGTGTTGCGGTCGATTTCCTTGCCGAACGAAACAACTTCTTCAATACGCTCGGCGAGGTTCTCGCGCGTGCGCGTAACCGCCTGCTTCATGCGATCAAAAAAGCCGGTTTTCTTTTCTTCTTCCAGACTGCCAAACAGAGTTTGAATCATAAGTTTGAATCATAAGAGAGACAACAACGATTATAGCGGTCAGAAAGAAGGAGGTGCGGGCGGTGACGGGGATTTATACCCGGGTTTTTTCGAGTTCGGCTGAGCCTGCGGCGAAGGACACAGATGCCGGACCTGCGCTGACTTCGGGCGGCGGCGTAGAGCCGGCCGCAGCCACTATGGCGGCCGTCACAGGGCGTTTGATGGAGAAGCGCTGCAAACGAATTTCGCCGCGCTCGTAAACCGCGAGCAGGGCCGTCACGGCGGCAGGGTCGAGCCGCTTGCCGGCCAGGTTCTGGATAATGCGCAACGCATCTTCCGGACTGTGCGCCTGTTGATAAGGACGGTTGGTGGTAAGCGCATCGAAAGTATCGGCGACCGCGATGACGCGCGCAAGCATGGGAATCTGATCGCCCTGCAAGCCGTAAGGATAACCGCGGCCATCGAGCGCTTCGTGATGCAGTTCGATACCGGGCAGCATCTCGGCAAGCTGATGCACCGGCCGTAAAATATTGGCGCCGCGGGTGGTGTGGGTTTTCATCACTTCGAATTCTTCCGCGGTCAACGCTCCGGGCTTTTTCAAGATGTGATCTTCAATACCGATCTTACCCACATCGTGCAGTTGTGCAGAAATCTGCAGGATTTCCGTGAAGTCGGAACCCAGTTCCATCTCTTTGGCGATAAGCATGGAATAGCGCGTCACTCGGTCCGAATGGCCGCGCGTGTAAGGATCTTTTTCGTCGACCGCTCCGGCCAGCATTTGAATCGACCCCATGAACAGTGCCCGGTTTTCTTCGGCAGCCTGTTTCAGGTCTTGCACGTAGCGCTCGAGTTCGTCCGACATGGTGTTGAAAGTTTCCGCCAGCTCGCCAATCTCGGTGCGGCTCCACAAGCGGACACGCTGCGAGAAATCCCCGCGGGCTAGAGCGCGGCTGGATTCAGTGAGTATTTCGAGCGGGTTGGTAATGCGGCGGGCGGCAATAATACTGACGCCAACGCTCAGAAAGACGGCGAACAATGCCAGCATACGCGCGGTTTGCTGCATTTCGTAGACGCCGCGATAGGCTTCCCGCCGAGGCTTCTGCACCACGACCGCCCAGTCAAGCGCCATCACCGGGCTGTAAGTGCCCAGCATCTGCACCGTTTGTTTGCCGTCTTTGTTTTTGCCGTCGTTATTGCCTCCCGCGGAGTTCTTTTCGTCGGTGACGGAAAATTCCATCGTTGGGGCCAGCTGGGCTTTATTTCCGCTGTCCACAAAGTTGCGGACGATTTCCAGGTTCTTCATGTCCTGGCCGGTGGCAAATTCCGACGTCGCCGCGGCAACCAGACGGCCCTGCGCGTCAACCACGTACGGCGTGAGCCCGCCGCCACTGGCTTCCTTCAGACGGCTAATCAGAAATTGCAAATCAACCACCGTAGCGATCATTCCTAGAAACCGATTTCCGTAGTTGACCGGCGTACTGACTAGAAAAACCGTGCGTGACGATTTGCCTTCGCCCACTCGGAGAGCTTGTCCGTTATAAACGCGGCCGTCGCGGGCAGCGGAATACGCGCGCTCCAATTCGCGCTGCAAAAAAGCGTCAGGAGCGATCCTCCCCGCCGAAATTCCTTTGGCATCGGAGTTCAGCAGCGTCGCATAAGCAATCTCGTCGGAAGAAGAAACGAAATTTTCCAGTAGGGCGCGCAACTCGGGAGCTTCGATGCTGTTTCCTCCCATGTCTCCGCCGCTGGTCACCTGAATCGCGGACGAAAGGTTGGCCAACATCATGCGCAGAGAAAGCTGATGGTGCGAAAGGTCGTCGGCTAGCGATCGCGTGACCGTGTTCTGCAACAGCATTTCATTGGTCTTGAGCCGGTCGCGGTTGATGGCCTCCACTTGCGACGAATAAAAAAACATGGGAACGATGCTGATGATCAAAAGCACGCCCAGGATCACATACAGGATGGGAACGCGCGCCGGGCTGGGAGCTTTGAAAGACAAATGTATGCCTTAGGTTGAAAGTGCGTGCTTCATCTTGCGATGGGATTGATGCACTCTCCATAAAATTCTAATGGCGAAAAGGGGCGCGGATATCAAAAAGCGGGAGGGAACGGCATTACCGAAGTACCTGTGACCACGCACATTTGGCGCGGAGTTTGGCAGGCCGAAATCAGTCAGGGATGTTCGCTTTTTCCGCTGCGCATCATCAACTCCTGGAGAGCTTTGCGCGGAGATTTATTCTGGTGCAGGATTGCGTTTACCTGATCGGTGATGGGCATCACGATGCCGTGGGTGCGCGCCAATTCTGCCGCCGCCGTCGCAGTGAAGATGCCTTCGGCGACTTTGCCTTGCATGTCGGCAAGAATTTCCGGAAGCGCGCGACCGCGGCCCAGTTCAACGCCCACGCTACGGTTGCGCGAAAGAGAGCCGGTACAAGTAAGCACCAGATCGCCCAACCCGGCCAGCCCAACCATGGTTTCGGCACGCCCACCGCAGGCCACGACCAGCCGCATCATCTCGGCCAGACCCCGCGTAATCAGGCCGGCGATGGAATTGTGGCCGAAGCCAAGGCCGTGGCATATTCCAGCCGCAATGGCGACCACATTCTTGAGCGCGCCGCCTAGTTCGACGCCAATGACGTCGCTGTTGGTGTAAACGCGAAATCCGGCGTCGCCGAATTCCTGCTGAACCGCTAGCGCCAAGTCGGAGTCCGTGGACGCGATCGTGACGGCGGTCGGATCCCCGCGCGCAGCTTCTAGAGCGAAAGATGGGCCGCTGAGCGCACCAATTCGCGGACTATGCGCCGCGTCTTTTCCTAGCGCTCCGGCAATCACTTGCGTCATGCGCAGGAATGTTTTTTCTTCCAGTCCTTTGGTGGCGCTGATGATCAATGTCTCAGAGGGAAGGTGCGGGCACATCTGCTCAAAAAGTTGGCGGCAATGTTGCGATGGGATTGCGCTGACTACAATGTGCGCTTTTGTTACAGCTTCGCCAAGATCGCCGGTGACGGTAACGGAATCGGGGACATCACAGCCGGGAAGGAACCGTTCGTTGACGCGAACTTTTTCGATATTGGAGCAGACTTTCGGATCGTGAACCCACAGCCGAACACGATGCGATCCCTTGCGTCCGAGAACAATTGCGAGCGCCGTTCCCCAAGCCCCCGCGCCAATAACCGCGATCTCACTCATTGCTGCTTCAATCCCATTGGCTTCGGCCCCAGGCGATTCTCGGTCCCGGCAAGCAAACGGCGAATGTTTTCGTGGTGCATAGCGATGATGAGAATCGAAGCACAGCAGATTAACAGCATGGTCATAGGTTCGCCTCCGTACTCATGCAGAAGCCAGGCGAAGAGCGGAAAAGCCGCGACTGCCGTGATCGAACCCAGCGACACAAAACGAAAGATCAGAATCACAGCGACGAAGATCACCGCTGCCACCAATACTGCTTCGGGAGCGATTACGGCGAATGCTCCCAGGCCGGTGGCCACTCCCTTTCCGCCGCGAAATTTCAGCCACAACGGAAACATGTGACCGGCAATCACGAAGAGCGCCGCGAAAGCGAGTTCTTTCTGTGAACGATTTCCCAGGTGCGTGCGATCCGACAGCAGGTAGGCAAACAGCACGGCAGCCGTTCCTTTGGCGGCGTCAAGCAAGAGCGTCAGCGCGCCCAGGGCGGGAGATTTACGGGCTACGTTAGTAGCGCCAATATTCCCGCTGCCACTGCAGCGCACGTCTTCTCCGCGAAAAATGCGGACCAGAAGATAGCCGAAGGGAATCGACCCGAGCAAATAACTCAGCGCGGCAATGGAAAGAAACATCGACATGTGCGGGCGGCCTGCCTATGTTATCGGAAAAGCGGAGAGCTTGGTGTATCTCGATCCATGCGGCGAAAGTTCGCTCCGATAGAGATAGAACTCGTGGGCCGTCATCGAGCCAAAATCCAGCTTGCTCATGGCGGCCAGTTTTTCCTGAAGGCGAGCGAATGCCGGATTCGGGCGATCGTTTTGGTTCTTGCGCGGAGATCCGGAACCGCCGGCGCGCCGCGCGAGTGTCATGTGTGGACTGAAGGGATGCTCTTCGCGCGCTACTCCGAGCGATGCTGTCTTGGCATCGATGGTAGAGGCGAGGGTTGACAACTCTGGGCCCGCGTGAATTCCAATCCAAAAGACGCGTGGAGCTTTCGCTGTAGGAAAAAATCCATACTCGCCGGCCGTGAGTTCGAAGCGCTGTGAACGGATGTTTTGAAGAACCTGCCGCATCTCGCCGAGTTTTTGCTCGGGCCATTGTCCGACAAACTTCAGCGTAACGTGTAAAGATTCAGGCCGCACCCAGCGCGCTTCGGGAGCAAATCCGCGAACGCCTTCCAGAAAGCGGATGATCCTCACGCGAATCGTTTCGTCGAGATCGAGGGCAATGAAGAGGCGCATAGGGTCAGCTGTCAGCTATTTAGCCATCAGCTTTCAGCTTAATCCCAACTCCCGACGCCAAAGCCCATCTCACGCACCGGTTTCAATAATGTGCGGCGAGAACTCAACCTAACTACGGCAAAGCTAATGGCTGAGAGCGATAGCTGATAGCTGGTCTACATCAACTTCCTTCTCACCATATCCAGGGCCATGGTAGATGCATACCAGCGGATGCGCTGGCGATCACCGGGATAATTTCGTGGAATCACTTCCGTTCCAGTATTGCTTGCCACGGCGTGATACACCAAGCCTACCGGCTTTTCCGCCGTGCCTCCTGATGGACCCGCCACTCCCGTGATCCCCAGACCCAGCGTAGAATCGCAGCGATAGCGAATGCCTTCGGCCAGAGCGACCGCCACCTCGCGGCTGACTGCACCGTGCTTCTCAATCATCTCAGCCGGCACGCCTGCCAACTCGGTTTTCAGTTGATTGGAATACACGACCGCCCCGCCGAGGAAATAGCGCGAGCTTCCGCTAACTGATGTGAGGCGCTCTGCGATTAGGCCGCCCGTACATGACTCGGCCACAGCCAACGTTGCCGTGCGCATCTGAAGCCAGTAGCCGATGATCTGTTCCAGCGATTCTCCGTCGCGAGAAAAGACAAAATCATCGAGTTCTTCTTCAACCACGTCGGCAACTTCGTCCACGCGCTGCTGCGCTGCAACCTGAGTTGCCGCTCGACATTTGAAATGAAGCTGAATCTCGCCCGCATGAGCAAGAATCGTGGTATTGACGTCGGTATAGCGCTTGTAGATGGGCGCGACCCGAGCGTCGACTTGCGATTCTCCCATCATCGCGATCTTGAGCACGCGAGTGGCAAGGAATGCCGGAGGAACTTTCGCGCGCAGACGTTCACGAACCTCGGCTTCAAAGAGCGCTTTCAATTCATGCGGAGGGCCGGGAAGCAGCGCGATAATCCGTTCGCGCCCGTCGAACTTGCCGCTCATCCATTGTCCGGGAGCGGTTCCGTTGGCGTTGGGCAGCACAGTTGCGCCCTCTAAAACGTCGGCTTGCTTGGCATTATTGGCCGCCATCTTCCAGCCCCGCGCGGCGAAACGTTCTTCGAGCAGCCGCAGAATTTCGGGATCGCGGCGCAGGGAAAGTCCGATAGCTTCCGCGACCGCTTCCCGCGTCAGGTCGTCTTCGGTCGGGCCCAGGCCGCCGCTTACCAGGATGATGTCGGACCGGAACAACGCATGCCGCGCGGCCTCCACCAAATGCGTCAGGTTATCTCCCACTACACTCTTGAAGACCACCTCGATACCCAGTTGATTGAGTTGTTCTGTTAGATAGAGCGAATTGGTGTCCGAGCGGAAGGGAGTGAGAAGCTCGGAACCTACGGCAATGATCTCGGCATCCACGCTTAGGAGTTTAAACGAAAGCGCTACTGAAGAAATGGGAGGTGCGCAGACGGCGCAGCCGTTATTCGGGGAGCAGCGGCAGACCTTGAATATTCCACGAAAGGTGATGAACGGAGTTTGTGGTCGCAAGAATGGCTGAACGCCCGGGGCCAAAAGCCAGTCCCACTAGGCCTTGCCCCGCAACCTCAAGATTGGGCGTGCCATCCGGCGTGAGCTTCACGATGCCGCGCTTGCCCTTCAGGGAAGCGGCAACATAAAGATTGCCGTCTGCGTCGAAAGCCAAACCCTGCGGCCTTCCCAACCCGCGGTAGAACGTTGTCACGGCACCGTGGGGATCGATCTTATAGACGCTGTCAAAGCTTGAAGTCGTAGGGCCGGTCACAAATAAATCGCCTTGCGGGCTGAAAGCAAAATGATAAGACGAGACGCTGGGTTCGAGCGTTGCAAAAACGAAGACCTGCTGGTCGCGGCCAATCTTAAAAATCGTTCCGCTGCGATCGCCTACATAAAGATTCTGCTCTCGATCAAAAGCAATGCCTGTGGCAACTCCCATGCCTTCCGCATAAGTGCTCATGGTGCCATTGGGAGCCACGCGATAAACTGCGCCGTCATAGCGGGAAGAGACATACATTTGCCCCTGGCGGTCGAAGGCGATGGCGGTTGCATTCATCATTTCTTCGACGAATGGCTTTACCGTATAGTTTGTGTCGATCTTGAAAATCGCTACGGGAACTTTCTGGCCGCGCGGCCCGGAAAAAGTCACATAGATGTTGCCCTCAGGATCAAGCGCCGGGCTGGTAACTGGATGCAGATTTTCCGCAATAAGGACACCAACTTTTACCTGCTGCGAATTGCTGACGTGGCCGTCGGCGGCGACCATCACGGGCCCGGAGGCCGCGCCTTCGGGAACTCGAGCAACCACGAACGCATCGGAACTCACGACTACAGATCCCTCCACGTCGCCGAATTGGACGCGCGGACGCTGAAACTGCTGCGGGCGCAGTCCCGAGCCGATGATGCGAATCTCGCCTCCGGCCAAGGTCAGCGAGGGGACCACGGTTTCGATGCGCGGTCCTCCGTTCGGATGTTGCCGGCCGAGGATGCGATCAGAAAATCCCATGAACTTCGACTTCTCCCGTTAGCGAATGCATAAACCTCTACGGTACCAGTAAACCAAAATGCAAGAGAAGATGCATCACAAGTCCGGCGAAAAAACCGGCCGCTACGTCGTCTAATACTATCCCGGTTCCTTCCGGCAGGCGTTCCAGTTGCCGGATGGGCGGCGGTTTCATGATATCGAAGGCTCTGAAAAGTATAAAACCTGCGAGAAGAGTTTTCCACGAAAGCGGGACCGCAATTAACGTGAGCAGTTGCCCCGCGACTTCGTCGATGACCACGAATTGCGGATCTTTCTTTTGCAGCGCTCGCGATACCTGTGTGGCAGCAGGAATGCCCAAGAGGACTACCAGTAGCGTGAGGCCGCACGCGGCCAGAGTGCGCGCGGCCGGCGGTAACGCATAGGCCAACGCAGCCCAAAGCAGCACGGTCGCGGCCGAGCCCCAGCTTCCCGGCCCGGGGCGCAATCTTCCAACCCCGAAAAATGTAGCAGTCGCAGTTGCCCATGTGGGAGCACTTGGCACCCGAGGTCCTCCACCCGGGTCGGCACTGCTTGTCAATCGTGCTGTGGAATTGCCCGTCACGAGTCCGATTCGTCGCCGCGATCCAGGAACAGCTCTTCCTCATCGCTGGCCGGCGATGAGACAACATACCCGCCGCTCGCCCATTTCCCCAGATCGATAGTACGGCAGCGCGGGCTGCAAAAAGGGAAGTCGGCGTCGGCACTCTTCACCGGCTTTTTGCAAATCGGACAACGTAGCTTGATCGCTCGTTTGCGTGGCATGGAAGTCTTAGCAATGCGGAGCGTTGCCCGGATCACACGGCGTTTGTATCTATAATTCGCGCCACCAGATCGTAATCGTGCGCTTCTGTGATCTGACAGCGATAAAACCGGCCCGGTTCGGGCTGCACGTTCTCCGGCACGTCGTTGACGAAAACTTTACCGTCGATCTCAGGCGCATGCATTTCTGTGCGCCCCTCGAGCAACAGGTCGCTCTCCTCGGAACTGCCTTCGAGCAACAGGTCGAACTCCCGCCCCACGAGCACTTTCTTTTTCTTCTTGCTGATCTGGCGCTGGATGCCCATCAGATGTTTGCGCCGGCGCTCAATTTCGCGCGTCGATAATTTCTTCTCCAGCGAATAAGCGTCCGCGCCTTGCTGGTCCGAATATGCGAAAGCTCCCATCCAGTCGAACTGCACCTCGCGAACAAAGTCGCAGAGTTCTTCAAACTCTTTTTCCGTCTCGCCGGGAAAGCCCACAATAAACGACGTGCGCAACGTGAGATCGGGGATCGCGCGCCGCATCTTCGCAATCGAATGCAGAAATACATCCGCGCTGCCTCCGCGCTTCATGCGCTTCAGCACCGAAGCCGAGGCATGTTGCAGCGGCACATCCATATAGGAACAGATTTTTTCGTGTTGCCCAATGACTTCCAGCAACTTGCCCGTGATCTTGTTGGGATACGCGTAGAGAAAGCGAACCCAGCGCAAATCCTCAATGCCGGCAAGCTTTTCCAACAACAATGCCAGCCCGTCTTTCAACCCGAAGTCCTCGCCGTAACAAGTAGTATCCTGGCCAATCAAAGTGATCTCTCGCACTCCGGATTGCGCCAGGCGCTCGGCCTCCGCCACAACCGATTCGAAACGCCGCGAACGAAATTGCCCGCGCAGTTGCGGAATAATGCAGAAAGTGCAAGGGTGGTCGCAACCCTCGGCGATCTTGATGTAGGCCATATGACGCGGCGTGGCCAGAATCCGCGGGGTCGCGTCGTCGTAAAGATAGTTCGGGAGATCGCCAATCGCTCCATCCCACGATTGGCGCGAGAAACGTCCTTGCAGCGCGCGCGCATCGCCCTCCGCACGCGAGGGCAGCACAACCAATGGTGAATCGCTCTTCCGGGGCGCATGGGCGATGCCCGTAGCCGCAAGAATACTCTCCAATTCGCCCGTGCCCACAACCGCATCAACCTCAGGAATATCTTTGCGAATCTGATCGCGAAAGCGCTCCACCAGGCAGCCGGCCACCACCAACTTTTTGGCCCGGCCTCCGGTTTTGTGTTCGGCCATCTCCAGGATCGTATTGATCGATTCCTGCTGCGCACTCTCAATAAACGAACAGGTGTTGACCACAATCACATCGGCGTCTTCGGCCCGAGTGGTAAGTTCAGCTCCCGCCCTCGCCAGCAGGCCCATCATCACTTCGCTATCGACTAGGTTCTTAGGGCAGCCAAGGCTGACAAAGCCCACCTTCTGAAGGCGGGCCGGAGCCGGATTCAGGCCGGATTTCGCTTCCACAGCGTCTTCACGGGGGGATTCGACGGCCGTTACGGTGAGCTCTTTAACAGGCATGGAATATGTTTATTTTATCATCAATAGACACATCTACCTGCTCCGCGCCGAGTTGTTCACGCGCCATGCCTGTGCATATGAACGAAAAGATTCACAACTTCAAAATCGTCGCCGCCATGCTAGGCTATTCGGTACCGCCTTAAGACTCACAATCAATTCTCGGAGGAGAGATGTCTGAGAAACGACTTTTGCTCGTATGTTTGGCAGTGTTGGCGATTTTTCGAGTATCGGCGGTTGCCCAGGATGAGAAGAACGAGTTGACCGGCATCATCGGTCGAACTTTTATCAGCGATCGCGGCATCATCGGGCCGAATGCGCCGCCAGTCGAGGCCGTAATTTATTCGGGCAAAGGCCTGAGCTTCGAGATCAACTATACCCGCCGCATCCTAGTGAATCCTGTGTTTTCCATCTCGGGGGAAGTGCCCGCGATGTTCAACCTCGACGAAAAGCTGAACTCCGGCGGTCCGTTCGTACCAAAGGATTATCGCGAGATTTTCGTGACTCCAGCCGTGCGGGCAAATCTGTTTCCGACGACAGCGGTCTCTCCTTGGGTGAGCTTCGGCGGAGGCTTCGGCCATTTCAGCGAGAACAGCCAGCTCATCTACGACGGCGGCGCCAATCCCGGCAAGTCGACGACTTCGGGCGTGATCCAGGGCGGCGTCGGGCTGGATGTAAGAGTGTTACACCGTTTCTTCATCCGCGGCGAAGCGCGCGATTTCTGGTCCGGCCAGCCGGATTTTCCGCTAGCTGACACCGGCAAGACGCGTCAGCACAATTATTTTGTAGGCGGCGGGTTAATGTGGCGCTTCTAGATTCTTCTCGCGAAGATTTTGCTGGACGTTATTGCGAAATTATTTCGTGACCGCCGATTCGATTTCCTCATACAACTGCGGCAAGCGTTCGGCATCTTCGGCAGACTTGCCGAAGCGCGCGGATTCGTAAGCTTCGGTAAATTCCGCTACTCGCGTGCGCAGGTCTGCATCTTCGATCTGAGTCACAAATTCTAGCGGCGTCTGGGTGGAAGATTTGTGTGCGCCGCGGCGTTCCACGGACCGCGCCATGCGCTCATACCACATTGCTGCGGCGTGTTCGGGTCCCCGCGCTTTGGCAAGAGCCGGCCATCGTTCCCGCAACCTACGGGCAATCCATTTCGCATTCCGTAATCCGGCCGATAACAACACAATTGCCAGGCCAATCCCAATCCACACTCTGGGAGAATGCTCGATTCTCTCCTGCCGGCGGCGTGCCCACCGCAGCATCGCCGCATAGCGGAGGCGCGCGAAAATCCGTAGCCGTTGCCACACGTCGCGCGTCTGATTCACCGCGCTCCGCCCCAAAACGTATTGGTGCGACGAGTCGTAGCTGACCACCCACTCGCGCCAGAATGACGCCGCCGCATCCACGTAGAGCGCTACTCGTCCCCAACCTTGCGGAGTGCCTGTGTTGCTCGCCGGAGTGGGGTCGAAAGTCTGCCAGCCATAGCCAGGAAAATAAGCCTCGACCCAGGCGTGCGCGTCCTGGGCGCGCACCACATAATTTGCCGTCACGTCGTTGAACTCATCGCTGCGAAAACCATTGACCACGCGCGCTGGAATCCCCAACGTGCGCAGCATCACCGTCATCGCCGAAGCAAAGTATTCGCAATGCCCTTGCCGCCGCTCGAAAAGAAAGTTGGCCAGCGGGTCCTTCACGGGAGTTCGCAGCAGTTGCAGCGTGTATCCGTAATGAGTCTTTAAATATTTTTCAACCGCCGCGGCTTTGCTGAAATTGTTACCGCCAGATCCCACAATCTGATTTGTCAGCGACCGAATGCGGGGATCGACTGTCGGCAACTGTAAGTACTTGGGCACGACCTGCGGCGGATAATCGTTTCCCGAAGTGCTAAGTTCATTCGGCG
>Ga0209010_1000059_pt1 | contig 44650 bp, 42 predicted proteins | sample BlaSpr_A8_OM1_O3_FD_187985 | JGI IMG/M metagenome (GOLD analysis project Ga0209010, IMG submission 187985) | Forest soil microbial communities from Thunder Bay, Ontario, Canada - Black Spruce, Ontario site 2_A8_OM1_O3 (SPAdes) (version 2) | ecosystem: Environmental > Terrestrial > Soil > Boreal...
CGCGAACTCGGGTTGCCCTTACGCTTTCCTGGCACCAAGGAGGGATGGAACACCCTCCAGGAGACAACTGACGCAGAATTGTTCGGCCGCGCGACTTTGTGGGCTCTAGGTGAAGATAAAGCACGCAATGAAATCTTCAACGTATCGAACGGAGATGTCTATCGCTGGAGGCAACTGTGGAATGAACTCGCCGCTTTCTACGATCTGCGAATCGCCGAGCCGCTTGCGATGTCTACTGTTTCCGAGATGAGCGAGAAGGCTCTTTTGTGGGATGCAATGGTTGCCCGCTATGGCCTGCATGCCACGCCCTACGACCAGATTGCAAACTGGGCGTTCGTGGACTGGATGCTCAACTTCCGGGAAGAAACAATCTTGAGCACAATTAAGATTCGCCAGGCGGGCTTTGCGGATTACATCGACACGCACCAGAGCTTTAGGCGGCAGCTCACCAGACTTCGCGATCTGCGGATCGTCCCCTAGCGGTCCCGCGTGCGTTGCCGGCTGCGAATGAATTCGGGTGTCGTCCAAGGCTGACATCAGCGAAAGCTTCGAAGAGACTATCGAGAATGACGATGACACACAGACCGTATCACTTTGTCGCTATTGTTGGAGGAGCGATCGCCGGCTCCGTCGCCGCAGAAATATTGGCGGACAATGGGATTCACGTGGTTGTCATTGAACAGAACAAAAAGCCTTATGGCAAGATTGAGGATGGACTGCCGCGCTGGCATCTGGAGCAACGCAAACAAGAGTACAGCCGCATCGATGCTCGCCTAAGGAAGCCTGGTGTTTTCTTACTTCCCTGCACTCGGCTTGGCCGCGACCTGGACTTTCAGGATCTTTGCCACAACTGGGGCTTTTCCGCGGTCATCCTGGCAAACGGAGCCTGGCGGGACAGAGAACTGGGAATACCCGGAGCGGAAGAATTCGTCGACAAGGGTTTGGTTTACCAGAATCCGTTCATCTATTGGTACAACCACAAGAATGAAGAAGACTACACAGGGCCGCACTACCAGGCTCCTGACGAGGCCTTGGTCGTAGGCGGTGGGCTTGCGTCGATTGATGTCGCGAAGATTCTGCAGCTCGAAAACTATGAGCGTGTTCTTCGAGCACGCGGTGTTCAGACTAATGTGTATGAGCTCGAAAAGAAAGGTGTCCCAGCCGTCTGCAAGATGCACGGCATTACTCCTGCGGACCTTGGCATTAAAGGATGCCTTCTGATCTATCGCCGCCGGGGACAAGACATGCCGCTGGCTCAGCCTCCAGAAAATGCCACGCCCGATCAGATTGCTAAGACAGAAGCGATCCGTCAGAAGATGCTGCGCTTGGCGCAGGAAAAATACTTGTTTCGTGTTCAGGATCGCAGGGTAGCAACGGGACTCCTTGTAGAGGACGGGCGGCTAGTGGGATTGAAAGTTGCGGAGACCAAAGTGGAAGGGCGAAAAGCAGAACCCGTGGCCGGCTCGGAGTACCAACTACGAGCGCCAATGGTAATTTCTTCGATCGGGTCCGTGCCTGAGAAGATTCCTGGCGTCGCCATGAGGGGCGAATATTACGATTTCAACCATGAAACTCTGCCCCAATACGGCGAATCCGATCATGTATTCGGAGTGGGTAATGTCGTGACAGGACAAGGCAATATTCGCTCGTCACTGTTACACAGCCAGGAAGTTGCCACCAAACTCATCGAAAACTACATTGGCGTCGCGGACGAGGGCACAACGCCCGCGAGGTTTTACGCGGGCGCGGAAGCCCGAGGAACGGCGCAAGCCCAGGCTGTTCGGGATCGAGTCCAGGTCATGCGAGGTCTGTCATACCACGAAGTCGCAGCGATCGAGCAGAGGATTCGGGCCTTTCAAGAGCGAGTAGGCTACACCGGTGACTACGACTCCTGGACTGCCAGTGGGACAGCTTCGATTACCGCTGATCAGATGGACTTTCTGACAGACATCGCGCTGGAAGCCACTCGCCAAAGTTCGGCTGCATTTTATTGCACCGCATGCCGTTGACGAACTGAATGAGAGGGAATGCAAAATGACTACGCTTCAAGACAAAACAGCACTGGTGACTGGGGCGTCACGCGGCATCGGCCGCGCGACGGCAGCGGCACTTGCTAGGGCCGGGGCACACGTCCTTGTTCACTATGGCCGCTCCGCGCAGGAAGCGGAATCTCTCGTCTCCGAGATCCAAGCGCAAGGCGGACGCGCAAATGCGATCTCGGCGGATCTGGGAACTCCGAGCGGTGCTGCGCTGCTAGCAAAACAGGTGCGCTCAATCGTCGGTGATCGATTGGATGTGCTTGTGCTCAACGCCGGAATCAGCAAGGCGGCACGCATCGCCGATTACACGGTAGAGGACTTTGACAACCTCTTTGCGACGAACGTCCGAAGCCCATTCTTCCTGGTGCAGCAACTCTTGCCAATCCTTGGTGAGGGCTCAAACATCGTTCTTATCTCTTCCGCTGTAGCTCGTACGGTGGTGGGCAAGCCCGGTTTGGAAAACCCTTCAATTCTTGCTTACGCCTCTACCAAAGGAGCAATTGAGACTCTGGTCAAACACTGGGCGGCCATTCTCGGGCCAAGTGGCATACGCGTAAATGCCGTCGCACCGGGAGTAATCGACACGGATATGTCGAATTTTACGAAGACAGAAGCGGGCCGCGAAGTCACGCTGGGGATGCAGGCATTGAAGCGAATTGGCAAACCTGATGACGTCGCCGACGTAGTCGCTTTTGTGGCGTCCGATGGGGCGCGCTGGATCACAGGTGCGAGCATTCCGGTCGATGGCGGCTCGAAGCTTTAGCTGACAAAGTGAGGAGCTCAATGGAGACAAAGACGACCAAAGGTAAGGAGATCAGAATTCCTGGGGCCGGACCATCCCATTACGATTTCTCCGGCTGAGGGCAAGGTGCGTGTAACGGTCGCCGGAAAGATCGTCGCTGAATCCGCGCAAGCGCTTCGGCTGGAGGAGAAAGGATATCCACCTGTTTACTACTTGCCGCGCAAGGATGCGGACATGTCGTTGCTCGTTCGGACCACGCATTACACCTATTGTCCGTACAAGGGTGATTGTACCTACTACAGCATTCCCATCGGCGGATCGAAATCGGAATACGCCGTTTGGACATACGAAAAACCTTACGAGGCAGTCGCCCAGATTAAAGAACACCTGGCGTTTTATCCCTCACGGGTCGATGCAATCGAAGTGATCTCCTAAGCATGAAAGGAATCAACATGCCGAAGACTACGCCCGAACAAAACAAGGCCCTCGTCCTGGAAGCGTTCGACACACTCTTCAACAAGCGCGACTATGCAGCCGCGGAACGATTCTGGTCGCCAGACTACATCCAGCACAGCGCTCATATCGCACCCGGCCGCGATGGTCTGTTCAATCTCATCAAGAGCCTTCCGCCCACGTTGAAGTACGAACCGGGATCGATCGTGGCTGAGGGAGACCTAGTGATCGTGCATGGGCGATTTAGCGGTTTCGGTGCTCCTGTGAATTGGATTGCCGCGGATATCGTCCGCATGCAACGCGGAATCCTGATCGAGCATTGGGACGTCATTCAGGATGAAGCGACGGAGGAACAGTCAATAAGCAAGCGGCCCATGTTCGGAGCTACATTCCCGACGTACGCTTGAAAAAGAACAAGTCTCCACGTGGGTTTACGAATGAATACAGCCCGTCAAGGTGGCCCTCGCATCGAACTGCAGCGCTCTTTGCCAAGCAAGGTGGCTGCGATTTCTCCCTTCGTGGATAAGCTCATGCTCTTGATCAGGAAGTGCGGCTGTGTTCCTGAGAGCGAGAGCGACGTTGAGATTGCCTTGCGCGAAGCCCTCGCAAACGCAATCGTTCACGGAAATCATGAGAACCCCGGAAAGCGCGTCCATGTTCGCTGGCGCTGTGGACCTAGTGAAATCTCAATCGCGGTAAAAGACGAGGGACGAGGATTTGACGCTAATAAGATAGCGGATCCGACTGCTCCCGAGAATACCGGATCCGTTCATGGTCGTGGGATTTACCTGATGAAAGCGTTGATGGATGAAGTGCGCTTCGAAGAGGGTGGGGTTGTCGTTCATATGCGAAAAAGCACCAGCCAAGCAGCCAACGATGCACAGAGGGACTCGCGGGAGTAGGTCAGTTTCCGATTACGATTCGAAATCGATACCGATACCGAGAGCATAGATGGAGAGAAACCTTATGTGTGCCATTCTCCAAGCTAGTACCCTCGGAAGTTGTCGCAAGAACCACTGGCAACGATTCAGCAGAAGGATGCCTGCATCTTCTTGGTATGGGTTTCATCCAAAGCAGAGTGCATTTACGCTATAGTCGTCGTCTAGCCGAAGCGAGGAGTTTGATGGATGTTTGAGAGCATTCTCTGCCAGGTAACGGAATATGATCCTGACGTCCTAGAGTCCCTGATTGGCCTCGCAGTCGAAATTGCGCGCGAGGGGCGAGAGGGAAGACGCGTAGGCACGCTTTTTACACTCGGGGACGAGATTGCCGTGCTCGCGAGATCTAGACCGTTGATTCTGGATCCGTTATCGGGGCATCCTGAGTCTTCACTCCATCTCACCAATCTCAATCTACGCGGAACGATCAAGGAATTGGCACAGCTGGACGGCGGGTTCGTGGTCAGTCGCGAAGGAATTGTCCTTTCCGCGTGCCGCTATCTCGATGCCGTGGCTGCACAAGTGGATGTGCCGCTGGGACTCGGCAGCCGTCACATTGCCGCCGCGAACATGAGTGCTGTCACCAAGGCGGTGGGTATTGTGGTTTCTGAGAGTTCGGTGGTACGGCTATTCTGTCATGGACAGCTGGTCGGCGAAATCATTCCCGAGATTTGGATGATGGATCACGCTCACCTGCGTGGCACCGTGAAGAGGGAACAAGTCGGCGAACTGACGATTCTGACACCAAATCTGCGATCAGCCTCGATCGCGAAGTGAGCGCGACTAACCACTGATACACGCGACTGAAACTCATGACGACGCTGCAGGAATTCAGGTGTGAAGTCTGTGGACTGGTGACCACAAATCCTGTCCACTGGTTCGTGATTCGATGTGGAGATTCCGATCTCACCGTGCATCGGTGGAATTCTGAAGCCGCCAACGCGACCGGAGCGCGGCATTACTGCGGCGAAGCTCACGCCGAGGTATACATCAGTCGCTGGTTTGAGTCAGTGTGCGCGCCGCCGAAACCAAGTTTTAAGTAGATGAATCAGCCGGGAAAGCGATGCGACCCCGACATCGGACGATAGCAACTTCGTAACGGGAATCGAATCGTTTGTCGACGGTGGTTTTGCCGAGGTCTAGAGCGCGTAGAATGCCCAGGTGCTGCTGTACTACACATTCATGGACAAGACGTCCTTGTCCCCAGCCCTCAAGCATACGGGGTGCGCGACGCTTGTGTCGGGCATCCTGGCTCAATCGGGAGGTTTTTTTCTCCATATGATCAAGGGGCAGCCAAACCGCGCTTCCATCGGCACCACCGTGACCACGATTGGCGCCATACTACTCACCTGCGCTATTGCCGTATGGGTGTATGGGCTGTTTACCGCACACTAATGGGCTTACGCTGACCGACCGGCGCCGCCGAGTACCACCCTAGCGTGGTCAAAAAGGCTGTAGCAGCCTATGAAACAGGGGAAGCGGACAAACATGTTGGAACAGATCAACTGAGCTGGAGAAGCACCTGTTTAGCAGGATAATCGTCCGCACAAATTCATCCACACATCCGGTTGATGTCGCGATTCTCAAGGACAGGTCTGGGAAAACCGCGCTTCGTTACGCTCAACATGGCGCGACCGAGGCATTCAGTCGTTGTCACGTAGTTCGGGAAAAGCATCTTCCATAACGGATAGAGGGGTCTCATCAAAGCGTAAGCCGCCCCGTACCACCTGGTCTTTGTGCGAATTCCATGAAGGGGCTGAATGTACGCAGGGCGAAACAGGAACACAGCCTTGAACGGCATCTGCAATAGCGCGTTTTCCGTTCTGCCCTTTACCCGCGCCCACATGCTTCGCCCGCGCTCGGTACTGTCGGTTCCTGCCCCAGATACGTAGATGAAGGTCATTGTCGGATTCAGCTTGGCTAAGGTTTTAGCCACCGAGACCGTCAGATCGTATGTCACGCGCTGATACGCCTCCTCCTTCATCCCTACTGACGAGACGCCGAGGCAGAAGAAACATGCGTCGTAGCCTGAGAGCCTGTCTTCAATCGCCGCGAGATCAGAAACATCCTGGTGTACGACTTCGCGCAGTTTGTCATGCTCCGGCAGGCTGGCGTTGCGGACAACCGCGAGGACGCTCTCGACATCAGGGTCGAGCAGACACTCTCGCAAGGCGCCCTGCCCGACCATTCCCGTCGCTCCGAAGAGAACCACTTTCACTTGACCGTCTCCTACTTCTCAGAAGGCGCATACCAGAGCGAGTTCGCCGACCATCGACTGCACGAGAGGCATTGGGTTTCACTCCACTGGTGCAGGCACAGTTCGTTCGTCCGGCCGAGACGTTTCAGAGTCGCTCTGGGGCACCGAAGTGTAGCTAAAGTGTAGCTTATGAGCGGTGGAGCGGTGGGTTAGAATGATCCCCTCTCCTCCAGTGGATTCGAGGACATTCCTCTCCTCCAGAGAGCTAAGAAAGCTACAAAGAAGCTACAAGAAAGCTACAGACAGGCGTATATTTATTCCGCCATCAATGATGGCAAAATCGCTAGGCGCTCTGAGCAAGCCGTTTGAAATCAGTGATAAGTAGTTTTGGATTCAACGCAAGATTCGAATCCCACTCTCTCCGCCAGTTCTTTCAATCCAAAGGATTTAAAGGCTAAAGCCTGTCGGCTACGAAATCGGCTACGTTTGAATTCCAGCTCCGTACCGCCTTCTCGGTATTAGCCTTCGGGAGATACCGATGAAAGTCAGTCTTTACGCCAGAGAATCCGATCTGGCCACCCCCACCAGAAGCCGCCGGCCGCGAAAGCCCCGCAGTCGAAGGACTGCATTGACGTTCCTTTCAGCTGCGATCAAAAGATGAAGCCACGTTATACCATGGGGTGTGAACCTTCCACTAAATCCGCCGATCCTGCCGATGCTCGCTAAACGAGTAGATGAATTGCCGGAGGAGGGCGATTGGATTTTCGAGCCCAAGTGGGATGGTTTTCGGGCGCTGGTGTTTCGCGATGGAGATGAGATTTTCATCCAAAGCCGCGACGGAAAACCACTCAATCGTTACTTTCCTGAGTTGCTGGAACCCCTGCGCGCTGCGGTGCCCGCACGTTGTGTGCTCGACGGAGAAATGGTCATCGTCAAGAATGATGGGCTTGATTTTGATGCACTGCAATTACGTCTGCATCCCGCTGCATCGCGCGTAAAGCTTTTATCAGGGCAGATTCCCGCATCCTTTGTATTCTTCGATCTGCTTTGCCTGGGAGATCGCGATCTCCGCGGCGAGGCGTTTCAAAAGCGGCGACGCGAACTGGAGTCGCTGCTTAACGTATCTTCACCGCCGATTCATCTCACACCTGCAACCAGCGATCGGAGTATCGCCGCCGATTGGTTTCGCCGCTTTGAAGGCGCAGGATTGGACGGTGTGATGGCCAAAGATCCCGCAGGAACTTACGAGCCGAATAAGCGAGTCATACTTAAAGTGAAACACGAACGCGACTGCGATTGCGTGGTCGCCGGATTCCGCTGGCATAAAAAAGGCGAGCGCACAATGGTCGGCTCACTGCTACTCGGTTTGTTCGACGATACCGGCGATTTGCAACACGTCGGAGTCTGTGCGAGTTTCAGCACGGCAAAACGCAAAGAGCTAGTGGAGTTTCTCCAGCCTTATCGAAAGGATGCACTGATGAACCATCCGTGGAAGGCTTGGGCTGAGTCCGCGACCGAGAATGATGAAGGTGTCAAGCGAATGCCCGGCGGACAGAGTCGCTGGAGTCAAGGCAAAGATTTGTCATGGGAGCCAGTGCGGCCCGAATTAATTGTAGAGGTTGCTTACGACCACATGCAGGGAGATCGCTTTCGGCACACGGCGCAATTCCGCAGATGGCGAACGGACAAAAAGCCCAGCGATTGTACCTACTCCCAGCTTGAAGTTGTTCCGCCGCAGGAACTGGCGGCAATTTTTCCACAGGGACGATGAGGCTCACTCGTTTGTCTTTTTCTTCTTCCAACTCTCCCGCCACTCCCGTGTGGGATCATCGTCTGGATCTGGAGTTTCCTGCGGCGGCCGTTGTTCTTCGGGAACATGACGCAGGTTAATGCGGATGCGTGTCCACGTGGATGAGCGGCCTCGCATGGAATCGACCAGCACATCGTCCACGGCAAGCAGAGTTGCGATATCCGCATGTTTGGCCTTCCATCGCTCAAGACCCGCGAGCGCGGCCGCTTTATCGGGCGAATTCGCGACCGTAATCAACGGCATCTTCACGCGCGGCTTCTTTATTGCTGTCTTCTTCGCGGCAGATTTCGCGCGGGAAGGCGTTACGCGCGCAGCCTCGCCTTCCATCTTGCGGAAGTGCGGAGGCCAGGGTGCATCGGCGAGACCGGCCGCTTCATCTTTGTCAGCCAGTTCCAGCAATTTTTCCAACGAGCCAGGGGATTCATCCATCTCGGCATGCGGATCGCCGATTTTCGCGAAGCGCTCAGGAACTGTGAAGATGGTAAAGTCCGCCGGATCGCAATCGGGCACTTCTTCCCAATAAAGAGGAGTCGAAACGCGAGCATCTGGCAGCGGACGCACTGAATAGGCAGAGCAGGTCGTGCGATCCTTCGCGTTCTGATTGTAATCAAGGAAGACGCCATGACGCTCTTCCTTCCACCATTTCGAACTGGCCAGGGTTGGGGCGCGGCGCTCGACCGCTCGCGATAAGGCAACAGCCGCACGGCGAACCTGCGTGAAAGTCCAATGCGGTTCGATGCGCACATTAACGTGCATGCCGCGCGAGCCGCTGGTTTTCGGCCACCCGCGAAGGCCGACTTCGTCGAGAAAGCCTTGAACTTCAAGTGCAACGCGGCGAACATCATCCCAACCGACGCCGGGAATCGGATCCAGATCGATGCGTAATTCATCCGGATGATCGAGATCGCCGGAGCGCACCGGATGCGGGTGCAGTTCGATGCAGCCCAGGTTTACGATCCAGGCAAGTCCAGGCGTGTCATCGACCACGATTTCTTCGGCAGTTCGACCGGAAGGGAACGACAACGTGACCGTACGCAACCAGGATGGCCGTTTCTCTGGCGCGCGCTTCTGATAAAACGCCTCTGCCTCGGCACCGTTCACGAAACGTTTTAGAACGACCGGTCGATCTTGAATTCCCGCCAGCGCACCTGGAGCGACGGAGAGATAATACTGAACAAGTTCGAGCTTGGAGACTTTTATTTGCGAAGAAAAGTATAACTTCTCAGGGTTGGTGATCTGGACTTCCTGCCTGTCGATCGACAGGACTTTGCTGGCTGATTCCTTTGCCACAAGACAAGCCTATCACCGATAATCATTATCTTAGGATCTTAGGCGACGCAAATCTCTGGCCATGAATCAATCATCATTCAGTCCGACAATCGACGAATATCTTCGCAAGCGGCTGATGCCGGTCGAAGGCGCGATCCCGCAACTGGCGGGCATCGATATGTATGGCAACTCCATTCCGGCGGGGACGGTTGGCGGCGACCTCTTCGAGTACATCAACTTTCAGCAGCGCTACAACATCGACGGCCGCATCGCCCGGGCGCTCAAACTTGCGAAGCTTTATCTTGATCCTTTGCCGGATGGAAAACCGGCGCGCAATATGGTGGATGACCATGTGGGCTGGCTGGAAAACCGGCTGAACCACGAGCCATCAACTCCTCTCGAATACAGAAAAGCGAAAAGCTCCGAGCAGTTACGTATCGCGGAAGATCTTCCGGAGTTGAAGACTACGGCAGGCGTGCTGCTGGTGGATGCGCAGGGGCACGGCCTTATCTCGGCCAAAATAGCATCGACCGTCCACGATACATTTCATGCTTTGATGCTGGTGGAGCTCGATCGCTATGGAAAAACTACGCCAGGGTTTTTTGAAAAAATCAATCTGCGGCTGGCGCAGTCCGTCACCGCGCGCAACGCGCTGGGACGCGATCCCAATGACAGTGCGCGCGAAATCGCCACGATGCTCTATGGCGAAATGCGCCCTGAAGGACTTTTTCGTTTCGTGAATTTTGGCCATCCGCCGCCGCTGGTTTTCTCAAACGAGTTCGGCAAGTTCATGGAGATCGGCCAGGCTCGAATGGTACAGTTTCCTCCACTAGGCCTGGAAATTCCCGAAGATCATCCAGACCGGAACAAATATTTCTCGATCAGCCTGCGAAAACGGCAAGTGAACTCCTCCGATGTGGCGGAGATTACGCTGATGAGTCCCGGCGACATCCTCTTCCTTTATACCGACGGCGTCTACGATGGCAATGATGAAGAGGAACGATCCCAGCTCGAGCGCGTGATGCGCAATCACAAAGACCAGCCCGCCCGCGAAATTTGTAACGCGTTGCTTGACTATGCCGTCAGGCGCGATGAACGCTTACAGCAAATCGGTGAAGCTGATGTGATTGACGACAAGACGGTATTCATCATCAAGCGCAGGTAGGGAAGCGGCGTGAGAATCGAGGGAGACTTTGAATGCGAGGATATTTGGTGGAGGCGACGGGAAACGCCCTGCACGACCTGCTGGTCCTTCATCCCTGACTTCGCCGCCGCAATAGACCGCGCCCCCCACGCTCCTGCTCAATCAAACCCTCCTCTATCTCTCGCTGTATCTGTGTCTGTGCAAAAACGCAGCTCGAAGAATAAGCATCCAAAATCCAGCTTGCAAATCTGAAGTGCGAGCAAATGAATCTCAGGAGGAAATATGCCACGCTACGGTACCTTGGAAGACTACCGATTTTTCTGATAAGCAGGACGCAGCCGACGACATCCGCGGGGCCAAGATTTACGGACCGAGTGACGAGAAGTTGGGCGAGATCGACGATGTCATCTTTGACCAGGCATCTGGAGCCATCACATATGTTTTGGTAGACACTGGAGGCTGGCTTTCCAGCCGCAAGTTTCTCGTGCCGCCCGGAACGATTCGTCCCTCCTTGCAGGATCGGGACGATTATCTGATCGACCTTACAAAGGAACAAATCGAGAGCCTTGCCCCATATGACAGTGCGGCGTTGAGTTCGGAAGAGAAGTGGGCGGACTATCGGGAAAGCCGATGCTTCGGCGGCGGATTGGATAGTCTTAGAAACTTCTTGTCGCGGCCTGGGATTACGAGCTCTTCTTCTTTGGAACTTTAGCTCCCTTCTTGCGTGCTTCCGAAAGCCCAATTGCGATCGCCTGCTTGCGGCTTTTCACGGCTCCTCCTTTGCCGCCTTTGCCGGAGCGAAGCGTGCCCTTCTTCTTGCGACGCATAGCACTTTCAACGCTCTTGCCTGCGGCTTTACCATACTTGCGGCTGCTGGATTTCTTTCTTGTGGCCATTCGATCTCCCTTCGGACGAAGTTGCACTGGATGGAAAGTGTCGAGCTAGGATGCGGCAATCAACTCTTCCGTTGCTGATGACGACTGCGGTTGATCAAGGCCGTCCATTCATTAAATAATTAAATATTAAGGAGTGACTTTGTTTTTCCGCGTACACGGCGTAAGAAGGCAAAAAGGAAGTCCGTTGGGCCAGAGGTCCCAGGCTACCGTATCTACTGTATTGCGGAGCCCATCTCAGCAAACTAGATTGAAATTTAGGCGGGTGTCGAAGCGGGCAACTTTTGCGGAGACGATAACCATGTCGCGCAATGACGGGGATGGCTGGCGCAGTCTCTATTTAGCTGCAGTGCATGAGAACGATAGGAAACTGCTTCCCCAACGAATCGCCGAGGCGCGGACAGCTATCTTGCGGCAAGCCCGTAGATTATTTCATAGCAACGCAGGCAGTCGGGATGAAAGGCAAGCCTTAGACCGAGCCCTCTACTCGCTGAATTCACTGCTCTGGTTGCGCGGCGGCCTCAAATTCACAACCGCACGTAGCGAAGGTGGCGAGAGAAAATAGTTCGATAGAATTCTGCGCGCGTCCCTTCTTAGTTGGAAAGATAAAACCCGAACTCTCACAGGCAAAGATCCCACGCCGCGAGGATTATGTTAGACGAAGTGTGAGTGGCGGCAGAGACAGCCCTTCGACTTCAACCGTCCAACGATCGGCACGGTCTGTGAGATGCCCGGCCGTAAGCGTTCCTGAGCTGACGATTTCCCCGGCGTTCAATGGCTCAGCTGGGAAACGCCGCACGATGGCTGCGGCGAGTTCTGCCAGACACAAGGCGGGGCTCTTCAAGCTGTTCTTGCCAGCTCCTTCTTCTACAAACTCTCCGTTTTTCGAGACGCGCACCTTGAATCGGGCTAGCTCGTCCACCAGAGTGGCGATAGAATCGGGCCGCACTTGTGACCGCTCCCCGATCACGAGTGCAGCGTGCAATCCAAAGGATGCAACGAAGTCACTTGGCTGAAACTTCCATTCTGCAAAGGGGCAATCGATAATTTCGAATCCCATCGCTAACCATTCCGAGGCTTCAAGAGCAGCGGCGGCATCGAGGCCTTCCGCGATGATCGGTTGTTTCAGGCCGAAAACAATTTCGGGCTCGATCTTCAGCGACCGGCGACGCGGGATCGTCAGCGTAGCGGAATTGTTGTCGCTGAAGTGCACCGTGTCGTCGTACATGTGGCCCCAAACCAGGGTTTCAAGCTTGAGCACACGCCACATCGCTCTATTGGCATAGCCAACTTTGCGTCCAACTGCCCTGTGTCCCGCAGCTTCGCGCAACCGCTTAAGTGCGCCCTCAACGGCATAAGCGGTGTTGAGATCGAAACCGGGACGCGCGGAGGGAAGGACCGGGACCATCTGGCCCATTTCTTGCGCGGAAAGCAGCTCCCGTGCCAAGCCCTCGACGTCAATCTGCGACATAGGTTGATTCTTTCTTCGAGCGCTCTTCAGTAATCGCGCAACAGTAAGTAAAACACCCAACGGCGCGATTCGTCATATGACGGTTCAAAGCTCTGCATCTTAACATCCGCCGCTTGTGTTCTGCGCAACAGTAGGGAGCGCCCAGATTTCTCTCGCGTCGTTGGGAAAAGTTCACCCTATCCTCGAACGGATTCAGAGCGATGGCCGTTCCTAATTTGACAACATTCCCCCATGATGCGACAGGCGGGCCACTTCAAAACGATGGTAACTTTATCATCGTCGTTGAAGTGCGATGCTTTGGAAGACGGTTAAGGTGCCACATGCTCCAGCTCATTAGAAGGTGCGCCGCGATGAAGATATCGGCAAGACTATCAGCGTCAAGAAGCATTCCGCGAAGAGCTTCTGGCCACTGTTTGCTCTCGCATATCTGGATAGTGTCCTTGCTTTCTCTCGGACTGCACAGCGCTCCCGCGGTTGCCCAAAACACTGTTGTTCTGGTGGGATCCGGCTCGAGTGTTCCAGCGCCTCTTTATGCCCGGTGGACACAAGAGTACAGCAAGCATAATGCCCATGTTCAAATGCGATACCTTCCGGTGGGTACGAGCGAAGGAATCAAGCAAATCTCGCGTGGCGTGGGCGATTTTGGCGCCGGAGAAGCTCAGCTTACGGATAAGGAGCGGAAAGAGGACGGTTTGACCGAGTTGCCGGTTGTGCTGATCGGGATCGTTCCTATCTACAACCTTCCCGATGTCCACCAGGAGCTCCGACTTTCGGGGGAAGTGCTGGCTGAGATATTCCTTGGAGATATCAAGAACTGGAATGCTGGGCAGATTGCGAAACTAAATCCAGATCTGACTTTGCCCAATCTTCCGATCCAGGTAGTCAACCGCCCTGCGGGAAAGGGCTCCAATTTTGTCTTCACTGACTTTCTCTCCAAGGTAAGTTCCAAGTTTCGCGCTGAGGTGGGAACCAACGCTTCCCCCAAGTGGCCGGTCGGCGTGCCGGCGGAACGCAGTTCCGATATGGCCGATAAAGTGAAAGCCAATCCCGGGTCCATCGGCTACGTTGAGTATCAGTACGCGGTAAAGGGCAATCTTTCCCAAGCGGCAGTGCTGAACCCCGCCGGTAAGTTTGTTCGAGCTTCGTCTGAAAGTATTGCTGCGTCGTGCACAGCGGTAGAAGAGCCACGATGGAATAGCTTCTCCGCCTCGCTGACCAATGCCGGCGGTGCTGACTCTTTTCCTATTGCCAGCTTTACTTGGATTTACCTCCGGACTAAATCAACCGATTCCGCCCGCGCAGCCGCGTTAAGCGATCTGTTGAATTGGATATACTCGGATGGCCAGCAGTTCGCAGGCCAGGAAGGTTATTCCGAACTGCCTCCGCAATTGCTCTCGGCCGTGAGAAAAAAAGTCAAAGAATTGCAATAGCGCTCACCCACCCAAAACATGGCGCGAAGCCTGATAAGATTTCCGGCGTTTCGTCTTGGAGGAACCGTGCGAGATTTCCTGCTCTTAGCTTGCATTGTGGGATTGACGACTGTGGCTCTGGCGCAACAACCTGTGGTGCCGTCCAAGTCCAGCGACAGCCGTCAATCCAGCAGTGCCTCATCCGACTCGGGCCTCAAGGAGATGTTCGAAGCGAAAATAAAGGCTGAATGGGACGCGGTGAAGAACAAAGACAAAAAGGCGTACGGCGATTTATTGGCCGACGACTATCAGGGGGTCGAAGTCGATGGCCAGGGTGAGCGTACCAAGATGCAAGCCATCAACGAGCTGGCGAATGGCAATGTTTCCAGCTACACGCTGTGGGGCTTCAAATTCATTCCGCTGTGTTCGGACGCGGGCTTCGTCATCTACGAAGTTACTCTACAGTTTCCACCCAGATCTGTGGTGCATTTCTCGAGAGTCTATATTACGGAACTCTGGGTGAAGCGCGACGGGCAGTGGAAGGAACTGCATTATCAGGAAACCCACGTCAAGTAGCTGCGGTTCCCGAAAATTTAGTGCAACCGCGACCATAACGTTGCCATCTCACTCTCGCAGAGGAGATCCCTATGACAAAGTTATGGTTTGTTGTCCTGCTTTCGGGCAGCTTTCTGATGGCACAAGACAGCAATTCGGGCGCCGCGAGCCAGCAGAACTCGAACGCTCCCAAAGGCCAGGTGACAGTGCGGGGTTGCGTCAGCAGATCCAGCGGCGACTACGTGTTGATCAAGCAGGATCCAGGCGTAACTTATGAACTTCAGGCCACCCGCAAAACCAAACTAAGCCGGTATCTGGGCCAAAGAGTGGAAATTACCGGGACGCAGTCACCTTCGCTGAGCACAACCTCCGACGCTGCGAGGGCACCAGCCCCGGTGACGTTAACCGTCGCCTCGATCAAGACCATTGACAAGGAATGTCCGGCACACGCAGTCTCCGCCCAGTAAGCAAGGTCAATCGCAATCCGGCGGCATGGCCTGAATTTCGGATTCGGAGCTGCAGGGCTTCTTTTGCTTGGCCGGCTCCAGCAAAGCAGGGCGAATATAACGGAGAACCCACAAGCCTTCGTTATTGGTAAGAAAGATCAAGCCACGGTGACTGTCCGGTAGGAAGCTGGTGACGCTGTTGAATGTCTCCAGCGTCTTTGGGTTGCGCGAGTCACTCATGTCGAGGACGCGAACGGTTTGGGTGGGATGGTTGTTGCTGGTCACAGTCGCCGGTGTTTTTTCCGGAGCTACCGCGATGGCGACATCGGGGCTAACGATCTGCAGGTTTCCCTGAGTCGCTTGATTCGATTCCGCAGTTCGTTTTAAGAGGGTGGGCTTCTCCGGCTTGGTGACGTCCACGATCATGAACCCTTGCTTCGCGGCCTGTTGAACATACAAGTACTGTTTTGAGTTTTCTTTCTGCAACAACATCTGGCTTCCGGTCGCCAGTGGCAAAGGCAAGTGGGCAATGACAGTAGCGGGGACGTCAGTGGGTTTTTGCGCTGGATTCTCGCCTGCCCGCGCCAACAGCACCGACAAGAGGAAAAGCGATAGCACAGCGGCATAACCCAGCAGTCGTGTTCTGAAACAGAGCTTCATGAAATCACTCCACCCTCGCGCTAGAACAAACTATAGCACTGACGCGAGGACTATTTCTCACTGTTGCGCGATGACATCAATGCAGCCTGCGCTGGCTATTGATCCACAGATGGCGCCAGCCTGTTGAGGCATGAAAACGTGGTTAGTCTTGGGATCGACCGCGATGCTATGCGCATTGGTATTGACCTGCAAGTTGGCCAACCAAAGATTTGTCTTGGCATCGATGACGCCCATCACCGGAAAGGGAAGCATGTCGCGGGCCGCGAGATAGTACCTGTTGTCGCCCGGGTTGTACCAAACCTCGTCGACGCCGCCGACGTTATTGATGGTGGCGATGGTCGCGAGTGTGGTCCCGTTGATGATAATTTCGTTGGCCGGGAAGGCTTGGCCGTCGTGATCAGCACAACCGACCAGGAAATTGTCTCCCGGACCCTGAACGATGCTGGTGGGCATGCAATTCAGCATCGGCGCACTGTTGATCACCACCGGTCCGTTCGGGTTGCCGGGTCTGGGATCGATCTCATCTATAGAGCCCACGTTGAGAACGGCCGTGGAATTCGAGTTGGGTAGCAGGAAATGTCCAGTGTTTGGATTATACGCAGGAGCGCCCAGGCCCGCGGGGCCAATCGAACCTATGCAACTCGCACCCGTAGCCGTCGGATTGCAAGTCGGATCGTAAATGCCCGTGGCGTTGTCGATGATCGGCCCGTGATGGCAAGGGATGGACTTCGTGCCGGTAATGTATGGAGGCGTTCCAGACACGCCGGAGTTTACCTGTGGGTTGGATGGATCCGGGCACGGGAATCCAGCAGTCGCGTTCAGGCCTCCACTATCAACTGGGACGTTGACATCGTTCTGCGGAGCGCCATCGTAATAGATCTGGCCCAGGATACACGTCGATGGATTGATGGGACCCAAAGCGTTGCCCAAAGGTGGACCGAATGGCAACGTCGGCACAACCGGCAGGCAGTTCGTGGTATTGGGCCGAGTCACCAAACCCGAAACATCGATGAAGGTAATATAGGGGAGCCCGGGATCGCCATCGATGATACCGATAATCTGGTCCTTAGGGTCATAAGCGAGTTCGTCCCCCCGGAGATCTCCGCAGCTCGGGTCGGAAAACGCACGTCCGTTCGCGGACTGAATGCAGCCAGCGACCCCGGTAGTATTGCCATTTGGGTACAAGTTGGGAATGGGATTGGCATTGCCAATTTGGCCATCGTAGTCGGGAGACAATCCAGTCGGGATAACGGCGATGACGTTGGGCTGAACCCCAGTCGACAGGTTCATTGACGCGAGGTCGAAGACCACCAACGAACTGCTGCCGTTGCCGACAAAAAGCGTATTGCCGTCAGGCGTTGCCGTTATTCCGTTCGGGCCAGACAAGGGGTTTACTTGGTTGGCGCGAGCCGCGCAGCACTGCCCTCCCACAAATCCACCGAAGTTCCCATTGGCGCCAAAGCCTGGAATATGGAAAGTAAAAGTATTTAAAGGGGGATTTGTCGTCCTGCAGCCGAACCTTGTCCAATTACCCAGCACCGAGACGATAGGCGGAATCGGGAAGGCGGGATCAAGCGCCTTACACGGACTAGCGTTGTCTCCACCTCCAGAAATACCGTTAGAGCCGGCGATGGAATACACGGCGAGGTCTTGCGCCGTATCGATAACTTGGACCGCGATACCGATGCGATCCGAGACGTAGTCGAGATTGTCTGCCCCCGCCGACCCGCTGGAGGGAGGAGGCGAAATCCAGCTAACGTCGAATGAGTTAAACGGACCGCCCGGCTCACCCGTATTGTTGTGTTCCGGCACCGGGATCACATTGATAACGGCGTAGCTGCCGTTGACCGTAGTGCCGCAAGTTGGGCAATTCGCAGTGCTGCCGCAGCCGCTCGCGACCACAAACAACGCGCTGAGAAGAACAGTAAGTAGAATCCTCGATCTCATCGAATCTCCTCCTGCAATTTTCCCTTCAGAGCAGGCTGCAACCAGCCCTGGCGTACAGCTAAATCTTTTCGGCCCATTCATGATCCCGGGCGAACGGGATCTTCAGAAGCGGAACTGCAACTCCTGCGTGAATGCGTAGAAGTTCTGCGGCACTTGCCCGATCACGCTGGGCTGGTGCAATTGCTCGATGTTGACGTTGAACTGGTATTTCACCCAATAATTCAGGTACCAGTTGACACCGAATGTGACCTGGTCGGTGTGATCGTTGTACTGTGGGACGAACCCTGGCGTGTAATAGCTCAAAAAATTCGAGGCAGGCGCGTTTGCCTGAATGCCGGAGTAACGAGCCGTTACTTCCCAAGCTCCCCAGCCTCGCCCGGTACCTCCAGGAGTATCGGGTCCAAACAACGGGTGCTTTACGCGAGGCGTGCCATTCTCGGGTCGTTTCTCACCGGTCAGCAAATACGTGGCCCCAACATTCCACGCCTTGGCGCCGATCCCGGGAAGGGTCAGGAAACCAAGCCCGCCAGCTTGCAATGAGCCCACACTGTCGCGTTGATACTGCGCCTGCACGTACTCGCCGCGCAGCGCGAACCCTGACTTGATATAGGTGAACTCACCCTCGTACAGCTCGATTGGACCGTTGATCGGCAACTGGGGGAAAAAGGTATAAGTGCCATCCGGGAGAGCGCCGCTGAAGTTCACGTCACCAGACAGTCCTCTGGAGCGGGCATGGCTGATCGAACCGCCAACCGCAAATTGTCTGAGCCATTCGTTTTTCGTCTTTCGCCAGGGATACAAGCGAAGTCTTCCTACAAACTCGGGCTCATTGACGACATTCGCCGTAACACCGCCTCTGCCGTTGAACGCTCCCGCCCAATACTGCAGGACGCCTCCGTCGATATCCCCGTGGAACGTGATGCCCGGGCAACGGTATGCAGTTACCGCGCACGGGTAGAGCATCGACTGCAACCCGCGCTCAACGAAGTCGAGGTTGCTAGCACCGATGCCGGTTTCCTGGGCGAATGGCACCTTGAATTGGCCCGCCTGGAATTGGAATTCGGGCACGATCCGTACGTTGAGATAAACATCACGAACGATTGCACCGGTAGTGGAGTTAGCGTCGGTCAACAGAGCGAAGTCGAAGTGCGATCCGTAGTTGCCCTGAAAGCCGAAGCGGGCGCGGCGAACCAGGAATGTATCCGCGGGCGCGCCATCGCCCTTGTAGGCGCGGTAGTCGGTGTCCACGTAACCGTAGGGGCTAAGGCTGAACTGTCCGTCCGGGCTCCTGATGAAGAAGTGCTCGCCGTTCCACCCGGCGGTGAGCGGCGCGTCTTTCTTCGGCGCAGGCGCTGGTTGTGCCTGATCGATGCCTCCAGATTCGATCGCAGGGTCGGGTTGGACCATAACGGTGTTCACCAAATGGACGCCGTCGGTCCCGTCGCTGCTTACAGGTTGAGGGGTGGTCACTGCTACGGGTAGCGCGTTGGTTCCGGTCGAGTCAGTCGCGGCCGCGGGTTTCACGCTAGCTGATGTGCCAGCGGCGGGTGTGGTCTTGCTATCAACCAACTGCTGAACCATCGCCTTCAATTCTTCGATGGTCTTGCGTTGCGCCTCGACCTCGCTGCGCAACTGGTTGACCTCTTCCTTGCTGGCGCTGCCGGAGGCGGGTGTGCCAGTTTTGCTCGCGGGTTCTGTGGCTTGAGCGTGGGCGAGCGAACCCGGTGCCATGAAAATAACCAGAAGCACGAAAAGCGTTGTGAGCGAGCGCATGTTTTCCTCTCCGACCATGATTTAGCGACCAACCGGCCTGGGCGCAGAGCGAGCGTGCACGTGCGGAAGCCTCACACGCGGGTTGCCTCGAGGCCGCAAATCACTACACCGCCTATTCGAAAAATCGATAACTTGTATGAAAAGCGGACCAATCCGCTGGCGCGTTTGTTTACCACATATCTTTGAAGAGAGTCAAGTAAAGTTTTGTTCATAGTAAGACCGAGACGAGCAGCAAGCTGAATTTTGGAATCGAGAAGAGTTGGAGCAGCCGTAAACATAATCAGTTTGTGCTCGACTGGTTCACGTTATGCGAAACATCCTGAATGCATGCACTTGATGCGGCAAGGACGGCATATGTTAGGTGAGAGACAAATGACATTGCTGTGATCGCGATCACGCATCAAAGTTCACCACTCGGCCAACCGCTAAAAGCATTTGACTCCGCAATCATGCCCTGCAATGATGTGGTGTTGCTGACGAGAATCTTAGAATAGAGATTCGTCTCGAGCCACCGAACACTGCCTGTCGATGTTGGCGAGTTAGGTTCCGAACGCGGTGGGGAATTTGTAACTCGACGCCATACAAAACAGCAACTTCAATCTGATTTCGACAAGGATGAGCGCAGCCCTGATGAGCGCCGTCAAGCGCGAAATGTTCTCAGGCAAGTAGTGACACTCCCCGTTTTCCATCGCTCTTTGGTAAGGCTGAATCCCAGAGACTTGGCTTCGGCATTTATCGGATAGGATTTAAGAAGCCCACACGGAAATGCCGATGGCTTCGCCGCTCGGTTACCGTCGCGAGCACGTTGAAGGATCTGATCCCATGGCATCGCATAGTGAACGTACCCTTTCGAGGCAGATGAATTACGCGCCCGCGGATTTCAATCCGCAAAAAGATCTTCCTGATGGATTCTTCGATTTCCTTTTGCCGCTCCACAAACAATTCACTCCTTGGCAACAGAAGTTGGTGGCAAAACGAGCGGAAGTGTTGCGGCTGTCGCATGGCGGACGTCCGCCCGGCTATTTGCCAGACTCCGAGGCAACGTCGTCCGACTGGCGGATCGAGACACCCGACTGGTGCGCGGATCAACGAAACCAGATGACAGGGCCTGCTGACGATGCTGAACTGACCGTAAAACTGCTGAACTCCGGTTCACCAGCCGTCATGATTGACCTAGAAGATTCCACGGCCAACATTTGGGAACACATCATGCTGGCGATTGAGAATACGATCGCGGCCTACAAGTACGAACTGAGTTATGACGACAAGAAGCGGGGGAAGAAAGTCACCGTTCAGCGCTCGAAAACCGTGACTTGGGTGCGGCCCCGAGGGCTGCACATCAGCCAGGGCGGAGTGATCAAGGATGAAATAGTGTCGGCTTCTTTGTTCGATCTGGCACTCATCTGGTACCAGATCGATCCCGCATGGTTGCCGCACAATTTCTGCGTTTACATTCCCAAGAGCGAATCTGCCGAGGAGGCTTTCTGGTGGCGCGACCTTTTCCAGGCTTTCGCCAAACACAAGGGATTGGCCCCGGATTACATAAAATGCATGGCGCTGGTAGAGGCGCACCCACTCGCTTACCAGATGGAAGAATTCCTTTTTAATCTGCGCGAGCATTGCCTGGGGTTGAACCTGGGGCGCTGGGATTATATGGCCTCGCTGATCGATTTCATGTCCGAGGATCCCAATTGGATTTTGCCGGACCGGAACACGATTCCGCACGATGTGGCATTCTTCCAGAACTTTCGCATGCTTATGCCGGAGATCTGCCACAAGCATGGAGCCCACGCGATTGGCGGAATGACCGCGCTCTATCCCAGCCGCACCGACGCTGAATTGAACGAGCGCGCTCTAAAGGTGCTAGAGGAAGACAAGAAGAATGAAGCCAAATGCCTGATGGATGGAGCGTGGACCGGTCACCCTGATCAGAACGAGATCGCGGTGGCGCAGTTTCCGTTCCCCAATCAGATTGCACGACGGCCAAAGCAGGCGAACCCACATCCCGACTTGCGGCCGGCCCCAAAAGGCGTTGGCAAAACAACCCTTGCGGGAACGCGAGCGGCCGCGCGTACCGTGATTCGTTATCGAAACGGAGTGCTCAACGGGAAGGGCGCGAGCTTGCTTGACGGGTATATGGAGGATTTGGCGACCGACCGCATCTACCGGTTGATGATTGCGCAGCGTGTCCGGCACAAAGTCAAAGTTCCGGGCGACGATGGCAACCCGCTGGAGCACAGCCCCGAATTGGTGACCCGGATTTTTGACGAAGAGCTGGCGAAAATTCAACGTGATTTGCCGGCGGAGATTGATTCCAAGGCGGCTAAGACGCTCCCCGAAGCACGACGCATTGCCGAGGCCATGATTGTGGAGGGGCACCACTCGCCGATCTAGTCGTATCGAGTTTGAGGGTGAAAAATGCTGATAAAAAACTCTGATCGAATAGATCAAGAGATTCAGCTTGACGAAGTTTACCTTATCAGTGCCCACTATCATATTACGTCGCATCTCGAACGTCACAGTCGGATGGGATTCTAAAGATTGTCTCCCCCACTTAATATCTAAACTATTTCCGCATAGAAATGAGGGCTATGAGCGCTATCGAACAGCCGGCTCCCGCACTTAACTTGCTTCCTCCTTTGCAACCGCCTCGCCGGTACCTGTTCGGACCGGGGCCTAGTATGGTTCATCCCCGTGTCTATGAGGCGCTGGCGAAGCCGATCGTTGGGCATCTCGACCCCTACTTCATCCAAGTAATGGGAGACGTTCAGCAGTTGGTAAAAATGGCTTACGGGGCCAGCGATGGCGCCACGCTGGTGATTTCCGGCACTGGCAGTGCGGGCATGGAAGCTTCGGTAGCTAACTTCGTGGAACCGGAAACAAAGTTGGCGATTTTCGCCAACGGGTATTTCTCCGACCGCCTCACCGAAATGGCGAAGCGCCAGGGCGCGAATGTCGTACGGTTTGAGAAACCTTGGGGAGCAACTTTTACGGATGATGAGGCGGCTGAGTTTGTCCGTCGCGAAAGGCCCAAGGTGGTGGCTTATGTTCACGCCGAGACGTCGACGGGGGCGTTGCAAAAAGGCCATGCGATTTGTGCCGCCGCTCACGATGTCGGCGCGCTCGTGATCGCGGACTGCGTGACCTCACTCGGCGGACTGCAAATAGATTTTGACGGGACGGGTATCGACGTCGCTTACAGCTGCACGCAGAAAGGGCTGAGCTGTCCGCCGGGCCTGTCTCCGATGGCCATGTCACCGAGGGCGATGGAATTCCTCAACAGCCGCACTACTCCGCCACGCAGTTGGTATCTCGATCTCAAGCTGATTCATGACTACTCGACCGTGTCGCACCGCTACCACCACACGGCGCCGATTTCCATGTTTTACGCTCTGCGAGAGGCGCTGCTGGTCATCGCGCAAGAGGGAATTGAGAACCGATGGGAGCGGCATCGCCGTTGCCATCAGTATTTTGTCAAGGACATTGAGGCCATGGGCTTGCGCATGCACGTTCCCGAGGGCTACCGCATTCCGACCTTGAACACAGTGTGCGTGCCAGACGGTGTTGACGAAGCAAAGGTTCGAAAACGCCTGATCGACGATGCAGGGATCGAGATCGCCGGCGGATTCGGTCCGCTGGCGGGGAAGGTTTTCCGCATTGGCGTTATGGGCCCGTTGGCCACGGAAGAGAATGTGCAGTTTTTCCTGAAAGAGTTTGGCAAGGCACTGCAAACCGAGGGCTACGCAGTTTGATTTCATTAGCTGGACAGAGGACCTCAAGCTTGAAGCGTACCTCCATATTCCTCTGGTTTCACGAACAACGGACAAAATCGGCGCGTCATCCAAGGACTCGCGCCAAAGGCAATGACGAATGACTCTGAAGTCAGTTCAGACGCTGCTTGACGTTTTACATTTTGCAGACAGCCACACAGCAGTGGTCGTCCCAGAGCTCGGAATCCCTGTCACCTACGATTCGCTACGGCAGCAGGTTTGGGCCATGGCAAACGCTTTGGCTTCCATCGGTATCCGTCGCGGCGATACCGTGGCGATCGCCTTGCCGAATGGATTACCTGCCCTCGTAAGTTTTCTGGCGGCATCGATCGCGGGGACAGCAGCGCCTTTGAATCCGGCGTACCCGTATGAGGAGTTTCATTTTTTTCTCGGTGACACCGGCGCCCGCATTCTGCTTTGCCCGCCGGTAGGCGCGGAATTCGTGCGCACCGCAGCGGCCGACCGCAAGATCCCGGTGTTCTCGGTCGAAATGAATGAGCAGGGGAAGGTCCACATAGCGAATGCTCCCACGGGAGCCTCAGCAACCGAGCCCACAGCTGACGACATTGCTCTAATCCTGCATACCAGCGGAAGCACGGGACGCCCAAAGCGTGTGCCCTTGCGCCATTTCAACCTCGCAGTCTCGTCGGCGAATATCGCGAACACTTACACTCTCTCTGAAGAAGATGTTTCGCTGTGCATCATGCCACTGTTCCACATTCACGGATTGATTGGCTCAGCCATGGCGACTCTGCTTTCTGGAGGCACCGTGGTGATTCCCACCAAGTTCAATGCTCTTTCTTTCTGGCGGACGGTTCGCGAACATCGCGTGACGTGGTATTCGGGAGTACCCACGATGCATCAGCTCTTACTGTCGCGGACGCACGACAAACCAGTGGAAGCGGCATCTCTGCGTTTCATCCGTTCCTGCAGCGCGCCCCTCTCGCCGCAACTCATCGGCAAGATCGAGAATCTCTTTGGTGTACCCTTCGTCGAAGCCTACGGAATGACGGAAGCTGCCCATCAGATGACCTCTAATCCCCTGCCCCCGCGGCACCGGAAGGCCGGTTCTGTCGGCGTGGGCACTGGCCTGCGCATCAGTATCATGGACAAGGAAGGCAATCACCTCGGCACCAATCAGCGGGGAGAAGTCGCCATTCAGGGAGCCAATGTATTTCGTGGGTACGAAAATAATCCCGAAGCCAACGCTCGCGCATTTGTGAACGGATGGTTTCGCACCGGCGATGAAGGATTCCTCGACCCAGACTGCTACTTGCATTTGACCGGACGGATTAAAGACATCATCATCCGTGGAGGCGAGAACATCGCGCCGCACGAAGTCGATGAGGTTCTGTTGAGACATCCCGCAGTCGCGGCGGTGGTCACATTTGGCTGCGCGCATCCGACGCTGGGTGAAGAAGTGGCCGCGGCCGTGGTTCTGCAGGAACCTAACGCGGCGACCGAATCGGCGCTGATCAAGCATTGCCGCGAGTCGCTGGCAGAATACAAATGTCCGACAAAGATTTATCTCGTGGAAAGCATTCCCACCACCGCGACCGGAAAAATTCGCCGGCGCGCAGTGGCCTCCGCACTCGCGGATTATCGGCCATGAGATTCCTGATCGCCGGAGCCGGGGCAATCGGAGCCTATATCGGCGCCCGCATGGCGCAGGCCGGATTCGACGTCACTCTCTTCGCTCGTGGCCCGCACCTTCTCGCCATGCAGGAACACGGCGTGCAAGTGAAGAGTGTCGATGAAGATTTTGTAGCGCGGCCCGCAATCGCGGGATCCCTCGATGATGTGGGACCAGTGGACGTTGTCTTCCTTGGAGTAAAAGCGCACGGCTTGCCGCAACTTGCACCGCAGTTAAAGCCGGTATTGGGGCCAGACACTGCCGTCGTCAGCACGCAGAATGGAATTCCGTGGTGGTACTTCCAGGGTTTCGGCGGTCAATGGGAAGGATTGCACCTCGAGCGCGTCGATCCCGGCGGCGTCATCTCTTCGGCCATCGAAGCGCGCCGAGTGGTTGGGTCGATCGTTTACTTTGCGACCGAGATTACGGCGCCGGGAGTCATTCAGCACATCGAGGGCAATCGCATTTCTCTCGGCGAGCCAGACGACACGCGCTCCGATCGCTCCCGCCAAATTGCCGAAGCTCTCATCGCCTCCGGCTTGCGCTGCCCGGTCACCACTCGTATCCGGCACGAGATTTGGGTAAAGGTTCTGGGCAACGCTTCCTTGAATCCCGTAAGCGCGCTCACGCGGGCTACGGTGGCTCAGATGGTGCGCGATCCTGGTGTTTGCAAGTTGATCCGAAACATTATGGAGGAAGTGGAAGCGGTCTCCTGCAAATTGGGCATGGAGTTGCCGGTTTCTATTGATCAACGAATTGCGGGCGCGGAAAAGGTTGGCGAACACAAAACCTCAATGCTGCAAGATCTCGAAGCTGGCCGGTCGATGGAACTGGAAGCGCTAGTCGGCGCCGTCGTGGAGCTCGGCGAACGCATGGGTCTCGCAATGCCCATCACGCGAACTGTTTACACGTGTACCAAGTTATTGGCGGAGGGAGCAGCTTGGCAGCGATCGAAATAGGCCCATTCCTAACTGTCCCCGAGGCCGCAAAAGAGCCCTGATCGACTTTCTGAATCTCCTGGATAAAAATATTTGCTAAAGGGTTGACAATAGGCAGGAGGAGGGGCGTATACTCCCTTCGGTGGCTGGTCCACTTATCGGACCACTTTGAGTTATGGCGCTAGCCAAGACCAACCCGGGTTTCGAAGTAATCCGAAGAAACAAGGTCTACGAGGAAGTCGCTCAGCAGATCGAGCGTCTGATTCTAAAAAAACTGCGGCCCGGTGACAAGCTGCCCTCCGAACGGGAGCTCGCAGAAATGTTAAAGGTAAGCCGCAGCTCTATTCGGGATGCGATTCGAGGCTTGGAACTCAGGGGTTTGGTGGAGCCGCGCCAGGGTGCCGGGACGATCGTTCGGGAACCGTCGACCGAGCCCTTGGTCAATCCTTTTGCTAACGCGTTAAAGCGCCGGCATGAAATGGTCAGCGAGCTTCTGGATTTTCGCAAGATGCTTGAGCCGCCGCTGGCGGCGCGTGCGGCCACCCACGCCTCCGCCGACGAAATTTCGGAGATGGAAGAGATTCTACAACGCCAAGAACAAAAACAGGCTCAGGGGGAAGCCGCCGTCGCTGAGGATGCGGAATTTCATTACAGCGTAGCTCTGGCTTCGGGGAATGGTGTCGTGCTGAAAGTGCTCGACATTATCATGGACCTGCTGCGCGACACGCGGGAACGCTCGCTGCAGGTGGAAGGTCGTCCGCAAAAATCGCTGGCTGGACACCGGCGGATCCTGGCTGCGATCAAACGCCACGATGGCGAAGCCGCGAAGGCAGCGATGCGGCGGCACATTGAGGACGTAGAAGAGATCGTACTTGACAAGTTCTGACCCACCGAGAAAACTTGCCGTGGGTCGGCCATTCGCGATTTGCAAAAGCGTGGGGAAGCGAATCGCGCCGCGTTGAACATGGCGGTTACCTGTGCCAAGGGCTAAGAGTGGGCCACGACGCTCACCTATGTGGGGACGATCAGTTTGACTGACCTGGTAAATGATATAACCCGTGCGGCCATCGCGCCTCGCGAGCCGGATCGCACGGAGCCGGCAAAGGTAAAGCTCTTCGACGGATTCCCGCGCCAGGATTCGGCCGCAAATCGCGCCATGTCGGAAATCCCTCAATCGCCAGTCGGGTCAACTCTTACACTTCGCGTTGCCGAGGCGCGTGTCGAGGACGTCGGTCACGCGGTTGCACGACTGGCGCCAGCCGACCTGCTGCGCATCGGTGTCCGACCTGGCGACGTTTTGAAGATCACCGGCGGTGCCGTTGGGTTTGCGCGCGCTGAGCTTTCGGACGAAGGGTACGAAGGCATGATCCAGATCGACGGAACGTGCCGCAGCAATTGTAGTGCGGGCCTGCAGGAGCAGGTGACGGTAACGCGAATCGAGAGCGAGCAGGCGGTCGCCGTTCGCCTCTCGCCGTTGTGGGTGGGGACTGCGCCTGCGACCATCGCGCCTGATCGAATGCTCGAAGACCTGATTGGCGTTCCAGTAATCGCGGGCTGCGCAGTGCGCGTGCCGACGTTTGCCAAGGCGGTGAACTTCCAGGTGGTGCGGACGATTCCGTCGGGCCCAGTCGTGATTGGGAAACGTACCGACATCCGGGTCGTTGAAGGCGAGCAGACGGCAGCCCGTGCCCCGGCGGTTTCCTACGAAGATATCGGCGGGCTTGAGCGCGAAGTGGCGCGCGTGCGCGAAATGGTCGAGCTGCCGCTGAAGTACTCGCGCATTTTCGAGCGGCTGGGAATTCTCGCCCCCAAGGGCGTGCTCTTGTATGGTCCGCCAGGCACAGGTAAGACCCTGCTGGCCCGCGCCGTAGCAGCTGAGAGCCGCGTGCACTTTATTCATCTCAACGGCCCCGAGATCATGCGGAAGTTCTACGGCGAGAGCGAGGCCAAACTCCGCGAAGTTTTCGACGAAGCGGCGCGCCACGCCCCCGCGATTCTTTTTATCGACGAGATCGATGCCGTAGCTCCCAAACGCACCGAAGTTGTTGGCGAGGTCGAGAAGCGCGTCGTTGCTCAGCTTCTCAGCTTGATGGATGGTTTTGTGGCGCGCGGTCAGGTCATCGTCATCGGTGCGACCAACATTCCGGAGGTTCTCGACCCGGCACTGCGGCGTCCCGGCCGCTTCGATCGTGAAATCGAAATCGGCGTTCCCAATACCCAAGCGCGGCTGCAAATCCTCAGGATTCACACACGCGCCATGCCGCTTGCACCGGATGTTGATCTTCAGGAGATCGCGGAGCATTCTCACGGTTTCGTCGGCGCTGATCTCGAAGCCCTGGGACAGGAAGTCGGAATGATCGCGCTTCGCCGTTTCTTATCCTCCGTCCCAATCGGCACCGATGCCGCCGCATCGGCCGAATTGGGGGCGCTGCAGGTTACGCGTCATGATTTTCTCGCTGGATTAAAGGAAGTCGAACCCAGCGCGACTCGCGAATTCTTTATTGAGAAAAGCACGTCGACGCTCGCATCCCTCGGTGGTCTCGATGAGGTGAAGCGGTTGCTCCACGCCGTAATTGAGCATTCGCACATGCGCGACGAGATCTACGAGCAGGTCGGACTAGCGCCGCCGCGAGGCATCCTGCTGACCGGACCTTCGGGCACTGGGAAGACCGCGATGGCGCGAGCCCTCTCGGGTGAAATGCAGCTTCCGCTGATCGCCATCGAAGGCCCGCAACTTTACTCGAAGTGGCTGGGCGAATCGGAGCGAGCGCTGCGCGAAGTTTTCAAGAAGGCGCGCCGGGCCGCGCCCTGCATCCTGTTCTTCGACACGATTGATGCGATCGCGCCAAAATTCGGCGCCGATCATTTCGGCAGCGATGTTTATCAAAGAATTCTGAGCCAGCTTCTACGTGAGATCGACAATTTGCGCGACGTCAAGGGAGTGATTTTGCTGGCAGCCACGAATCGTCCCGAGCGCATCGAGCCGGCGCTCTTGCGAAGCGGGCGCTTCGACTATATACTCCCGTTCGCCAAACCTGACGCTGCGGAGCGCGCCGCCATTATGCGCCTCTGCTGCCGCCGCGTACCGGTGGCGCCCGATGTTAATTTCGACGAGTTCGTGAGTCGAATGGAAGGACTGACAGGCGCCGATATTGAAAGCGTGTGCAAGAAGGCCACGCTATTAGCCATTGCAAAATTTCAAGAAAGTACTCGCGTCGCGCCTTTCGTTGTCTTGGCCAACGATTTTCTGGCGGTTCTTCAGTCGGATCGTGGTAGTCCCGAGCCATCGAAAACCGCGAACGTGCTAAGCAACGAAGTCGGGGGCTCGTGCCCCGACGCATCTACCAAGTGATGAACGAGGTTTGATTATGAGTTACACCGAACTTACCGTTTGGACGCGCGGCATCATCATGGACAAAGAGGGCCGCGACATCGTCAACTCCATCTCCGCTTCCGCTCGCATCGAGGGCAAGTACGCGCAGGCGATGGAGAACTACGTCGACAATCCCGATCGCACCAACGCACCCACACGCAAGTATTGCCGTGTGAGCGACGACGTGATTGAGAACGAACTCACCTATGAGAACGAGCAACCCAACATCGTTGTGCTGGTCGAAGGCACAATGGTCAAGGGTTGGGATTACATGCGCGGCATGCCTCCCGGTGGCACGCTCGTCATCAACACGCACTACACGCCGGAATACATGATTCGTTTCGTCCCCGGCGCTGAGCGGTTGGCCCAACTTGTTTGTGTCGATGCCGCTCATCTCGCCGATCACAAGTGGCTCTACTATCGGCTGGGCGAGCTTGGCCTTGACCGACTTTCGACGGAAGGCGCCGCTGAGCGCAACAAGTCCATCGCACCCGATATCGCAGCTCCGCTCATTGCCGCAGTAATCAAGAGCACGGGCATCGTGAAAATGGAAACGATCGAGCCCATGATTGCGAACAAGAAAGCATTCGAGATGGCTCTCGAACATATGCACATCATGCCACTCAAACCGGTTTATGCGTAGGGAAGGAACTCATGTCGACTAAAGGCACACACATCCCCGATCACCTCAAGATTCCGTTCGCCGGCATCACGCCTGCGCCATCGCAGGAAAAGGGACAAGACTTGTTCCCGACCGGCAACTGGCGTTCCATCCGACCGGTGTACCGGGACAAGTTGCCACCGTGCAACAATGCTTGCGGAACCAACGAAAAGATTCAGGGCTATCTCGACCTGGTGAAGCGCGGCAAGTATCTTGACGCCTACGCGCTCATCAAGGAAGACATGCCGTTTCCGTCGGTCACGGGCCGGGTTTGCTATCACCCGTGCGAAACGGCCTGCAACCGCGGAAAGTACGATGAAGCCATCTCCATTCGCGCGGTCGAGCGTTTTCTCGGCGACCTGGGACAGGCGCTGACACGCGACGTGGTCACTGCGGGAGCACCCAACGGGAAGAAAGTTGCCGTCGTCGGTTCTGGTCCTGCCGGTCACAGCGCGGCTTATCAGCTCGCGCGCCTCGGCTACAAAGTCACGATCCTCGAGAAATCACCGAAAGCTGGCGGACTGAATCGCGGCGGCATTCCGGACTGGGTGCTTCCCGCACACGTGCTTGATCGCGAAATCGAGCGCCTCGTCGAACTGGGAATCACGATCAAGACTAACGTCGAAGTCGGCAAGGACGTTACCTGGGACGACTTGAAAAAGAACTACGATGCTAGCGTGCTGGCCGTGGGCCTCACTGAACCCAACAGCGTGCGAGCCGAAGGTGAGAACAAAGATGGCGTACTTTATGGTCTTCCATTCCTTCGCGACATCGGCATGGGCACATCGAAGGTAAAGGTGGGCGCTCGGGTTGCCGTCATCGGAGGCGGAAACACCGCTATCGACTGCGCCCGCGAAGCTCTGCGCCAAGGCGCCGTTGAAGTGACCATGATTACGGTAGAAGCCAACCCTCAGGAGATGCCGGCCGTGCCCGAAGATCTGCACGACATGCTCGAAGAGGGAGTGGAACTGATGCACGGGCGGGCGGTGACCGCAGTGCTCGGCGACGGCAAGGTCGAGGCTTTGCAGTTGTATCCGGCGCGCTTCTCCGGCGCCATCAACGCTTCGCCGATTACCGTCGATCGAGAAGCCTCCCCCGAGCGCTTCGCCGTCGACAACGTGATAATCGCTGTGGGGCAGCATGCATCGCTCAAGTGGTTGCCGGATGAATTCAAGACCGAGCGCGGCACCATCAAAATCGACCGCTTCGGACGTCTCGGAGACACGAACATTTTTGCGGCAGGCGATATTGTGCAATTGGGTTCAGGTCAGCCGCTGATGGTCGTCAACGCCGTTGGTGACGGAAAGCGCGTTGCCTTCAATCTGGATAAGGTTCTGCGTGGGGAACAGTTGCAACCGCGGACGATTCCCATCGACGTCATCGTCGATTTGAATCGCATGAACATGACGTATTTCCCGCACTTCCCGCGCGTGCAGCAGACTCTGCTGCCGCCGACGAGCCGGCGCAGAACGCAGGACGAGGTGATTCAAGCGCTATCGGAAGAGCAGGCGGTCGAGGAGGCCAGCCGCTGTTTCAGTTGCGGCACCTGCAACGCCTGCGACAACTGTTATCTGGTCTGTCCCGAGCCGTGTATCGCGCGTCCGGCGCGTTCGAACGGCCTGTATAAGATTCTGGTCGACTACTGCAAAGGCTGCCGCGTGTGCATTGAGGAATGCCCGACGGGTTGTCTCGAAGGCGTGCCCGAGTTGGACTTCGATACTGGCGTGGTGCGAATGGATACGGCGTTCGCGATCTCTCCTGGGCTGCACGGACGGCAGGCGGAAGAACTCAGGAATCTCGGGGACCGGCCAGCGAAGAACATTTAGAATCGGAGTGACTATGGCAACTGCTACGGAAGTAAAAAAGAGGACAGTGAGGATCAACGGCTGCGTCGCCTCGGCGCAGGCCGCTAAATATGCTGATGTCGATGTGATCGCAGCGTATCCGATCCGGCCTTACACAGCGACCATGATGGCGCTCGCGCAAATGGTGGCCAACGGAGAACTCGACGCCGAATATATCGTGGCTGATAGCGAGCACTCGCAATTGAGCATCGCCCACGGCGCTTCGTCGAGCGGTGCGCGCGTTTTCACCGGCAGCTCGGGCGTTGGCGTGCAGTTCGCGTATGAACTGTATTCGCCGATCTCGGGAAGTCGCATGCCGGTGCAGATGATGATTGCTGACCGTACGCTTGATCCCCCAGGCGATTTCGGTTCCGAGCACACCGACGCCTTGTCCACTCGCGACATGGGATGGCTGATGGGCTGGGCCTGCGATGCGCAGGAAGCATTCGACAATCACCTGATGGGCTATCGAATTGGCGAAGACCCGCGCGTGCTTTTGCCACAGATGGTCTGTCAGGATGGTTTCTTCGTTTCGCACATCACCAGCGACGTCGAGTTGCCCGATACGGGCCAGGTAAGGGAATTCTTACCGCCTTACAAGCACCCGTATCCGCTCGATCCGAGGCATCCCGTGTCGCACGGCCCTCAGATCATGCCGGAGCAGGGTCCGCCGCTTCAGTTAGAGCGAGCACGCGCCATGGAAGAATCGATGGCGGTGATCGAGCAAGTCCACGACGAGTTCGCGAAAATCTTCGGACGACGCTACGATCCCTGGGTCGAAGAGTTCATGACCGATGGCGCCGAGGTCGTCTTTTTCATGCAGGGTGGCCACGCGGTGACGGCGCGTTTCGCGATTCAGCATATGCGCGAACGAGGTTTGAAAGTCGGCCTCGTACGGCTGCGAACCATCCGGCCATATCCCACTGATCGCGTGAAAGACGTCCTCAGTAAGTTCAAGGTGGTGGGCGTGATCGAAACCAACATGGGGCTGGGCAGCGTGAGCAGCGGCGGCGTTCTGTACGGTGAGGTCTGCGCCGCTCTCTATGAGAGCCAAAAGCGCCCGCTCGTCGTCTCGTTCATGGCTGGAATGGGTGGCGAAGCCATCGTGTTGAAGGAATTCTACTGGATGACTGAAAAGATGCTCGATGCGCAGAAGCGCGGCAAGATCGAAAAGCGCACGCATTGGGTTGGATTCGAAGAACAGTAAAGCATCGGTTTCCGGCGGACTCAAGGTCCGCACTAAAAAGTTTTGACGCAGGGTCTCGGGACCTTGCTATTGGAGGAACGGATATGCCAGCAATTGAAGTTGAGCGCCAGATACTGCCGATCCTGGGCAGCCCCAATCAGGGAGCGCGTTTTTACAATCCGGAATTACCATCGTCCGAACCGTTCGTCCCCGGCCATCGCACCTGTGCCGGCTGCGGGCCCTCCATCCAATACCGGATGACGAGCAAGGCTTCGGGCGACAATACGATCCTGGTCGGGCCGACGGGCTGCATGTACGTCGCGAACAGTTCGTATTTGTGCACGCCCTACAATGTGCCGTGGGCGCACACCCAGATTGGCAGCGCGGGCAGCTTCACCGCGGGCGTCGCCGCCGCCTATGAAGCCATGATCCGCAAGGGCAAGTGGAAAGGAAAGTTTCCAAATATTATTTGCGAAGCGGGCGACGGCAGCGCGTCCGACATTGGCCTCGCCTCGATTTCTGGCGCGCTCTATCGCAACCATGACTGCCTGATCATTTGTTACGACAACGAGCAGTACGCCAACACTGGCATCCAGGCGTCGTCGCGCACCCCCTACGGCGGCATGACGACCTTCTCTCCTCCCGGCCCCGAAGTTCCGGAAGGGAAGAAGCTGTTTCCCAAAGACCTCGCTCGCATGATGGCGGCTGGTCATCCCCACTGTTATGTTGCGACCGCAACCGTGGGCTACCCTATCGACTTGATGAACAAAGTCCGCAAGGGACTGAACCACAAAGGCGCTGCATACTTGATGGTCTACACGCCCTGCCAGAAGGGCTTCGTGTACGAGACGCCGCGCTCGATCGATTTGGGCCGGCTAGTCGTCGAATGCGGCCTGTATCCGATCTGGGAGTGGCATCCTGAGAAGCGGGCATTCGATTACAGCTTCCGTCCCGCGAGTATGCGGCCGGTGTCCGAGTATCTGAAACTGCAAGGACGCTTCGGGCATCTGCACGCCGAGCACATCGCCACCTTGCAGAAGTTTGCCAACGAGCAATGGCGAATGATGGGCGTCCAATTGCCCGAGGCCTTGATCCAGGCCGCGGATGCGAAAAATCTTACGAATATGGCGGCTGCAGCAGAAGCCGAGGCGGTGGCGCAAACTCTATGAACACGAAAACGAGTGCTCCCTTTCATCCTGTCGAGTCCGAGCCCGAAGTCGAGCCCGAGGGACAAGAAAGTTATATTGTCACCGAAGGCAAGAAACGCGGGTCGACGCGCGACGTACGGCCGGAAGCGGCGTTTGACCGCTTCTACACGGTTTTGCGCGTTCATGCAGGTGACGCGATCCTCACCGACAACTGGCACACCAAGGAAGTGCTAGATCATGCGCGCAACAACTTCGAGGGATACACTTTCGCAATGCGCACGCTCGAAGCTTGGGGCGCGATGATCGAAAACGATGGCCGTGCCTACTACACGGCTGGCGGGCGCGTATGGGTCATGGACCTGGAGCCATCCCAGACGAAAAAGCCGCGGTTGCCGCGTGCCGGAGCCGGCAAGAATTAGAGTACGGTTGCACCGCATCCTGCTCATCGACGACACGCCGGAGATTGCCGAGCTTTTGACTTTCTCGCTGCGGGATCACGGCTACGCGGTCTTCGCAGCGGGATATACCGAGAGCATCAACGAACTGGTTTCCGAGCAACGCGCGGATGCCGTTGTGCTCGACTGTTCCGTCTTCAACATGAGCGAGTCGCTCTTCGACACCGTGCGCCACCATTCGGATCACGCCGAGCTTCCCATTGTCATCATCAGTGACACGCCGGAAGAGGCCGACGCCAGCCTTCGCTCCCGAAAAGCTCAAAGAGTCCTGCTCGTCCCGAAGCCCTTCACCGGGTCGCAGGTAGCCAACGCGCTCGATCAGTTGCTGAAATAAATATGGCTTTGTGGAGCATGGACGAGTGGCAATACGTCGAGCGTGAGGTCGTTACCGACCCGAAGGGCAGGCAGTGGACCGTGGCGTTGATGGACGTGCTGGGACAGGAAGGCGATCCGGAAATGCCGAACAAGTTGCTCGAGCTGCAGTATTCGTCAGGGCGGTATTTCACTCTTGTTTACGCGGACGGCGGGGCGCTTCAGCGCGAACGCGGCTTCGGCTCGCTGGAAGAGGCGACGAGTGCCTATGAAAATCTCCTGATTGGCGTCATCGACGGCAGTGTCGATCCGTCACAACCGGTGTTCCGGCAGGATCTGGAAGATTGACTCATGATCCGAGCGCATCGACGATTCGCAGTTCTAACGGCCGGGATCGAGATCTCTCATCACGACGTGAAGCACCTGCCCGGTGCGTCGCGCGTCGCGCTCAGATACTGTTGTCTTCGCGCTGCTCTCGCCATCGTCGTTGGTAGGATCTCGATAGTTCCACGCGACCGCTGGCAGCCGGGCGCATCCACCGCGAATGAGTCCGGCTCGCTCAGCGACCGCAATCCGGGTCTCGAACGACCAATCTGCAATCTTTCCAGGAGAAGCCCCCGAGGTCACGAGCGCAGCCAGTCCTTTGTTTTCCAACGCATCGGTCACGATGGCTTCCAGCATTCCGCAAGAAGTGAGCAGCGCAGCGTCGTAGTCCCGATCATTGAGGGCGCGGCGACTGTCGGCGTAAGCTTGCTCGAGGACCGGTCGGAGCTCATGGTTGTGAACGAAGTCGAAGCGGTGAGGAGGCGGTGCCGCCGATGAAGCGGACATGACTGGGCCATCGTCCGCTCCAGAAAGCGAAGCAACCGCTTGCTCGAGCACATCGAGCAGCCGTTTGACGATCTCGGCCGGAGCGGCGCCTTCGACCGCAAGACCAGCTGCCGAGCGCATCAGGAAGGCGTCACTAAACGATCGGGCAAGCCAATGAGCTTTGCTGCCTCCGGACAATTGATTGATGGTGACACCGCAGTCTTCCTGCCACGCGCGGGTGCTTGCAATCGCGGATTGGTCGGAGGGATCAGTCGTCAATGCGTCGCGAAGTTGAAGCCCGCGCTGCATAAGCCCGTCGAGGTGGGCGAGGTAGGTTTCGATCTGGGTTTGAAGGGTCTGGTCCATCGGTTGCGTCTCGGGCTAGTCGCCGGGCAGGCGCTGCGGAAAACTGCGGTCGACGATCAACATGCACATCAGAATGGCAACCTCTTCGGCGATGCGCGTTTTCTCAAGCGGCTCTATGAGACGAGCGACGTCGCGAGGGTTCAGATGCCCTTGACATTCAGATGGCAGGGTGATAAATTCGCTGCCGCAAAGTGGTTCGATCACTGGACCAGTTTAGCACAGGTCTCCGCAATATCGATTTCTTATTGGTTACGGTCTATGTTTGCGAAGAGTGCCAGTTCCTCGAGCGATTCCATTCCGGACAGAAGCGGAGCCCGACGCGGTGCCATCGAGCCAGTGCATGGTACAAAACTCGAGATCCATGATTCTGCCCAACAGAGTTGCGGGCTGGCGGTTGTGGTTGGGTGTTGTTAAACTCTAGCGCGCTGTTCACGGAGGTATACCTAAAATGGCTGCGTCTCCCGCCTCTCTGATTCACCCCTCTCGTATTCCCAACCGCTGGGTCCAGCTGATGGCAGGCATCGTCGCGATGATGGCCATCGCCAATCTGCAGTATGCGTGGACTCTTTTTACCAAGCCGATACAGGCGCATCTGCACGTCTCGCTGGTTGCGGTGCAATGGACCTTCACTTTGTTTGTGGCTCTTGAAACTTGGCTTGTACCTTTCGAGGGATACCTGGTCGATAAAATCGGACCCCGGTTCATGCTGGGGGTTGGATCGATCCTGGTCGGACTGGGCTGGGTCGGATCCGGGTATGCTGAGACCATCAACGGTCTCTACTTTTGGTACGGCGTGGGCGGTATCGGCGCCGGTGTTGTCTACGGTGGCGCAATTGGGAACGCGCTGAAATGGTTCCCGGACCATCGTGGCCTGTGCGTCGGCCTGACCGCTGGAGCTTTTGGCATAGGCACTGCAACGACGATCGCTCCGATTGCCGACATGCTGAAAGTCTCTGGTTATCAGCACACGTTCATAGTCTGGGGAATCATCCAGGGCGTCGTAGTGCTGGCATCGTCGCTCTTCTTGGCCAGGCCGCCGGTTGGATGGACGCCGCCAAATTGGAAAGAAAAAGAGGCGAAGATCAAAGCGAAAGTGAACACTTCGGCTGTCGACATGACGCCGATGGAGATGCTACGCCAGCCATCCTTCTATGTCATCTATGTGATGATGACTATGCTGGCGTTCGGTGGTTTGGTGGTCACCGCGCAGCTCAATCCCATGGCGTCCTCGTATCACGTGGATAAGGTCGTTGTGGTCTTCGGCATGACCGCATTGGTATTGGCCATCACCGTCGACCGGATCCTGAATGGTTTGACACGTCCTTTCTGGGGATGGGTCTCGGACCACATCGGCCGCGAGAATGCCATATTCATCGCCTTCGTCTTGGAGGCGATCGCGGTGTTTGCCTTGCTTCAATTAATCAGTCATCCGGTCTGGTTCGTTGCGTTGTCAGGCCTGTGCTTCTTCGCGTGGGGAAATATTTTCTCGTTGTTCCCCTCGATCACGGGCGACTTGTATGGAAACAAATGGGCAACGACTAACTATGGAATCGTGTATACAGCTAAGGGCGTCGCTGCAGGCTTCGCTGGACCGGGCGCCGCGTGGTTATTCGCCAAGACGGGCTCCTGGACCAAGGTCTTCTGGGCGATGATTGTCTGCGATCTAGTCGCCGCTTTCATGGCTTTGCTCTGGCTAAAGCCGCTGGCAGCTCGTGTCGTGCGAGAGTCGGAGCGCTCGGCTTCGGGAACTACGGTGCCAGCAGGTTCGTCGATAAAAGCGCGAGTAGTGGCTTAGCGCAGCTCGAGCGCACGCAGCGCTGGACGTTTTCAGACACGGCCTCCAGCGCCAGCTATCCGGATGCGGCAGCTGCCCTGGTCTCTACGGATGGGTTCGCAGCCGCCGCTGTTCCTGCATCGGATCGATCACCGATTTTGAACTGGCCCACCAGGTTGCGCAGTTGAGTGGACATCTCCACGAGTTGCTGCGCCGCCTTCTGAGTGTCGGTGGCTCCATGCGTGGTGCTCTGCGCCGCCTCGGCTACTCGTGCAATGTTGCTGGTGATTTCGCCGCTGCCCTGTGCCGCCTCGCTCACATTCCGCGACATCTCATTCGTGGTCGCGTTTTGCTCCTCGACAGCCGTGGCGATGGTGCCCGAGATATCGTTGACCTGGTTGATCACTCCGCTCATCGATGCGATCGCGTCCACCGCTGCCTTAGTGTCAGTTTGGATGGCTTCGATTTTGTGGCTGATGTCTTCCGTGGCCCTGGCGGTCTCTTTCGCGAGTTCTTTCACCTCATTGGCGACTACGGCAAATCCCTTGCCCGCTTCACCCGCGCGGGCCGCTTCAATGGTTGCGTTTAGCGCGAGCAAGTTGGTCTGCTGGGCAATCGAAGTAATAACTTTAATGACCTGCCCAATCTCATTCGAGGATTCACCCAGCTTGGACACTGTGGCCGTTGTGCTCTTGGCCACCTTAACCGCTGAGGTCGCGGCTCTCGCCGCTTCGGTGGCGTTCTTAGCGATTTCCTTTATGCTGCCCTCCATCTCTTCGGCTCCGGTAGCGACGGTTTGAAGATTCTGGCTGACCGCTTGCGCCGCTTTCGAAACTATCTCGGCCTGGGCCGAGGTTTCTTCGGAGTTGGCGGTAATCTGCTGGCTGGTCGTGTTTAATGCTTCACTGGCACTCGCGACCTGATCGGCCGTTCCGGCCACCTGGGAAATAATGTGGTAAATCTGGTCCAGAAATGTATTGAACCACTTCGCCAATTCGCCCAGTTCATCGTGACTGAAAATCTCCAGCCGCTTCGTCAGGTCACCCTCACCTTCCGCCAGATCCTCGACCATGCGGATCATGCTGTTGAGGGCTTTGGAGACGCTGCGTACCAGAGCCAGGCCCCAGACAATCAAAAGGAGAACTCCGAAAACAACCGAAGCAAAGATGGTGAACTCAAGTCGCACGGAATGAACTCTCGCTACGGCAGCATCCTCGCTAAGTTTCTTGGCCACTTCATTTTCGTCGCTGTTGATGGCCCTCAGCAACGCCTCAAACGCGGGATTCGACTTTTCAATAATGGCCTGATGCGACTCGGCATTGCGGGCCTGCAGCACCAGATCGATGACTTGCTGGTTGGCCTGAACCAGCACAAGATATGCAGCCTTGACCTCGCCGCCCCCCGCGCCGCCGCGCTCAACTTTCGCCTCACCATCCTTGACCAGTGACCCGTTTTGTTGGATCAGCGACTCCATCACGTCGGGATCGCTCGTCTGCACCAATTTCTGCGTGGTTCCCTGGACTTTCACAGCCAGGTCCAACAGTTCGAACGAACGTTGCGTCTGTGTGCGTGCTGCAGTGGCAACACTTTGAGCGGAGGCGGAAGAGACCCGGAGAAGATACGACAATCCCAGAACGGCAGCCACAGTGATGGCCACGGATGCGGCGACTACCAAGATCATGCGGCGAGCTATACCCTGATTTCTCATAAGGTAAGAATGTTCCCTTGCGGGTTTAATTGTGAAGCTTGTCGACGCGCAACCCGAACACGATTGATCCGATTGGTTTTCCACCATCCAGCACCGGCAGTCCCACCTGGATGAGTTGCTGGCCCGTGGAGTCATCTACTTTGACGGAACCAATCCAGGTCTGTCCGCTCATCGGCACTTCGTGCTTAGGCATGCCTTTATGCGTCCAGTGTTCCGTCTTGGCATCGAATCCAACTTTGCAACCGTCTGCTCCCGAGACAAAGATTTTGGCGATCATATCGTCAGAATTCTTTTTCGTTTTCAGGTATTCAGACAAAGGAGTCTTAGCCGTGACGCGGACGAACGGGTCGAGCACGGTGGCGCTGTGCCATTTCTCGTTGGTCATGGCCGCAGCTTCGGCGCTCGCGGGAGTCGCGTTGTGAGCTTTCACTTCTTTCACAATCTCCGGATCGGTGCTGAACGCCGCCAGTTGCTTGATCTTGGCATCCAGTTTCGCCTTGATCTCGGGTGGAGCTTGCCCAAAGCTTGCGATCACGCAGATCGAGACCATCAAACATACCGTCAGCGCACTTTTGCACGTCGTCATAAATCAATTCTCCTGAATCAGAGTGTCATTGCCGCCGTGGCGCGCAACTTGCCCGGTCTCGAACCGTTTCCACGGCTGCGTGGGGAACCGTTCTTGATGAAATGTTTATCGGCGCAATCCGAGAGAAGCTTTAAAGGGATGGGTTGAACAACAGGAGCGGGAGCGTGCACGAACATCAATGCCCGCGGACAAACTAGGCCGGCAACTGCTTGCCCCGTGTCTCCGCGCCAAATGGAATCAGAAGCAGTCCGAGCGCGAAAGCAATAGAAGTCAGTGCCACCGGAGTTCCTAGCGATCCGAAATGGCGGACGCCCGCTCCAACCAGAAAGGTGATTCCAGCCCCGCCAAATCGGGCAAATGAGGTGGAAAAAGCGAAGGCGCTGGCACGGCACTCCGTGGGGTATTGCTCGGGCAGCCAGAGGGTGTAGACGGCGAAATTAGCCCCGCCCAATCCCAGAAAAAAGAGACAAACAAAAAACCATGGCAGCGCAGCGGCTCCCAGATAGAAAACTTTACCGAACGTGAGTGCAATGAACACCATCATGAGAGTGAAAAAAACCCCCAGCGCCCCACGTCGTCCCACCCGCTCAGCGAGCCACGGCATCGCCAGGCAGCCGAGAATCGTGGCGAACGAGACCAGCATTATGCCCCAAGAGGCGAGCTGCGCAGCCTGCGGAGCGCTTCGCCCACCGGCTTCTGCGACCGAGGTGATGGCAGCGGGGACATAAACAGTTCCAGCCCACAAGCCGCAGATAGAGGCTAGCATCAGGAAAGAATTGACGATCGTGCGGCGGCGCCACAGGGGTGAAAAGAGTGTCGCCAGAGGACGCCAAACTGCCCACGCACGGACAACTTTTTCTTTCTTGGTCCACGCGGCAGGCTCCGTAACTCCGTGCCGCACCCAAGCCAGGACCAGCGCCGGCAACCCTCCGACAATAAACATGGCGCGCCAGCCAAAACGGCTGGCAATCGCGTAGTTTGCCAGTGCGGCGAGAAATATGCCGACGTAATAACCCGTATGCATGAGCCCCGCACCCACGCGGCGCCGATGCTCCGGCCACTCCTCCGCCACGAACGTTCCGCCCATGGCCCATTCTCCGCCAATGCCCACGCCAGCGAGCAGGCGAAGAATCGCAAGTTGCCAGACCCCAGTAACGAACGCGCTCAGAAAGGTGAATGTCGAATACCACAGGATGGTCAGCATGAGTGTGCGTACGCGGCCGAATTTGTCTCCAATCGGCCCCCAAAGGAACGCAAGCCCCCAGCCAATCAGGAACAGCGCGAACAGCAATCCCCCGTACAGTCCAACGTTGCCCTTGGTGGCTGGAATGCCAGAGCGCGGGAGCAGTTCGCGCAGCGAGGGCACAAGGACCAGCGCATAGACAAAGGAGTCCATGCCGTCCAGTGTCCAACCACCCCATGATGCCCAGAAACCGCGAATCTGATTTTGCGTAAGAGGTGCAGACATTACGGAGTGGTTCACCTCGTTCGCGGCAGGACGTGGCATGACAGTGGGCAACTATACCAAAAACGTTTTCCCTTGTCGGAAAAATATCGAACACAGTCCAGCCGCGGTCAGGGTTCCCGCCTCCAGTCTCTGATGCGCAGGCGAAACAGCCCTAATGAAAACTTCTGAATGGACGATAGGTAACTAAGGAAGCTCAAACAAAGCGAACGCTCTCCAACGTATGGCATTTTACTTAAGCAAAGCCACCCTCGTGCGCCAACAAGGCAGCATGGTCGGAATTGTCGGCCCGTTGAAGATTTCCGGCTTGGAAAGAAGCAGTAGCGATGAGTGACAGCGACATCGTCAAGGATTTCCTGGTCGAGAGTTACGAGAACCTCGACCGGTTGGATCGGGAACTGATCGGGTTAGAAAAGAATCCTCACGATCGAGACGCGCTGAGCAGCGTGTTTCGCACCATTCACACCATCAAAGGTACCTGCGGCTTCCTGGGTTTCAATAAACTGGAAAAGGTGGCCCATGTTGGCGAGAACCTGCTGACTCGGCTGCGGGATGGGCAGCTCACGCTCAACCAGGAGATAACGACCGCATTACTGGGCATGGTGGACGCGGTGCGTCAGATGCTGGGTAGTATCGAAGCCAGCGGCGCAGAAGGAGAGCGCGACGACAGCAAGCTGATAGCCACTCTCACCCGCCTGCAGCAGCCGCCCGAACCGCCGGCCAAAAGCCGGAGTGCGCCGGCGCCAGACGCCGCGATCGAAGCCGCTGCTCCGCCGCCATCGATTGGCGACATTCTGATGCAACAGGCGGGAGTCACGCAGGCGGAGATCCTGCGCGCTGCCAAGCAGCAAAACGAAGGCGATCCCCGGCGCTTGGGCGAGATTCTGGTGGAGCAGGGCTCGGTGAAGCCGGCCGACATCGTGGATGCGCTACGCGTTCAGTCTTCCCGAGCACACGCGACCGCCTCGGATAGCAGCATCCGGGTCGATGTTGGACTACTGGACAAAGTCATGAATCTGGTGGGGGAACTGGTCTTGGCCCGGAACCAGGTCCTGCAATTCGCCAACCGAGCGAAGGACACGAGTTTTCTCGCTGCTTCCCAGCGTCTGAACTTGATTACCACCGAACTGCAGGCGGGAGTCATGAAGACGCGCATGCAGCCCATTGGGAATATCTGGGGCCAGTTCCCGCGCACTGTCCGCGACGTCGCACTCGGTTGCGGCAAGGAAGTGGGCATCGAGATGGAGGGCAAGGAGACAGAGCTGGATAAGACCATCATCGAGGCGATCAAAGATCCTCTCACCCATCTGGTGCGTAATTCTGTCGACCACGGGATCGAGCTTCCGGAGGTCCGGGTAAAAGCAGGCAAGGATCGAGCCGGGCGACTGATCCTGCGCGCCTTTCATGAGGGCGGCCAGGTCAATATCGAAATCACCGACGATGGCGCCGGCTTGAATGTCGAGCGCATTCGTAAGAAGGCAATCGAACGCGCGTTGATCACAACTGAGCAAGCGGCACGTATGCCGGAGCGGGAGATCTTCAACCTGATTTTCCTGCCGGGATTTTCCACGGCGGAAAAGGTAACCAACGTCTCGGGCCGCGGCGTGGGCATGGACGTGGTGAAGACCAATGTTGAAAAGATCGGCGGTACCGTGGAAGTTCAGTCGTCCATGGGCCGAGGCACGACGGTGCGAGTAAAGATTCCGTTGACCCTGGCTATCATTCCGGCGCTGGTGGTGACTTGCGGCGGCGATCGCTACGCCATTCCCCAGGTGAGTTTGCTCGAACTGGTGCGGCTCAAGGCCGACCAGGTCGGCAAGGGAATTGAATTGGTTCATGGCGCGCCTGTCTACCGGCTGCGTGGACGTCTGCTGCCGCTGGTCTATCTCAGCCGCGAACTAAAGCTGACCGCAGATACTCGTACCGCTACGAAGAGCGACGGCGCGGTCAACATCGTGGTCGTACAAGCCGAGAAACAGCGCTTCGGACTTGTGGTGGATCAGATCAATGACACGGAAGAAATCGTGGTCAAGCCGCTGCGCAAACAGCTCAAGACGGTGAAGACCTTTGCCGGCTCCAGCATCATGGGGGATGGCAAGGTGGCCCTCATCTTGGACGTGCTGGGCTTGGCGCAGCGTTCTGGCGTGGTCACGGAAACTCGGGATCGCGCACTAACGGAAAAGGCCACGGAATCGGCGACGACTGAAGGCGAAAAGCAAACCTTCCTGCTGTTCGCAGGTCCAGGCGATTCCCGCATGGCCATCCCCCTGAGCACGCTGGCGCGCCTCGAGGAGTTTCCGGTGGCGCAAGTGGAAATGTCGGGCAGCCAGTGGGTGACGCAATATCGCGGGCAGATCCTGCCTCTGATTCGTCTGAGCGTGGTGCTGGAGGAGCGGCGCAATAAGCTGCGCGCCCTGCAAGCTCTGCCGGCGATTGATTCCGGGCCGATTCAAGTGCTGGTACTGAATCACGACGGACGCTCTTTCGGTCTGGTGGTGCATCGGATCCTCGACATCGTCGAAGACCGGGCGGACGTTCGTTCGGCGGCGACCCGGCCGGCCGTTCTCTATTCCGTCGTGATCGGGGATCGGGTCACGGAACTGCTGGACATTCCGGCCATCCTGCGCGGTGTGGACGTGAGCCCGGTGCGGCCCGACCCCAAGACGAGAGCAGCGGAGGTTGCGAACTAAACCATGGCCCACACTTCACAGTTTTGCACCTTTTATCTGGACAAGCTGCTGTTCGGGGTGGAGTTGAAAGGTGTGCAAGAGGTCATCCGCACGCTGGAGATGACCAAGGTGCCGCTGGCGCCGGAGGTGGTCAGCGGACTGATCAACTTGCGCGGGCAGATCGTGACCGCAGTCGATCTGCGACG
>Ga0209010_1000060_pt1 | contig 44236 bp, 20 predicted proteins | sample BlaSpr_A8_OM1_O3_FD_187985 | JGI IMG/M metagenome (GOLD analysis project Ga0209010, IMG submission 187985) | Forest soil microbial communities from Thunder Bay, Ontario, Canada - Black Spruce, Ontario site 2_A8_OM1_O3 (SPAdes) (version 2) | ecosystem: Environmental > Terrestrial > Soil > Boreal...
CGCAGGGGGGGGGGTATAGTAATTTAATTATATCTTGCATACCAATTGCACGAGGAATAATATTTTATATCTTATAATTTATGGTTGTAGGGTAAAATAATCTAAATTCTGAAATTACCGTATCTAAACTATAAATATGGACTGAGACATATTTAAAGTGAAGGGTTGTAAAGTTATATTTAATTAATAAATAATTTAATTATTATTAAATGCGGTTAATCAGAAAGTATATAATTATTTATACTTCAACGACTAATAGGTTATGATTTAATACTAATATATATATATATGATTTAAATATATTAATATTGAATATATGATATAGTCTGATCCAATTTGAAAAAATTGGTACATACCACGCCCCTTATTAATTATAATTTAATATTACAATTTAATATTATAATTATAAATATTATATTATAATATCAGCATAATAGGGGCGTGGTTTGTATTATGTAAATTCATTATTAATATATTTATATTAATAGAAGTGAATTACATAAGTAACATATTTGCGATGTCGACTCAGATTAACCTCCTGGTGCAGGAGCTAGGAAGGGTCAGGCTGTTCGCCGGTTAAAAATTAACGCGAGTTGGGTTAAGTACGTCGTGAGACAGTACGGTCCCTATCTTCTATGGGAATCTAAAGTAAATTAAGGATGGAGCCTTCGTACGCAAGGACTGGGACCTACTAACCTCTGGTGTTCCTGTTGTTGAAGTTAATATAAATTCTGTAACAGGTATATAGAAAAGTTATTAATATTATTTTTTTTACCTTCACTCTATATACAAACTAATGCATCACAGGATAGCTAAGTTGGTAAACATTAAGAATTGAAAACATATCAAGTTCAAAATACGCTTTACTATACTTTTCAGATAAATAAGTAGTAGACTACTACTAACAAAAATTTAGGCAAGAACTTTACAGTACTGAAACTTATTCAGGTAATCTTGTGCTAATTTTATTTTTACCCTTATATTACTCTTATCATATTACATATACCTTAGGGTGTTTAGCTTTTTGCTCTGACAAAGGGAAATTTTTTATCATATTTTAAATAATTTTATTTAAAATATGATAATCTTTATAACCATATAACCCCTTTCAATAATCCAAATCCCCTCCTCCGGAGATGGGGATTTGGATATGATGCCTCGCCGCCCCCCCCCTTTGGGGGGGGGCTTTTAGGAAACAGGGCGATTTATATATATATATAATTATATAATATAATTACCTTCTTCTATCGTATCGCCTCTTTAATTTGTATATTCAATTGTTATTTATTTTGTCTATAAGATAAGATAAAATATAAAAAAAAAATAAGATAGTATAAAAAAAAAATAGAATATAAAGTGACGAAGATTGTTAAATTACCTAGCATGTAAAAATAATTAACAGAATAATTTATTTATATATAAATAGATTGATAATATTACTAATAAATAAAATGTAAATATATAATAATATATTTATGTTTGTTCTGCCAATTGAGTTATTAATATAAATTTTTATATTAATATGTAATAAGCAGAGTAAACAAACTATATACAGCGAGATTATATTATGAATAGCTTGTAGTATCGAAATATGCTTCGTACATCAGGTTATTCATAAAACCACGCGTCGGGTATACCAAATTGGTATACCCGACGCGTGGTAAATAGTAAGCGAGTAGGTGTGATGGCGAATGCACATCAGGCTCATGCCCTGACGGAGAAGGTTCGAATCCTTCACTCGCGTCTTTTTTAATTGAGTATTTAAATATAATCTGGCTGTATTCCATTATTGATATAGTATATAAAACTATAAGACTATATGATGGTTAATAAATAAAATAATAATTAATTTTATTTATATTCTACTTTTTATTTTCTGTTATTTATATTTTATTATTTAGCCTGGAAAATAACGTAATTATTGTTATTGATCTATACTACGTTTGCTTGGCCCTGGGGGGGGGGTCCCCCTTGGGCTAGGGCAACTAGTTTTCTTATATAAATAATTGATATCGAAATCTCAAAAATTTTATAAATATTTTATTTTATTTAAAACCCCGAAGCCAAGTGGCTTCGGGGTTTTGGGGTATGAGTTGTTTATATTATAATAAAATATTTAAATTATATTAACATTTATATATTAATAATTGATTATTATATTTATATGAATATATTTTAAATTATTAAGATTTATTTATGTATATATTGTGTATTAATTATTATATTGATATCGGTTTTTTAACTTAAATGGTTAAAGTGCTCGTTTGATAAGCGAGAAATATAAGTTCGACTCTTTTAAAAACTATTTTATAGGGATAAAATGAACTTTTGTGTATTATATTTTAATTAAAATAAGCCCAACACCGCCCCAATTTACAGGGTTGGGGGTATGGACAAGATAAGATATCTTGCGCCCCGTCGATTTTAAAATAATTTATTACCTTCATAATTTAATATTTTATTACAATATAGGGGCGAGCATAAAAGATAATATAATGAAAATAAATATATTATAATATATATGAATAATAAATAATATTACTATTTTTAACAATAAATAAATTATTATAATAATTTATTTATTATTTAAATATGTTAGGCTTTAGCTATTTAAACATATTTAAATAATAAATTTAGTTCTTGTTTCCACGAAAAATAAATATTAATAACAGTGTAAATTATATTAATATTCTTTTTTAGAGTTAGATAATATTGAAAATACAATAAATGGATAAGTAAAATTTAGTGGTAATTTAGTGAATTAACGGGTTAAATTAATTACAAAAATAGTAATATTTGTTTGATTATAATATTATATATTTATTGTATAATATATAATATTATTTGACAAATAGAAATCGAATGCTAAATATATAAGTATGTCAAAACCTTTTAGATGATTATTATATAATAGATTAGGAAAAAATAAATGAGGAAAAATGTCGAAGCGTTATCAAGAAAAATGAACTCGATTTTTAATAAATTATTATAAAAAACCATATAAAAGTATGAGTGATATCCAAGAAAGGTGAGAAGAATTGAGAGTAAAAGAGATAGCTGCTAGAGAAGAGGAGAAATTAATAAAAAAAGTAAAAATAGCATATACAAATCTTCTTCCTGATCTTAGACCAATGGATAGTTATGGAGATAAAAATATAGGTTCTAGAATTATAAAAGGAAAAAAGTATGGTTTAATAAATAAAAGTTTAGAATCAGATATCAAACATAATAAATGATTAAATTATTTTAATACTAAAAGAACTAAATATGAAATCAGGAGGACAGATATAGAACCCTTTAATAAGTTAATGTTAGAGTTTAAATATATATTCAATAATATAACGGAGGGTCATAAAGAGGATTTAGAATCAAGAAAAATATCTAATAAATTATTAAAACCTCATTATTATTTTCCAAGTAAATATATTGAAAGAAGTTTATCTACTCAAGCGAAGCATTGAATGAGTAATGTATACTCTTTTATACAAAGAGATGCAACTTCAATTACATTGTTGGATCGATATAGTGCTGAATTAATTAAACGTTTCTTTTCAGTTAAGGGTATTAAAAGAAGATTGGTTACTTCTAAATGGAAAGTCTATACACATAAATTACTAAAACATGGAGTTAAGTTTCAAGCTACTAAAGGTATATATAAGCAAATAAATAGAATAATTCAGTTTTCAAGAAAAGGAGCATATAAAGGAAATCAAAATATTGCAACTTATTTTCACCCTGGTATTCTAAAATCTAAGTGATTTAAGAATCAACTTAGAGGATCCATTAAGATAAAAAAAAAATTATTAAGAAGAAGACTTGAAATATTTGGAGGATATGATACTAAAAAGATAAACAAAATACCTAAATTTAAAAGATTGTTATTAGGAAGACCTATATTTAAACATACTCCTTTCAATGTTACTATAGATTTATTTATATTTAATAATAAAACAAATCAAGTAAGAAGGTTAAGAAATTTGATGTTAAGAAGATTTGCCTATAAATATATGTATAGTTTATATGCTGATGTTTATAAAAAAGTTAATGAAACTTTAAATAGACCTCGCTTTTTTTATATTAATATTATAGAACCATCAGTTTTCCCCTATTATAGTAAAATTGTGAAATCATATGAAGAATGAGTTTTTAAATATAATAAAGGATTAGTTATAACTATATGTTTAATGTTATTAAAATTGCATGAAACATATAAAAAGACTATTAATTCTGTAAAAAAAGCACGAAAATTCTCTATATCTAGATTAAATAAAGCTATAAAAATTAAAAGTCCTTATTTACAAAATATCTATATTAATATATTGAATAAATTAGGTATTAATAATTTTTTTAATATAAAGAAAAATCTAGTAGATGTAATTAGTTTATATGATAAAGATGAAGATTCTGAGGGTGATGAAGATAAAAGGCCTTACAAAATACGAGATTATTCAATAAAAATTTTAAATACTCAACCATTGAATAAGAAACAATTAAAGCAAAAAATTAAAAGAATGAAATCTAAAACTAGAAAAAAAGAAAAAAAAAAGAAAAAGAATGAAAGAATTAAGAAATTTGGTGAAAAAAAATTATCATTTAATAAATATAAGAAATTACTAATATATGAAAGAAGAAGAGGAAAGCAAATGGATCAAACAGATTTTAAAAAAAAATTAAGAGATTTTCATTTATCCCCTCATGAAAAAAAAGAAGATGATGATGATGATAGTACTATTCAAAAGAAATATATTTGATATTCTCCAATAGAATGAGAAAGACGTAAAAAAGAAAAAATGATTAAGGGTAAAAGTAGTAAACCTAATCAAAAAAATAAATGACAACCAAGAAAAAATAATATTTCAAATAATTACACAGGAAATAATAATACTTATAAAAATATTTTTTCTGTTAAAAATAAGAATAATGGGTTTAACAGAAATATTATTAATGATAAGATTTCAAATAAAAATATAAAAATTAAGAAACCTATTAATAAATTATTAACTAAATTTAAATTTGAAGAGGTAAAATCAGATAAATTAATTTCTATATCTAAACCTATAGAGATTAAATCAACCGAAAATAAGGATATTCTATTAACAACTTCTCAAGATTTAAATACGGGGACAGATAATCAAAATATAAATGGATTAGGTATTATTAAATATAAATTTAATATATTAAATATGGTTGTTATGACTAATTACTATAAGCTGTATTGAGACTATAAGGAAATACAATCACAAAAAAAAGACATTAAGGATCGAAATTTAAGTAAAAATAAAAGAAGAAAAATAAGAATAAGATATGAAAGAGAAAATGCCGATTTTTTAAAGAGGAATCCTAAGGTTCTTAATTTAGTAAAATATTTTGATCAGAAAATACGTACTGCGCGGAAAGTTCGAAATAAGAGTAAGAAAAATATTGTCTTAAATAACATTAAATCTAATGTTAAAATACATAGAAAATTAAAACACAAAAAGAATACTCGAAGTTTAAAAAGATCATCATATTATATAAGTAAAATAAAGTGATTAAGAAAACAAGAAATGACGAGAAAAGAATATGCATTAGAATGTATTAAAAATATGAATGTGCCAATAATTCCAAAGAAAAAGAAATTTCAAAAACGAGTAAAGAAAAATGTCCTTCAAAATATTAATTTAGTTAATAAGATTGAATTTAATAAAAAAATGCAGATTAAAAACACTAAAAAGGTATGAGATAAATTGGAATATTCTTTATTATCTATATTAAGTAAATATTTATCAGTAAGCGGGAAGGATAAGTTTCAAGCTAATTATATGTCATTAGATTCTATTTATAACAGAGCCAAAGAAATGTTAATTTTTAGTAATATTTGATATACAATTTATTCTTTAAGTTTCATTAAAAATGAATATTCAAATATTGTTAAAAATATTATTGTATCAAAAGTTTGAGATATTATACCTGAGAATGGAGATCATGGGCCTAATAGTTACATTAAAGGTAATTACATAAATGGTATTCGTCGTAAGTGTTATTCAAAACTAAAATCGGTCCTATATAAATATAATCCAAAGTTAAAAAGGGTGCGTAATCAATATAATCGAAGAATAAAAAGGGTCCGTAATAAATATAATCGAAAATTAAAAAGAGTCCGTAATAAATATAATCGAAAATTAAAAAGAGTCCGTATCCGTAATAAATTTTTTTCAAAGTTCAAAAAACTAAAATTTTATTCAAAGTTAAGAAGACCAATTTTTTATTCAAAGTTAAGAAAATTTTATTCAAAGTTTAAATTACGAAATAAGAGAAAATTTCAAACTAAATATCGTCTTGAATCAGACATAGGATATCGTAAACACTTTTCAGGGAATGGGAATACTGATAATAAAAGAGAAGGAGAGTTACAAGAGAAATTATTTTATTATGATAATATATTTAAAACATATTATAGAAAATTAATATGATTTTATATTATGGAATATTATAAACATTATGTATTATATATATGACGGAATTATTGAATGCATAGTTTAAGAATGTCCATAATAGATAAAGTAAAAGGAATAAATAAAAGTCATTTGATGCTATTAAATTTTATTATAGTAAAAACATTATTAGGTTTATTAGAATATAATTATAGAAGTTTAATTAAAATAAAACCTAAATATTATTATTTAAATAAATTAAGATATTATAAAACAAAATTCAAAAGAATTAATTTAAATAGTTGAGCTAATAGTGTAAAATATGTTAAAAAATTAAGAAAGACACCTAATAATTTCTGAAAGAGATATCATAGATTAGCATCTTTTTATTATGGAAGAATAATTCAAAATGCTGAATTAGATACTAAAAGAAAAATATTTGTACCTTTTGTTCTTTATTTTGAAGATGTTTTATATAATATTTACGGTAAATGAGCTATAATAAGATTATGACCATTGAAAAGATATTATTTAAGTAGTTACATTTTAGCTAGAAGATTAATGGCATTAATTCTTTGAAGAGCAAGAAAAGTAAAAACTGTAACTAGATTTAGAATAAAAACAAGATATTATTTATCTGCTATAAGAGGTTTCGAAATTACAAGAGGTTATTATGATTATTATAAAAATAGTATAACTCCATGACCTAATTCTTTAGTTGATATGATTAATGAAAAAAGAAAAGAACATTATTTATCTTTTAAGAATTTAGAATATCAGATAAAAAGAAAAGAAAGATATCATTCATTTAATACACATGTATTATATAGAAATAAATTGTCTTATAGTCATTTTTCATTATGATATTATAATAGAGTAAGAAATAATCTATATAGAACATTTAAAGATAAAATAACAAATTATGAAGATGATATTAATTTTAAATCTAAATATATTTATTTTGATAAATGAGTAAAATCTTGAATGAAACCTTTTAGACTACATCTTCAAGGTTTAACTAAAGGACATGATATGTCTAGTCTGAAATTTACATTAGCAGGAAGAACAGGAACAAGAAGAAATAATAAAAGAAAAACATATAAAATGAGATTTTATGGACATACTAGAATACCAAGATATTATGCTCCAATACAATGAAAATTTTATAATATTGGTATTCCTACTATTCGAGGTAATATGAAATCTTCTTATGATTATTCTAAAACTGTATCAAAAAGTATAAGTGGTGCTTTATCAGTTAAAGTATGAATGACTTCGAAAATGTCTGTAGATATACAAGAACTATTAATGGTACTAGTAGATATTAAACATTTATATTCACTATTATTGAATAAGTATTTCATTGTACCAGGCAGATTTGTATTAAATAATAAGCCAAAAGTTAAACGAAATTATTGAAAAAAAAAAAAACTTCGTTCTTGAGATAGAGAGCTACCAAAAATTCGAAGATGATTGAATATGAGACGTGTCATAAGACGCCCACTCATATTACAAAAAAAGATTTTAAATTATTATAGAACTTTAAGTTATTCTAAAAATTTAGATTCTTATTATTCTCTATTAAAAAATTCATTAAAATACCGAACCAAAAAACAATTAAAATCATTATTTGCTTTGTCTATAAATAGAATAAAGAATAAAAAATATAAAATAGACTCTTTGCCTAAGACAAAGAATAAACTTATAAATATATAATTGCCAAGGATAATCGCAGTTGTAAAACCACGATCGAGAAGTAAGTAGTTATGGTTTTATAGATTATTATAATTTTAATATTCTTAAAAATAATATAATTTAGTATCACCAGCTAAATAGTATTATTTGTGAATATTATTAGATCTTTATTCTGGTTATGTTAATGATAAAGTATGTAGTGAAAAAAAAAACAATAAAAATAGGTAATATATATTTATTTTTAAAATATATATTATTAATTCTTATTTCTGGGAATGTAACTCAATTGGTAGAGTATTCGCCTTTTAAGCGAAGGGTTATAAGTTCGAATCTTATTATTCTCGTGTTATTATATATATTTAAATATTTAAGGAGTAAATATATTAAATAAAAAGAAAAATTTTTTTTTTCTTGTTAATCTTCATTTATATTAGGATATGTACAGTTTTTATTAAGACGGAGTGGAGCCGCTTTTATATAAGTTCCTACATTTATTTGATAATAAATAGAAAAGAGATATATTACATTTAATTTTTTTTTTTACATTTTCGCCCATCTTCACCCATCTTTGCCCCTCTTCACCCCTCTTCGCCCCCTCTTCGCCCCGGGGTAATAGAAGTATAATCAATTTAAGAATTTTAAGAATATTATAATCTATGTTAACTGTTTATATAATAATATTTGAAGTTTGTATTTATTACTATTGGTATGGATTGTAGACTAATCGGTATGTCACTGGAATTTGGCCCCAGTTGGTGAAAGTTCAAATCTTTCCAATCCAATAATTAATTCGAGTGAATATTAATCTTTATACCAGACAAAACCCGGTCGCCTAGGCAGGCGACCGGGTATTGTTAGCAGTAAATATAGACTTTGGAAATTCTTAAAGGAGCGGTAACATGGTGGTTTGGGATTGCAACGATAAAGTTTACATAATAGATATGAAGATAGTAAATAATTAGAAGAATATATTATTATTATATATTAAAAATAATAGAATAAGAAATATAATAATATATAATAGAAAGTAGTATCTATTTCTTTCCTAAACTAAAGAGAGTAAGGGGAGATCTGGACTAAGATGTTGGGCGACTTGTGTTTGGAGAAGAACTGAGAAGCACAAGACTTGGAGTTTAATGTATAAAATATTCCCATTATAAATTAGGTATAATTTATTTTTTTACTTTTTACATTTAAGTATATTGTGCTAAATATATTTGTTAAAAAAATGTTAAATGTAATAGTGAGACCATTTATATATATGTATATAATATTAATATTATTATATTAGACCAGCATATTATATAGGTCCAGTTTCATAAAAAAATATGTTTATTTAATTAATATATTCCTACAGAATAGCCTTATTATAATATAAAATTAGTATTATAGTTAAATCCCATTGTAAGTGGATTATCAATAATTTTTATTGCTGATTATCAATAATTTTTATTGCTCGTTCGCGACTGGGTAAATAATATCCTCACCGGTCTTAAATTTCTAGTAAAAAAAAAGGAGGGGGCATGAATAAGTATAGTAAGATGTTATTATTATAAATAATAATTAATTATATTTAGTAATATTTATTTTAGTAATAATAATATAGAAATTACAAATTTATGGATACGGATATAATCATTAGGTTTTTATTATATCCTTGGATATTAATCTATTTAAGGTAAACATACTCAAAGTAAAGTGTGTTTATTTAGTACTTTATAGGTAAGAAGTCCAAAAAGTATGAACTAATATAATCATTAATTTTGGATATTTATAGTAGTCTGTGCCTCAAAAACAGGCAAGATTAAGTTCACTTAGCGGGGAATTAGTCAGATTTTTATTAGTAATTTTTTGCTCCGTAATCCAGGGTAAAAAATTATTAATCATGTAATTAGTTATATAAATTTAGCACATTTATATATAAAATTATAAAGTAGCCATTGAAAATTGTTATATAATATAATAATTTAAATTGAATGTAAAATATGCTCTTGTAATTAATTAGTAGATAATATATAATAATATTATTTATTAATTATCGGCTAAATAAAAATTAATTACATGTAAGCCCCCGGTATATAGTATCGGGGGCTTACATGTGAGTGACTGTATAAATATAAATTAATACTCATTGGAAGTTATTATATTAGGTTAAAGGTAACTAAAATAAGGTATTGCGGTTCCTAAGAAGGCTTTAATTAAAGCTAAGCCCTACCATCCTATTACAATGAGTTCAACTTCTTCCGTAGACGAACCGTATTTGTTAGGGCAAACCAATTTACATGAGTCACATGTTTCTAGAGCAGATTGATGAAGAAGATGATTGTATTCAACAAATGCCAAAGATATAGGAACGTTATATCTGTATTTCGCAATATTTAGTGGTATGATAGGTACTTGTTTTTCCTTATTAATAAGAATGGAATTAGGATCACCTGGAACACAAATATTAGCTAATGATGCACAATTATATAATACAATCATCACGGCTCATGCGTTTTTAATGATTTTCTTCATGGTCATGCCAGGAATGGTCGGAGGATTTGGTAACAAAGATTCAAGTTTTAATTTTCTGAAGAATAGTTTAATAAAGGATTCAAGGGTATATAGTAGTCAAGTAGAAAAAGTTTTAATCAAAGAGTCTAAAGCTATAGATAAATCGTGTACAGTGGATAGTGTTTTAGTACAAAATAATAGTAATAATAAAAAACAATTAGGTAGTTACTTAGCTGGACTAACTGAAGGTGATGGGTCAATTGCGGTTCAAGAAGCAAGTTCTTTGGCCAAAAAATATAGTCCGAAAATTATTATAGTTTTTAAGAAAGCGGATTTACCTTTAGCTTCTTATTTACAAACTATTACTAATTGTGGAAAAATATATGTTAAAGCATCTAGAGGATATATTCTTTGACAGATACAAGATTTAGTGAGTGTCTTTAAATTTGTTAATCTTATAAATGGTAATATGCGTACACCGAAGATTGAAGCTTTAAATCGGGCTATTACAAGGTTAAATAGATATGTAGAAGAGAATGAAGCTAGTAAATTACCTAGTACCCAGGCTATTTTGTCTAGATTTAGAGGGACGTCTGTTATAAATAACGGAGATATTAGTCCTTTAATTAAGGTAAAAGACTTAGACAATTCTTCTTTAGATAGTAATGCTTGGTTAGCTGGATTCTCAGATGGTGATGCGAATTTTTCGATAAATATTCATAAAAGATCAAATTAGAATTCTACAAGAGTTCAATTATATTATCGATTAGAAATAGCACAGACATATAAGAAAGTTTCCTCTACTATTAAGGAAGAGACTTTTTTTTATATTATGTCTAATATAGCTATGTTTTTAGAGGTTAATGTTTTTAGTAGAACTAGAATCAAAGAAGATAAACAATATTATAGCTTTACTGTGATGGCTCATAATAAAGTTAGTCAAGAAAAAATAATTGAATATTTTTCAAACTTTCCGCTAATATCATCCAAAATCTTGGATTATAAAGATTGGTTATACGTGTTTAAATAACAAAAAACTAATCCCTTAACTACTTCATATTTAGAAAAAGCTATAGATATCAGAAAAGATTTTAATAAGACTCGAACTACTTACAATTGAAATCATTTAACAAATTGTTATTTAGAAAATTAAAAATTGGATGCTAAAAATATAAAAAAAAAATAAATTAAGTTGCCGCGATTAACTGTAAAGTTAATTTTATTACAATACTGTTTGCGGAGAATTCTTAAAAGCTTCTTATAGATTTATTGAAAACTTATTTTAGAATGTAAGGATTTACTCCAAAACCCTTACTATTGTGAATTTTTATTATAAATATGTTTAAAAGTATGTAATTAATTATCTTATAAGTTGTATTAATTATTGATAATAAATTCTTTTTATAGTAGAACTAAATATATAAGCCTGGAATGATCTTAATAATTAAGAAGAATGATATATGTTGAAATGGAAAATCCGCAGGAAACCAAAATAACTCGAATTAAAAATATAATTTTTAGTTTTTAAATTTTATTAGATAAAAATGAATATTAAGTTATTTGTGTATTTTTAATTAAGTTGTCGTAGGATCCTCAGAGACTAAACGTAATGTCCCTTTTGTTAAAAATAATAAATAGAGGGTAAAGATATAGTCCAATCATAATTTAAAGATTATGATAAATTGAACTTTTTTGTGCCATTATTAATAGGGGCAATATATTATTTAAATATAATATTTTATAGAGTATTAGTAAGTAAATTGGATTTAACTTTGAATGTAGATTGTAAAAATATATGTAATAAAGATGAAAAAAAGGACTGTTGTGGAGATTGAGAAAATTCTTTAATGTTAAAAACTTATTTGGCTGGTTTATGGGAAGGTGTTGGACATATTGAGTTAAAAACATTAAAAAAGAACATTAAAAGTCATAAAGAAGTATCTAATGAGATTAATTTTGTTAAAAAAGTATTATTAGCTATAACTTTTAATATTAAAGATTTACCTTTATGTGAACATTTGAAAAAACTTATAAATGAAGGTAGAATAAGAATAAAAAAAAAAAGAGAATGCATGTGTACTTATATTTAGTACTGATAAAAGTGTAATAAAATTTGTAAAATTAGTTAATGGTCATTTACGTACTCCTAAAATATATAAATTTAATATAGTTATAGATTACTTAAATAAAAAATATATGTTGAGTATACCTAAGTTTGAAACGGATGTTTCAAATTTAAGTAGTAATAGCTGATTAGCAGGTTTTGCTGATGCAGATGCGGGCTTTAATATTAGGTATACGGTGAATAAAAAATTTCGAATTGCATGTGAATTTAGAATAGAACAAAGAATGATAGATCCTTTTTCTGATTTAAGTTATGGTTCTTCGTTTTTAAATATTGCTAAATTTTTGGGGTCTAAATTGGAAGTTACTCAACATAATAAAGATAAAAATTATTATTTAGTAAGAGGAAATAATAGAAAAAGTCTTGTTATAATATTAAATTATTTTAATAAATATAATTTATTTTCTAGTAAATATTTAGATTATAAAAATTGAGAAAAAACAGCTCTATTGTTACTTGCAAATAAGGCTTATTTAAAAGAAAATAAAGATATTATATTTGATTTAAAGAATAATATGAATAACAAAAGAACTTTATTTGATTGAGATCATTTAAATAATTTAAAATAAATCCATTCCTTTAATAAGACTTATGATATAATATAAAATACATAAAGATAACTGCCCATTATGATTAAATATCATAAATATTTACTTAACAAAATAGATATTATTTTCTTCTTATACTGTAAATGAGATAAGAGCAATAAATGAAAACGAGAAAATAATGTGTAGAATGATGAAAACCGAAATATCTATGTTAAATAATTTAAGGTATATTGATTTTTTGATTCTTAGAGACTAAACGCTAAGCATTTTTGTTAATATTAAAGATGAATACATAGTCCAAACTTTAAAGGCGTACTGAAACTGCCATTAATTTTAATGAGTTGATATGGCATTTCCTCGTCTTAATAATATTTCATTCTGATTATTACCTCCATCTTTAATTCTTTTATTATCAAGTTCATTTGTTGAGTCTGGAGCCGGTACGGGTTGAACGGTTTATCCACCTTTAGCTGCGGCTCAAGCACATAGTGGAGGATCTGTTGATTTAGCGATCTTCTCACTACACTTAGCTGGAATCTCTTCTATGTTGGGTGCAATGAATTTCATTACAACAATAATAAATATGCGGCTTCCTGGACAAGTTTTACATAAAGTACCATTGTTCGGGTGAGCTATATTTGTAACAGCAGTATTATTACTGTTATCACTCCCTGTCCTCGCTGGAGGTATTACTATGCTACTTTTTGATAGAAATTTTAACACTAGTTTTTTCGAGCCAGCTGGAGGTGGTGACCCAGTGCTTTATCAGCATCTTTTCTGAAAGAAAATAAATTATGTAAAATCAGACAATAATGAAAAATTTAATAAGAATCAATTTGATTTTTCATTATATTATAATAAATATAAGGAAATGTACCCGGATAAAAAAAGACCAACTAAAGAGTTTTTAGAATGGTTTATTGGATTCAGTGAAGGAGAGGGGTCTTTTATTTTAGCTAAAAGGGGAGACTTCTCGTTTGTTGTTACTCAGTCTACATCAGATATTCAAGTTTTAAATTATATTAAAGAGAATTTAGGTTTTGGAAAAGTAATACAACAATCTATAAAACAAAAAACACATAGATATATTGTTCAAGATCTTAAAAATCTTTTTTTAATTTGCTTAATATTTAATGGCAATATGGTATTACCTACTCGAGGGGCTAGATTCTTAACATTTTTAAGTATGTTCAATGAAAAACTCTTAAAAATTAATTCAATTAAATTAAAATTATTGAATTTAGAACCACTACCTGTGATTAATAGTTCTGTTTTACCTTCATTAAAGGATAGTTGGATTGCAGGGTTTACGGATGGTGAAGGGTGTTTTAGTGTGTCCATTTTATCGACTAGCTCTGCTTTCAGAATAAGATATATTTTAACTCAAAAGTGAGAAGTAAATAAATGTATTTTAGATTATATAATGAGGCTATTTAGTTTAAATGTAGGAAATAATATTGGCTCAGTAGTTCCACATTCCCGTTTTAATGTCTGAGAGTATAGAATTAATGGTCTAAAAAATTGTAAAGAAATATTTCCTTATTTTGATAGATATACTTTGAAAAGTAAGAAAAAAGAAAGCTATTATAAATGAAAAACACTTCATTCACGATTATCCGGGAAAGATCATTTAGATCCAAATTTGAGATGGAAATTAATTGATTTAGCAAAAGAAATAAATAAAAATACATAATTTAATACGGATAAAAGGACGTGGTTTGGCTTAATCCATGAAATAATTAAAAGCAGATGTTAATGTTAATAAAAGAAAAGACTTTTAATTATAAATATATATTTATACCATAGTTCTAGTCTTAATCATTTTATAATGCAACTCTTATAGCATAGACTTAGAAGAAAATTATATAATAAGATTAAGGCAATGCTAGTGGAATATATCAAGGAGTTCCAACCTAAGATTATCGATATTATAAGGTATCGCAACTGACTGGGTCACTAGTGGGTAACTGAAATGTTGCTTAATGTACAGTCGAGTTTCTCATAAATTATATATTAATGATATATTGATATTTAATTCATCAAAAATATATTTTTATGGTTATTTTTTATAAATTCTTCGGAATAATTATCCCGTTATAATAAATAAAAATAAATTTTGTAATCAAGGATGAAGAAATGATTATAAAGTATGAAATTGGATTTTTCGGTCAAATATGGCCTCTTAAAAAAGTGAATGATACTAAAAGCTTTTTTAAGCAACGAACTGTAAGCGGGAACTTCATTAATAATTTATTAGATACTTTAAGCATAAGATGTATGTTATTTTACACCGCTCAGGTAAAAATTCTTTTAAATATGAAGAACCTGCAAGTAACCAAAACGTTTGACTCGTTAGTAGGAACTTCAGAGGCCATATGTTTGTTAAATATAAATAATAATTTTAATCAATATCATAAACCTAATAGGACTTGTAATAGGTATTTTCATTCTAATAATAACAATAAAAGTTGAAAAGAGTGACTAGGTGGCTTGATAGATGGAGATGGTTCCTTACAGTTGTCTAAATATGGATATGCTAGTTTAGAAATAACTATGCCTATTAGAGATGAACATGCTTTACAACTTATAAAAAATGTATATGGAGGATCAATTTCATTAAGATCCGGATGTAATGCATTAAGATATAGATTACATAACAAATCTGGTATGTTAATTTTAATAAATGATATTAATGGTTTTATTAGAAATCCTTATAGAATAGCACAGTTACAAAAAATTTGTGTGAAATATAGTATTAATTATATAGAACCAGATAAATTATATTATGAAAGTAGTTGATTAACTGGAATGTTAGATTCCGATGGTACAATTACTATTAATAAAATTAATAAACAACTAGCTATAAGCATAAGTCAAAAAACGACTGAAATATTAGAACCTCTGCTGGAATTATATGGTGGTCATATTTATATTGATAGAGGTAAATATCAATCATATAAATGATATGTAACTAGCCGAGAAGAAATTCTTAACCTAGTTGAATATTTTAAAAGACATCCGGCAAAATCTAGTAAAAATAATAGACTTCATTTAATTCCTCAGTTTTATATGCTTAAAGATTTAAGTTATAAAGGAGGTTCAAACATTTATTTAGAGAAAAGTTGGGAGTTATTTTGAACTAAATGAGATAATTTTCAATATTAAGGTAAGGAATTTTTATAAAATTATAATTTTTATATTTAAAGACATGGTCCGTGCATATAAACAGGTATGTAAGCACCCAGAGGTTATATTCATGAATATATCTCATTTTTCCCCTATAGCATGGGACAAATTAATAGGCCTCATAATATTTCTATTTGCTGGGACAATTTTATTTATTAGTCATTAAATATGATTTAGATTGTAATGTAAATAAACTAAATAATTAAATATATCAGCAGGTAATTATTTTTAATATATATTACCTCAGAGACTTAATGAAATAAGATCTATATAAGTATTATATTATAATTAATATAATAATATAATATTATGGATTTAAGATAAAGTCCTATTAAAAAATACTATTTTTTTAATATTGCTATATTTTAATTATACCAGGATTTGGTATAATTAGTCATATAATAGGGACAATGTCCGATAAATCAGTATTTGGTTACATTGGTATGGTCGAGTAGGCCCATAATCCCTGGCTGTGTGCGGGTTTGCTTCGCACTCCTGGGGTAATGCAATTTTGCTAAATTTGGAAATATTAAATTTAATTGATAACTTAAATTAAATTAACCCAAAAATAAGATTATACATAATACAATGCAATCTTGTTTTAGAGACTAGATGTAAAAATTTAATAGTTTTTGTTTAACTGTTAATTAAGAGGTAGTCCTCTGAATAAATTATGTTTAACATTATTGTAAACATATTCGAATAATCAGCTACGCAATGTTATCAATAGGAGTTTTAGGTTTCATAGTTTGAAGCCATCATATGTATACAGTGGGATTGGATGCCGATACTCTTGTGTCGAAATTAGAAGAAATTCTAATATATAAAATTAAGTTATTAGCTGGGAATAGTATATTAAATTTAAGTCCACCACTTCTAGGGGATTTTATCTTATTTGTTATTTATTATAATATAATAAAAAGAGAAAAATTCGTTTTTTCAAAAGGATATATTAATATAAAAAAATTATATTATATTAGTACATGTGAAGTAGGAAAAATCTGAAAATTTATTTTACTTCTTCATAATTTAATATTGAGGATTGTAAATAATACTAAATCAGCTGACTGTTTATGGATCTTACCTTGAAAAAATGAGATTAATAAATATAAGAATAAGATATTGCTCTTATATTTATTCTTATTTAATAGTTCAATAAGACGAGTAATTGTTTTTAATTTTTCTTCACTAATAGAGATAAACTCTAAACTTATTGTAAAATATCAACATTTAGATAAACATGAAAGACCAAAAGATAATGAATCTTTTGGGTATTACTTAGCGGGTTTAATAGAGGGAGATGGATATATTGGTTCACGCTCTCTGGAAATAGCTTTTCATGTGTCTGATTCTCAATTAGCTTACTACATAAAGAAAAGAATTGGTTATGGAAATGTTAATAAATATTCACATACAAATAAAGCTGTTAGATATACAGTGTATCACAGAGAAGGGATATATAAAATATTAAATTTGGTTAATGGTAAATTTTTCACCGACTATAAAAATGAACAGATACGTAAGTATTTAAAAACACAGAAAATCGAATTTAACCTTTTACCTTCTTTGTACGAGTTATACCCAAACAACAGTGAAGTTTGAAAAAAATGAATTTTAAATAATTACTGATTATGTGGTTTTACTGACGCGGATGGCTCATTTACAATCCATATGAGTAAAAGTAAAACGCATAAATTAGGATATAATTTAAAACTAGAATATAAAATTGTTCAAAAGAATGAGGATATTGTACTGGGATTAAAAAGTACATTTGGGGGTCATTCTTATAATGATGGCTTGGTTTTTCGTTATAAATTTGCTAGTTTGAAGGAACAACATAAAGTAATTGATTACTTTGATAAATATCAGTTAAATTCTAGTAAATATATTAGATATTTAAAATGAAGAAAATGTTATCGACTCTATTTAGAAAAGCAACATTTAAACTCTGTTGGTATACAAAAGATATTAAATATAATAAGCAGTCTCAGAGACTAGGAACTTAATTTCAAAAAAAAAATTTTTTTTTTTATGTAAATGATATAGTCCAATATATATAGTATATATAATTGACAAGAGCATATTTTACAGCCGCTACAATGATTATTGCCGTTCCCACAGGTATCAAAATTTTTTCATGGTTATTGAATTCCTTTAGTAAGAATTGTAAAATGACCAATAATCTATATATAATTACTGTGCGTAATTTAATGGAAAATATAACAAATGAGAATAATATATTAATTCGTTTTCCCAGATCTTCTTTAAAGTACTTACCTCCTAATTTAAAGTGTAAAGAATTAGTTATATATGGTACAAATTTAATATCTACAGTAAATTATCCATATTATACTAAGATAATTAGGTATATGATAGATATACCAAATAGAATATTATATCCGTTAATTGGAATATTGTTATCTGATGGTAGTATATCTGTAAAAAGTAATAGTAAATATAAAGAAGGAGGAAGATTTAGATTTAAACAATCTATTAATAAGTATGAATATGTTCATACAGTTTTTTCTTTAGTTTCTCATTATTGTTCTTCATATCCTCGATTTGTAAAAACAAGAATAAATAGAAAAGAATTTTACGGGATAGAAATTATAACAAGAACTTTACCTTGTTTTTTAGAATTATATCAAAAATTTTATATAAATGGAAAAAAAGTAATTCCAAGTGATTTATATGATTATTTAACATATGAAGGGTTAGCTCATTGAATAATGGGAGATGGATCCTTTATTAAAGGAGGAGGGTTATACTTAAATACACAGTCTTTTACAATAAAAGACTGTGTATTTATAATGAATATTTTGTACATAAAATTCGGTTTAAGTACCACTCTTAATATACAACGAGATCTTCCTATAATTTATTTTCGTGTTAAATCTGTGAAAATGATGTATCCCCATATTTCTTCATATATTGTACCAAGTATGCAATATAAATTCCATTATAAATTAACAATGTAACTTTTTGCTACGTAACTAAAGTGATAATATAGATTAGGGGCAAACTCTAGGAAAATCCTCTAATTAGAATAGAAATAATTAGAGGATGATCATAGAACTAAGTCACAATCAGGAAACTATTGTGTAAAAGCGTAGAGACTAGATGCTCCAAATTTCCTAAGTATTAAATAAAAATATATGGAATTTTAAGGTATGGTCCAAATTCACCGGTAACGGCTTAGAGCAAAACTCTAATAAAAAAATATAAACCTTAAGTATATAATATATATAAAAATAGAACTTAATTTTTTTTTATTTTTTAGAAAATAAGCTAACTAGTTAGCTAGTTGCCCACCCTCAGTATAATTAAATATTTAAATTATACTGGGGGCGGGGCATCTTGACCAAACCCCCCTAGGGCGACGCCCTAGGGGGGTTTGGACTAGCATTTAATGCGGCTAACAAAGATCTTATAAATATCTTATTATTGGATAATATAGTCTTAAGTACTATTTAAAGATCTAAGCCTGAAATGGCTAAAGGCTAAATTTTGAGCAACTGCTTATGGGGGAAGCTTTGCTTTGAATACACCTATGGTTTATGCCTTAGGTTTTATATTCTTATTTACAATTGGTGGATTAACAGGTGTAGTGCTTGCTAATGCAAGCCTAGATATCGCATTCCATGATAAGGCAAAACCGAATAAAAATTTACAAGATAAAGAAAATAAACTTAACGTAGTATCTAATTATATATTAGATTCAATTTTCATAAATAATATAAACAATAGTAACAATAATAATGGAAAAGAATATGTGGATTATATAAAGAAGTTTTGAGTAGGACTAATGGATGGAGATGGGAGTATTCAGGTAAATCATTGAAGAAGAAAAAATTTACAATATAGATTAGTAATAAAAATAAAGTATGACTCTGAAAACCATAAGATGTTAAATAAAATAGAAGAAGACATAGGTGGTAGAGTACGATTAACTAATGAAAAGGGGCAAAACTGAGTTAATTGGTTAGTAGATGATAAAAAAAAGATTATTAATATTATAAAAATATTCGCAAAATATCCACCTATGACTTTTAGGTTAGCATCTCAATTAACTTTTATGAAAAACTGTTTACATCATAATAATATAAAATTATATTTTAAACAAAGAAATATGAAATATATATCTGATGTTCCATATGTTGCAAATTTTAAGTGTAATTATTTTAATGAATGATTAAGTGGATTTATAGAAGCAGAGGGATGCTTCTGTTTAAGAAAGAATAAAGTTCATTCATTTAGCATAGCACAGAAAAATGAAAAAAAATTATTAGAGTATATAAAGACATATTTTAATATACAAAGTAATGTTAGATGTGTTAAGAATGATATATGATCTTTAGAAACATATCGAAAATCCTCATTATTAAATATTATTAAACATTGTGAAAATTATCCACTATTAGGTCAAAAATTATTATCTTTTAATAAATTTAAAAAGGAAATTAATTAAATTAAGTGTCATGTTGTATTGCCATTATGAAATATAGTTATTATATTTCGGTGAAATTTATATAATTTTGCTAACGGTGGAATAATATTAATAGTTTATGCGAAACTACTTACCACAATTAATTATTGTAATACCGTGAAATTTACTTATAATAACAATTGTTACATTATAAATAAGTTTTGTAGAGACTAAACGTGGCAGTTGAAAGTTTATTAAGTTAAATAAGTAAATAAATTATAGTCCAAATAAATCAAAAGGTTCAAGCTAACAACAATTGTTAACTTGAACCGGTTAGAGTGTCTTATTATGTGGTAGCTCATTTTCACTACGTTTTATCTATGGGAGCGGTTTTTGCATTATTTGCAGCTTGATTCTTCTGATCACCTAAAGCAGAAGGATTAACATATAATGATAGAAAAGGAAGATTACACTTCTGGGGATTATTTATCGGGGTAAACGTTACTTTTTTACCTATGCATTTTCTTGGGTTACAAGGTAAACTCTGAGCTTGAAATTATACAGGATTATATGGACAGGCATGCCGTACAATGAATAAATTTTATTTATTGATACAAAATTCACTATATGTAGGAAAAATATTTTATCTTAAATATATAAATTTTAACCCACAAATATATTTATTAATTTTATACTTATAATAATATAAGACAAAAAAAAATATACATTTTTTTATATTTGGATTTTTCGCGTTCCAAATTAAACAGCTAGTTGCCTGCCTCCCTCCATAATTAAATATTAAAAAAAAATATTTAATTATGAAGGGGGTTTGGATTAGCACTAGCTGAATAGGGACTTATGTATAATTATTAAATTATAAATTTATGTATTTTAGAGACTAAATGTGAATATCCAGGGGTAAGGTGAATACTAACTACCTGAATAAGAGATAGTCCAAATGTATTAATTAAATTATATAATCCCGGCCCATTGTGCCGGGGTTATAGTTATCATGTATTTATTATCCAATTTCCATTCGCGGGTGCATGTTTTGCATGCTTGCTCCGCAGAGGATAACTAATATTAACTATAAATAGTATTATAAATATGATAATCTATCTTCCGTCTGCTATGCCCGCGGGCGGAATTAATTTATAATTAATATCACATGATGCCTAGAAGAATTGTAGATTATCCAGATGCATTTGCAGGTTGAAATTTAGTTGCTAGTGCTGGATCAATCTTATCAGTAGTTATGACTGCTTATTTCATTTCTTTAATATGTGATAAATTTGAGGAAGGGAAAGACGTAGCAAGAGATGGTTGAGTACGAGATGAATATCTTGAAGATGTAGTAGCTTGATCAGATAATGCTAAATTAAGTAAAAATATAGAATGAAGTGTGAATTCTCCACCTCATTTCCATACTTTTAATAAATTACCATTACAATCGTAAAAAAGAATACTTGCTCCGCACCATATATTATAAATAAAATATTTGTTCCGGACCATATATTTTAATTATAATTAAAATATAAATAATTAAATAAAGGATTGGCAATTTTAAATGCAAATATTATTTATAAGTAAATATTTTAATTATAAATTAAAAATAACATTTATTATTTATTAATAAAGTTATTTTTGATTTAATTTAAAATATCGATCCTGTTTCCAACCCCTTTGGTACAAGAAAGAGAAGATTTAAGTTAGATTTGATCCCCGAGTCTCACGGGGTTCGGTGATTATCCAAGTTCAATAATATTTATTAACCCTTCTATATATATTTTAATTATAATAAAAATATAAATAATTAAATAGGATTAGGTATGGGAGGGATAAATAGATATGATTATTAATAGGATTATTATTAATATAATTTTATTAATGAATTATAATATAAGAAGTATGAAGCAAATTCAGTCTGATATATTATAATTGTTAATCAGGGGATTAATTTAAAAGGTAAAATAACTTCTTGGTCGGTCGTCAGGTCTAGTACAACGGTATAGGGTACCGCCAATTGAGATGAGGAAAAATGATGTATTGATGAACTATGATCTACGATTTAGTTGGTATGAAATGAGAGAAGAAGAATATGAAGAGAAAGTACTACCAATCATTGTACCAGTGGCGTATACTGAACACTAAGCTGCAGCTTGTTTAATAAGTATCGTGACTGGGCTTTGATATAACTTAGAGTTGGAAATGATGGTTCAAGGCCATCATCCCTTAGATGCTAATAATGTCAATTCTTATTTTATTATTAGCGACAACTTCAACAATGGAACGTAATTTTAATTACTTAGCGGATTATGTGAAGTTTAATAGAATCGTTTTGATCATATTTATTCTAGGAGGTTACTTAGCGTATAATACATTAGATGTAGAAGCATTAAGTGAGGGAATTGGTATATATGGTGGCGTATTTCGAGTAACAGTTTTGTCACAGGTGTTTGACATAATATTGTTTGCCACAGGAGGAATAGTAACAGTATTAACATGTTTTGTACCATATAATTATAAAAAATATGATAATTCACTATCATTAAAATATATATTGAATAATGATGAAAAAGAAGGAAACTGAAAAGAACGTTTTTTATTTTTTAAATCAAAATTAAATGATTATTATTATAAAAATCTATTAAATTATTATCGAAATTCTGAATCAAATAAAAAAAATGGTATTTTATACAAATTAGGAGAAATATGATTAAAGGTTTTTAATTATACTACACCAATCTTAGTAGAAAAGAAATTATCTCATCCTAAATTAGAAGTAAAAGAATTTAGTTTTCTTTTATTATATACTGTATTAGGAGGTTCATTATTAATATCATCACAAAATTTAATATCATTATATTTATCTTTAGAACTTCAAAGTTTCACATTATATATATTATCTACATCTCAAATAAGATCGTTTAGAGGTACTAGTGGGGGTTTAAAATATTTCTTATTAGGAGGTCTTTCAAGTGGTTTTATTTTATTAGGATGTAGTTTATTATATGCTTATACTGGTACATTAAACTTGGAACATATCTTTATGATATATTCAGATAGTTTAACTAATTATTTTATTGATCCCTGTTTATTAATTTTGTTTGCTGGATTACTCTTTAAAGTATCAGCAGCTCCTTTTCACAATTGAGCACCTGATGTTTATTCAGATGTACCAACATATAGTACAACATGATTAATAATAATTGCCAAACTTTCAATATTAATATTAATGCTAATTTTAATACATAATATACATAGTGGATTAAATTTAAACAGTTTAAATGTTATGGAACAATGTTATCAACTCAATAATTATTTTATGAATGATTATAATTTCTTAACAGGTGTTGAAACAGATGCTCCGTATTATGTAGATCCTAAAAAATTACAAGATGTGTATTGACTATATATAAATGAAGCTATTCCGTTTTCATTCTGAAATCCATCTTATTCAAGTTTAGGATTATGAACAAATGTTTTAACAATATCTGCTTTATTCTCTTTAATAATAGGTACAGTACTTGGATTAAGTCAATCTAGAATTAAAAGATTATTTGCATATAGTACAATAACACATGTAGGATTCTTATTACTAGCATTGTCCTTAAATTCTGTAGCTAGTATAGATGCTTTTATATTTTATCTAATTCAATATACTATAACTAATTTAAATTTATTCTTTATTTTAGTAGCATGAGGTTATTTATATTGTAGATATTATTTAGAAAAAGAATTTATTCCATTACGTTTCTTAAAAATAAATCCTTTTACTAAAACAGATATTTATGTAGAACCAACTTTATACGATTTTCTTGAGTCAGCTAAAAATGAATATGATGAGTGAGATAGAATATTAGATCCATTTCATCCAGATAAAAGTATAAGAGTAAATACTATATATAATTTCTATCTTGTAATTCCTGTAAATGAAGATCTACAGTTTTATGATTTTAGTACAGAAGATACAGAATGATTATATACACCTATTCCATTTATTACAAATTTTAAAGGAATGCATGCTAGAGATCCATTCTTAGCATTTTGTTTAGCAGTAACAATTTTTTCTTTAGCTGGTGAATGCCAACAATAAAAGAGATAATTAAAAAATTATTTCTATATTGGAATATAATAATAAATGCAGAAATATATATTATTAATTAATTTATCATTAATAATATAAAAATCCGCAGGATAATATCATAAAATAGTTATCCTCAGAGACTTTATTTATTACATTAAAAATATTTCCCCTCCTTGAGTATTAAATTAACCATATCGAGGAGAAAGTTCATTTAATGAAGAGAAAGTCCAATTAATATTAATGTAATTTAAAATTTTATTTCGTGTTTAGTACTTTATATTTGTTCTACCGAAAATCAGAAATAAATTAATAATATTAATATTAATATATTGATTCCTCCACTAATTGGATTTTTTGCAAAACAACAGGTTTTATTAGCTAGTATGCAACTTGACTATTATTTTGTATCAATAGTGGCAATTATCACTAGTGTAATAGGTGCAGCATATTATTTAAGAATTATAAAATTTATATATTTTTATGATGATGTATTCATGCCTTATTATATGAAAGATATAGAACAAAATATAAATAAGGATGTTCTTGATTTTACTAGAAAACCTGAGTTTACTATAGATTCGATTAGTAAAGAAAACGAGTTACCAATGTTACCTAGTAATAGTTTGAGTTTAGTGATTGCAATATTAACAAACATATCTTTATTTTATATATTAAAACCATATGTTCTTATTAATGCAATATATATGATAACTATTACATTGTTTCCAATGTAATATTTATATAAATATTCTTCCAAATTGGAAATAATAAAATAATTTAATTTTATAGCTCGTCTTGTATCTGTTCAAATTAAAAACAAAAATATTTCTATCAAGGTGTATAAAGAGTTATTAAAAGAGAATTATAGATGCCATAGATTATGAATCCAAATATATAGTTTTAAATTTAAATATTTTTCGTCCCCGGGAGTGAAGCAAGCGAAATATCGCTTGCTTCATATCCCAGGGATGTCTATAGGGGATAAAAGTATTAAACTCTCTGAGTTGAAAAAAAATATATAAATCAAAATGGAATATACAATATTAAATAGTAATATAGGATATAATAATAATTTAATAGTTTCAAAACTTTTTATTTTTGAAAACTTAATTACTAAATTTTCTACTTTAAGTACAACAAACCTTAGTTTATATCTATTAGTTATATCTGCTGGAGGACTTTTTTTTTATGGAACTTGAAAGGGAATAAGTAAGCTAATATCTTTAAATGCCAAAAATGATGAATGTTGTTGTGGTGGGGGATGTAGTTGTTGCTGTGGTCACCAAAAAGCTGAGTTAAAAGCCCAAAATGAATCTTTAAATGCCAAAAATGATGAATGTTGTTGTGGCGGCGGATGTAGTTGTTGCTGTGGTCACCAAAAAGCTGAATTACCGAGTGATTTATATGCTGTCAATGAACCAATAGAAGGACAAGCAGAAGGACAAGGGCAAATAGCAGGACAAGGGGAAGGACAAAGTCAAACCGAAGGGGAAGAACAAGGTGAAGATCAAGGAATAGGAAGATTGGGAGGAAAACCAATATTTGGTCCAGTACGGCCTCCTGTTCAAAAACCAATAGATCTGGGGCCTTATGATGAGGCTGAGTTCTGTTGTTGTGGTAAAAAATGTTCATGTCCTTCAGGACATGAAATAGCACACGAACCAGAAGCAATTACATTGTCTACACCTAACCATTCATATGGTAATGATATATCAACATCTTATAACTCAAAATATACAGGGAAGAAAGGATCATATTTAAAAGCAGATGTACCCTTAGCCTGAGGATTATATTTCCAAGATGGAGCTACACCTTCTTTTGAAGGAATAGTAGACTTACATAATAGAATTATGTTTTACTTAGTAGTAATACTATTCGGTGTATCATGAGTTATGTTATCTATTATATGAAATTTTAATAAATCAGAAAATAAATTAGTGTATAGATATTTAAATCATGGTACATTAATTGAACTTATTTGAACAGTAGGTCCAGCATTAGTGTTAGTCGCTATAGCTTTTCCTAGTTTTAAATTACTGTATTTAATGGATGAAGTAATAGATCCAGCCATGACAGTTAAAGTAACAGGTTTCTTTTTAAATTCTTTTATAACTTTTTATCAGAATTTAAATTATGGTGGCCTGAAGTTGTGTATATTGTGTATGAATAAATTTTATAATTATAATAAAGGAATTAAGAAGAATATTCTATTTAAATTAAGTAGTTTTCATACTTGAGTAAAATCTAAAAATAGAATTGGACCACATGATGAAGATGTTATTTCTGTTATTGTCGGATCTTTATTAGGTGACGCATATGGAAACAAGAGATTTGTAGAAGGTACTAGAATTTGTTTTAGACAAAGTATTATTCATAAGGAATATTTATTTTGGTTATATCAATTTTTTAATAATCGAGGATATTGTTCTAATTTAGAACCTAGGATTTATACGCGCTTATTAAATGTTAATGGAATTGTAAAAAAGTATTACGGTTATGAATTTAATACTTATACATTTAGAAGTTTTGATTGAATATATAAAATGTTTTATAAAAATGGAAAGAAGAGAATTCATTCTAATATAGGAAACTATTTAACTCCTTTAGCTTTAGCTATTTGAATATCGGATGATGGATGTTGAGTACAGAGTGGAGTACGAATATCTTGTAACGCATTTACTTTAAATGAAGTAAAGTTATTAATAAAAATACTAAATAAAAATTTTGGTTTATTATGTAATGTTCAAAATATTAGTGTACCTGATAAATATTCTATATATATACAAAGTAGTTCTATACTGAAATTAAAGGAAATTGTTTCTCCATTCATACATGATTCAATGTTATATAAACTAGGATTATAAAATTTATTAATTTATATGTAATATATATTGATAGTCGAAAATAAATTAAAGTTTATTTTTAAGGATTTTCCTTTAAGAAAATACTTTATTTTCTTAGGCGACATGAGTGAAAACAGTTAAAATATTGTTTAATTATTATTATATAGAATTTTAGATAATATAAGACTGTCAGTTTATACTAAAATAATATTATTATAGGCTGTAACAGACTGGAATACTCATGGGTATTAGGAAACTAATATTTAATATAGAGTCGAATATTATATAATATATGCACCAATGGTACTGAGAGTACGAGTATGCTGATTTTTTAAACGAGGAGAATGAAACAATTAATTTTGACTCATATATGAAAGATGAAGCAAGTCTAGAAGAAGGTGAGCTTAGAATGTTAGAAGTTGATAATGCAGTTGTTTTACCTATAGATACTCATATTAGATTCATAATTACAGGAGCTGATGTTTTACATGATTGAGCAGTGCCTGCTTTAGCTCTTAAAGTAGATGCTGCGCCAGGTCGATTAAACCAAGCATCAGTCATAATTGAAAGAACAGGGTACTTTTATGGACAATGCTCTGAAATATGTGGGGTTTTACATTCTTCAATGCCTATAAAAATAGAAGCTGTAGAAGTGGAAAAATTCTTTTCATGATTATTAGAACAATAATCACGAAATATTTCGTAATTAAATCTTATTTGAAATAAAATATGGGTACTCGCGGATGCGTGCTTGTTCCGCGTCGACTAATTAGAGTTTTGTATTAATCCGTAATTAAGTTATACTAATGCAAACCCCAAAGAGTCGTTTCGGAATTAAGTTATGTTTTCTGGCAGCAGGGAAGAAGGTTATTATATTATTATATTTTTAATAATATCAAAAGTACAATAATTATAAATTCACTGGTGGTACTTAGGGATGGGAGGGGGTTAAATCAGAACAGTATAATTTTTGAAATTAATAAGGATAGTAAGAAAATATTTATATATATATATAGTCTCTTCCTTGACATTTGTTATAGTTTAAAGAAAAAACATTATATATTTATTTAATATAATGTATTAAATTATTAGATTATGATATTATTAAAAATATCATCAATAATATTATAATTAATATTCCGGCCACATGGCAAGGAAAAGCGGTCAAGCTTTTAGGTAATGATATAATATGTGAGTTAAAACCTCATTAACAAAATTATAATATACGCGGCGGGACATGTTTATTCTGTCCCTAGTTGCCGACGCCCCCCCGTAGTATTAAATAATTTAATGAAGGGGGCGGGAGGCATCTAGACCAACCCCCCCCTAGTAGGGGGTTAGACTAGGGATATAAAATAACCTAAAAGGAGATTTATAAGGTCTAATATCCCTTGCATTTTTTTTTTTTTGGAAAGAAGTTTATATATATTGATTTTTTTTTTATTATATACCCCCAAACCCGACTGCTAGTGATTAGTTAGTAATAATACCCCGAGTTTAATAAGCGGGCGAAAGTATTTAAATATACATTAGACATGGTTATATATGTAATTGTTATGTCATATTATTTAATAATTATTCTAATATATGAAATAAAATTAGTTATATCTTATTATAATTAAACATATAGAACAGTAAGATAAAAAGTAATGATACAAAAAAGGAAATATAATTTAAAAATTATTCTTGTTTTTTTTTATTCATTTTTATAAATTATTTATACTACTATGTTTGAATAAATGCTCTATATTTGATATAATTTAAATAATAGTGAATACCATATTATAAAAAAAAAAGAGTAATTAGTTAGTTTACCTCTATATAAGATAAGTATATAATATAGAATTATTTATTTAATATGGGATTGACTAATTCTAAAAGTTGCAATTATTAGTTAATAAAAATAATAAAGATTATTACCCGTGCATTAATCTTCTTCGATCATTTATAATTTATTATAAAATAATAAAGGGGTAGGCTAGCCACCATGAGGAAGAGTATTGTAATTAATCAAATAAATTATAATATTTATAGTTGTTATAGCTTAATGGTAAAGCAGAGCACTGTTAATGCTTTTATATAGGTTCGATTCCTCTTGACGACTCAATACCAATCCGGGAGTTAAACTTCGGGGGTGGTATTATTGCATTTAAGAATTTATTTAATATAAGTTAAATAGATTATAATTATATAATATCTAAATAAATAATATAAAAAAAAAAAATATATATTATATGATAAGCCCAGCCATTAAATATTATTTTCCCCGTATGATTAAAAATAAGATAAGGGGATAAATTATCATATTTTTAATAGTATTAAAAATATGATAATTTATTTATATATGAATTTGATTACAAAAATAAATATGTAAATAAATAAAAAAATGTGTGAGGGCATGCCATGACTTTATGGCGGCGGCATATAATGCCGTCGGGTATAAAGCTATAAAATATTTAGTATTTGATGATGGTTCCGAGTGAACGCTATTTAGGGGCTTGAATACATGCGAATCGTACGTCCTAAGTATTGAGGGATAGATAATGGGTTTAATATATTTATATAAATATGGGACGGTATATCGGTGGAGAATTAGACCTAATATTTAATTATTGTGGGTCGGGATTAAGGTATGATAATCAATAATTAAATATAGTGTTCATGGTGATATTACAACAACAAAAGGTTTATATTATATTAAGAGTATCAGAATTATATTATAAATTAAGGTATAATATAATGCGTAGTTAATATAATATAGTGTATTTATATATAACCTTAAATATATATATAATTAATTATATATATTTAATGGTAGTATATTAAGGTGTTATTTAAGAAAAGAACAGGAAGTGGTGAACTGGTGAGTAAAGTCAGGAACGTTACCCCGGAGAGAGGTTAAATACCTTATAATTGTTAAAGGTGAAAAGTAATTATTAAGTAAAATAAGGGAAAGTATATCTTTATTAGTTAATGTTGGAATATATTAAATAATACAATGTATTATTTAAATATTGGGGGTTCCTCAGAAAGAGTAAAAACATAACTAAGATTAAGATAAAAAATACTGAAATAAGAAAAAGGATAAAAAAATATTAAAAATATATCTTAATATATATATAATATGTATTGGATTATTCGTACTAATGATTAATTTATTAGTAATCTTACCTAATCGAGTAGTGTGAGATATTTGGTAGTATCATGTATAAAAAATTAAGTAAGAAACATATTATTAATAGAGAGAGGGTTTAGTTTAAGCTTAAGAATGAAATGATAAAAAACTGGAGACTAAACGGATTTTTCGCTTCGGGATAGGCCTGGGACGGGGAGGTAGTAGGAGAGGTAATAGCTCAACTAGCCTGTGAACCGTAGTCGAATCTCAGAAGGAGGAACGACCACATTGGCGATGAGATAACAGCCTAGCTACAACATATGGTGGCCTGCAGTAAGGAATCTTGGTCAATGGCCGAAAGGTCGAACCAGCTACCTAGAGGGGTGATAACAACCACTTAATGTGTGCTGATTTTGGCAGGTAAAACCCTAAGGAATGAGAGGATTATGACGTTATCTTATATAGTTTAAATTAAAGAACTGGAGTTTTTGAATAGAGAAATTTTAAATTTAACTAAATTATATGCCACTTTTAGTCAGTCCATTATTGATGGATATGCTATTTTTCAGCGGGCTGAGAGGATATCAGTTATTTTAATGACACTAGTAGTATTATATACACCTATCTTATTAACATAGCCATTAGAAAGAACAATGTCGAAAATCTATAGCCAGTTCAATTGGGTACTTGGAATGTATTTGAGAGAATTACTATAGATATATAAAGGGGCCTACCTAGTCTTGGCTAAGTTACGTGCCAGCAGCCGCGGTAATACGTAAGAGGCAAGCGTTATTCGTCATTAATGGGTCTAAAGGGTACGTAGGCGGTATAGTAAATCCTATTTATATCACGTGAGGGTGAATCTGATAATGCTATACTAGAGTTTAAAAGGAGTACCAATTACCAAGAAAGGAGTGTAACAATACCTTAATATTCCAGGGGATGCTAAGCGGCGAAGGCATGTTACTATATTAAACTGACGCTGAGGTACGAAGGCAAGGGTATCGATCGGGATTAGAGACCCCAGTAGTCCTAGCAGAAAACGATGTATGCCATTGTGTAGATAGGCTTGCTATATTAAAATTGTGAAATTGGGAAAAAAAAATTATAATTTGATGATAAAGAGTTCTAATTTTCTTATTCTTGTTCGAAAAATTAACGTGAAAAAATTATTATAAAAAGTCAAGTGATATAGATTATCCCAATAATCTGAAATGCATTTGTTTCTTTCCAGAAAAATCCATCTAATATATTAATTCTAGTCTGATCCTAGTAATCCATAGATCCTCAAATATTAGAGAAAATTCTAATTATAATAATTCTAGTCTGATCCTTATAATATATAGACCCTAAAGTATTAGAGAAATTACTAATTATAATAATTAATTGAATAAATTATTCGTCTATTAAATAATCCTAATTCTGTAGCTATATTAATTAACTTCTGTTAATTATAATCTATAAAATTCTGATTTCATTCCTATTTATTCTATATAAGAATATTAAAAGTTTATTTTTTTTTTAATCCTATTAAATCTATATGACTCTAAAATGTAAATCCTAATTGATCCATATTACTTTAAAGTGTAAAATCTAATTGATGGATTTCACTCTAAAGTGAAAATAAAAGAAAAAATAAAATAAGGGGTGCTAACTAAATCTGTCCAAGTTGTCCGCGCCCCTTTTAATTAAATATTTTTTATATTTAATTAAACCGGGCGCGGGCATCTTGACCAAACCCCCTAACCTATAGTCAAGGGTAGGGGGTTTGGATTAGGAAGGTAAAGATAGTTTAGTATCATGATAAATAAATCGTGGATATTATTGAGTGAAATTAGTAGTATGCATTTTCCGAGTAAGAATAATTACCAATGAATTTAAATATATCAAGAGCCATTGCACAGAGAAACGAAGGTGCTAAGCATACCACCTGGGGAGTATGGTCGCAAGGCGGAAACCCAAATCATTAGACGACCCATGGAGACCAGCAGTGAAGCATGTTGTTTAATACGATAACCCGCGTAGAACCTTACCACTTCGTGAATAGATTTCGAATGAATAGTATTTAAAGAAATATAATTTACAGGTGTTGCATGGCTGTCTTAAGTCCGTGTTGTGAGACGTATGGTTAAATCCGACGCAAACGGGCGAAATCCTCCTTCTGTCCTACAAAGACAAATTTATATCTAAAGACATAGAATTAATAGTTTTCTTGTCTATGTTAATTTTTATATAAATTCAAATTTTTTGTTATATAAGAAGAACCCAGCCCGATAGGGGCGAGGGGACCTTACTGTGAGTATTTTAAAGAAAATGGAATGAGGGATATTAGGCGAAAAAATAAGTCCTGTATTTCTTTTGTCCCCGCTTTAGTTTAAATAGAGGGTAAAGACAAGTCGTTATGGCCCGGTTGAAGTGGGCTACCGACGTGCCGCAAGTTTCTTAACAAACGGACGCGATGATGGAAAGATCGGAGCTAATCCTTAAAATAAGAAAGAGATACTGTGCGAATTGTAGCTTGAAACTCAGCTACATGAAGAAGGAATTGCTAGTAATCGTTTATCAGAACCGTAACGGTGAAATAGAAATCCGGGGTGTACTAACCACTCGTCAGGCGGAGAGAGAGATATGTGCAGGAAGGGTTTTACACGGAAATGAAGTTTGCCTATAATTAACTAATAAGCTTGTTTGTTAGACTCGACCTTTTGTTTAATAAATTCAATGGTTATAAAAGTTTTTTTAACTTGTTTATAATAATCACCCTTTAAGCTTAAAAGCGAAGGATGATTTTATAATCATTATTCTTTCTTGATTTTAATTTATATTTTTAAATGAAAATTAATTTATTGATGCTTTCTTTTTAAGTAACGGCTAAAAATTAAGTTAATATATTTTAATTATCTCGGACTTTATTGTAAATTGGACTAGTTGTCCGCGCCCCCCTTTATAATTAAATATATTAATATTTCATTATCTTAGGAGGCGTGAGATTTCTTGACTTACTTTATATAAATATGAGAGAAATCATGATATTTATTCAATCATTTAGTGATTGAATATTTATATTAGAATACTTAGTAATATTATTATTTATTCTATTTAAGAATATTTAAGATTTATTTTTTTTTCTTATATAATTCTAATTAACCCTTGTCACTCTAAAGTGTAAAACCTAATTAATCCTTATCACTGGAAAGTGGAAATAATAGAAAAAAGTAAATCTTTGAGTTTCTCGACGTGCCTCTTATCTGTCTACTAAGTAATTATTATACTATTTTCCGATAGAGGTGTGAAGAAGTAGGGAGGAAGTCACATATAAGTGATTTCTTATTATAAAAGGTAAAATGTTTATAATAAGTTGCTTTAATGAAGATTATCATGTTTTTAATTAAAAACATGATAATTATTTTTCCCGGTTGCAAAAATAGCTGGGAAATATGTTAAGGTTTCTGGATTTTTTGTGGAAATTTTAATGCATGATTTCGATGTCTGTTAAGTCGAAATAAGGTAGTTGTAGGGGAACCTGCAGCTGAATAATGTAACAACACTTTAATAAATCTCCTTGGGAATGATTCTCATCTGGTTTGGGAGGTGGGCTGTAAACCCATTAGTTGTACTATAGGCGGTTCGATTCCGTCCGTTCTCAATTTCGGTTAACATGTTAACCGAAATTTTAATAATTATTATTTATATATTATTTTATTATTTGACATTCATCTCTTTTTTAATATTGAAAACTTATCACACGACTCAGACCTCAATATCGAGATCGACTAAAAACAAGAGTTGAGATATATTTAACATAAAAAATAATTAATATATTATTTATAATTATCTTTGATCTTATCTATCGTATTGGTTTTGTATGCCAGATAGTATATTAAAAATAATGTATCGGTCGGATCACCGATACATTATTTTTAATGTATTGTGCTTAATTTTATATTAGTTAATATTAATATTATTAACTTTAATATTAATTAACAAATTTATACTTTTTTCCTTTAGTTTTATGTCTTTTCTTATATTTTAGTACTTGTTTAAAATAAGTATCAATTATTATAAATTCTAAAAATTCAAAAGACCTTTACATAAATATATTATATATTTTTATTTTATATAATAATTTGTTAATTCGTTGTTTATATTTTTGGTATCCTAAATATGTATGGAATTATTTCTTCCTATTGGTGTTTTAAAAATAATACTACCTCTACTTGCTATTATAGCAGGCGTATTTGTTATTACAACTAAAAATGCCATAATCTCTGTATTTAATTTAATAGTACTATACATATTAGTGGCCTTTTATTTAATTTACATAGGTATTACCTATTTGGGAATATCATACATAGTCGTGTACATCGGTGCTATTGCCATATTGTTTTTATTCGTAATTATGATGATTGATATAGAGGTTGTTGAAAAAAGAAGTAATAATTACCTTCCTTTATTATTTCTTTTACTAGGTGGGTTTTTTTTTACATTAAAAAATATTTTATATAATATTGGTATAGTTAAAATGAAAAGTCTTTCAATTAATATAATAAAAAAACCAATTATTCATGATAATTTATTTAATAGATTTGCAGAGAAGTTTAACTTAGATTTAGAATTTAATTTATTAAACGAAAAAAATAACAATGGAGATAATTCATCAGAGGAAGAAATGCCTGATTATATAAAGATAGAAAAATTGGATAATCTAATGATAGATAAATTAGCTAAGGAAGAAAATTTAATGGATGAAAGAGAAAATAAATTACTTTCTATTTATGATGAATGAATGAGATTTATTTTGGATTTAAAATGACTAAGAGAAAATATTGATAATGAAAGACAAGAATCAATAGATTCAAAACTAAATTGACAAGAATCAATAGATTTAGAACTAAATTGACAAGAATGAGTAGAAGAGAGATATAATATAATAATAGAAATACGAAAGTTGGTGGAAAAGTGACGAGAAGTGAAGGATAAATTAATAACAGAAAATGGCTATCTAATAGATGATAAATTAATAGAACCAGGAATAGAAAAGTTATTGGAAAAGTCACGAGAAGAGGAGGATAAATTAATAACAGAAGGTGGCTATGTATGAGATTTGGATGTTAAGTTTAATAAATTATTTGCCTATAATTATGAAGAAGAATTACAGAATTATAATTATCTTATGGTAGTGCCTAATTGAAATTCTGCTGCAAATCGAGTTACACAAATATCAGCTATAGGGGATGTATTATACACGGTATATCATTCTTATATCTATATTATAAGTGTGTTGTTATTATTAGGAATGATAGGAGCTATTATATTAACGGCAGATAGCCCTCAACCAGTAAGAATTATAAAAAAGCTTGCTTCAGTTTCAAATTCACAAAGACAGGCGCAAAATAATATATCTTTAACACAATTAAATAAAAAAAGTGGAATCAATATTGGGTATGTTATTTTAGTTTTATTTATTATTATAATTATAGTATTCTTATTATATTTATGAATTAGAAGTGATTATATTATGGAAAAGTCGTATTTAATAGTTAAAAAGAAGGATGGGGATAATTATTTATCAGGTCTTAAAAATGGATTCAGTAAAAAAAAAGGCAACGGTCATATATTACCATTAAGAGTGAAAAGGGATCTAAAAGAAATTACAAAGGAGTATTGAGAAATGAAAGAGAAAATGGGTGAAGATAATATTATGATTTTAGAGTTTAAATATTATACAAGGGCATGATTAAATAAAACATTTCCTAGTCCTAAAGTAAAAAAAATAATTCCAAAGATAAATAAAAATAATAAATCTTTAACACAATTAAGTAAAATAAGTGGAATCAATATTGGGTATCTTATTTCAGGTTTATTTATTATTATAGTAATTATATTATGAAAGTTATTTATTAAAGAAGATCGTATAGTAAAGACGTATTCATTACATAAAATATGGGATGAGAATGATTTTATACCAGGTGTTATATATAAAGAGAGTATTAGGGAATATGGATCAAAATCAGATCATGAGAGGCGTTATTTAGAGCTTTGTGAAGATCAAAAGGATCTAAAAGAAGTTTTAGATACTTATAAACAACATAACGAAAAGGATGAAGTTGAAGAAATGGGTGAAGATAATATTATGATTATAGAGACTATATATTATTGAGATCGTAATTATTATACTGATGAAAGAATTCCACTGAATGACCCAAGAGTAATACGAATTCAACAGGTAAATAAAAAATCAAAAGTAAAAATAAAAAAAGATAGTAGAGTCAATAATAGCCGTAAAAGTCTAATCCTGCCTTTTTTAGTAGTCTCTAATTCAAATACTTTACATACTGAAGAGATAATAGGTAATTTATTTTATTTTATTGTTGCTACTTTAATTATAGCTGCTTTATTATTATTTATAAATTCTTATTTTTCATTAAGTGTAAAATACTTAGATAAAGGTGGAGGTTTTGAATGTGGTTTCACAAGTTTCGTACAAACACGGGAACGTTTTAATGTTATATTCTATAGAGTTTCTCTATTATTTTTAGTATTTGATTTAGAAATTATTCTCATTTTTCCTTACACTGCTATTTATCAGAAATATCAAAATATAAGTAAAAATAACGTATTGGCTTTTCTTTATATATTAATTGTAGGATTTATTTATGAATTAAAAGAAGGTGCTTTAAATATAGTGAAAAAAGCACATACTACTGAAATTAATAATTTGGAATAATTATTAATTATATTTTTTATTTACCTTATTCTTTATAAGCAATATAGAGATTAAGTATAAATATCAGGATTAATTGTATATTTTTCTTGACGTTTAAATATTACACATTTTTTTACCCCTTCGGTCACTATCCTATCCAAAAATGCCAAGGGATAATAGAGTCTTATTTAAAAGTCCCATTTTTGAAGTAATATAGAATAATAATATATATTCTATATATTGATTATACAAATCATGTATTTAAAAGATAATTAAAAATTCCAAATATTAATTATATTTGAAATAATATTATAAATATATATTTATAATATCATAAATATAATGTTTTTATAATAAAAAACAATAAAAATATATAACACAATAAAATAAATGACAATATTATTTAATATATTAGAAATTTTAATAGTATTAGTACCAATATTAATGACAGTCGCTTTTGTTACTATAGCAGAAAGAAAGATAATGGCATCAATGCAACGTAGATGTGGACCAAATGCTGTTGGAGTATGAGGTCTAATGCAACCATTAAAGCGAGTGGTTGATAAATAAGATTAAATGCTGGAATATTTATTAATTTATATTCTTTTCTTACCCCTACCCCTTCCTCCTAGGGTTGAGGGGATTAAATTAATATTATTAAATAATCAGCAAAAAGTATATAATATATTATATACTTTTTCAACGACCAGACGTCTTACATGTATAAATTTATACATGATGATATGGTCTTTAATATTTTAAAATAAATAATAATAATTAGATATAAGATTACTTGCTCCGCACGTATAATTATTATTATTAATATTATTAAATATAACTAAAGTCGCAGATGCATTAAAATTATTAGTAAAAGAAATTATTATTCCAAGACAATCTAATACAATATTATTTGTGGTAGGGCCGTGTATTACATTAGTATTCGCATTAATAGGATGAGCTATAATTCCATTTGGAGAAGGATTAGCAATATTCGATTATGAATTAGGTGTTTTTTTTGCTTTAGCTGTTTCTTCAATAGGATCATATGGTATATTAATTAGTGGATGGGCTGCTAACTCGAAATACGCATTTATGGGGGCTATAAGATCCACAGCACAACTTCTTTCATATGAATTAGTATTTTCTTCCATTTTATTAATATTAATTATGTTCTCAGGGTCCTTTAGTTTAACCTTTATTGTTGAATGTCAACAAGCAGTCTGAAATATATTTCCGTTATTACCAATAGCGTTAATGTTCCTTATAGCTATATTAGCAGAAACAAATCGACCCCCTTTTGATTTACCGGAGGCTAGATTTGGCCTATTATATAATAATCATTTCTGATTATTTTTAATAATAAGTTCATAATATGCTGAAATTATTTTCCATGTATATAATTTATTTATTAATAAATAATATATATATATATAATTAAAATTTGGAATATATAATCAGCAAGAGTATTAAAATATGTAAAAAAAAATATATATATATATTCTTTAGAGACTTAACATGAACATAAATATGAAAATTAAAAATAATAATATATTAATATAATTATCAGTGATTTTTATATATTAATGATAAAGTCCTTTTTTTTTTTTGTTATAGGACTATATTCATTAATAACAAAAAAAAATAATTAATTGGAATCAGAATTAGTGGCTGGATTCATGACTGAACACGGCGCCTCCATTTTCGTCTTTTTCTTTTTAGGTGAATATAGTGCACTTATTCTAATGTCAGCCTTTATGTCCATTTTTTTCTTAGGAGGACATCATTGTCCAGATTTACATAAACTTATATATGAACCATTTATGTATGCATATTATAATATATATTCATGAATATATAATGTAGTAAATTATGATTATGCTATTGATTCATATACTCATGATTTAAATTTACAACATTTTTTGAATCCTGATGATATTGATCTAGATTATTTGGATGAACATCTAGATCATCTAGATTTAATTGATAATATAAATGATGGATTAATACATGTAATTAATTTATTTAGAAATAATAATAATTTATTGAATATAAAAAATATAAATCAAGAATACTTTACTCAGTTTACTGATAAAGATATTGTATTAAACACATTAAGTATATTAATCGATAAAATTCAAGGATCATATATATTAGGATTCAAAATAATTATAGTTGTTTTCTTTTATATATGAATAAGAGCTTCTTTCCCTAGATTAAGATATGATCAATTGATGTCTTTATGTTGAAAAGAATTACTACCTCTTGTATTTGCATATATTATATTTACTTTATGCTTATTTTATACATTTGATATGATGCCATTTGGTACTACGTTTTAATAATATTATATTTAGTGTATTTATTTATATATACTATTTTTGCTATTTCCGGGGGGATTAAAATTATTTATAATAAATAAAACCTCTATTTACTTTACTTAACTTAATAGGAAAAGTGCTTTATATTTATAAATTGTTATAAATAAAATAATCAAGATGAATAAATATAAAGATATGTGAGTTCAAATCTCAACAGTAAGTTATTTATATAATTGTTATTATATATAACTATATTATCTAATATAAACTAATATATGCTTCTCTTCCCATATGGTGGGGTTGATAAAACTATGTTAACCCCATCGTCCGCGTACGCGCGGACGATGGGGTTAATTAAGTAGAATAGATATTATGATGTTTTAATAATATTAAAAATAGCATAATTATCATAGTTTCTTATGTCCGAAGGTTAAGCTGATAAGGTTAAACCTAACTTTTTTTATTAATAAATTCCCCCCCGTGCCTTTGGGCACGTGGGTTTCTAAGCTGATTTGGTTTCTAAGAGAATAGAACGGAGGTAATAGTAAAATTAATTTTAATAAATGATTTTAGATTTCCAGCTAACTAAATTGTTTTGTAAGGAACTTCTTAATAAGTTCTCCCAGCTAGCGGTATTTATCAAAACCGTTATATATGAGGGGGGAGTTAATTGGTTATTAGGGGGTTAACGTTTATAATAATGAGATAGAAAAAAAAAATGATCAAGTGAGATTGACTATGTGATTCGTAAATAAAACGTGCTGATAAGACTAAAATACTTTAATGTATTCCTGGGTAGAATTAACCTTGAAAAAATATTTAGGAATTAATGAAATATTGAATCTTAATAGTGAGATTTTTTCTCCTATGGATCAATTTGAGATTAAACCATTTTTAGGAAATTTTTTAGGATTAAATTATACACCAGTAGGATTAATAACAAATATGTTTGTATATATAGGATTAATAGTATTATTTATATTATTATTTTTTATCTATGGAAATTTTAAAGACAGTATAAAAATTAATGGGTGATCCTTTAGTACTGAAGCTATCTATTTTACTATATATAATATGGTATTAGGACAAATAGGTTCATTAGTTGGATTATATTTCTTTGTATTTATATTTGTATTATTTGTTTATATTTTATTTAGTAATTTAATGGGGTTAATACCATATAACTTTGCAACAACAGCTCATTTAATAAGTACTTTATCAATGAGTTCTAGTATATGATTTGGAGTAACAATATTGGGTTTGGTATTACATGCTTTAAAATTTTTTGCCCTTTTTTTGCCAGAAGGAACTCCCCTCCTGTTGGTGCCATTGTTAGCCTTAATCGAATTAATATCTTATATAGCAAAGGGGTTAAGTTTGGGTATTCGATTAGGGGCAAATTTAATAAGTGGTCACCTTTTGTTATTAATACTAGCAGGTTTCGGTTTTTTGGCTTTATCGGCCAATATTTTTATAGTTTTGTCAGGCGGTTTGGCATGCCTTTTGTTGATCAGTGGTATAACAGGTCTGGAGTTAGCCATTGCAGGGATACAAAGCTATGTATACAGTATATTAACTTCTTCATATATAAAGGATTCTGTTTCTTTACATTAATCAGATCTTATATAGTAAGAACATTAATATATTTGAAGATAGACCCACTGCTAACTCCAGACAAAAAAAATTGTGATTATGGTTTTTTTTTAGTATTGCAAATAATTCTACAATGAATTCAAAGATCAAAAAGTAGTTGTAGGTATGCTGTTGCTCTACCATTGGCAACAGCAAGCATTACAGATATAAATATATCTGAAATGGTTCATAATCATCCTTATATCTTTGCATGTTTAGTTATTCTTTTATCTATTTTAACTAGCTGACAACTATGAAAATATGTTAAAGAATGTGAAAAATACGCTAAACTAGATATAATTAAAGCAAGATTAAAAAGACCATGAATAGTAAATTTTGCAAATTCATTATTTGGGTGATTATGTATTGCTTTTTCTGGTTATTGTATATTACTTATTGTAAAAATAATTGGTTATATTGCATATATGAAAGGAGAGTCAGGAGTCGAGTTATTGTCACTTATACAATTAGATATAAGTATAATAATATTTATGGTATTTACAAGAAATTGTTTAACAACATTGACTATAATAATTAAAATTATTGAAGAAACTGAAATTAATTGAAAAGAATATATAAGTTTAATTATCGGTTTTATAGCATTAAGTTTATTAATTATATCAGTAATCGGTCAATATTATCATTTTAATATCCAAATTGTACTTATTATGTTTATTATTGATAGTATTGCTTTTATTATATCTGAATTAAATTTAGTTCTTTTGTTAAGTTTTTTAAAAGAAATAATAGGAGTACCTTGAGTTAAATCTGGTTTACTGAAACTAGGATGAAAAGGCCGTTTGGCTGGGTTGGGATCATTGGCAAATGCAAGTGGACCATTGGCAACTCCAGGTGGTCAAAGTCTAAATCAGGAATCGGCACCTAGTAATAGAGAAGCTCGATCTTCTGAGGTACAAAGAGGTCGAGGTAATCAAAGAGGTCGCCAAAGAGTACACAGAGGTCAAGGAGGCCATTATCACGGATATGGCCGTGGTGGATGAACTAATACTCTACATAGAGCTATAGGAAGGTCTTTATCACCAATTCGAGTTAGACCTCTCGGTATTAATTATAATGCGATGCCATTTTGACCTGATCCAGTAAGGAGTAAAGTCAGTTCTACTACTTCTTATGATACATGTCGTGAGTATTATTTAAGTTTCTCTTCTTCTCAAGTAAGAAATTGACCCAAAGATTATATGGATAAGTACTTATTGGCTTCGGGATTAGAAACTCATGATATATTAGCTATAAAATTAAAATGAAGTGAAGAAAATCTGATTAGAAAATATGAAGATATATTAAAAGTAATAACACGTGATATTCTGGATCCGGAAGAAAAACGGAAAAGCACATATAAAGTAGAATTATTACATGTTGATGAATTTGGTAACCAAAGGTATAAACCAGTGGCAATACAGCAGACTTATTATGATTTAGTACGAAAGTTGTATCTTTTAAGTTTATATTTGGAGAATATAAATTCTGATTTAATACTTATAAAGAAAATCGAAGGGGGACGTGGAGACCCGAAATGAGCTACTGAAGAATATTGAGGAGAATGAAAAGAAGACTTAACAAGATCAATATTAATTGAACCTATTGATCTTGTTATTGATGACTTAACTAGGCCAGTTAAATCGTATGTTTACACCCTAATAGATAGGCTTAGAGATACAACTGATCATAAAAAATACGAATTAGAATTAACGTTTGCTCAATGTATAATTGAATTTAAACAGGAAATTACTGATTATGTTCATTTAAAAAACACAACCCCTAGTGGTACTTTACGTTTATCGCCTTTGTCCAATCCTAATGGGGAACCTTTTGATATGTGAGCTAATCAATTAAATGGATTAAGGATTAGAAATGCTCTACCGACCGCTGCAGATAATCCGGGTCTTGAAAGTGCTCCTGTGGGAGGAGGTCGAGGTTCTGGGGCTCAAGTTAGTCCTATTTTAAGTTCTGTGGGAAATAATATATTTAGAACGGTAGAACTATGTGAGTCTGAGCCTGAGTCTGAGCTTTCTAATAATGACCCTAACATAAGCAGACCAAATAGTAGAATGTCTGATTATGTTGAAAATGAAGGTAGTATAAGCAGACCCGGTAGTAGAATGTCTAATTATGAACCTTCTAACAATGGGTCTAATAATAATATCACTAACAATAATGAGTTAAATAATAATAGCTCTAATAATAATGAGTTAAATAATAATAACTCTAATAATAATGAGTTTAACAATAATAATAATAATAATGAGTCTTATAATAATACACCGGGTAGAAGAATGTCTGTATCTGGCATGCTTAATAATAATAATGAGTCTTATAATAATACACGGGCTAGAAGAATGTCTGTATCTGGCTTGCTTAATAATGAGGATAATATTAGTAGACCCGCTAATACAATGTCTAATTCTGATCCATCTAATAATGGATCTACTAATAACACAAGAAGTTATTTAGGTTTAAGTTTTGGTGCTGACTATTATAATGACATAGAGTCATTTACAAATTGTATAGTTAGTTTGTTTAATGATTACATGAATGATCCAATTTTCTATATAATTATTTCTTTTTGCACGATTATAGTATTGCCCTTTGTATTATTTTTTATTGATTCTTCCGTGCACGCGCGTA
>Ga0209010_1000062_pt1 | contig 43683 bp, 33 predicted proteins | sample BlaSpr_A8_OM1_O3_FD_187985 | JGI IMG/M metagenome (GOLD analysis project Ga0209010, IMG submission 187985) | Forest soil microbial communities from Thunder Bay, Ontario, Canada - Black Spruce, Ontario site 2_A8_OM1_O3 (SPAdes) (version 2) | ecosystem: Environmental > Terrestrial > Soil > Boreal...
GACGTGGAACAAGACCAAGGCTCGCGTGAAGAAGGCCATGAAAGACATGGCCGATGAATTGTTGAAGCTCTATGCCGAGCGTAAGACGACCGTGGGCCACGCGTTTCCCGCGGGCAATGAATGGGTGCGCGAATTTGAAGATGCATTCGAGTTCAACGAAACGGAAGATCAGGCTCGGGCCATTACCGATGTGACGCATGACATGGAATCGTCGCAGCCGATGGATCGCCTGTTGTGCGGAGACGTGGGCTACGGTAAGACGGAAGTGGCGATGCGCGCGGCCTTCAAGGCGGTCAGCGATAACAAGCAGGTTGCGGTGCTGGCGCCTACGACCGTGCTGGCGTTTCAGCATTACGAAACTTTCAAGCAACGCTTTGCGGCGTTCCCCGTCAAGATCGAGATGATCAGCCGCTTCCGCAACGCCAAGCAGCAGAAAGAAATTCTGGAGAAGACGGAGACGGGCAAGATCGACATTCTGATCGGGACGCACCGCATCCTTTCGAAAGATCTAAAGTTCTCCGACCTTGGGCTGCTCATTGTCGATGAAGAGCAACGATTCGGCGTGCGGCATAAAGAGCGCATCAAGCAGATGCGCAAGCAGGTGGACGTGCTCACCATGTCGGCGACACCGATTCCGCGGACGCTGCACATGTCGCTGGTTGGCTTGCGCGACATGAGCGTGATTGAGACTCCGCCGAAAGACCGCATGGCCATTCAGACGGTGGTCGCGAAGTGGGATGAGAAGCTGATTCAGACGGCGATTGAGCAGGAACTGGAACGCGGCGGGCAGGTTTATTTTGTTCACAATCGTGTGGAGAGCATTTGGGAGATCGCAGCGAAACTGCAATCCATGGTGCCGAAAGCGCGAGTCGCGGTGGGGCATGGGCAGATGTCGGAGGGGGAACTGGAAAAAGTGATGCTGAAGTTCATGCATCACGAAGCCGACATACTGGTTGCGACGACGATTATCGAAAATGGCCTCGACATTCCGCTGTGCAACACGATTCTCATCAACCGCGCCGACCGTCTGGGATTATCGGAGTTGTATCAGTTGCGCGGCCGTGTGGGGCGCTCGAACCGGCGGGCCTATGCATATTTGATGATCCCCTCGGAAACCGAACTGACTCCCATCGCTCGCCGGCGCTTGGCGGCATTGAAAGAATTTTCCGACCTGGGGGCGGGATTCAAGATCGCGGCCCTCGATTTGGAATTGCGCGGAGCAGGGAATCTGCTGGGCGGGGAACAGAGTGGGCACATCGAGGCCATCGGCTTCGAACTTTATACGCAGATGCTGGAGCGCGCGGTGCGGGAGATGAAAGGTGAAGCCGCTCCTGACGAGGCCGAGACGCAACTCAATCTTGGACTTAACATTCGCGTGCCCGGCAGTTATATTCCCGAGGAAAATCAGCGGCTTCAGATGTATAAGCGCGTGGCGCGCGTGGAAACCGAATCGCAACTCGGCGATGTCGCGGCCGAGCTTGAAGATCGTTACGGGCCGGCTCCGCCGGCGGTGCGCAATCTGCTGGATTACGCTTCGCTCAAGCTTTTGTGCATGCGTGTCGGAGTGAATACCATCGAGCGCAAGCGCGACTCGGTCACGTTCAAGTTCCGGCAGAGCGCCGCTGTCGATCCCGAGCAGTTAGCCAGATTCGTCTCGTCGCAACGCGGAGCGCAGTTCACTCCGGATGGAATGTTGAAATTTGTTTTGAAAGCGACGGTTCCAGCAGAGGTTTTGCAGACGCTGCGCGTGGTTTTGGAGCAACTGGCCAGCGGCGAAGTGGCATCTGAAGTCGGTTCTGCCAGCGGCGCGAATGCCACGGTGATTAACCTGCAGAGCTTAGATCAGAGCAAAGTGGAATAGTGGATTGAAGCGTAATAAGCTAACGACTGACGACCAACAACCGCCTTATGACCATGAAAGTTCGCAAAGCCGTATTCCCCGCCGCCGGCCTGGGCACTCGTTTTTTGCCCGCAACCAAAGCGCAGCCCAAAGAAATGTTGCCTCTGGTGGACAAACCCATCATTCAATACGGCGTGGAAGAGGCGATGGCCTCGGGCTGCAATCAGATCATCATTATTACGGGGCGCGGCAAGCAGTCTATTGAAGATCACTTCGACGTCAGCTACGAACTGGAAAAGATGCTGGAGGAACGGGGCAAAACCGATCTCCTGCACATCGTGCGCAACATTTCGGACATGATGCACGTTGCCTACGTTCGCCAGAAAGAGGCGCTGGGACTGGGCCACGCGGTGTTGATGGCGCGTGAACTTGTGGGCAATGAGCCCTTTGCCGTGCTGCTGGCTGATGACGTGATCGACGCCAAGGTTCCCTGCCTGAAGCAGATGGCGCAGGTGTTTGACGAGACGCAATGCTCGGTGCTGGCCACGCAGGTGGTCGAGGGCAAGATGATTTCATCCTACGGCGTGCTCGACGTGAAACCCGCGGACGGCCGCTTTGGCGGGCGCTTGTACGAAATCAATAACATGGTGGAAAAGCCCAAGCAGGAAGAAGCGCCTTCGAACCTGGCGATTATCGGGCGTTACATTCTGACGCCGGCGATCTTTGACTGCCTCGCGGAAACCACCACGGGCGCGGGCGGAGAACTGCAACTGACCGACGGCATGCGCATGCTGTTGCAGCGCGAAAAAATGTATGCGTATGTTTATGACGGGCGCCGGCACGATGCCGGAGACAAGCTGGGATTTTTGAAGGCGACGGTCGAATTTGCGCTGAAGCGGGAAGATTTGGGCGAGCCGTTTCGCGAATATTTGAAGGGGCTGAAGCTGTAGTCAGCAATCCTCCTACCCCAACGCCATTGTCATCCCGAGCGAAGCGAGGGATCTGGGTTTCTGGCGCGGAAAGCGAAACCGAGATTCCTCGCCGCTCCGCTCCTCGGAATGACAAGGAAGCGTGCCCCGGAATTAAACAGCGCTCGGCTAGGCTCCCATCGAGCTTTGCATCTTCTTCGACTTTTCTTCAACTCCCCGCGCCAGCTTCTCTTTGTGGGCATCTAGTTTTTTCGCGATGGCTTCATCGCTGAGGCCGATCATCTGCGCGGCAAGAATGCCGGCGTTGGTTGCGCCCGGGCTGCCGATGGCGACCGTGGCGACGGGAATTCCGGCGGGCATCTGTACGGTGGCCAGCAAAGAATCCATGCCTTGTAGAGCGGTTGACGGGATGGGCACGCCGATCACGGGCAGCGTGGTATGTGCGGCGATCACTCCGGCCAGGTGCGCCGCGCCACCGGCTCCGGCAATGATTACGCGAATGCCGCGCCCGCGAGCTTTGCGGGCGAAGTCCGCAGTGCGATCGGGGGAGCGGTGCGCGGAGGTTACGTCCATTTCGTAAGCGATGCCGAACTGGTCGAGGGCCGTACCTGCGGCGCGCATGATCTCCAAGTCGGAATCGCTGCCCATTACGATTGAAACCAGTGGATTCGTCATAATTTTATGAAACGTGTTTTATGAAATGTTTTTCAGCGCACGAGCCGCAATGTCTTTGCGATAGTGTGCCCCATCGAAACTGATCTTCGCGCAGGCCTCGTACGCCCGATGCACCGCGGCCTGCAATTCTGCCGCGTGCGCCGTGACGCCCAGCACTCGGCCTCCGGAAGAATAAAACATTCCGTCGTGCCGTGCCGTGCCTGAGTGGAAAACTTTTACGCCTTCGATTCGATTCGCATCTTCGATTCCTGCGATGCGCTTGCCCGACTCGAATGTTCCCGGATATCCGCCCGAAGACATGACCACGCAGACCGACGCGTCGTTCGACCACTTGAAATCGCCCTCGCTCACGCGGCCTTCGACCGAGGCTTGTAGAGCGTCGAGGAGATCGCTTTCCATGCGCATGAGGATGGGCTGCGTCTCGGGATCGCCAAAGCGGCAATTGAACTCCAGCACCATGGGTCCGCGGGCCGTCATCATCAGGCCGCAATAGAGCACGCCTTTTATCTCAGCGCCTTCTTCCTTCATTCCTGCAACTACGGGACGCGCGATGTGATTTACCAGCCAATCGCGCATTTTATCGTCGATGATTCCCAGAGTGGAATAGGCTCCCATGCCTCCAGTGTTCGGGCCGGTGTCTCCATCGCCCACGCGCTTGTGGTCCTGCGCCGCTACCAGAGGTGCGACACGCTCGCCGTCGCTTACCACCAGAAAGGATAATTCGTCGCCCTCCAGGCACTCCTCCAAAATCACTCGCGCGCCCGCATCGCCGAGCATGCGGCCGCTCAACATCTCCGCCGCAGTGGTCGCGGCTTCTTCTTTGCTCTTAGCGATAACCACGCCTTTCCCAGCGGCGAGTCCGTCCGCCTTCACCACCACTGGAAGATGAAAGTGGCTCAGCGCCGATCGTACCTGCTCCACCGAATCGCAAATCGCATAAGGAGCGGTGGGAATGTTATGGCGTTGAAGAAATTCTTTGGCGAAGCTCTTGCTCGATTCCAACTGGGCCGCATCTTTGGTTGGGCCAAAGATCGGCCAGCCTTTTCGCGTGAACTCATCCACTACACCGAGGGACAGCGGCAACTCCGGTCCCACCACAGTGAGATCGGGCCGGAGTTTCGCGCCCAAAGCCAACAGCGAATCGATATCCTTCACATCCACGGGCAGGCACTCAGCTTCTTCGCCAATCCCGCCATTGCCCGGTGCACAGTACAACTGGGAGATGCGAGAAGACTGGCGCAGCTTCCACACCAGCGCGTGCTCGCGCCCGCCACTTCCTAGAACCAGAACTTTCATAAGAAAGAGAAGACTCAAGGTTAGGGGCAGTCACGGAAAACTGTCAAACGCCGACTCTATGCGGCGGATGGCTCCCAACGCCATTGGCCGGTCAGCGATCCTTTTACTTGTTGGGCCGCCGCAGATACCATTAGCTGCTGGATAAGCGGTGAGCCCTCCAGAAAATCGACGTTTGCGCACTGGAGTACGGAAGGAGTCTGAGTGGCGGCGAAATATATTGGAGCGATCGATCAAGGCACGACCAGCACTCGTTTCATTGTGTTCAATAAATCCGGACGCATCATCGCGACCGCTCAGGAAGAGCACAAGCAGATTTATCCCAAGCCAGGCTGGGTGGAACACAGTCCGGATGAGATCTGGCGGCGGACTCGCAACGTAATTGTGCGGGTCATGAAGGCGAAAAAACTCGCGGCGAAAGATTTAGCCGCGGTGGGAATTACGAATCAACGCGAGACCGCGGTGGTGTGGAATCGCAAGACCGGCAAGCCGGTTTATAACGCAATTGTTTGGCAGGACACGCGCGTGGCCGACGATGTGGCTGAGTTCTCTAAAAAAGGCGGCCAGGACCGTTTTCGCGCTAGGACCGGATTGCCGCTTGCTACTTATTTTAGCGGCCTAAAGATCCGCTGGATTCTGGAGAATGTTCCGGGAGTCCGCAAACTTGCGGAAACGGGCGAAGTGATTTTCGGCAACATCGACACTTTCCTCATCTGGCAACTGACGGGCGGGATGAGAGGCGGGATTCATGTCACCGATGTCACCAATGCCAGCCGCACGCAGTTGATGAATCTGGAAACGCTGGCCTGGGACGGCGAAATTCTGAAGGCGTTCAACATTCCTCCGGCGATGCTGCCGAAAATTTGTTCCAGCAGTGAAGTCTACGGAAAGGTGAAAGCAGGTGCGATTGCGGGCGTTCCCATCGCGGGCGATCTTGGCGATCAACAAGCGGCGCTGGTTGGGCAAACGTGTTTCAGGCCGGGAGAGGCGAAGAACACCTACGGCACAGGATGTTTTCTGCTGCTCAACACCGGGCCGCAGGCGGTGCAATCGCGTTTCGGCCTGATCACCACTGTTGCTTATAAGCTGGACACCGCGCCCGCGCACTATGCGCTGGAAGGCAGTGTCGCCATTACCGGGGCGCTGGTGCAATGGCTGCGCGACAATTTGGGCATGATCAAAAAAAGTTCCGACATCGAGGCGCTGGCGCGAACCGTGGAAGATAATGGCGGCGTTTATTTCGTCCCGGCGTTCTCCGGATTGTTTGCTCCATACTGGCAGGGGAATGCTCGCGGCGTTATTGCCGGGCTGACACGCTATGCCAATAAAGGCCACATCGCGCGCGCGGTTCTTGAGGCCACAGCGTTCCAGACACGCGAAGTGGTCGAGGCCATGGAAAAAGACTCCGGGATTGCGCTCGATCAACTGCGCACCGACGGCGGCATGATCGAGAATGACCTGCTTATGCAGTTCCAGGCTGATATTTTGGCGAAGCCGGTGGTTCGTCCTGTCATGAAAGAAACAACCGCTCTGGGCGCAGCTTATGCGGCTGGGTTGGCTGTGGGCTTTTTCAAGGATGTGCACGACCTATGCGCGAATTGGTCGGTGGACAAGACGTGGAAGCCGAGGATGGAAGAAAAGAAGCGCAACGAGATGTACCGTCTGTGGAAGAAGGCGATCAGCAAGAGTTTGGATTGGATCGACGAAGCGCCTGAAAAATAGAAGCACAGGCACGCGATAGAAAAAATCGCGGCGCTGCAAACTGAAAGCAAGGAACCGGACACTATGCATGGACCATTATTCGGGGAATTCATGGGAACCATGGTGCTGATCTTGTTAGGGGACGGCGTCGTGGCTAATGTCCTGCTCAAAAAATCCAAAGGGGAAGGATCGGGCTGGATCGTCATCACCACGGGATGGGGATGGGCCGTGACTGCGGGAATTTTCACCGCCATCGCCTGCGGAAGCCCGGGCGCGCACATCAATCCGGCAATCACACTGGCGGTCGCTCTGGCCTCAAATGAGTGGACGCACGTGCTTTCCTTCTGGGTGGCACAATTTCTGGGAGCTTTTGTTGGCGCAACACTGGTGTGGCTGGTTTACCTGCCGCACTGGAGAGAGACCCCAGACCAGGGCGCGAAGTTGGGAATTTTTTGCACCTCACCGGCGATTCGCAATCTCCCGGTGAATGCCATGACCGAGATCATTGCGACTGCCACGCTGGTGACTGTGGGATTTGCCTTTGGCGCTTCGGCGGTGGCGAAAGAAGGCTTGCCGCCCGGTTTTTCTCCGTATCTGTGGGGGATGCTGGTCTGGGCCATAGGGCTTTGCCTGGGCGGTCCGACTGGATATGCGATGAATCCAGCGCGCGACTTCGGCCCGCGTATGGCTCATTTCGTGCTGCCGATCGCCGGAAAGGGCAAATCAGATTGGGGCTACGCCCTGGTTCCAATGGTCGCGCCGCTGATTGGCGCAGGCGTAGGCGCTGCGCTCACGCGCTTCGCCCGATACTAAAGTTGACGCTAAGGAATCCCGCCCCGGACGTCGAGACATTGCCAAAGGCGCACAAGCTGGTCACCAACCTCCCACACGAAATGTGGGAGGCTGGGGAACCTGCGTGAACCCACGAAACCTCGCCCATAACTTAAGCTGTTTTCCGTACTTTGGTCTTAGAGTTTTCGTGACGGCCTTGCCGCTTGGCCCCGGCCGCTTTTTCGGCGGATCTTCCGTTCAAGTTTTCCACTCCCTGTTCGAGTTCTGGCGCCTCGATAATCTTCCAGTTCCCGCCCTGGTTCCATGGCCCGAAAGCGTCCTGTTCTCCCTCGTCGCCCACTCCGGTGGAATCGTTGAAATATTCATCCACCAGACCTTTGGTGGGGGGAATCTTGCCGATCGAGAATGGATCTTTCCCCATGCTTTCCAAGGCCGCAGTGAACGCTTTCATGTGGGTAATTTCCCGGGTCATAAGAAACTGAAGGGCATCCTTACTTCCGGGATCGTCGCAGAAATTAATCAGCCGTTCGTAAACGATCTTTGCGCGTGCTTCGGCGGCAATGTTGCTGCGCAAGTCTACGTCAAGCTCGCCGGTGATCTTAAGGTAGTCAGCGGTCCAAGCGTCGCCTACCGAGTTGAACAAGCTGACACCGCCTCCACCAGCAATCGCGATCAAAGGATCGACCTCCGCGGCATCGCGGTTTTTCTTCATTGGCTTGAGATGCATGCGCGCGAGGGTTCCCACGATTTCCAAGTGGCTTAATTCTTCCGTCCCAATATCCATAAGCAAGTCTTTGCGATCGGGATCGTCACAGTTCAGCCCTTGTATGGAATATTGCATGGCGGCCGCCAGTTCGCCGTTTGCGCCGCCAAATTGTTCCAGCAGCATATTGCCGAAACGAGGGTCGGGTGTGCCGACATTCACTGTGTACATCAGCTTCTTAATATGGTGGTACATATTTCTCCCTTCGAAATTAGTTTGAGCAGAAGTGTCATCGTGAACGATGCGACAGCAACCAGGAATAGGGGATCGCAGGTATATCGACAGGGGGAATCTAATCGCGAGAGTTCAATGGGGGCGTAGGCGGAGGGGATTCTACAGTCTCCCTTTTCTCAATAAAATTCCCGCGGAGCGAAACACGCCTTGCATGCGGCATCGCGCGCCACGTGCGAATTGCATATTCACAAAGCCTTCGATCTGCCGCGTGAACTTTTCGCCGTAGGAATACCACCAGACTTTCTTCATGCCGGGCAGTCGATCGCTGTCGACATATTTGATGCGTACCATTTCTTCAAGCCCAAAGCGGCCATGGGTGCGACCGATGCCGCTGGCCTTGATGCCACCATGCGGAGCCTCGCTGATGCCGAAGCAGGAAACCACATCGTTGACCATCACGGTGCCGGCTGCGATTCGCCGCGCAATGGCCTCGCCGCGGGCGCGGTCACGTGTCCACACGCTGGCGGCCAGGCCGTATTCGGAGTCGTTGGCCTGGCGAATCGCATCGTCCTCGGTATCGAATGGCATGATGGAAAGCACGGGGCCGAAAGTTTCCTCGCGCATGATCCGCATCTCGTGAGTCACATCGGCCAGCACGGTGGGCGCATAAAAGTTCGGACCCAGTTCCGGCAGCCGCGTTCCTCCGGTCAGCACGCGAGCGCCGCGCGCTTTGGCATCTTCTATATGTTGCTCAACGATCCTCAGTTGGCGCTCATTGATCATCGGCCCCATATCGATTTCCGGGTTCATTCCGTTGCCCACCCGCAACCGCTTCGCCTTTCGCACACAAGCTTCGAGAAAGGGCCGATACAACTTTCGCTGCACATAACAACGCTCGACCGAAAGGCACGTCTGCCCAGCGTTCATGAACGCGCCCCATATCGCGCCACTGGATGCGACGTCGATGTCGGCATCCTCCAGCACCAACATAGGATCTTTTCCACCCAGTTCCAAAACCACCGGAAGCAGGCGCGAAGCCGCAGCTTGCGCGATGTGTTTTCCTGTAGCGACGCTTCCGGTGAACACGAGTTTGTCGATCGCGGAGTTAACCAGTGCCGCCCCGGTAATGCCGTCGCCCAGCACGACCTGAAAAATATCTTTGGGTACGCCAGCGCGGTGCAGCAGCACCGCCAATTCGAGCGCTACCAACGGCGTTAGTTCCGAAGGCTTGAGCACGATGGCGTTGCCGGCTATCAGTGCCGCCAGAGTTTCCGTAGCTGGAATCGAAAACGGATAGTTCCACGGCGAAACAATCCCGATTACACCGTAGGGCTCACGCACAATCCGCCCACGCTTCGTCTTCATGGCAAGATTGCCATGGGGCAGTAATTCGTCGCGCAACAGTTGATGAGCGTTTTCGATATAAAAGCGCGCCGCGTCCAACACGACCATCACTTCGGTGGTCAGGGCCTCGACATAAGGCTTGCCAGCCTCGCGAGTAATCGATCGCGCAATTTCCGCTTTTCGTTCGTGCAACAGATGCTGGAAGTTCTTAAGGCAGGCGACGCGCCGGCCAATTCCCAGGTCGAACCACGCTGGCTGCACAGCACGAGCACGGGCGACCGCCTCATTGAGTTCGAGATCGGAAGCGCATTCGAATTCGCGCAACAGTTCACCCGTGGCGGGATTGACCGACACAATCTTGCGGGCCTCGATTTGTAGGCCGGTAACCATAACCAGATCTGCGCTTTCAACCGATCAGACCATCGCAAGATTTTACAGCGAGCTCATCGATAAGGGGTATCGCCGATCCGGCTCAAGAAATTCGCGGCGCGCTAAGCAGGAGGGGAATAGTGGCGCCGGGAGGGAAGGGTCGAACCCCCAAGACCCGAAGGTCGGCGGATAAGGAATAGGCGCAACCGCGCGGTGGAACCAGCGACGAGGAAGGTGTTAGAATTTGGCGTTTTCGGAGTTGGCCAGCCGACCAGAGGAGCAAGACTGAATGCTTCCGGAACAAGTCTCCCAGCACTTAGGTTCCCTTCCTTACATGCGGGTCGAGCAGGCGCGAATCTTCTATGATCTTATAACTCACAACCGGTTGACTAATTGTTTGGAGCTTGGTTTCTTCCACGGAGTCTCCACAGCTTATATCGCGGGCGCGATTCAAGACTTACAGCACGGGCATCTTGCGACAATCGACCTTACGACTGCATCTGCGCGCGAGCCGAACATCGAGTGGGTGCTCTCGAAGACCGGACTGCGGCATCTGGTCACGATTCATCTTGAACCGCGCTCCTTCAACTGGAGACTCATGCGAATGCTGGAGGAAGGCCAGTTTGAGACCTTTGATTTCTGTTATCTCGATGGCGGCCACACCTGGTACGACACCGGCTTGGGGTTTTGCCTTGTCGAGCGCCTGCTGAAGCCGGGTGGGTGGGCGGTGTTTGACGATTTGCACTTCACGTTCCGAGAGTCTTCTAACTTTGACAAGCCGTGGGTGCGCCGTATGCCCGAGGAAGAACAGACCGAACCGCAAGTGCAGCGTGTTTTTGAGCTGTTGGTGGAGACAAATCCCAATTTCGGCGATTTTCGCAGGATGGGACAATTCGGGTTTGCACGCAAGCGCAACTCATCGTGGGCGAGGCCAATGCGAGAGAGCAACCAGGCGGAAGCGATTGTCGCCCGTGCCTTGGAGGTCGCGCGAACCGATCTGGAGTTGCGTAACGGCTTGCTGACTTCGCCCGCGCGCACTCTTTCAAAATTCTCCGTGCGGCCTCAGGATGACTTTGCCCATTTTCTTTTCGAGGAAAGTGAGAGTCTCGGGCCGCTGCCTTCCGAAACCAGCGAGCATGGCTCCACCATTGTGTACATGGAGCGTGTAGAAGCCGCCAATGTAGAGGCTCACTCTGACCTTCCGGAACCATCGCGGAAGACCGCCTGAACACGCCGATTTCACATATCTACTCAATCGCGGGCCGGTCCCGTAAAGACTCCCTCAAAATGGAATGGAATAGTTGAGCAGCGCCATGCTTTTGCCACAAATCGCTCGAAAACTCGCGCGGTCTTTTTCGGTCCAGGTCGAGTGTGCGGGCGGGCGATTGCGATGCAAGGCGCGCGCGTCGGCTTGAATCGTGCCCTGATCCAATGGATGAATGACCGTTTGGGTGAGAAAGCGCGCTGGAGCTTCATCCTGCGGCAGGCGCAGGAACGACAACACGCCAGCCATTACCTCGCCGGGATTGTCGAGCAGATTCTCGAATCGGATGGAAAAGCAATCGTGGCGTGACGCCAGAAATTTATCGCGAATGACTCGGCCAGCCCAGATGCGGCAGCGTTTTTCGAAATCCAGGCGGCGATAGGCTTTGTATTTCGCCATGGACTGCACCACCTCGATCCCGTTGCGCACTATGTGAATAAACGCAGTGCCGGGAAATAGGGTCGCGATTCCCTCCGCGGATTGCTCATCCGGATAAGCGCGCGTTCCCCAGCGCTGTATACCGAAGTGATCGCGACGAGAACCCTGACTGGAGTGGGTTACCGTGAATAGTTCTTCGTCGTTCCACACACAGTCGAAGCAGAGCGAGCGCAGGCGCTCCATCACATCATTGCGGGGAATCGCCGTGTAGCGCTGGTAATACAGATGGTTGGGACCGCAGAAATATTGGTAAGCCGCCCTACCAAGGAACGGGAGCATGGGACTATGCCCGGAAGCCATCAGGATTTCCGGGTGCGCATGGAGGGCAAAGCGCAACGGCGTCGTTCCTGATCGACCGACGCCCACCACGATGGCCGGCGCGGCGCGGCTGCTCAGAATGGTTTTCAACTCCGGGATGTATTCAAGCGAAAATCCTGGAAGCAATGGCCTCTCGCCTTTCGGGGTCGTCTGACTGTGGAAACGGGCTCCTCGAAATGGGACCAGAACAGGGGGTCTGGAATCGCAAGGAACTCAATCGTCTAACATGCGTTGTAGTTCAACTTCTCCGATGGTGCGCACCCAGGCTGGCCGCTCCAGATAGATGGTGATTTCTCCGGAAACCGTTCTCGTGGGCGATAGCGGAGCCCAGCTGTCGGTCTCGACAAAACACAGATTCTTGAATTCTTCCGCAGGTTGGCCGGTCAGGGACGAAATGGTATCGCCGGGCGACAAGAGCAATTCTTCCCGAAATTCAGGGTCGCCACGGGCACGGTCGACCGCCAAGGAGATTGCGATTTCAACGGCGTGCTGGGCACGCTGATGCCCGGACCAGACGGGGAGCCGCTTTTGCGCGAATCCGAAGCGGCCCAGACGGCGGTAAGAACCAAAGTAGGGATTGGATTCAGCCAGCAGGGTGAACACGCGCTCAACCTGGGGGACGGACTGTTCATCCTCTGGCATGCGCATGACGCGCGATTCGTTCTTCTTGCGCGATTCGCGAAATGTGTATGACAAGTCATTAAAGACGACCCAGCCCCCCGGAGTCACGAGCCGTTCTGCGAGGCTGAATGCCAGGCCGGCGTCGTACCAACTATGGGCGGCGTTGATGTAACAGAAATCGAAACTCTCGTAGAGGTCTTCCTCAAGCAATCGCATCAGCCGCCAGTTAAACGACGTAGGTTCATAGTAAATCTTCACGAGATGGGAAAGCCCCGTGAGCCCGAGGATGTGCTCGATGCTGGGAACGCGATTTCGGGCAGTTATGCTGCCGATTGTGGTTAAGGAACTCCCTTCTAACTCATCGAGTGCGGCTGCGATATAGGCGGTGGAGACACCGTGCAGGAAACCGAGCTCGAGGCCCGAACGCAGACGATTCTCGGTGATGAAGTCGTGGAACATGCGTCCTTGAGCCAGGCGCATATATGGAACATTTCCAACGCGCTCTGAGACTTCATCCGGAGACATTCAAATTATCCGAGATCGGGACCGATCTGCCACTAACGCGGCACAGAACGGTCGCAGCGGGCATGCGGGATACCATACATCTTTAACCCGGGCGTTGTCACCTGCTGGCGTTGATCGATGCCGGCGACCGCCTCAAGCATTCCGCCTTCCAGTCGGCGGAACAGTGCACGCGGCTTCATCACGCGATTATCCAAGTTGGTGGGCCGTTGTACTTTTTCGGCAGCCAACGTATTAACGAACGGATGCGACATCAGCCAGAGCTTGATGTTGCGCCGCAGATTATGCGGTATATCATTGATCGTTCCCATGAGTGCAACCCGGTTATCGAGAATCCACAAGTGGCGGCCGCTGGTGCCGACATCAATGACGGCCAGCACCGCGCGTGGAATGCTCGCGGTCGCGGGATCGAAACGGGTGTCGATCCACAGCATTGCCCGATTGGCAGCACAATGCAGCATGGAGCCGGTCGCGATGACATAACGGTGATCCTGAAGCGTGACGTAGTGCGGCTTGCGCATGTAGGCGCGGGCGGTGGTATGGGCTGAGAGATTGAACCAGAAAGGCGCGCTCATGCCGTTAAATGCGCCGTTCATCAGCAGGCGGAAGCGTCGCCGGTTCAGCAAGGCGGAGGTGCGGGCTCCGTCGAATCGGCGCAGCCACGACGGAGTTCTCGCGGCCCATAGGTCAGACGCACTCTCGGTCGGCGCGAAGTTCGGCAAGATGATCCGCCATGGCGAAAGCATGGTCATCCCAATGCTGCCCATACCGCTCTTGAACAAAAACTCTCGTCTATTCATGATCGCCTCCTCACCGGGTTCGAAAACCGCTTTCTTTCCATCGTTACGCGACTCCTTCTTGCGCCGGAATGTTGCAAGCGGCGCCGCGTACGCGATGTTGTTCGATATCGGACAGGATCACATTGGATACCACGCGAAGCCCGTCCATGTTCAATTCACTAAAACGGTTCGTGATCCCTGATTCCGCCACCAGGCACTCGTCCAATGCCAAGTCGAGGTTGGAAAGCGACTCGACCACGCGAATGTCGCGATACGCGGAAAGCCGCCTGGCATGATGAACCTGCTCGTAGTCCGTCATGATGGGCGCAACGATGATGCGTGCCGATCCCATGCAAGCCTCGGTCAAAGAGTTGTAACCTCCGCGGCTAATCACGACATCCGCCGCAGCGTGCATGAGCGGAAGATCGCGCGATTCTGTTGGAATAAGATGAACGCGATGTCCGTCGATCCATGAATCGGATTCGAGCAACAGCCGTGAGCGCGATCCAGTGACGATGTCGAAATAGCATTCCGGGAAGACTTGCGAGATCTCCCAGCAGCGGCGTATCAGGGATTCCCCCTCCTTGCCGCCTCCAGCCGTACACACGACCCATTTGGCGTCCGGTGGAAGCTCACGCTTTGTGCGCGCCAGGTTGATGGCTTCGCGGCTGACGGGCTCGACCGCGTACCCGACATAGGCGAGCTTCTCGGCCAGGGCAGGCTCCAGCGAGTACTCCTTCGCCATGTCCACAATCTTGACATCGGACATGACGAGAATGGCGTGGTACATCTCGCGCAAAGCGTGCACAGCAGAGGGTGTAAGTACATCGCGGTAAACCTGATCGGGACTCCCCAGAATTCCGCGTGAGATGAAATATTTTCGGCACGACGGCAGAGCGCTGAGGAATTCCCTCATCTCTTCTTCCATCCCGAGAGGGAGATAGTCGAGGATGATGGCATCGGGTTCAAACTGGCGAATGGTGCTGGCAATAACATCGCGGCGCAAGCGACGGCCGGTCGAGAGGCCGTCATGCAAAAACGGTTGGCGCCCCCATTGGCGGCTCCGGCGCGGATCGAAGCTGTCGAGATTCGGCAGATGAATAAATTCGCACTCAGGAGGAACTAGCCAGGAAGCTTCGCGATGGCCAGTAATGAACAGCACCGAGGCGTGCTCTTGAAGAACTTTCCCTACGCGTGATAGGCGGCGCAGGTGACCAAGGCCGCGGCCATCGTGGGTAAAGATAAGAATGCGGCTCTGATTCATGCGGCACCACGCGAGGCCACACGAAATTTGCGCGGCGGCTTGATAGTCGATTGTTCGAGGCCGCACTGCGCTGGATCGAACGACCACAAATATCCGTGGCGATGATGAAGATCGATACAAATGATGTGCCCCAACTGATGGGCTCTCAGCCAGAGATGCATCGTGGAAAGGAAATGCACCGGCAAGACCGGCGATGGGTTGGAATTACTCAGATAGAGGTCAAGGCAGTACATATCCCGCCGGTACTTTGTCATCGCGGTGAAAATGGAGTGTGAGCCCGGATTGGTGCAGTCAACCCACAAGAGTCCACGCGACCCTCCTCCGTAGGTCGGCGCGCCCGAAAACACAGCATAGCGTCCCATTTCCAGCCTAGGTTTACCGGGGCAGCTTGCGAGGAATTCAGAGATCACACTGGTCAGCGCAGCATTATTCCACCCATGGATCGGGGTCTCCCAGGAGAACGCTTCCGCCAGAAAATCGGCGAAGCGGGGTTCCCATGTGACTTCAGTTCCACCTTTCTGCGCCAACGCGGCCAGCCAAGCGTACTGCCCGCTAGCCTGCGGTGTACTCGATATGGCTGTAGCTTGCAATGGACTCCTTCTCACAAATCCTTTGTTACCCGCCTAGAACGATGGCTGTGGAGCTTTCGCCATATAGGCTGCATATAAAGCCGCCAATTTGTTCACGGATGCATTTGAGGAACCGTAATTTTCCAAAGCGGTGATCGCCGCTGACCACTCGCCCTTTGCGAGGTAGGTACACGCTGCCGACGTACCGAAGGATGTGTTAGTCAAATCCATCGCGGTCATAGTCGTCTGATACTGCATTGGCAACTGCGAGAAGGTATGGCCCGGGATCACGTTGTATTGCGTGACGAGCGAGTTGTAGAGACTGCCGATGGCGTTGGCGGACGCCGTATAATAAGTCAGATCGATGCCTGCGGCTTCCTCCGGCATAACGACAAGAGGATTCACACTCAATATCGCCAGCGCCGCAGAACCAACCACCGATCCGCACGACGTGGCACAATAGGGTGTCCATGCCGCAACCTGTGTCGAACTGAAGCCCATGCTTGTGAGCTGGGATGTCGTGTAGATGCCAAGATCGAGGCCGCCGGCGATAGTAACGCCGGAGCTGGAATTTGGGACATATCCTTCCAACGCATCACCCCCGACCTGAAGATTAATCATCGGGAAATCGACGGCGCTGAAATTCGTACCCGAGTCATACTGGTTGCATTGTTGAGCAGCTGCCGTTGCAGGGAACAATCCTGGCATGGCGACAAAGGCCAGCGGCAGAGCAGAGACCAGGCTTCGAATCCGCGCAAGCGCCGGGGTGGCCGTCGAACTCGACACGGACGCTGGAGCGATGTCGGGAAGGTATCGACGAATACTAACTTTGACACGCGAATAGGGCTCGAGCAGCGTCACTAACCGATGGAGATCACGATCCGACATACGCAACGAATCTGAGGTGGCGCTACTCCCGCCCTCGTTTGCAGTCGCCCCGCCGTGAATGTAGGTAGTGACGTATCCAGAAGGGTCTCGACCCGCTTCCGCGCCGCTAAAGTCCAGTGGCGCCAGTGCGATGAGCCCGAAGCGGCCGAATTTCCGGATATCACTCAAAGAGGCGCCAGCCATCGGGTGGACTTGCAGCACTATATAGTCACCTGGCCGTAAACCTTCCGATTCGGACTTTTGCCCAGCAGACGGAGCTTCTTGAAGTGGATCGGGCTCTTCATTGCGTAGTCTGCCTGCGGCAGGAAAAGGACCAAGAACTGCCCGTCCGGTTTCGTCAAGCACTGAGACCGTGCCCGTCTGATTCGCATGAGAACTCAATTGGATCTCAATTTTAATCATGACACCCGCTCCTTAGTAAGGCCGCTATCGCCTGGGATCGCGGAGCCTGTTACAGCCCGGCTTTCGCCGTTAATTTGGCAATCCGCTCGATGTCAACTTCTCCCGGGCATCGCGACTCATCCTGCTTGCGCTGGTTCGCCAACTTGATATCTCACGCTTTTCCTCTTTATCCTGGCACCCTTCCAGCGGCTTACGCGGACTACTCATGGCTTCTTCGGCACCTGGTTTCTTACTATCTAGGGGCGCATCCGGATCAATCGATGAACTGCCACAGTCCTGGCATGATTGTGCAGGACAGCCAACCGTCGTATCGGCCTCTGCTCCCGGGAAGCAGGTGGAAACACCCACACCTTTGACAGTTATCCCCCAGATATTGAATGGTATTACGTCATACTCGGCATAATTCGTACCGGGCACGCTATCCGCAGATGGCCCTGGGCCATAAGCTATCAGCGGAGCGCAATTTATTGGGGGGATACATACTCCCTGAGCGGTCACCGTCAGCGGCGACGAAAAATATACGGTGCCGGCAAGATTCTCACAAAAGAGGGTCAAGTTATATACATTCTGATATGTGAAGGCGTAAAAAGGAGCGGTGGGAATCCATGGACACGAATTTATCGTTCCAGTGCCATTGTTGCTTATATCGGCGTAACTGCAATTGGCAAGACCAGTCTGAGCATTCCCGTTGACCCAGCAGAATAAGATAACCACGGACAGCCAAGCTGAAACTCGGATTGTTTTCATGGCACGCTCCTCAAGTACTACGGTGTTGGCTTTGAACTCAACTCAGCCTGTTGAAGGGCAGTACGCTGTTTGTAGCGACACACGAAAGTGGAACTCCAACCCTCATACTGTTCTGTTGGGTGAGGCGACATTTGCATGTTCCGCAGATTCTGACTAGCTTCGAAAAACGCGAGCGACGATCTCGAAATTCTTGCTTCGTTTGTTGCCGACCCGGGTTTAGCCTCCCGCACGTTCGGCCTTATACTCACAAGAAAGTCCACGGCTTTCTTCACCTCGCTTATGCGGTGCTGACTGTCCGGGTCTCCTTGGTGTGCGTCCAGAATTGCGATAACCTTGGCCTCATCGCGACTTTCCTCTTCTCGTCGTTCTTGATAGCGTTTCATTGCGGCTCGTGAACTCGCACTTTCGGCGTCGACGCTCCCGTCCGACCAAATGATTCCCGATACGGCGACATGGACTACTACTTTAGCCGGGTCCGTGATTCTAGCTTTGTCCAGGTTTTCCGCAATGGACTCTGTATAGACATCGCCCGGCTTGATAGCACCTTCCCACGAGTTATCCGCCCCGGTGGTGCATCGCTCATTGAGCACCTGATTTAACATGTCGACCGAATGTTGAAAACTAGTGACCGCGTTACCAGCACTCGTCACGGTCACGTCGATTACATAGGCAGTCGCAGGTCTTGGGCCGTTGTTCACCACTTTCACGCGAATCATGTCGAACTCCGCGCTTGTGTTTGTCCGTGGCAGATCCGGTTCGCGCAACAAATCGGAGGTCTTTCCGGGTATGTACTCCGCGCTGAGTACCTGAAGAGTGGTAGGATTCGCAGCCGACTGGCCTAATGCCCTTAATTCGTGCACCGAAGCCAGGAACACCAAGCTAAATAAATAGGCCGCTATCGACCGCGAGTTCGAATGTCGAATCATAACCTCTCCTCCTTTACCGATGCATCCACTCCTCGAATTACCCTTCTTAGATCACTGGGAACAAGTCGTGATGACATAGGTTCCCGAGGCGTTGGCACTCTGAGATTTGCCCGTGGCGACCGCTACCGCAGTCACCGTCTCCGACACGCTGACTGTGATTGGACTGGAATATATCGACGGCGTCGCTCCATTAATGGAGTAGAGAATCGTCGCACCTGACGTGGTGTCGCTGATGGTCACCGTCTGCGCCCCATCATACGAACCCGGCGCAGGCGAGAAAATCGGAGTCGCAACCTCAACCAGTATCGTGTACAGTCCGGAACCGACCGCGCTACTCGTGGAGCCACTGGCTATCGCGATGGCGGATACCGTTTCCGTCGCACCCACCGTGATTGCTCCCGTATACAAGGTTGAGGCCGCGGTTGGCGTTGTGCCATTGGTCGTGTAATAAATAGCCGCTCCAGACGTGGTGTCGCTGATGGTGACCTTCTGGCTGGCACTGTAGCCGCCTGGCGCTGGAGAGAAGGTCGGCGTGGCAGTAGCCGATCCCCCACTGATCGTGTAAGCAGCACTGGCCACGGTGCTATCAGAATCTCCCGTAGCAACTGCCAGCGCCTCGACCGTGGACGTCGAAGTCAAGACGACCGGTGCGGAGTACACGGCGGATGCCGTCGTCGGGGTTGTGCCGTTGGTGGTGTAGAAGATCGATGCACCGGAAGTCGTGGTCTTGATGGTGACGGCCTGACTACCGGTGTAGGTACCGGCAGCGGGCGTGAAGGTCGGCGTTGCTGCCTTAGTGCCAGCGTTTATGGTATAGGCCGCGCTGCCGACGGCGCTGACCGAGTCACCGGTAGCGATGGCGATCGCTTTCACAGTCTCGGTCGCGTCCACCATGATCGGGGTGGAGTAGACGGTCGAGGCAGATGTCGGCGTTGTGCCATTGGTTGTGTAGTAGATGATGAAATGCGAGGTTGTGTCGCTGATCGTGACCTTTTGCGTGCCGGTGTAAGTCCCCGCGGCTGGCGAGAAAGTCGGCGTAGCCGTAGCCGTGCTCGCATTGATCGTGTACGCCGCACTCCCAACGGCACTAGTCGACGCGCCCGGGGAGACAGCAATAGCCTTCACGGTTTCTGTGGCACTGACCTGGATCGCCCCCGAGTACACGGTCGAGGAAGTCGTTGGAGTTGAGCCATTCGTGGTGTAGTAAATCGTCGACGGAGTCGCAGCATCGCTTATGCTGACGCTCTGCGCGCCAGTATAAGTACCGGCTGCGGGGGAGAAGGTAGGCGTGGCCGCCGTGATGGTATAAGCAGCACTCCCAACCGCACTAACCGCGTCGCCCGGAGCAACCGCGATGGCCTTTACAGTTTCCGAAGTGCTAACCGGGAACGGACCTTCGTACACATTGGAGGAAGTAGTTGGGGCGACTCCATTAGTCGTGTAATAAATCGCTGCGCCTGATGTGGTGTCGCTGATCGTGAGGGTCTGACTTCCGGTGTACGCTCCCGCTGCCGGCGAGAATGTGGGAGTGGCGGTGGCGCTTCCACCGCTGATCGTATAAGTGGCCGCGCCCACAGCACTGGTGGAAAACCCAGCCGCGACGGCGATCGCTTTCACGGTTTCCGTGGCAGTAACCGTAATCGGTCCGGAGTAAATTGCCGACGCCGTTGTGGGCGTGCTACCGTTTGTTGTGTAGTAAATGACTGCGCCAGAAATTGGGCTCGATATGGTAACAATCTGCGTGCCTGTGTAGCTTCCACCCGCCGGATAGAAATCGGGAGCGGTAGTAATCTGCCGTACGCGGTGATTGGCTGTATCCGCGATGAAAACATCGCCTGCGGCATCCACAGCCACGCCGCCTGGAATGCTTAACTCGGCATTGTCCGCAGGTCCACCATCACCCGAGTAACCCTGAGTACCATTACCCGCTAGCGTGTAAATAAGCCCCGAATCGACAGCCCGGACGCGATTGTTGTACTCGTCTGCGATGTAAACATTGCCGGCCGCATCCGCAGCAACTCCTCTGGGGTAATACAGTTCCGCCTGGCTGGCAGATCCCCCGTTTACTGCATACCCCAAATGGCCGTTTCCCGCCAGCGTGTAAATCACACCGTACGACGACACTATGCGGATACGTGCGTTGTAGGTATCAGCGATGTAAACATTAAGCGCGGAATCAACTCCAACACCATCCGGGTAATTGAGTTCGGCACTCGTGGCTGGGCCGTTGTCGCCGGAATAACCATCGACTCCGTTCCCGGCTATAGTCGCAATATGCCCGTTGGATGCCGTTACTTTGCGGATACGAAAGTTGAGCGCATCCGCGATGTAAATATTCCCACTCGAGTCAACTGCGACGCTTATCGGACCATTCAGTTTGGCGCTGGTAGCTGCGCCGCCATCGCCGGAATAGCCCGCGGTTCCCGTTCCCGCAATGGTGGCGATGTTGCCGGGCTGGATAGTTACGCCGGCGATGGTGACGGCCGTGGTCCCAGTGTTCACGGCGCGGACGCGAGAGTTAACATAGTCTGCTACGTAAATGTTGGCATGAGCATCGACTGCCACGCCGTATGGATAATCAAATTCGGCACTTGTAGCAGGCCCACCATCTCCGGAATAGCCCGCAGTACCGTTTCCTGCCGCGGTACTGATGATTCCGGTTGACGCGGTAACCTTGCGGATGCGGCTCTCCTGGTAGTCGGCAATGTAGAGGTTATTGGCGCTGTCAACCGCGACACCGCTAGGGAAGTAAAGCTCCGCGCTAGTAGCGGCTCCGCCGTCACCGGAATAACCGGCCGTGCCGTTGCCCGCGACGGTTTTGATTATGCCACCTGCGATCGGAAGGTTTTCTCTGCTGGCACCGATGGCACGCACGCGTTCGCCGCCTTCATCGGCGACATAGATATTGTTGGTCTTGTCCAATGCGACTCTGGCTGGGCCTCCAAGTTCAGCGCCGGTGGCCAGACCGCCATCCCCCGTTTCGCCATAGTTTCCGTTACCGGCAAGAGTCGAGATGATCTGCGTGTCCCGATCAACCACCCGCAAGCGCTCCAACGCATCGACAACATAAAGGTTGCCGTTGACATCGACCGAAACACCGGATGGAGCGTCGAGTTCCGCACTGGTGGCGGGTCCACCATCGCCGGTATAACCGCCTGTCCCGTTGCCCGCAACTGTAGTAATGATGCCGGTTGAGACGGTAACTTTTCGAACTCGATTGTCTTCCAAATCTGCGATAAAAAAATCGCCGCTGGGAGCGACAAATACGTCAGTGGGAGTGGACAATGATGCGTTGGTGGCCAAGCCACCGTCGCCCCCAGTTCCGCCGCCTGCCACAGTCGAGATGATGCCCGTAGTCAGGACTTTGCGAATCCGGTTATTTCCCTCATCCGCAATGTAGAGGTTCCCAGAGCTATCGAGTGCAACGGCCGAGGGGTCCGATATTTTTGCACTCGTAGCGGCGCCGCCGTCACCGGAGTAGCCGCCGGTTCCTGTTCCGGCCACGGTGGCAATATCTCCCGGCTGAATCACAACGTGCAGGATGGTTACAGCGGTGGCTTGCGTGTTGACGGCCCGAATACGACTGTTGGAGAAGTCCGCAATGTAGATGTTGCCGGCGCTGTCAACAGTTACTCCCGTGGGATTCTTCAATTCCGCGCTAGTGGCCGCTCCGCCATCTCCTGTATATCCAGCGGTGCCGTTACCTGCGACGGTCGAGATATTTCCCGTTGATGCCGTGACCTTACGAATGCGTTGGTTGTAAAACTCAGCGAAATAGAGATTTCCGGAACTGTCGAGGATTAATCCCGAGGGCCCATAGATTTCCGCCTTGGTGGCGAGCCCGCCATCGCCGGAATAGCCGCCGGTGCCATTACCCGCGACAGTGTTGATGAAGCCGGGACCAGGCAGACTGATTTGCGCCAATGTAGTCGAGGAAACCATTGCGCAGGTACAAATCAACACAAAATGCTGGATGGTCGAGTTTCGCAAAAACCGATGACTCCGAACGGCGATTATTGCCATAAATCCCTCCAGCCAATGCGATTCACACGGCCCATGGCCGCAGTTGCACGTACGGGAACGAGATTCTCCCGTGTGGACAACTGGGACCAGTTAACTCAGCCGTTTTTTGCGTAAACCGGCTTGTGACTGCTTCAGCACAATTGATCCGGGAAAGACGACATGCAAGACAGGAAAATAACGAGAATGCAAGGGATTAGTGAATGCGCGGGAGGCACTTGCGTTTGTTGAGCGGATCATCTTACTTCACTCCTTCGCAACGCACACTAAGGGCGCTGCTCTCTTTCGGGAGCCCTACCGATCACACACGCGCACAGCAGCGCAACCGGCTACTACTTAACTTCGATATAAACTGAAATCGGGGTGCGAACTGCATCCCACAACGACAAATACGACCAACTGAGAACAGGCTGGCGCATAACTTAGAACCAACGGGCTGTGGATGTCAACAAGAAAATCTTCGTCTTACTAAATTGTTTACTATTTTGAGTTCCTTATCGTTAAGTTATTCAGTCATGCCAGTTATTTCACCCGATACTTTGGTTTCCTGCACTCTTTCTTGGCGGTGTCAGGATGGCACAAGTATTATGAGGAAGAAATGACTGCGCGAGGGATCTACTTCATCGCAAACGATGCGACGCGCGAACTTGCCATTGCCTTCTTAAATAGCGTACGCACGTTTGAACCCCTGATGCCCGTCTGCGTTATTCCCTATAACGATGATTGCGAGCAAGTGCTTACACTCCAATCCACATATGACTTCGCGGTGTGGAAAGACTATGCCGCACTGCGTTGGTGCGATGGGATCAGCGAGCGCTTTCACGGAACCACATTTGGCCAATACAGAAAACTAGCGATGTGGGACGGACCATTTGAGCAATTTGTCTACATCGATGCCGATTCGGTGCTTCTCAGTGGGCTTGATGTGATCTTCGGACTGCTTAAGGATCACGACATCGTTGCAGCGAGTTCGGACATTCCAGCGAACCGCATGTTTGTGTGGAAAGACAGCCTGCCGGCAGAGCCAGGTTTCGACAGCGCATACGCGGCCAGCACTGGGGTCCTGGTCTCGAAGCAAGGCTTATTCACTCCTGCCGAAATCGAGCGCTGTGTGGAAACCGCTCTGCCGTTTGCAGAACACATGGAACTGCTGTGCGCCGAGCAGGCATTCCTGAACTACATCTTTGTTACATCGGGGAAGCGGTATTCAAGCATCCTGCAAGCCGCTCGCGAAAAGAACCGCCGGGATATCCCACAACACGTCTGGTCTGGCCGATTTCAAGGAGATCTGCTGAATACGCCGGATCCGGTCCTAATTATTCATTGGGCAGGCGAGTGGCGGAGCGGTGAGCATCGGCGAAGTCCGGTGTGGAACTATTTTCGACACCTGCGAGATGAACATCGATAAGCATATGAGAGATCGAAGCGCGTTCCATGGCGAGGAAATGCTGCCGCATGCTTGCCATAGCATCTTTGAATTTACCATCCAATGCATCGCGCACCAGCGCTTCGAGCGTATCGACGCTTTGCTTCTCTGGAAACAGTGCACCTCCTAGGCCATGGAATCGCACTCGCATCGCATTGAAAGGCTGATCATTCAAGACCGGCAATACGACCATTGGAACGCCGGCCATAATAGCCTCCTTAATGCTGCCCAAGCCGCCATGCATGATGAACACCGACACATGCGGCAGCAGTTGGCGCTGCGGAATCCATTCAACAACCCTGAGGTTAGGCGGGACTATAAGGCTCTCCGTAAGGCTCCTGTGCGGCGACACCAATACGATTTGGCGTTGCGGCATTCTGACTGCGAGATCGGCGATCATGCCATAGGTCTTAATGAGCCCCCTGTGTTTTATGCTTTGGGTGCCGAATGCCGCCAGGATGCTGGTCTGATCAAATCCTGCTATTAGAGAGTTGCCATCATCGATGGGGCGGAGGCTGGCTTCCACGTAATGAGTATGGCGATGCCGATGACGAAACTTGGGGACTTCCAGCGATTCTGGGCAAAAAACCAGCCTGGGAATATCGGGATGAACCGGGTCTTGACTGTTCCAGTCGGGCAGCGAAGTTGCGAACAGCACAACGCGCGCGCGATCAAACACCTCCGGCCGATACGCCGGTGCGAGCCGGTGATCGAGCAGCAGGAGGTTATACTTCCCCTGATCGAGAACGCGGTGGAGCACTTCGGAAAGGCGCCGAAAGCGCACCCGCGTGTCTTCGTTGCCTCCGAAAAGCTTCCAGATGTGCGTACCAGAAAGTGACTGGCGCCCCTCGTCCGCCGCAACTAACGGCATAAAGTCGGCATTCGCCGCCGTGACCAGGCTCTTGAGGGATGCGGCGGTCAGATAAGTTATTTCGTGCCCGCAGCTTCGCAAGTGCAGCGATAGGCGAATGGTCGGCAGTAGGTGGCCGGGCTCTGGAAGCGGAAGGATAAGGACCTTAGACATACGTTAAGCATTCATGGGTGGCAAGGAGGTTTGTCTCGGCGAGTGTCCTCCCGCTGCGCTCTCTCCTTTGCACATAATCAAATTATCTTAACCGGGAAGAGCAAGAGAGAGGGCGAAGGGAGCAACGATTCCCTGTATTCGGCTGTGCAGTTTATCAAAGCTACTCAACCCATCCAGCATTGTGAAGTCAGCGGTTAAACCGCGTTTCGCGCGCCGAAGGTTCTTATTTGCGCTTGTCAAATTGTGATTTGGATTCGCCAAGAATTCTATCCCTTAGCTGTCCAAAATGGAGCCAGGCGAAAAAGTTGTTCGGTTAGAGCGCTCCACCCGTGCTATCGGGACGGCACTTGCAGTACAGCAGCACTGCACACCGGAAGGCGTGCATACCGGTCATCTTTGTTTTCACCGCTGACAAATGTTTTGCAAAGAGCGCCCGTTTGTGTATCAAGCGCGATATCTATATTGCTGCTAACTGGGAGATATCGTGCTGCGCAAGGAACGTCGGATTTTGTCTCACACCCGCTAAGAATAATGAGCGCAGCAAATGACAGAGCGAACCATCTCATGGCGGGCAATACTACTCCCTTCCCGTTGATTGGCGCAATCAGATGCTACTTGGCGCTTACTTGGCTCGGCGACAAGATGCTGATCGGGATGACCACCCAGTATGGTAATGATTTGGAACATGGGCCTGCCCGATGGAGTGCTCGGGGCAATGTTGTGCCTCAAACTAGTGAAGGCGACTTCCTCACGAAGCACTCCGCGAGTCCTTTTCCTAACTTCCGACATTGCCCGCGTTGTGCGATAATTCGCCTTTTCCCGGTGAATTTGAGGTGTCTCCTTTGGCGAATGGGTCTCCTGATTTTGAATCGAAACTGTGGGCTGCGGCGGACGCACTGCGCAATAACAAGAAAGCATCTTCTGAAGATGAGTTTGGTCAGGGTTTGGGCAGAATCGCACCCAAAGACGCTGATTTGAACATCTCTTCCCCGCGGACCAGTCCGCAGGTTAACTAACTATGTATGAATGGGTTGGACTATGGTGCCGGGAGGGGGAGTCGAACCCCCAAGACCCGAAGGTCGGCGGATTTTGAGTCCGCTGCGTCTGCCAGTTCCGCCATCCCGGCTCAGGAAGGCTTTTTTATTGTACGTCAGCCGCTGGCTTTAGCGCAGCATTCAGTACTGATAGCTGCACAGACCTGGTGGGCGGCAGATTCTTTGGAAAAATGTTCTACGCCAAAATCGAATGCTGCACTTCACTGGTGCTGAGCGGCAGCTTTACCTGGAATGCCGATCCCTTTCCCGGACTGCTTTCGACGCTGATGGTTCCGCCGTGTTTCTCGACGATCCATTGGGCTATTGAGAGGCCGAGACCGGCGCCTCCGAATTCCCGGCTGCGAGCCTTATCCACCCGATAGAAACGTTCGAAAATCTTGCTGCGCTCTTCGGGCGGAATGCCGACGCCGCTGTCGCGGATCGTGACTACTGCTTTGTGCTCTTTTCGCGCAAGCGACAACTCGACGCTTCCCGGTTCCGCCGTGTACTTGAATGCGTTGTCCAGCAGAATATCCACCACACGCCGCAGAGCCCTGTCGTCTCCCATTACGAGCACGCCCTCGGAGTCGATTGCTGCGCGGAATTGCAAATTGCGAATGGTGGCGATCTGCCGCCAGCCCTCGATGGGTCCGCGCAAGGCTTCGCCCAAATCGAAGCTCTGCATAGTGAGCGTTTCCCGCCCGGAATCGGCGCGGGCCAGCGAGAGCAGCTCTTCGATCAAAGAAGTCGTTCGCTCCGCTTCCAGCAAAATGTGGCGCAGCGATTCCCGGTACTCCTCCTCGGGCCGGGAGCGGCGAAGCGCCAGTTCCGCCTCAGTGCGGATCAGCGCGACAGGCGTGCGCAACTCGTGCGAGGCATCGGCGGTGAACTGGGTGACGCGCAGAAAAGCGCTCTCCAGGCGGTCGAGCATTTCATTCAACGTGTCGGACAATCGTTGGAGTTCGTCGCCTGTTTCGAGCTTTAGCAGGCGGTTACGCAAATTTGTGCCGCTTACTTCTCTCGCCGTCTGCACGATCGCATCAACCGGCGCAAGCGCGCGGCGGCTAATCCAGTAGCCTCCGCTGGCCGCGGCCAGCAGCAGCGGCGGAGCGAACATCAGTAAATAAAGCCGGAATAGCGACAACGTGCCAGCCACATCATCGATGAGAATGCCGGTGGCGATTATGTAAGTGCGTCCATTTGTTTCGATGTCAGTAGTGACGAAGCGCAGGGGCCTTCCATCCAGGGTGCGGTCGGCGAAGGATAATTCATTCGCGAGGCCGGTATGCAGTCCGTTCACGGGATGAGCTTGCAGAAATGTAGAGCGGTAAACGAGTTGTCCATCGCGGGTTTCCACCTGTAGATAGTCGCCTGAATGCTCCAGCCCGTAAGTTCCGGCAAGTTCTTCCCGAAGACTGGCAATCGACGTGTTTTTGCTCTGGGGCTGGTTTTGCGTCTGGAGAAAGCTCTTTAGATCATCCACCTGGCTTTCTAGATCGTCCTCGGCGATGTCGTAGAGGTTGTGCCGGAGAATGAGCCACATGCCGGCGCCGAAGACGGCTTGCGCCAGGGCAAAAATCGCCAGATACCAAAGCGTAAGGCGCAGCCCGATGGAAAGTCTTCTCATTTTCCAATGCCCCCGCCGTCGCCCGTTATGAGCTTCCAGCCACGCGTTCTGGACGAATCATGTAGCCTACTCCGCGCACCGTGTGAATCAGCTTTGTCCGGCCCGGCGAGTCGATCTTGTTACGCAACAAGTGCATGAAGGCGTCGAGCGTATTTTCTTCGATGTCGCGATCGAAGCCCCACACCGATTCGATCAACGACCTGCGCGATACCACCTTACCGGCGCGATAGACGAGCCGTTCAAGAAGATTGTATTCGGTGCGAGTCAGGGATATTCGTGCTTCGCCCCGCGAAACCTCGCGGCTCGCCGGATCGAGCACCAGATCGCCGATGGATAGGTTAATTTCCTTCGCCGCCAAAGCCCGCCGCTTTACCGTCCGCAGACGCGCGAGGAGTTCATCGAATGAGAACGGCTTGGTCATGTAATCGTCCGCGCCCAGGTCGAGTCCACGGACGATGTCTGGCGTCGAATCTTTGGCGGTCAGCATAAGCACAGGCGTGCCGATTTTTTCCGCGCGCAGACGTTTCGCCATCTCATATCCGCTGAGCTTCGGCATCATTATGTCCAGGATAATGACGTCGAACTCATAAGCCCGGGCCATTTCCAGACCTTCGGCGCCGTCAAACGCACACACCGCCGTGTGTCCTTCTTCGGTGAGGCCTTTGCGCAGAAGGCCGGCCATTCGCTTTTCATCTTCTACGATCAGCAGTTTCATGGCACAGGAGCATCCCCAGGCACTGTCCCGATACTGGCACAGTATGGTGAAGATCACCTGAAAGAATTCTAGCCTTTCATCGCACCATCTTCCGAATTTTGGTTACCGCATCCAGCCAATGATTTGGGCAATGCGCTCTCATCGTTTATTCTGGAACATCACATCACAGGCGTAACACATCTCGAATCCCGATCCAGCTAACAGCCAAGGAGCTAGCGCTAGAAGCCTTCTATGAAAACCGGAATCATTGGCCTGCCTCAGGTGGGAAAAACCTCTCTGTTTCGCATTCTTACCAAGGCTCATCTTTCCGAGCAAGCCTATTCCAATCCTCGTGAGGCCCACATCGGTGTCGCCAAGGTTCCCGACGATCGCCTCGACCGCCTGGCCGCTTTGTACAATCCTAAGAAGCTGACTCACACTTCTGTCGAATATGTCGATGTTGGCGCCATCGGCCAGGACGCATTAAAGGAAACGGCTTACATCGGCCATCTGCGCCAGGTGGACGCTCTCGCGCATGTCGTGCGGGCTTTCGACGATCCTTCTATTCCGCACGTTGGCGCGATCGATCCGCTGCGCGACATCAAGAACGTCGAATTCGATTTGATGGTAAGCGATCTCGGACAAGTGGAAAAACGGCTGGAGCGCCTGGAAAAAGATCTGAAAAAGATGAAGACCGCGGAACTGGAAAAAGAATTCGAATTGCTAAAGCGGGCGAACACGCATCTCGGAACCGAGAAGCCGTTGCGCGAAATGGAAATGACGCCCGAGGACAAGAAACGGCTTCGCGGATTCATGTTCCTAAGCGAAAAGCCGATTTTCTACGTCCTGAACATCGGGGAGTCCACAGAACTCGGCAAAGAACTAGATGAAGCGGTAGGAAAATATCAGCTTACGGAAAGTGCCGCCCGGCCCAATGCGGCAGCCACGGCGATCTGCGGGAAGGTCGAGGCAGAACTCGCGGAGATGAGCGATACCGATGCTGGGGAATTTCTTTCCAGTTATGGCCTGAAAGAGAGCGGGTTGGTACGCCTCATCCGCACGACCTATCAGTTGCTGGGCTTGATTTCATTTTTCACGGCGGGAGAAGACGAGTGCCGGGCCTGGCAAATCCCCGCCCACACACGGGCACAGGAAGGGGCGGGTGCGATTCACTCGGACCTGGAAAAACATTTCATCCGCGCTGAAACCATCCGGTGGGACCAATTGCTCGAAGCCGGCTCGGAAGCCAATGCCCGCGCCAAGGGAACGCTGCGGCTCGAAGGCAAAGACTACATCGTGCAGGATGGCGACGTGATGCACATCCGGCACTCGGGCTGAGAACCACTGCGGAAACACTGGGATACGAAGACATTCATGCTATCGACTCTCTTCTGTGAATCGATGCCCCTTGGTGGATTCAGGCTCGCACCTGATATCATCCCCGCTGCCACGAATGAGTCCAATCTTTATCAGCGTCCTGCTCGGTCTGACTGCCGCTGGCGCCAATGTTTTTGGCGGGGCGATCATCGTGCAGCGCCATTGGGAGCGCCGCTATCTGCGCTATTTCGTCGCTCTCGGCGCAGGGTTCATGCTGGCTACGTCGCTGGTGGAAATGGTTCCCGACAGCCTTGAATTACGCGGCAAGCCGGCGGCCCTTCTGGTGCTCCTTGGCTATCTGATCATTCACTTCTTTGAACACACCGTAACTCCGCACTTTCACTTCGGCGAAGAAACCCACGCCAGCGAATTCATGCACTCCCACAAAAGTTATTCGGTGCTTCTGGGCCTGGTAATTCACACTTTTTTTGATGGCATCGCCATCGCGTCCGGATTCCTCGTCTCGAACTCTCTGGGCTGGCTGATTTTTCTCGCCATATTTCTCCATAAGATTCCCGAAGGCTTCACGGTGAGTTCGGTGATGCTGGCAAGCGGCCGCAGCCGTAGCATAGCCTGGGGCGCGTCGATCATTTTGGGAGGTTCTACGGTTGCAGGGGTGCTTACGATGGCGCTGTTTCGTCACCACGTGAGTGCAGGCCTGCCGCTGGCAGCCGGTGTCACAATCTATGTAGCGGCGTCCGATCTGGTTCCCGAGGTGAATCGCGAACCATCGATGAAGATGGCATTACTGGTGATTGTCGGCGGGGCAGTCTTCTTACTGCTCGACGCCCTATTTCACACAATGTAACGCGATTAGACTCTTGCACAACTCCCCTGCGGGGGCAGCTTTTGCGGGTTGCGCGTCCCTCGAACAACGAAGGACGGCGAGGTCATCACCGTCCTTTTTTTAACGTTACCGCTATAACTAAGCCAGCCGTGCGCAGATAGCTTTGGTTTGGGTGTAGAGGTTGAGGGCTTCGTGCCCCATCTCGCGACCCCATCCGGATTGCTTGTAGCCTCCGAAGGGCAAGGCCGCGTCGAAGATGTTGTAGCAGTTGATCCAGACCGTGCCAGCGCGAAGGTTTTCGGCGACGCGATGAGCCTTGCTGATGTCCTTCGTCCAGACGGCGGCGGCGAGACCGTAGTCGCTGTTGTTGGCGCGAGTCATGATTTCTTCGGGATCGTTAAACGGCATGGCCGTAACGACTGGGCCGAAGATTTCCTCCTGCACAACCTTCATGTTTTCGTTGGTTTCGACGAGCACGGTCGGCTCGACAAAATATCCCTTGTCTCCGGACCGATGGCCGCCGGCAATCGCTTTGGCCCCTTCGGCAAATCCAGCTTCGAGATAGCCGCAGACGCGGTTCATCTGTTCTTCCGAAACCAGGGGACCCATGTGCGTCTTCGGATCGAGGCCGGAGCCGACGCGAATCTTCTTGGCATGGTTGGCCACGCCTTCGACGACCTGGTCGAACACAGACTTCTCTACATACAACCGCGATCCGGCGCAACAGCACTGGCCGTGGTTGAAGAAGATGGCGCTGGCCGCGCCCGGAATTGCGGTTTCCAGATCGGCATCTTTGAAGACGACGTTGGGAGACTTACCGCCGAGTTCCAGCGAAACTTTTTTCAGATTTCCCGCGGCGGCATGGACGATCAGCTTGCCGACTTCGGTCGAGCCGGTGAAAGCAACCTTGTCGACGTCGGGATGAGCCGCCAGAGCGGCGCCGGCAGTCTCGCCGTAACCGGGGACGATGTTGACTACGCCTTCGGGGAAGCCGGCTTCCATGATCAGTTCACCGAGACGCAGGGCCGAGAGCGGCGTTTGCTCGGCAGGTTTCAGAACGACGGTACAGCCCACGGAAAGCGCCGGACCCAGTTTCCAGGCGGCCATGAGCAGCGGGAAATTCCACGGGATGATTTGCCCCGCAACTCCGACCGGCTCGCGCAGAGTGTAGGCGAGATACTTCGCGCCGGGCGTGTAAGGAACGGAAAGCGGAATGGTATTGCCTTCAATCTTGGTGGCCCATCCTGCCATATAGCGGAACAGATCGACGGCCAGAGGCACGTCGGCGGCCCGCGCGACGCTGAGTGGCTTACCATTGTCAAGGCTTTCGAGATAGCCAAACTCTTCGGTGTGTGCTTCGAGCAGGTCGGCAAGTTTCCAGATCAGGCGTCCGCGTTCGGAGGCGGTCAGCTTCCGCCACGGACCGTGATCGAACGCTTTCCGCGCGGCCTTCACGGCCAGATCGATATCGGCGCTATCGCCTTCGGCGACTTGTGCGAGCACCTCGCCGGTGGCGGGATTGTAGGTGGGGAATGTCTTACCGGAAATGGCGTTGACCCATTGTCCGTTGATCAGCATTTTGCGAGGCTTGTCGATAAACTCCGCGACCTGCGGATGAATTTGCGGGGAAGTTGCGATACCCATGGTGTCCTCCTTCTTGCTTCTTGTTCGAACTACTTGGTTCGAGAAACTGAGCGGGAACGTGCAAAGATTCCGGTCGGATGAAATTGCCTTGGGTATGCTACTGCCGGGCGGGGGGCAAAAGCAATTCGTGGAGTCCCTGAGAAAGTCGCGGGACTGAGGCGGGCAGGGTTTACAATGGCGCACGATTTGGGGCTGGTGCTTTTTTCCCGTGGCTTTTGCCGCTGACCAGGCCAAAGTCAAAATCTTTTAACACAGAGGGGCACAGGGAACCACGTGGCTTTATGAATCGATTGTCGGCGCGTGCTGTTGACAAGCTGATGCGTTCCGCCAAGAAGGTGATGAAGAATGCGCACGCGCCTTATTCTCACTTTTATGTGGGCGCTGCCATTTTGCTGACCAACGGCAAAGTTTTCTCCGGGTGCAATGTTGAGAACGCTTCTTATGGCATGACCAATTGCGCGGAGCGAACGGCTATTTTTTCTGCTGTCGCGCAACTGGGACCGAAGATTGAGATTCGCGCAGTCGCCGTTACAAATGTGCAGGGCGGTCCTTGTTCGCCCTGCGGCGCTTGCCGGCAGGTTATCTACGAATTCGGGCCGGACGCCACAATTTATTTCCAGGGGGCCGAGGGGCCGAAACACGCTCACATCACCGAGTTGCTTCCGGAAGGATTCCGCCTCCAGTGAGCATCGCCGATTCTTCCCAGACTTTTCGAGCCATCGACGTGATTCGCAAGAAGCGCGATGGCGTGGAATTGTCGCGGGGCGAGATCGAATCTTTGGTCAACGCCTATACGCACGACCAAATTCCCGACTATCAGGTCTCCGCGTGGCTGATGGCGGTGGTATTGCGCGGCATGACGCGGGCTGAGACTGCTGCGCTGACTGAAGCGATGCTGCATTCGGGCGAGGTTTTGGATTTGTCGTCTCTCTCCGCGAGGAAAGTTGACAAGCATTCGACGGGCGGGGTAGGCGATAAGACTTCTTTGGTTTTGGCGCCGGTCGTGGCCGCGGCCGGGCTCGCAGTGCCGATGATCAGCGGGCGCGGGCTGGGACATACGGGCGGAACACTGGATAAGCTCGAAGCGATTCCGGGATTCAATGTGAATCTTTCGGTTTCGCGGTTTCGCGAGGTGCTGGAGAAGTGCGGCTGCTGCATGATCGGACAGACTGCGGAGATTGCCCCTGCTGATCGCAAGCTCTATGCCCTGCGCGACGTGACGGGGACGGTGGAGAGTCCGTATCTGATTTGCGCTTCCATCATGAGTAAGAAGCTGGCGGAAGGCATTGATGCATTGGTGCTCGATGTAAAGACGGGCTCCGGCGCATTCATGAAGAGCGAGAAGGATGCGGCCTTTCTCGCGGAACTGATGGTGGAAACCGGCGAGCGCATGGGCAAGAAGATGGTGGCGTTGATCACGGATATGGATCAGCCGTTGGGCAACATGATTGGCAACGCGCTGGAAGTGGTGGAAGTCGTGGAAGTGTTGCGCGGCGGCGGGCCGGAGGATTTGCGGTTGCTGTGCCACGAATTGGCGGGATGGATGCTGCATTTAGGCGGAACTGCACAGACGGTTGCGGAAGGAAGGCAGCGAAGCGCGGAGTTGATTTCTTCCGGCAAGGCGCTGGAGAAATTTCGGCAGATGGTGGAGATGCAGGGAGGCGACTCACACGCGATCGATGACGTAAAGCGGCTGCCACAGGCTCGGCACTCGGTGGAGCTTCCCAGCCCCGGCACTGGTTATCTAGCTTCCGTGCAATGTGAACAGATTGGGACGGCGTGCGTGATTCTTGGCGGAGGCCGCGAGCGCAAGGAAGATGCAGTCGATCCGGCGGTGGGGATTGTGCTGCATAAGAAAGTCGGTGAGCGGGTTGAGGCCGGCGAGCCTCTGGCGACCATTCATTACAATTCTGAGGCGCGCGTTGCGGGGGCAAAACGGTTGCTCGAAAAAAGCTTTGCCATTGCCGGGACGCCTATGCTGGAGAAGAGGCCGTTGATTCATCGAGTGATCGGCGGAGCGTTCGAGAAGTCTGCGGAGAAAAACTGAAATGGGACGATTCACGGGAATTCTCGGACTCTTGACAATGCTGGGATTGGCCTACATTTTTTCCACAAACCGCCGTGCTATTCGCGTGAAAACGGTGCTTTGGGGACTTGGCCTCCAGATCACCTTCGCCATCTTCGTGCTGCGCATCGACTACGGCCGCCGCGCATTTCAGGTCATCGGCGATGCGGCCAATAAGGCACTGAGCTACTCGTTTTTTGGCTCGGAGTTTGTGTTTGGACCTCTGGGCAAGCAGTCCTCGAACATCGGGTTTATTTTTGCGTTTCAAGTTCTCCCGGTGGTCATCTTTATCTGTGCGGTGTTTGCGATTCTCTACCACGTCGGGATCATGCAGATTGTTATTCGCGGCATGGCTTGGGCGATGACGCGCATCATGGGCGCGAGCGGCGCGGAATCGCTCAACGTTGCCGCCAGCATTTTCATGGGGCAGACCGAAGCGCCGGTGACGATTCGTCCGTTCCTGCCCGAGCTGACGCGATCCGAATTGATGACCGTGATGACCAGCGGAATGGCGCACGTCTCGGGATCGATCATGGCTGCCTACTTTGCTTTCGGGGCTGAGCCGCGCCACGTCCTCAGCGCTGTCATCATGACCGCGCCGGGGACGATTCTTGTTTCCAAAATGCTCGTACCGGAAACCGAGAATCCCAAGACTGCGGGCAGGGTGGTCATGCCCCAGAACGAGGAAGAAAAAGAAAAACAGGAAAATCTGCTCGGAGCCATCGCCCGCGGCACAGGGGACGGCCTGCACATGGCGCTCAACATCGGGGCCATGCTGATCGCTTTCATCGCGCTGATCCACCTCGTCGACGGCATTATGGGGGGAATCCACAACCACCTGGTCTGGTTCCCGACGAGCCTGGAAGGAATTCTCGGCGTGATCTTCGCTCCGATCGCGTGGGTCATCGGTATTCCCTGGCGAGATTGCCACATTATCGGGAACCTTCTGGGCACGCGCATGGTATTGAACGAGTTGGTCGCGTTCTCCATGCTCGGCCCGCAAAAGGCGGCGCTCGATCCCCGCTCGTTTACCATCGCGACATTTGCGCTGTGCGGCTTCGCGAACTTAAGTTCGATCGGAATTCAGATTGGCGGGATTGGCGCGCTGGCTCCAAATAAGAGAGGCGAGTTGGCCCGGTTGGGCTTTCGCGCCATGATAGCGGGAACCATGGCAAATCTGATGTCGGCTTCCATCGCCGGCATGTTGCTATAAAATCCATTCGAAAATCTTTTATTAAAGACCTGCCACATCGAGCCGATAGGTCGATGTGTGGTGAAAGGACATTCGTGAAACGACCAGGTTTTATTTTTGTTGTTCTTCTTTCCGCAACGTTCATTTGCCCCATCGGCGCTATTGCGCAACACACACCGCAGCGCGTGATCATCGACACCGACCCCGGCACTGACGACGCGCTCGCGATTTTGTTGGCGTTGAATTCTCCAGAGTTCAAAGTCGAAGCATTTACCGTCGTACCGGGCAACGTAGTCGCGGCGCAGGGACTGGAGAACGCGTTGAAGCTGATCTCGCTGGCCGGACGTTGCGACATTCCGGTGGCCGGCGGCGCGCAGCATCCGCTGAATCAAAAATTGATCACCGCCGAATACTGGCATGGACAGAATGGGCTGGCCGACATCGAATTGCCGGCCTCGAAGTGCAAGGCCGATCCGCGGTTCGGTCCTGACCTGATCATCGAACTGATTCACAAATATCCGCACGAGATTACTTTGATTCCGGTTGGGCCGCTGACCAATATTGCGCTGGCGGTTTCAAAGGATCCGTCGATTGCCGGGTTGGTGAAAAATATTGTGATCATGGGCGGCTCGATTTCCGGCGGCAACGTGAATGGAGCGGCGGAGGCGAACATCTATAACGATCCGGAGGCGGCGCAGATCGTGTTCAATGCCGGATGGATGGTGACGATGGTTGGCTCCGACGTGGGCGAGCGCACCTTGATGACACGCAAGGAACTGGGCCAACTGCAAAGCACGCACGGGCCGGAAAACGATTTTATTTCGAAGCTGGGAGAATTTTATTTATCGCGTGGTGAGAAAAACGGATATAGCGGCGCGGCTATGTACGATCCCCTCGCCGTAGGCATTGCGCTTGACCCCACGCTGGGCACACTGAAGGAGATGCACGTCGACGTGGAAACCAAAGGCGAATTCACCCGCGGCGAGACGGTGGCGAATCGCATGGGAGCGAACGAGAAGAATGTTCTTCACGGCGACCACTACGTCATCGAAGGCTACGACTATCTGAAGCCCAATGCGCGAGTGTGTGTGGCGTCGGATGCGCCGCGCTTTTTGCAACTTTTCATCAGCCGCATTCAGGGGAAATGAGTGGCGCGGCGGACTTTTCTGATCGACACCGATACGGCCTCTGATGACGCGGTCGCGCTCATCATGGCCCTGCGCGCGCGCGATGTGAATGTCGCCGCGATAACTACGGTCGCGGGAAATGTGGGCGTGCAGCAGGCGACGCGCAACGCTCTTTATACGGTCGAGCTATGCGGAGCCCGGGTGCCTGTTTATGCGGGGGCGGAAAAGCCGCTGTTGCGATCGCATGAGAATGCGACGTGGTTTCATGGCGCGGACGGGTTGGGAGATCACAACTACCCGCAGTCTTCGCAACGCGCTGGGGAATTGCACGCGTCCGACGCCATCGTTGCAACGGTGGAAGCGAATCCTGGGTTGGTGCTGGTTACGCTGGGGCCGCTGACCAACGTTGCGTTGGCGGTGACGAAGCGCCCCGACATTGCCAGCAAGGTCTCGCGCTGTGTGGTGATGGGAGGCGCACCTTGTTGCGAAGGGAACGTCACGCCCGCGGCGGAGTACAACATCTGGGTCGATCCTGAAGCGGCTCACATCGTCATGCGAAGCGGGCTTCCTGTGGAGCTGATCGGATGGCAACTTTCGCGTGGCGCAGCGGTCCTGGATGAATCGGACATCACGAAGATTCTGGGATTCGACAACAAGGTCGCCCAGTTTGCCATCGAGTGCAACAGTCAGGCGCGGCTAGCTTACAAAGAGCAGACTGAGGAAGACGGCATTGCGTTGCCCGATCCAATTGCGATGTGTCTGGCGCTGGACCCGAGCGTGGGAACGAGTTGGAGCGAGCACTACGTCGAGATTGAAGCTTCGAGCGAGTTAACGCGCGGGATGACCGTTGTGGATCGGTTGAACGTTGCGGGTGACGAGCGCAACCGCCTGAATTGGGCAGCGGCTTTGGAAGGTTCGAAGGCGAAGATTTGTTGGGAGATGGATGTTGAGCGGTGGAAGGAACGGCTGTTGGCAGCATTGCGTTGAGGAATTATTAGATCCGCGACGAGGAATCGCCAGGAGCGCGGATTTCTATTTGAAGCTGGCGCGGAGATTGTAGCCAGGACAGGAATTTTATTTCGAGCACGTCGTAAGACCGTCACTACACGCATTCTTGGTACCTGCCCTTCGCACAGAACGCAAGGACAGGGCATCCATCGCATTGCTGATGCCGAAAATCACAGCCTATAATCAGCATGACGTTGGCTCCTTCTCGAGCCTTGGTCGTCTTCGCAGCCTCCAACATACTCCGCGATCGAGCCAACGTCGTTATGCAATCAAACGGAGCCGTTTTTCAGGCGGAGTGAAGGATCTCGCGCATCGACTACGGTCTTCATGACTCAAATTACACCGCTACCCGTGATTCCCTAACTTAGATTATTTCCCCTGACCCTGCTACACTCTTGCCGTTTCCCCGCGAAGGAGAACTCATGGCCAACTCTCTCAATCTCATCGAAAACATAGTCGTCGTCATGCTGGAAAACCGTTCCTTCGATAGCATCCTCGGCTCACTCTATCCCAACAGCTCCACCTTCGAAGGCCTGAAGTTCGACGGCAGCATGTCCAACTCCTGGAACAACACGCCCTATCCGGTGACAAACAAATCCAGCAACCCCAATCCCTTCGTCACCCCCAGCCCCGATCCCGGCGAATCCTTTGCCGACATGAATCTCCAGATCTTTAACAACGCCACCCCTCCCACCGGAGCCGCCGCCAACATGGCCGGCTTCGTCAACGATTTCATGGCGGCGAAAGGCCAATACCCCATTCCCGTCGGGCAGCAATGCTCCTTCATCAAAGCAGGCTGGCCCTCCCTTCCACGCACCAATCCCAGCCCAACTGCCGGCGATATCATGTTTTATTTCAATCCATCCCAAATGCCGGTCTCCTCCATGCTGGCCAAGTCCTTCGCCGTCTCCGACGCCTGGTTCGGTTCCAGTCCCACGCAAACTTATCCCAATCGGCTCTTTCTGAATTGCGCGACTTCCGGAGGCTACGTCAACGATCTCGACTACGCCTGCAACCTGGAGATTTGGCCGAACCTTCCCAACATCTTCGCCCTGCTCGATGGCGCTGGAGGCTACAACATTGCCAACTGGAAGGTCTACTTCCATGACATCAGTTTGGCCGTGTTCATCAAATACGTTTTGCTGTCGGCGCAAAGCCACAACGTCTGTAACTTCGACGACACCGACTTCGGCCCCAATTCAAAGCTCCCCACCTTCGAGCAGGACATTCATAGTCAAACGCTCCCCAAGTATTCCCTCATCGAGCCGCGTTACGGAGGCTCCGGCATCGACAGTCTTCCGCCCAACGACAACCATCCTCCCTATGACGTGCGCTACGGCGAGATCTTGGTCGGCACCATCTACAACCTGCTCCGCGGCAGCGCCTATTACTGGCCGCGCACTCTGCTCATCATTACTTATGACGAACACGGCGGCTGCTACGATCACGTGATTCCTCCCGCGGCCGTGGCTCCCGGCGGAACCGTACTGCCCAATCCCTCCACCTTCGGCTTCAATCGTTACGGCCCGCGCGTTCCCGCCATCCTCGTGTCTCCCTACATCCAGGCAGGTTCAATCATCCGGCCCGATGGTTTTTCTTACGTGCAGGGAACCGGCACCTCCACCACAAACGGCGTAACGCCCTTCGACCACACCTCAGTCATCCGCACCATCGTCGAATGCTTCAACCTCAACGGAGGAAACGCGAACCTGACCAACCGCGACAAGAATGCGCCCAGCCTAGCCGCCGCGCTAACCCTTGGCAGCAATAATATGAACAACGGCCCGTCCGGCATGCAATTGCCGATTCTGGACACGCCACCGGTCAAAGGGCAGTATCAGAGTCACCTGACGGAAATTTACAAAGCAATGCTCGCCCGCCTCGGCACGCCATCATGAGATAAAGTTCGAGGAGCGCGTTCAGGGATAGCCATGTGGGGACAGCCGCCCTCGGCTGTCCGTCGAGCGAAGCTCGACAGGTTTTTGTAATCACAACTCGACCACCAACAGAACGCCGCCATGTCCCAACCCGCCCAACTCGAACTCCTCCACGGCCAGGGCGCTCACACCGACCCCCTCGCCTGCATCGAAGATCTCTCCGCCGATCAAGCCGCAAAATCAATCGCCGGCTTCCCCCACTCTATCGCCCAACTCGTCTTCCATATGAATTACTGGATGGACTACGAACTCCGCCGCATCCGCGGCCAGCGCCCGCCCTACCCGCAACACTCCTCCGAAAGTTTTCCTCCCACTCCATTCGCAGTCGACGAAAAAGAATGGAGTCGCCTGAAAAGAAATTTCGCCACCCTGCTCTCCCACTTCACCGAGCTATCCAAATCCGCACCTGCAGAACTAAACCGCCAAATCGAATCCATGCATCCCGGCGACGCCAAGCTCGCAGGCACACTCGATGCCGTAATCTGGCAAATGATCGCCCACAACAGCTACCACACCGGCCAAATCGCACTAATCCGCCGCGCCCTCAACGCCTGGCCCCCGCGAGCCGGCGGCGACGCCTGGTGAGTGTGTAACTCGTGTGGGGCGGACACTCCTGTCCGCCTGCTGGCAGCGGCACAAACGCCGCCCTCTTCCAAAATTGACTGCCACCCCCCGCCTCCGTAAGATGAAGCGACCGAACAGAGCGCCGTTCCCCGCAACATGATCGACCAGACCATCTCCCACTACCGCATCGTGGAAAAGCTTGGCGGTGGCGGCATGGGCGTGGTCTATAAAGCCGAAGACATCGAACTCGGCCGCTTCGTCGCCCTCAAATTCCTGCCCGACGAGCTTTCCCGCGACCCGCAGGCCCTCGAGCGCTTCCGCCGCGAGGCCCGCGCTGCCTCCGCTCTCAACCATCCCAACATCTGCACCATTTATGAAATCGGCCGCCACGGCGAGCAGTCCTTCATCGCCATGGAGTTTCTCGATGGCGTCACGCTCAAGCATCTGATCTCCGGCAAGCCCCTGGATAACGAAACTCTGCTCACGCTAGCCATCGAAATCGCCGACGGCCTCGACGCCGCGCACTCCAAAGGCATCGTCCATCGCGACATCAAACCCGCTAATATTTTCGTCACCGCGCGTGGCCACGCCAAAATTCTCGATTTCGGTTTGGCCAAAGTGGCGCTGCCCGCTACAAGCTCCAATCAGATCGCTTCAGCCAACACGGTGGCCGAAGCAATGACGGAAGCAATCGACCAGCAGCATCTCACCACTCCCGGCTCCACGCTCGGGACCATCGCCTACATGTCGCCCGAGCAGGCCCGCGCCAAAGAACTAGATTCCCGCAGCGATCTTTTTTCCTTCGGCGCAGTGCTTTATGAAATGGCTACAGGAACGTTGCCCTTTCGCGGCGGCAGCTCTGCTGAAATTTTCAAATCGATTCTCGACGCAACTCCGCTGCCCGCCCTGCGCCTCAATCCCGACGCGCCGCCGGAACTCGATCGCATAATCAATAAAGCTCTGGAAAAAGACCGCAACCTGCGCTACCAGAGCGCCGCCGACCTCCGCACCGATCTCGCCCGCCTCAAGCGCGACTACGATTCCGGCCGTTCGGCCAGCGCGTCCGGCACCGCCATCTCCGCCGCAACTTCAAGCTCAGCTTCACAACCCGCTCTCGCCGCCGCGCCTCCACTCCGCTCTCACACTCGATTGTTCGCCATGATCGCCGCAGCCGTCCCAGTCCTTGCCGTAGGAGCTTTCTACTTCGTCCGCGCAAGGTCCTCCGCAACTCAAATCAACTCGATCGCCGTCCTACCCTTCGTCAATGCCACCGCCGATCCCAACAACGACTACCTCAGCGACGGTCTGACGGAAAGCCTCATCGGCACACTCTCGCGCCTCAGCAACCTCAAAGTCATGGCGCGCAGCACCGTCTTCAAATTCAAAGGCAAAGAAGACGATCCGCGGCAGATCGGCCAGACCCTTCAGGTCAGCGCCGTGCTCATCGGACGCATCACCCAACGCGGCGATCAGATGGCCGTGCAAGTCGACCTGGTCGATACCAGCGATGGCAGCGAGTTGTGGGGCTCTCACTACGACCGCCGCGCCGCCGACATTCCCGAAGTCCAAGGCGATATCACGCGCGATGTTTCCACCAAACTTGACCGCAACGATGCCGTCAAAATGTCGCAGAAATTCGGCAACGCCGGCACCACCAATCCCGAAGCCTATCGTCTGTATCTCGAAGGTCGCCAGTTGTGGTATGGCCGCACGCCCGAAGGTTTGAAGAAGAGTATCGACTTATTTCAGCAAGCCATCGCCGCCGATCCCAACTACGCCCTCGCCTACACCGGCCTCTCCGACACTTACAACGTCGCTCCCAGTTACATCAACATCACCTCGAAGCAGGGCGAGGCTCTGGCCGACGAAGCCAGCCGCAAAGCCGTCGAACTCGATGACTCTCTTTCCGAAACCCACGCCGCTCGCGCCTTCGCTCTATCGAACCTGCGGCGGTGGAGTGAAGCCGGGCTGGAATTTCAGCGAGCGATTGCTTTGAATCCCAACAACGCCTCGGCCCGCTATTTCTACGCTTTCGGCTATCTTGCTCCCATAAACCGCATGGACGAAGCCCTGGAGCAGTTTCAAAAGGCGGTGTCGCTCGATCCGCTCTCCAACATCGTCAACGCCAACTACGCCGTCGCCCTGATGCAGGCGCATCGCTACCCGGAATCTCTCGCTCAATTCCAGAAGACGCTCGCGCGCGATCCGAATTTTGCCCCCGGCCATTGGAAGCTCTCGCATCTGTACGCCACGATGGGCCGCTTCCCCGAAGCCATAGAAGAACTAAAGAAGAGTGACTTTTCGCAACCGGTTTCCGTTCCTCTAAATGCCGGCGGCTATCTCACGTTGGCGAAGCTAACCCGGGCGAAGGGTGCGGATCGCTCGGCTGCAATCGCCGTGGCGGCCGCACTCGCCGGAGACCGCGATGAGGCATTCCAGTATCTCGAAAAATCCTACGCCGATGAAGACAACGAACTGCTGATCGCGGTCCGCTACCCCGCCCTCGACTCGCTCCGCTCCGACCCCCGCTTCGTCGACCTAATGCGCCGCCTCGGCCTGCCCCAGTAGCAATAGGTGCTAACAGTGATCCTCTGTACCCCTGTGTCCCTCAGTGTTAAGCCTTTGACTTTGCTCTGCCTGCCCCAGCCTGTAATAGGTGATCGCACTCTCACCCGCCCGAATAGACGCGTGGTAGTAAAATAGTTTTACGCGAGGCAATATGAAATCACACTGCCTGCTCCTGTCGTTGCCGCTGATCTTCGTCGCAACCTTCGGCTTCCCTCAGTCCCAAAGTGAATTCCCACCGCAGCCAGAGAACTCTATCGATCAGCCTGCCAGACTGGAGCTCATTAAACTCACGAACGATGCATTCGAAGCGGAAGCGTGGAAGCAAAACATTGAGGGGAAAGTATCCCTCGCTCTGACCGTAGACGCGAGCGGGCAGGTTCTGGAGGCCGCCGCCATAGGCGGCACACCAGAGCTGTTTCGGGCCGCCGTTGATGACGCCAGGCACTGGCAATTTGAACCACCCGACGATGCTCCCGTGGTAACAACAGCGGAAGTTTCCAATGGCCGTCCCAAGGAATGTCCCGGGACAATTTCCACGAGCGGCGCTGTAGGATCGTCCGGACAACTACGGGATAAAGATGGCCAATCCGTCGCCGTATGGGAAGGCAACGAGCCTGGTCTTCCTCCATATCCCGCAGCAGACAGAAAAGCTGGCGCACTAGGAACGATGATTTTTTCAATAACTCTCGACTATGACGGCAAAGTAAAAGACATCAGCGTAGTGAAATCGCTTTCGCCTCACCTCGACGAATTAGCCGTCCAGGCACTTCGCGCCTGGCGATTCAAGCCGCTCGACCAAAACGCAGACCTCGACCAGGATCTTCGTCTCGAAATTACCTACAAAGCAATGTGCGGTTTGCGGTACTAAATTTATACAGCTCCAGTAAGAACCCCGTGATCCTCTGTACCCCTGTGCGCCTCCGTGTTAAAGCCGTTGACTTTGACCTACCCGCTCTCTGACAAAACTCGCC
>Ga0209010_1000063_pt1 | contig 43640 bp, 36 predicted proteins | sample BlaSpr_A8_OM1_O3_FD_187985 | JGI IMG/M metagenome (GOLD analysis project Ga0209010, IMG submission 187985) | Forest soil microbial communities from Thunder Bay, Ontario, Canada - Black Spruce, Ontario site 2_A8_OM1_O3 (SPAdes) (version 2) | ecosystem: Environmental > Terrestrial > Soil > Boreal...
TGAGCCGATGCCGCCTCGTCGCTCACATCTTCCAAAAATGTCGCCGACGGCACGAAAAATAAAGTTCCAGTCACGGCGCGGCTGAAGTCCAGCAGGCGATCGTAATTTCCCGGCGGCCGCCCCACGAACATATTCTGCAGCATCAACTCAGTCGTGTTCGGCGACTTGCTGTAGCCGATGAAATAAGTCCCGAATTCGCCTTGCGTCGGCCGCCCGAAAGGCATGTTGTCGCGTAAAATCTTAATCTCTTGCCCGTTCTCGACAATCGTCGTCAGCGAACTGTGCGAACAGGTCGGCTTCACGGATTCGTCCAATTCAATATCCGAAAGCTTCTTGCGCCCGATAATTCGTTCCTGCGCCTCGGTAGCCAGCGCATCCCATCCGGCCATGTCATGCAGATATTTCTGCACGATCACGTACGTCCCCCCTTCGAATTCCGCATCCTCCGCGCCAATTGTCACGGCGTCAATCGCGTCCTGCCCCCGCGGATTTTCCGTGCCATCCACAAATCCAATCAGGTCGCGGTCGTCAAAATAACGGAAGCCATGCACTTCGTCCATCGGCTCCACGGCATCGCCCAAGCGCGCCATGATCTGTGTCGCCAGCTCGAAGCACAAATCCATCCGCTTGGCGCGAATGTGAAACAGCAAATCGCCCGGCGTCGCCACCGCATGCCGCCCTCCGGAGCGAATCTCCCGGAAGGGATGCAACTCCGCCGGCCGCGGCGCCCCGAATAGCCGGTCCCATGCCTCGGAGCCAAACCCCATCACGCAGGAAAGCCCCGCCTCGATATCGCGAAATTCCACGGCGCGAAAGAGTGCGGAGAGGTCCGCGCAAAATGATCGCACCGTCGCGCGATTCTCGGCGCCGGGTTTTACCGCCAGCACCAAAAAAATCGCGGCGCGCGACAGCGCCGCGGCGATCGGCTGCGCTAAAGCGCGCACTCCTTCCGCCGCATCACTTCCGCTCTTGGGGTTGGGTTCCATCGGCTCTCATCCTGACGGCAGCGCGGCCACGTCGCCTTTTGCGACAGCGCTCGCCTCGTCTGCGATCGTTCGGGCGGCAAGCTTATCATCGGCGCCCGACGAACGTCCACAGCGCCCGCCGCGCCCCGCGCTGCCCGCGCGTGGCGCACCGTCAGCGACGCCTGCAGTCCGTCCCTGTGGCGATTTACACTAATCACTGTATTTCCATCGACGTATCTCTGCGACATTCTCGCCGGGAGTGCGTGGAGCGCTCGGCGCGATTTCCAGTTTGGGCGCTCGCTTTTTCTTCTTCGTTACGCCGCGTGTCGCCGGCTGTTCGCAGCGCCTGGAGGTTTCGTGGGTTACTGCACCGGGTTCATTCTCACCTTGCTTGGGAATGCCGCAGAACCGGGCGCTTCCGCGATCACGTTCCTTAAAATATTCCTATCGTTCGCACTGTTCCTTTGCTTGGCCGTAGCGGTTCTGCACTTTTTCGGAAGGCTGGTGATCGAGCTTTTCGGTATCCTGGATGGGCGATCTTCACGACCGAACCACCGCTATGCCCGAAACTGAATTCACCTCGCCGCAACTACGCGGCGGCCAGCCGCTGCCCGTCACAAGCAGACGTTTGTGCCCCTATTGTCGCGGCATGGAAACCGCTCCTTCGCATCGTCGCGGACCTATCGAAAAATATTTTCTGCGCGCCGTCCATATCCGCGTGTACCGCTGCGAGGATTGCAACTCCCGTTTCTATGCCTTCTCTCACGATGCCGCCTCACCTTCGTCCGGGAAAGCGGCTGCCTGACGGCAAAACAAGCACGCGCTGGGCGTTGTGCGGTAGAATAGGACATAACCTATGAATGAAAGCCCAGTCGATGTTTGTGGAAAATGCGGTGCCGCGATTGACTTTAATCGCAGAGTGGACTTCACGCTGAAGGATGGAACGCGCGTCTGCGATTCCTGCTTCGTGCGCGAAACCCCGCGCCCCAAAGCCGATCGCATCAACTGAAAGGGCGCAGCCTGGCAAATCGGGCAAGCGGACTTCGGTCACTCGTCACTCGCCCCTTACTTGCTAGGAAACCACCGCCTGCGCCGCCACGCTCTCCACCCGCGCCGCGCGCGGCAACTTTACCAGAAAAATAGTCCCGCTCTCGGACGTTTTTTCGAGCGTCACCGAACCCCCATGATCCTGCACAATCTTGGTCACGATCGCCAAGCCCAGTCCGGTCCCGTTCGGTTTTCCCAAGCTCACAAACGGATCGAATAGCGTCGCGGCGATCGCCGGCGGCACTCCTGTGCCGTTATCCGCCACGTGCACCTCAAACGATTCGCCGCTCGAGCTGATCTCGATCCTCACATATCCCTGCGACGGCACCGTGGCCTCGCAGGCGTTCAGCACCAGATTGAAGAATGCCCGTTCGATTTTCTTGGGATCAAATACTCCGTCCATATCGCCCGCCGTGCTGATCGAAATTTCCAGATTGCGCAGTTCCGGCCGCGTCCGCACCGCGTCCACGGCTCGGCGTATGGTTTGATTCAACGAAGCCGGTATCGGGGCAATCGAGTTCTCCTCACGCGCCAATTCGCGCAGCGAGTCCAGCAGATCCACCATCTGCTCGGAAGCCGTCTTGATCTCTTCGTAAATTTCGTCGCGGTTCAACTTCAACTTTTCCGCTTCGTAAAGAAATTCCGCGTTCGCCACAACCGCCGCCAGATAATGCCGCAAATCGTGCGAAATCGAGTTGGCGGCTCGGCCCACCGCCGCAATTCTTTCCGTCGCGAATCGCCGCTGCTGATAAGCCAGTAGCTCGCCGCGCATTTTTGAAAACGCCTCGCCCAGTTCCGCCACTTCGCTGCTTCCGCGCGGAGTGATTGAGTAGGTGTAGTTGCCCATGGCCAGCGCGCGCACGCCTGACACCAGGTTATCCAGCGGATGCGTAATCGTTTGCGCTACGAAGCTCAACAACAACGCAGCCAGCGCCACCGCCGAAATACCCAGCAGAAAAATCATGCGATTCAGCCGTTGCAGATACGCGTTCGTTGGCTGCAAGGACATCAACACGTAACACTTCACCGACGCGGGGGGTCCACTGTGGATCACCACCGAAGCTGTTTGGTATTGCTGGTTACCCAAAATTAATTCTCCGCTCGCGGCCCCCGCGCCAAACCGCTTCGGTATCAATTGTTCCAGCTCCGCCTGATCCGCCGGCGAAAGTGTGGACGCAATAATTTTGTCGCCCGTCGTCAGTGCAATCGGGCCGCCCGCCACCAACGCGAGCTGCTCGGCGACATTCGCATCAATCTGGTATCCTACCGCCAAAATCCCCAGCTGCCGCCGCTCACTGTCCGTGCCGGAAGTAATCGGCCGCAGGAACACGCGATAGAGTTGGCCGGCTCCGTACCACCAGGTTGCGTCCTCGCCTTGCTCCAGGGATCTCGCCAGGTTGAGTTCCGCAACAGCCGTTTTCCAGCGCGGGCTGGTGCCGTGAAACCCCAAAACGTGTCCGTCCGTCCCGGCCAGCAGAAAAAGTTGGCTGCCCGCCAGCTTCCACAGTGGTTCAGACGCGTCCTGAATCGTCAGGGCGTGCTCGGTGGTCATCAAAGCTTTCAGGGGGGGAAGTTCGGCCAACATGGCTGCGGTGCGCGAAAGTTGCAGCTCGCGCTCCTGCTGCACATTTTCGAATGCGCGCAGCGAATCGTTCGTGCTTTGCCGTACTCCATCATCAATTTCGGACCGCACCGTATGCCGCACGATCAGTAGCAGCGAACCGAGCAGCGCGCAAATGATCACCAGCGTCGCAATCAGTAATTGCGTGCGCAATCGCAGACGTGCCAAGGGGCTCCTCGAGCAGCGGCGCTACATTTCCAAAGCAGTTGCGCTGTCACCCGGTGTGAATTTGTAGCCGGTGCCGTGCATCGTCAGAAAATATCGCGGCCGCGCCGGGTCCGGCTCCAGTTTTTGCCTGATCCGCAGGATGTGATTGTCCACTGTCCGCGTCGTCGGATAATTTTCGTATCCCCAAACTTCATTCAGCAATTCTTGCCGCGAAATCACGCGCGCCGGACAGCGCGCGAAGTACTTCAATAGCTTGAATTCCTGCGCGGTGAATGCCAGGGCCTTTCCGTTGCGCGTCACCACCATGCTGGTGAAATCAATTTTCGTGTCGCCAAAAGCCAGCAGCTCGTGCGCCGCCGGTGCGCCGGCAGCGCTCGCCGGAGCCGCTTCCGCTGCCGTTGGCAGGCCACGACGCATCGCCCGCCGCACCCGCGCCAGCAGCTCTCGCGGGCTGAACGGTTTGGTCACGTAATCATCCGCGCCCAGCTCCAGCAGCAAAACCTTATCCTCCACTTCGCAGTTCGCGCTCAACACCACGATCGGCACCCCCGCGGCATGCGCCTTAAACGCGCGGCAAACTTCCTTCCCCGGCAGCCGCGGCAGCTTCAGGTCCAGCACCACTACGTTAGGCGTCTGCTTGCGAAAACTTTCCAGTCCCGCGATCCCGTCCGACGCAATCTGCACCCGCAGTCCGTCCGCTTCAAAAAGACGCTGCAACGTCCGCTGCATCGCTCGGCTGTCTTCCACCACCAATACCGTGTCCACAGAATTTTTCCTTTGTGTTTGTAAGTCCGCCGAATCACACGCCGCACTGGCTAATTCTACAGCAATGCCGACGGGCCCAAGATCTCCTAGCATTGTAATCCCAACCGCGCTCCGCAATCTTCCTGCACATAGATTGCGAAAGTTGGCCTCTGCCGATGTCATCGCCGCGTTTGCCAAACGTCAAAATCTTGTAAATTCTGCGGAAGAGTTGGCCGCGTCCGGCGTTTGATGAGCGGCGCGATTACCAACCCATCTGGCGCATCCGCTCCAGGATTAGTCCGCTATAGTGAGTCATGTGATCGGGACGTCGCTTCAGCGGCAACGGCAGAATTGCGGCGAGTTGCGCCGCTGCTTGCCGGTCAATGTTCCGCGCCGAGGTTCGGTAGTAGTAACGGCACGCCGACTCCGCGCCATAAACCCCCGGTCCCCATTCGACCACGTTGAGGTACAGCTCCAAAATGCGCCGCTTGCCCAGGACCAATTCGGCGACTGGGACCAGTGTGAACTCGGCGCCCTTGCGCAGGATGGAACGGCCAGTTCCGAAAAACAGGTTTTTTACGAGCTGTTGCGTAAGCGTGGACCCGCCGCGAATCCGCCCGCCTTGCAGATCGTCTTCCGCAGCAATTTCCATCGCGTCCCAGTCGAATCCATGATGCTGGTAGAAGCGCGCGTCCTCCGCGGCAATCACAGCATGCTGAAATTCGGGCGAGATTTCGCTGAGCGGGACAAATTCGTATCGTTCGTGATACGGCGTGCGGTGCATCCACGCTTGCAACCGGCGTTCCATGTGCACCGCGGTGGTCGGTGGGTCGATCCAGCGAGCCGCCACAAGGATCAGCACAGCAAGCGACCACAGAACTGCCAGTCCGATCAGAAACCACTGCACGACGGATCGGAGCGTGACCTTCCGCTGCGGGAGCTTCGGGGACGCGTCTGGATTTTCAGTCACGCTTCAGCATAATCGTTCGGGCTGGATTGACATAGCGCCTGCTTACTCGCGTAATCGGCGTTTACCAGTCGCCTGGATCTCACGGATGCTGGTAGCCCTCGCTCGGCGGCGGCACATAATCCTCTCCGTACTTGTTCTTGTGCGCGAAAGTGTAATTAGGGTTGTCAATTACGTGGATCGGCCCGAGCGTGCGCATTTTGTTGGAAATCGTCACCACCCGGCTCAATCCCTTCAAACTTTCCGGTAAGCTACGCTCGTACCACACGTGCATCTGATACCGTCCATCCGGCACATCGGGAATCATCAAATGTCCGCTGCGGTCCGACATCGCGAAATAAGGCGTATCGACCACAATCACGACCGCGCTCATTTCCGCGTGAATATTGCAAAATAAAAAGCTCACTCCCGGACGGTCGAACCGCACCGACCGGCTGGTCCCCGCTTCGTACAGTCCCAAATCAAATCGTTTCCCGTCGTACATCGAAAAAATATTGTGGAAGAAGGGATCCTTGTTCGGAAACTGGATCAGCGAGCCCACCTGGACCACGATCGTGTGCGGCTCAAAACTTTTATTGCGCTGCACAAGTTCCGGCACTTTCCCATTCGCAACCGTGGCCGTCTCGTTCGGCGCCGGGGCATCTAAGGGCGTCAGCCACACCACCACCTGCGATTCATCCGTGCGGTTGCCAGCGGCTCCGCGCTGATGTGCGGCGGTCCCAGGCTTCGTCACCGATACCTCGGCGGTCACCGCAGTCGTTTGCGCCGCGAGCGGTGCCGCGCTTGCGCAGGCGAATAATGCAACCAGCCACCACGAGCCGCTGACCCTCCGGCTTTCATGTAACGTCCAACTCAAAATATGTACCCCACACTAAGCCCGATCTGATTCGCCGTCTCCAGATTACTGTCCAGATTGTAAGTCTGCAAACGCCGGTATTCTGCCGAGAACAATACATTCGAGCGCGCGTGATAAATAAAATTCACAAACGGTGTCAGGTTGCGCGAGATCAGCTGACCGTAAAGCGCCTCGGTAGCGGGAAAATTCCGCAGCTCCCCCGCGAACGGATTATCCTGCCCCAGCGCAAAATTCACTTCGAAATTCGCCCGCGGTTTGTATTTCAATTGCGCCCAGCCGCCCATCGAATCCAGCCCGCGAATCACCGTCGCGGGATCGGTCTGGGGCCCAGACAGGAGCACGCTCTGTCCCACTCCGCCACCAAACCCGCCCACCGCTCGCCCGCGATAGAATTCCCCGGTGAAATCAAAATATTTCCCCAACGGGATGGTCACGTCCGTCGTGCCCGCCCACCCATCCACGCCCCGTCCGAATCCCCAGTTTTGCCTCCCATAGTATCCGCCGACTCCCACCGTCACGTCCCTGCCGAACGCGTGGTGGCTCCACGCCACACGCGCAGCATACGCTGGCTGCCCCGATTGTTCACCCTCGCTCGGCACGCGATCCTCCGGGTCGGGATAATCGCTGGTCAAGGAATCCAAAATCCCCGCCTGCAGCAGCAAACTCGAATCGTCCGACAGCGCCACACGATGTTCCACGCGTATCTGCGGCGTCCACATCCACAAATTCCCGGAGTACGAAAGCGCCGGGACTGCCAGCGAAGCCAGCGACGTCGGCACCAGCGGCGCGAAGAACACCGCATCCTGCCCGGCCACAATCGAGGTGTCGGCCCAATCCATGCGGATCGTGCCGGTGCGCAGCCGCACGATTCCCATCACCGCCCCGTTTGAGGTGTCCACTTGCCCGCCCGCAAAATCAAATTTCACATTCGCGCTGGTGTGCGCTCCCGCCACGTCCGGCCCGAACACCTCGACTCCCAGCTGTGACTGCCGCAGCGATCCCGAGAACGCTCCGGAAGTACCCGGCACTCCAGGAGCCATCGCGATTTCCGGGAAGTCGAGATTATCCACCGCGCCGCGCGTCTCAAAAGCGTTCAGCAACACCATCCCCGACAGCCGCACGCGATACTTTGAGCCGCTTTCCACTTTCGTCTGGCTCTGCTCCAGCACCTTCGCGTCCGTCAGTTCCTGGCTGTCTTCCAACTTCGTCACGCGCTCCGCAATCGTCGCACCCTCGTCGCCGCTGGTGGGCGCAGCAGTTGCGGGCCCCGCCGCAGCCAGCGCCGCGGCAGGCGTGGGCGCGGTGTTCTCCGGCGACGACGTTGCCGCAGCATAAGCGTCATGCGCCATGCTGGGCGGCGCCACCGATTTCGCGGTCGCGCGATTCAGCTCGCTCCGCAGCTCACGCGCCTCGGCGTGTTCCCGCTCTTCCGCCGCGCGCAGCTCGCTCACCTGCGAATTCAAGCTCTGCACCTGCGTCTGCAGCGCACGCACCGAATCCGCCAATGCGCGAATGTCCGGCGCGGAGTCCGTCGCCGCTGCTCCAGGCGCGCTCGGGGTCGCAGCGTTTTGACATCTTGCGAACGGAGAATGCAACAGAAGAAAAGAACTGGCGGTCAACAACACTTGCACGAACGATTTTCCGCGGCCATTGCGTTGCATGGCGGGCCTCCTCGACGAAGTTCTTAGGGCCTGTTTTCTCGCCCGGCGCCGTATTGGACGCTAGCCAACTTCACAGCGTTTCTAGAGGACGCGGCATTCCTTGGCGTCGCTCGTCTTCTCGCCCGCATTTCCCGCCAGCACCGCGCGGATCATGTCAGCCAAAGAAGCCGAGGAAAATGGTTTCTGAAGTATTGATTCCTGCTGCTTGGAAGCCGTTTCACTCCCAGAGGTTGCATATTCGGCATAACCGGTCATGTACGCCGCCTTCATGTCCGGCCGGATCGCCTTCAATCGCCGCACCAACTCCGCCCCGCTCATCCGCGGCATAATCATATCCGTCAAAAGTACGTGAATCGTTCCTTCATGCCGCGCCGCGATTTCCAGCGCGTCGATGCCGTCTTTTGCCTCCAGCACCGTGTAGCCATGCGCCTTCAGGAACTCGCCGGCGAGTTCGCGCACGCCCGCTTCGTCCTCCACCACCAGAACTGTTTCGCTTCCTCGGCGCAACGCCGCGCGCTTCGCTTCTGCCTCTCCCTGGGAAGTAGGTCCGGACGCCAGCGGCAGGTAAATTTCAAATGTCGTTCCTTTTCCCGGCGCGCTTTCCACCCAGATAAATCCGCCGCTCTGCTTCACGATTCCGTAAACGGTCGCGAGTCCCAGGCCGGTGCCCTTGCCGACCTCCTTGGTAGTGAAGAACGGCTCGAAAATGTGCGTTTTGGTTTTTTCGTCCATACCGATGCCCGTATCATTCACGGAAAGCAGCACGTACGTTCCGGGCAGCATGGATCCATGTCGGGCGCTGTCCACTTGCGTCATCTCTACGTTCGCCGTCCGTACCTTAAGCGTCCCGCCGCCAGGCATCGCGTCGCGCGCATTCACCGCAAGATTCATCAGCACCTGCTCAATCTGTCCCGGGTCGGCCGTCACTAATTTTAATTTCGGCTCCGGCACAAACACTTGCTCAATGTGTTCGCCAATCAAACGCGGCAGCATCTTGCCCATTTCCGCCACTACCGCATTCAAATCCAGCACGCGCGGCTGCAACACTTGCATGCGGCTGAACGCCAGCAGCTGCCGCGTCATCGCCACGGCCCGGCCGGAAGCCTTCTGTATTTGTTCTACGCAGCGTTTGTGGAATGCATCGCTGCCGTCGCGATCGATCAGCAGATCGCTGTTGCCGCGAATAATCGTCAGTAAATTATTGAAGTCGTGCGCCACGCCGCCCGCCAGCCGTCCCACCGCCTCCATCTTGTGCGCCTGCCTGAGCCGCTCCTCCAGTTGCTGCTGCTCCGCCTGCGTCTTCTGCAAATTCGTGCGCATGCGCGAGAACGCGCCCGTCACCTCGGACACCTCATCTCCGCCCGTGCTCTCCAGCGGAAAGCCGTAATCGCCGCCTTCCAGCGCGCGCACGCCGGCCACCAAGTTCGCCAGAGGTCGGGTGAATGTATCGGAAATAAAAAATACCAGCACGCTGCCCGCAATCACGCTGAGCAATCCCAGTCCCAGCAAAATTCGATTCAGTTCGCGCAAGAATGACGTAGCCTTATCCAGCGATTTCAATACCGTCAGCGTCACTTGCGGCTGCGCGTCAGGAGGCAACTCCACCGTCGTCGCCAGATATCGCTCATTCCCGAGTTGCGTTTCCTGCGACCCGGCGGAATCGCCCTGTGGCTGCCGCGCCAGTTCGCCCTGCTGCGCCTCCGTCAGAGTGCTCGCCACAAAAGTATCGCCCCAGCGAAACGCCACGTCGCTCGAAGCGATCTTGCCGAAATCCTTCGCCGCGCGCTCATCAATCTCGTGCCCTACCGCCAGGTAACCCAGCGTCGAATCCTTCGACTCGGCGCCAAAATAAATCGACTGAATCCACACTTCGTAAAGATGTCCTCCGCCGAACCACCAGTCGCGCGGCTCCTCCTTCTTCAGCGACGCCTGCAGGAATTTCTGCGCCGCCGGACGTTTGAAGCTCGCGCTCTTGGCGCGCATCGCCACCACGTTGCCGGAGCGATCGGCGAAAACCATTAAATCGCTGCCGCTCAGGTTCCACACGTCTTCGGACGCGTCCTGAATCGTCGCGGTATCCTCGGTGGTCATCATCGCGCGCACGTTGGGAAGGTTGGCCAGCAATTGCGTGGAACGCCGCAGCGTAGCCTCGCGTTGCCGCTCGAAACTTTCATAAATGTCTACGGAAGCGCGCAGGTCTTGGCGAATGCTTTCGCGCACACGTTTCTGCACGCTATAACTGACGATCAGCAGCGTGGCGCTGCTCAGTCCGGCAGTAATTGCCAGCAGGGATAGCAGGAACTTGGTCCGTAAGCGTACTTTCCGCACGCAGGTTTCCCCTCAGGAAAGCCGCCGCCACCCAGCGGTTTTGCTTTCCAGCAGGACATTTCTTTCGCTGTGAATCAATGTAACAGCCGCTCGCACCGCAGCGCGCGCGCTCCGGCGCTCCCGTGTCGAAAAGGGCATCGGGAATTGCTTAAGCCTGCAACGGGTAGCGCGCGATCCGCCGCGATCCCCATGCGCCACGCTGTTGCACACCAGAACATCAGGACCATTGACGTCCCCCGCCGCGAGGCCTAGGATTGAATTGTAGTTCCCTCCCTTTCCTGCTGTCGCGCTCGTTCGCGCGGCAATAATTCTAAAAAATAAATGGCCGCGCCGCGCTCCCAGAAGCTCTGCGTCGCGCCCAAGGAATTTTACTTGATCACACGCCAAGTCCCCGATGAGTCGCGATGCAAGCTGACCGTTCTTCTAGCGGAGGACAATCCGGTCAACCGCGTGCTCGCGCAAAAATTGCTGCAGAAACAGGGTCACACCGTGACTTCCGTGAACAACGGGAGAGAAGCCGTAAAGCTCTGGGAACAAAATCAGTCCCGCCAATTTGATGTGATTCTGATGGACGTACAAATGCCGGGGATGGACGGTCTGCAAGCTTCTACCCTCATCCGCGAAAAAGAATTGGCCACCGGCGCGCATATCCCGATCATTGCCGTCACCGCGCACGCCATGAAGGGCGACCGCGAACGTTGCCTGACCGCCGGAATGGATGGCTACATAACCAAGCCCATTAATCCCGCTGAACTTGCGGAAATAATCCAGGCGACCTTTCGCAACGGCACGAAGCTTCCGGCCGTACACGCGGATCCCAACCCGGCGGGGCCGAGCGATGCGGAACTCCTCGCGCGCTTCGACGGTGACGGCGAATTATTGAAAGAGCTTGCGGGAATATTTCTGCAGGAGTGTCCTAGAATGCTGGAAGATATTCGCGAGGCCTTGCGCGCCGGCAACGCAACAGCTCTGGAACGTGCGGCGCACGCTCTGAAAGGTTCGGTAGGGAATTTCACGATGCCGGGTCCGTGGGAAACCGCGCAGCGCCTGGAATCGCTCGCAAAGTCCGGGCAACTCTCCGGCGCCGAAGATATTCTTCACACGCTCGAACAGCAACTCGCGCTGTTCAATCAGATTCTGGTCAGAAATATGGCGGAACCCGCCCCTCAGCCAAGTTGACTTCCCGGTCAGGCGAGAATATTCTTCGCGGCCATCAATTCCGCGTTCAAAATCGCCGCTCCGGCCGCGCCGCGAATCGTGTTGTGGCTCAACAGCACAAATTTGTGGCTCAGCACCGGGCAAGACCGCAAGCGCCCCACATGCGTCACCATTCCGCCGCCGCGCTCCACGTCCAATCGCGGCTGCGGACGATTCGGCGCATCGTGATAAACAATTGCCGGCTGCGGCGCGCTCGGCAAATCCAATTTCTGCGGCTCGCCGGAAAAATCGCGGAACGCCGCCAGAATTTCCTCGTGCGTCACGCTCTTCTCGAATTCCACGGACACGCTTTCCGTGTGCCCGTTAATCACTGGCACGCGCGTGCTCGTCGCGCTCACCGTCACGGGATGGAACTCGACTGAATCCGCAACCAATCGCCCCAAAATCTTGCGTGTTTCCGTTTCGATTTTTTGTTCCTCGCCGTCAATAAACGGAATTACGTTCGCGGTCGCATCCAAGGACGCTACGCCCGGATACCCCGCCCCAGACAATCCCTGCAAAGTAGTGATCAACACGCGTTTGGGCTGGTAGGTCCGCAAAGCCGCCAGCACAATCGCCAAGGGCATCGCCGCGCAATTCGGATTGGTCACGATCGCGCCGCTCCAGCCCTTGCTTTTCCGTTGCAGCGGCAGCAATCCCAAATGTTCCGGATTCACCTCCGGAATCAGCAGCGGCACCAGCGCGTCCATGCGATGATTACGCGAATTACTCACCACGATGTGCCCGGCCGAGGCAAATTCCACTTCCGCTTCGCCTGCGATCGAAGAATCCAGCGCCGAAAACACCAACTGCGGACCTGTGCCCGCCTTCAGCGCTTCCACCGAGAGCCGCGCAGTTTCCTCCGGCAAATCCGTGGGCAATCGCCACGCCAAATCGCCGTAGCGCTTTCCGGCCGAACGCTCGCTCGCCGCCAGCCACGTAACGCGAAACCACGGATGGTTTGCCAGCAGCGCGATGAATTGCTGCCCCACCGCGCCCGTCGCGCCCAAAATTCCTACATCAATTTTCGCCGAGCCCGGCCGCCACGTTCCCGGACGTGCCGCCGACTCCGCTCCCGCGATCTTAGTGGGCACTGGCTGCAACCGCCTTCTGTGTTTTTCGCTGATGATCGAGCAACGTCAATCCCTCAAGCAAATCTTCCACCAGATCTTTCGCGTTCTCGCAGCCGGGCGACAAACGAATCAGTGTATCCGAAAGACCCAGTTCCGCGCGCGTTTCCGCGGGAATCGAAGCGTGGGTCATCGTAGCCGGATGGCACAGCAGAGCCTTCACGCCCCCCAAACTTTCACCCAGCGTGAAATAACGCCGCGAGGAGCAGAACACCACCACTTCCTCGATCGTGCCTGCTAATTCAAAAGATACCATTCCCCCGAATCCGGTCATCTGTTTTTTCGCGATCTCGTGTCCAGGATGCTCCGGCAGCCCCGGGAAATAAACCTGGCGCACCAGCGGATGTCCCTGCAGCGAATTGGCGATGGCGATGGCGTTCTCTTCGTGCCGCTGCATTCTCAGCTCCAGCGTTTTCAATCCGCGCAGTGTCAGCCAACAATCAAACGGAGAAGGCACCGCGCCCGTCGCGTTCTGCAAAAATTTAATGGGTTCGAAAACAGACGCTTCTTTCGCCAGTGCCGCGCCTTGAATCGTATCCGAATGTCCGCCCAAATATTTCGTCACGCTGTGCACCACGATGTCCGCGCCCAGCTCGAACGGCTGCTGAAAATATGGCGTGGCAAAAGTGTTGTCCACCACCACCAGCGCCGATTTCGCATGTGCCAGCCTACAGATATCCACGATGTCGTAAACCAGCAAGCGCGGATTTGTCGGCGATTCGATCCACACCAATTTCGTGCGCTCCGTGATGGCGGCTTGCAGCGCGGCGCGATTCGCAATATCCAACTGCTTGATGGCTACGCCGATCGGCGCATACACCTTATTCAGAATCCGATACGTCCCGCCGTAAACGTCGGTCGGAATCACGATCTCGTCGCCCGGCCGCAGATACGCCTGCAACACGGCATTCTCCGCCGCAAGTCCCGAAGCGAACACTGCGGCGTGCTGCACGCCTTCCAGTTCGGCCAGTACTGTCTCCAGCCGCTGCCGTGTCGGATTATTGGTGCGTGAGTAGTTGAAACCCTTGTCCTGCCCGGGCGCGTCCTGCTCGTAGGTGGAAGTCTGAAAAATCGGCGCGATCAGCGAACCCGTCTCCGGTTCCGATGGCTGCCCCGCGTGAATCGTTTTGGTCGCAAAGTTCATGGTCGTGCTCCTTCGCTCGTCAGCGTCCTGGTTTCAAATTCTCTTCGGCCCGTTGTGTCACGACGTCGCGCACCGTTCCTTTCACTGCTCCCGCAATCGCCCAGATCCAGCTCCGCGCAACCTCGCGGAATATGCTCCGCAGCCGCGTCATGGTCTGGTTCCGGCCTTCTAAAATGAATAGAAATAGGCCTAGCCAGCGCTTCATGCGCTGCAATAAATATCGCGAGCACTCGCTTTTGCGAATGCAGGCTTTAATTCGACTTCAGCTTGGGAGTTGAATCTTCAACGACCGGTGGCCGGTCTATCGAGGATCTTATCTCTCCCCACTGGGCAGGAATTAGCACCTTGGCAGTTGCACCAGGTTGCTGTGGCGTCGCAGGGCCTGTCCCCTCAACCACTCTTGATAAGCGCTGCTGGTAAGGCAGCCCCCGCAGAATAGCAGAAATAATTCTCAGGTCAAGCGAAGATTGGGGGGAGCGCCGTCCTCGCGCAGCGCTCAAGCGGATCGCGTAATCGCTAGAACGCACCAGGGGCAACCGTTCTCTGCGCGCTCGGCTCCCCCTGCGGTGAACTCTTTGCCTTGCGCGACCATTCCGGCGCCGCGCCGCGACGCGAGTTACAAACTCGTTCCAGGCCGGCTGGCCCCGGCTCGGGGCTGTCCCGGCGAACAGGGTGACATCCAAGCGGCAAACCAAATCAATCCTATAGACACGCCCTTTGGCTATCCCTCAAAGTTATAGGGAAAGTGGATAAGGCATTCCTTCGTCTGGGGGAAAGAGGCGATGAAATATATCTCTGTTCTTTTTGCCGGCCTGCTGCTGGTAGCCGTAAATTCCGGAGCACAATCGAATTTCGGGGATTCGGTGACGCTCGCCACCCCATCGTTCCTGTCGTACGCCGCCACAGCGACAATGCCTGCGACCCCGGCAAGCCCGGCAGCAGATTCCCCAACCGTGTTCGCATCGCCCGCTTTTGCTAGCCCGGCCCCGGCGGCACCTGCAGTACCGGCAGCCATGCCGCAGGATGTGCAGGGCGTCTTCAACAAGTACAGCTGGGACCTCTACGCCGGCTACACGTTTTTCCGGTTTTACGAAGTTCCTGGGACGACCTCGACTATGAACGGTGGAAACGTGTCCGCGGTTTACTATTACCGGGACTGGCTGGGAGCCGATGCGGAAGTGATGGCCACCTATGGCAGTCAACCCGGACAGAATTCCTGGTTGGTGTTTGGTGGCATCGGTCCGCGGTTTCGCTACGTGGGGCCAAAGGGCATTGACCTGTGGGCGCATGCGATGATTGGAGGAATGTTCATCGATCCGCAAACGCCGTATGGCGGGCAAGGTGCGCTTGCCGGACTGGCAGGCGTCGGCGTGGATTTGAACGCCCATCATCGTCACGTCGCGCTGCGAGTGGCGATTGATGGCGTCGCCAGCCGGTTCTTCAACACCTATCAGATCAGCCCGAAAGCTTCGGTGGGCATCGTTTACAAGTTCTAGGCGGCGCTGCCTCGCAGAATTGAGTGAACGCGAAGTACGGGAGCTGCGATTTGCTTCTGCATGCGGTCCCGTATTGCCACCTACCCGGCAGAATCTTTCCATTTGTGGCCAGCGCTCGCCGCGACGTCCGGATTCCAGCGATGCTGCATCACGCAACCCCACTGTTCTCCTCGCACGTAGCAAAAATTTAGATGCCGTCGCATCTTTTGGCGATGGAAATCGGCGTGCATGACGAGACATAACTGGTTGTATCGCATCTAACGAATGGAGCGGCGAGCAGGCAGCTAGGGAAGCGGACACGAGCGCCTGTGACACTCGTGAAGCGAGACTTTTGGTGCTGATCCATTCGTTCCAGCAGGCCAAACGGTTCGTCAAGGTGCTGATCGGGTTCACGCTGCTTGCTCTGGGCATCGTGATGATCGCAACTCCTGGGCCCGGCTGGCTCACCATCATGCTTGCTCTGGGCATTCTGGGGGGCGGAATTCGTCTGGGCGCGGCGGCTGCTTGATCGCCTGAAAGAGCAGGGCGTGCGCATCCGGGACACGATGATGCCGCGCGAAAAACCCGACAACGTCTGAAGCGTTTCTCTCCGATTTCCTGTTTCGGCGTCTCCCCGATTTAAGCTCTCATCCGATTGGTTGTTCAAATTTAGCGGGCCGCACTTCAGCGGCTGAAAGCCGCGACCTGGGAAAAAACGATCTCCTGGTCAAGCAGACTCAAATAGCGCGAGCCTCGCTGTGATAGAGTTTCCGGCAGTGGCGTTGCGAACTGATGGTTGCCCGAGCGGAGGATTTCGTGGCGGAAAAGTGGCAGCAGGAGTGGCGGGGCAAGTGGGCGCTCCTTACCGGAGCGAGCGCTGGAATCGGTCTGGAGCTGGCGAAGTTGCTGGCGGCGGGCGGCGCGAATCTGGTGCTTACGGCGCGGCGCGTGGACCGGCTGCAGAAACTGGCTGCTGATCTCGCGTCGCAGCACGGCATCAAGACCGAAGTATTCGCCGCGGACCTGACACGCCCGGAAGCGCCGGGCGAGATTTGCGCGTTCACGACAAACAAGAAGATCGAGGTGGAGTTTCTGATCAACAATGCGGGCTTTGGCGCATACGGTTTCGTACATGAGATACCCGTGCAGAAGATGCTGGAAATGATTCAGGTGAATTGTTCCGCCGTGGTGCATCTCACGCGGCTGTATTTGCCGGCGATGGTGCAGCGGAAGCGCGGCGACGTGATGATCGTCGCTTCGCTCGCGGCCTATCAGCCGCTGCCATTCAGTTCGTGCTATGCGGCGACCAAGGCGTTTGATTTGCTGCTGGCGGAAGGAATTGCCGAGGAAGTGCGTCCGCTGGGGGTGCGCGTTTGCGCGCTGTGTCCGGGTTCGACCGTGACGGAATTTCAGGAGGTGGCGCAGCAACCAGACCGTCCATTCAGAAATGCCGAGACGGCGGAGAAAGTCGCCCGCGTGGGTCTGGAAGCGCAAGCGGCGGGAAAGCCCTACGTGATTTCCGGCTTCATGAATCGCCTGATGAAAGAATCGCAGCGCATCGCGCCCCGCAGCCTGGTAACAAGAACCGCCGCAAAAATGATGCGGCCTGACAATTCGTAACGGGTTTCGAAGATTTGGCGCTGCCGCGTGAATACCTCGCGCCCAGGCGTCGCGCTTCAGGGAAGCACCAGCGTGTCGAAGACGCCGGTTTCGATCGTTCCGCCGCGTTTCATCTGGACGAAGAGGCGATAGTCCCCGGCTTTTGGGAATCCGTAGGGGAAGGAAACCTCGGCGGAGCGCGGATCCATGGACATGTCCATCCCGGACATGCCCGTGCCGACCATTTCACCGCCCGCGTTTGCTCCCGCTTGCCCGATGGCGCTGGCATTTCCTTGCATTGAATTCTTCTCGGTGAGTTCCAGCGCAGCCATGGCGACTGAGCCGTCAGGATGGATGTGCGCGAAGACGGAGCGATCGGAATTCACAATCTCGGCGTGGCCTGCCATTCCCATGTAAGGCTCGGAGTCGCTGACGGGCTTGCCGTCCGGCATTTCCAAACGAAAACGCAGCCAGATGAAATGATTCGCGGTGAACGGCGCGCTGCCGTGTTCCCAAATCATTCGGTAGCCATCTGGCAGACTCGCCATAGCGCCCTGTGGCGCGTCGCCGAACATCTCTGCTCTCTCGCTCACACCGTCATTGTTCGCTCCGAGCCTGTCCGCGGAGAGCGGAGAGGATGCGGCGGTGGAATTGTCGCCAGTGAGCGCGACGCCAGCAATATCCGGCAAGTTAATTTCGGCGATCATGGTGTCGGGGAAGCCGGACTCGCGCACCACATCGGCGAAAACTTGATAGCGCCCCGCGGGAATCGCGGGCAATTCCATCTCGAACCAAGGTTCGTGCTGCGGATGAAGCCCGGGCTCGAGCCGAACAATTCGCGGATGGAGATGATAAAAGCGATCCATGCCAGGCTCACGAATAAGAAACAAATGCATCAGGTAGCCGTGGTCGGGCATGAGAGTGGTCATCACGGTTTCGGGTTGAGTGCGATGCCATTCCGAATTGCCCATTTTCAGCAGGAGTTTTCCGCCGGGTTCCAGAGAAACGTCAAGCGGCGGCGGTTTGTAGATCATCTTGCGGGCGGTGTTGCTGGCTTCGGAATTCCACCACGAGTTTCCGAAATACAGGACGCCGAAGACCACTGCGGCCGTGCCGAGCATCATCCAGCGTCCGCGGCGGGACCTTTCCACAGAGGGAAATTCGCCGGGCGCGAGCGTGGCTTCGCGGCGCGCCGCGCCTGCAATTGAAATAATCGCGACCACGAGCAGCGCCATCAATGCGAAGAGCAAAATGCCGAGCGAGCGTTGCATCGGCAGTGTGCTGCGCGCGGCAGCGGGCACCGGCACGGCAAGTTCGCCCGCGCCTTGCGAGCCTTCCACTTGCACGCGCACTTGCCACGAACCGGAATCCATGAGCCAGATTTTGCCGTAAAAATATTGCGGGTCTTCTTTGGATTGCCCGAGCAGGTCGCCGACGGGCGGATATTTTGCGCCGGGTCCGACAATGTAGAGCGGGACGACGGTGATTTTCGAAATGCCGGGAGTAGCGCTGAGAATTTCCACGTCCGCGGTGCCCGGAATCATCTGCGGCGTGCGAATGGTGATGATCAGATGATAAGGGCCGGCGGCGCCTTGAAAATAAACGTCTGGATTTCCGACGTGGGCCCACGCGGGCGAGATCAACAAAAGAATGCCGATCAATACGGCGGGCGCGGCGAGTGCCAGCTCTCGGGCGCGCGAGGCGATGCTGCGCCGCGGCTCGGCGTTCACCGGCGCAGGCCGCGCAATGCATCACCGGCGGCGAGTCCGATGCGAGAACCGACGATCGAAGTTGCGAGAGCGATGCCTATGCCTTGCAAGAAGAGTCTGGTAGTTGGCGCGAGGTCCACGAATTCCCAGTTCCAGTGATATTCCGAAGGCGATTCCATGTACGGAAAATAATTCTGGCCGAAAACCCAGTTGCGTGCAGCCGGTGAAATCAGGAAATCGCCGAGCGGCCAATGCACGAGCAGCAGCACGGCGAGATAAGCGGTGCCGAGCATGACGGCGAGCGCCCATTTGTTTTTATGGGCGTAGCGATTCAGCAAAAAATCCAGAGCGATCGCCGGAACGATGATAAGCGTGGGAAATTCCAGCGGCACCATGTGCGTGATTTTGGTGAACACCGGACCAAGCTTTGGCGTCGCCGGAAACAATGGCAGCAGCCAGAGCTGCCCGAGCACCCATGCGGTGTAAATTGCCGCGACCATGGTCGCGCCCCAGCGATAGCCGCTGGCACGCGAGAGCGCGATGAGAATGATCGGCACAGCCAGCGACAAGGCTCGATAGAACGCGGGGCCGTGCATCTGAGAGCCGCCGGTGTATTCCGAAAGCAGAAGCCAGTGCAGTGAGAGAATAACGCCGCCCATAAGCAGATACAGGCGGCGAAGCCGTGTGTGGCCGTCGCCTGCGGAGCGGTTCATCCAGCTCACCAGTAAAAGCAGAGCGCCGATGGCGACGGCCAGAATTCCTACGCCCAGGACTATGTGCGGAGGACTGACGATAGCGACGTCGAGGCCGAACGAATTGTGCCACCAGTTGTCGAAGGGCGCGGAAGTGACCATTACCACGCCGCCCCAACAGGCCAAGAAGGCGCCCAGCGGTCCGCGGAATCCCCATACTTGGATGGAAGCAGCCCGAGCCGCGGAATTATGGCCCCACGTGGTGGAAAGAATCAGATAGACGCTGGTGAGCGCGACCAGAATGCCGCCGAGCTGGATGGCCATGTGCGCGGGAGTCCAAAAAGTGTCGCGGCCGACGCTCATGTGCCAGGAAATGTCCCAATAGAGGCCGAACACGATGGAGATGACACCGAGCAGGCCGCACCAGATGTACCACGGGACCGGAGCGTAGGCGTCGTGTTGAGCCGCGGAGTAGGGGATTGCAGGCGATGCGGTTTGAGCCATCAGCGCGACCTTTGTGGAGTGGTTCCAGGCAAGGATAACAGCATCTGAGACACCGGGCTATGATTCGGTGCGAGCGTCCGTAGTTTTGCGGATGCAGGTCCCTCGGCGTGAAAACGGCCAGCTTTCACAACAACTTAGGAATCAACTTCGAAGGTCACGTCACGCCCAAAATTGGAGAGCGAAGTCGAAGTCAAGTTCAAAAACGACGTCAGACCCTAGACATCGGGCCGAGCTTGCTACCTTGGTCCGCGGGAGCATCACTCGTACGGGCGAGACGCACCTCCCTCCGCGATGGGTTTGCCCGGGGTTCCTTGCCTCTGGATTGCTAACTCTGTTATGGTCTGGCTGTTTCGAACTCTGCGGCTGGGGGAAGTGAAACGCGATGACCGGACTGTTGCAACGGCTGCTGCCGCGCGAAGAAGGTTTTTTCGACCTGTTCCGCAAGCAGGCGGAAAATATCAACAATGGAGCCGAGGCCTTTCTGAGGATGTTGCTGCACTACACGGGAGTGCCGGAGCAAGTACAGAACATCAAGGCGATCGAGCATGCCGGCGATGAGATTACGCACCAGACATTTCGCATGCTGAATAAGACGTTCATCACGCCGTTTGACCGCGAGGACATTCACGAGCTGGTGAGCACGATGGACGATGTGATTGACCTAATTGACGCCGCGGCCAGCCGCTTCGCGCTGTATCGCGTGGAGACTTTGCGCGTGGGAACGTTGGACCTGGCGCGGGTGCTGGTGTCGGCGACCAAGGAGCTCTCCGCGGCGATCCACGCGATCGAAAAACCGGACACGGCGATGAAGCATTGCATCGAGATTAACCGTTACGAAAATGAGAGCGACCGGATCTGCCGGACGTTGATCGCGCAATTATTCGACGAAGAGAAAGACCCGGTGCAGATCATCAAGTGGAAGGAGATTTTTGAGGTGATTGAAACCGCCGTGGATAAATGCGAGGACGTCGCGAACGTAATCGAAAACATCATTCTGAAAAGCGCCTGACTCTGTGAACAGCTTCCAGCTTCTATTACTGACCGTCGGACTGACCCTGGCATTCGAATTTTCCAATGGCTGGCACGATGCTGCCAATTCGATTGCGACGGTGGTGTCGACGCGCGTGTTGACGCCGTTTCGCGCGGTAGCCTGGGCGGCATTCTGGAATTTCGTCGCGGCGTTTGTGTTTGGCACGGCGGTGGCGAAAACTTTGGGCAGCGGGATGGTGCACATTGATATGGTGAATCAGCGCGTGCTGCTGGCGGGCCTGCTGGGCGCGATTTTGTGGAACATGATCACGCTGATTCTGGGGTTGCCGACGAGTTCTTCGCACGCGTTGATGGGCGGATATGGCGGCGCGGCGGTGGCGCATGCGGGGATGAAGGCGCTGATTCTGAGCGGATGGACCATGCCGATTCTGTTTCTGTTTCTTTCGCCGGTGATTGGAATGTTTCTGGGATTTGCAACGAGCATCGGGACGAGCTGGATCGTGCGGAAGATGCGGCCGCAGAAAGTGGATCGCTGGTTTCGGCGGCTGCAATTGGTTTCGGCGGCGGGATACAGTTTGGGGCACGGAACCAATGACGCGCAGAAGGGGATGGGAATTATTACCACGGCACTGGTGGCCGGAGGTTTGCTGAACAATTTCGCGGTGCCTTATTGGGTGATTATTTGTTGTCATCTGGCGATGGCGGGCGGGACGATGGCTGGCGGTTGGCGGATTATCAAGACGATGGGGCAGCGGATTACGAAGCTGAATCCGTTCGGAGGATTTTCGGCGGAGACCGCTGGGGCGCTGACTTTGATCACCACTGCGCATTTCGGGATTCCGGTTAGCACCACGCATACGATTACTGGCGCAATTGTGGGCGTGGGGGCGGCGCACCGGCTGACGGCGGTGCGTTGGGGTGTGACGCGGAGGATTGTGTGGGCCTGGGTGCTGACGATTCCTGGAGCAGCGCTGATGGGGGCTGGGCTTTTTCATATTATGCAATTGTGGTGGCCCTGAGAGGTTTTGCGTTCGTTCGTGCGATTGGCGCCGTGCTTCGCCGCAGCTTTTCGCTGACGCTGTGATTCCAAGGAGCGCGCCTTGTCGTGGTACACTTCGGCCATCGTGACGTTCGAACGTAAGATCGTGGTGGGGTTGGAAGAGATTCGCGCTATCTCGTTCGAATGCCATCAGTGCAAGTCCCGGCTCACGGTTTCGCCTGACGATATCCGCGATATCCCCGCCGCTTGTCCGCACTGCAATTTTCCCTGGAGACTGCCCGAGGATCCGCAAGCGGTATCGGCCGGATCACCGCCGAAAAATTTTGCGTTTGGCATCAAGGAACTCAAGATACGGTTTGGAGCGGATGTGATCGGGTTCAAGATACTGCTTGAATTCGATGAACCGGGAAGGCACGTGCTGTGATCGTCTGAGTTGACCGCATGGCCAACCCTCGCGACTTCAATTTCGAAAAGCCGGTAGCTGTCATGAATGACGAAGACGAGGCGACGCTTGCCGCCGTTCGCGCAGGCGTGCGCGACGCCAAGGCGAGCCGAACCCTACCTGCGGGAAAAGTTCGTAAACTTCTTCGCCTCGGTGTTGCCTACTAGCCGACGGCACAGAGGAAAACCGGCAGAGATCGTTCGGTCGGCATGAAGCAAAGGCGCCGGGCTCGGGATAACGATGCTCGTCGCATCGTCAGCGGAGCAGAGAGGAGAGCGCGCGGAAGAAATCGGCGGGGGTGGCGATGCGCAGGGCGGCGCGCTTGGCTACGGCGGGAGTGAAGTGTTTGATGTTGTGGGTGAGCAGCCAATCGGGTTTGCTGGCAATGGCAGATAGGAGCACGGGGACGTCTGCTTCGTGGCGAATCAAGTCGCGATTTGTTCGCACGAGTGGCGGGCTGGGGTACGGGACAAGCTCGCCGCACTCCAAAAATGCGTGCCCCACGGCCGGCGCGGCAAGTGGGCCACGCAGTCTCCGCGGAACTTTGTAACTACGATTTATTCCTCGTCGTCTGCTTGGGCTTTTAGCAGGCGCTCGATTACCGCCATGTCTTCCAGCGTTGTGGTGTCGCCTGTTACGGCGCCTTTAGTGGCCAATTCGCGGAGGAGGCGGCGCATGATTTTGCCGCTGCGCGTTTTTGGGAGCAGGGGAGTGAAGCGAAGGTCGGAGGGGCGGGCAATGGAGCCGATGGTGTTGGCTACATAGTCCATCAATTCCTTGCGTAGTTCTGGGCTGGGTTGGTGTCCGACGCGCAGGGCGACGAAGCAGACGATGGCTTCGCCTTTGATTTCGTCGGGGCGCGCGACTACTGCGGCTTCTGCTACTGCGGGATGACTTACCAGGACGCTTTCGATTTCCATGGAGCTCAGGCGGTGGCCGGCGACTTTGATCACGTCGTCGACGCGGCCCAGGACCCAGATGTAGCCGTCTTTATCGCACTGGGCGGCGTCGCCTGCGAAATAAACGCCGGGGATGCGCGTCCAGTATTCACGGGCGTAGCGTTCGTCGTCGCCGTAGATGGTGCGAAGCATGGAGGGCCAGGGTTTTTGGATTGTCAGGTAGCCGGTTTCGCCGGGACCGACTGGTTCGCCTTTCATGTTGACGACCTTCGCGATCACTCCTGGGAGCGGCAGCGTGGCCGAGCCGGGTTTTGTGGGCGTGGCGCCGGGGAGCGGAGAAATCAGAATGGAGCCGGTTTCCGTTTGCCACCATGTATCCACGATGGGGCAGCGATTTTTTCCAATCGCTTCGAAGTACCATTTCCACGCGGCGGGATTGATGGGCTCGCCGACGGTGCCGAGCAGACGGAGGCTGGCGAGTTTGTGCGGCGTGATCCAATCCATGCCCCAGGCCATGAAGGCGCGCACGGCGGTGGCGGAGCTGTAGAAGATGGTGACTTTGTAGCGGTCGATGATCTCCCAGAAGCGATCTTTCTGCGGAAAGTCCGGTGCGCCTTCGTACATCACGATGCTGGCGCCATTCGATAGCGGGCCATAGACGACGTAACTGTGGCCGGTGACCCAGCCGATGTCGGCGGTGCACCAGTAAATGTCGTCCTCCTGCAGATCGAAGACCAGTTGAGTGCTCCAAGTGCATTGCAGCAGGTAGCCGCCGGAAGTGTGCAGGACGCCTTTGGGTTTTCCGGTGGTGCCGCTGGTATAGAGGATGTAGAGCGGATGTTCGGAGTCGAAGGGCGCGGCGATATTATCCTTTGCGGCTTTGTCTTCTTCTTCGTGCCACCAGAGGTCGCGGCCTTCTTGCCAGCCAACTTCTTCCTTGGTGCGCTGCACGACGATGCATTTTTCGATGGTGGGGCAATTCTTCATGGCGGCGTCGGCGGTTTCTTTCAAGGGGACGATTTTTCCGCGGCGGAAACCACCATCGGCGGTGATGAGGATTTTGGCTTTGCAATCGGCGACGCGGTCGGCGATGGCCGTGGCGCTGAAGCCGCCGAAGATTACCGAATGCACGGCGCCGACGCGCGCGCAGCCGAGCATGGCGATGGGCAGCTCGGGTACCATGGGCATATAGATCGCGATGCAATCGCCCGGCTTGACGCCGAGCGAGGACAGCACGTTAGCAAATTTGCAGACGCGCTCGTGCAGCTCGGCGAACGTGTATTGAATGGTCGAGCCGTCTTCGGCTTCCCACATCAGCGCAGGTTTATTGGCGTTTTTCTCGAGGTGGCGGTCCACACAGTTGTAGGAGACGTTGAGCTTGCCGCCGACAAACCATTTGGCATGGGGCGGATTCCATTCCAGGACTTTTTTGGGGGCTTCGAACCAGTGGAGAAGTTTTGCTTGGTCGCCCCAGAAGGTTTCGGGATCGGCTGCCGCAGCGGCGTAGAGTTCGCGGTAGTCCTCGAGCGAACGCACGCGGGCTTTTTTGCTGAATTCTTCGGGCGGCGGGATGGGCTTTTCTTCTAAGACATGCGGATCGAATTCCTGCATGATGGCGATTCCTCCGTGGTTTATGCGCGGCGACGCCTTGCGATATGAATTCACCGCGGCCCATCGGCAGCGGGCAGCAGCGCGCGCTTGCCAGCCAGGCAAAGGCGACCCTCTGCGCGTCCCTACGTTATTGAACCTTAGGGGTTTGGTCAAGAAGGGGATTGTCCAAGAGGAGGGGCGCGGGGCGGTGGCCGGCCGGGCGCCGGGGATTGGCGTGACGCAAATCATGCACTGAAGTGCGCTGCCTGAAGGCTACGGCAAGAGCCAAGTCAAAGCCAAAGTCAAAAGCAAAGGCCACGGAGAGGGCGGGGCGCCGGCGCTAGCAACGTCGAAGGCCCCCATCGCGCCAGGGCGGGACGGCCGCTACACGGTCAACGACAACGTCGAAACCTGGGTCAGGCAACATTTTCCTGGAACTTTTGCGCCGCGGTGACGGAATATGTAACGAGAGTTGTGCCGGGCCGTCCAATCGTCTGAGATGAACAGGGGCATGGAAACCATTGATGAGGGGCTACTGCTCCGGCGGATGGTGGCCGGGGATGAGGCTGCGTTTACGCTGCTGTACCGGCGCAAGCATCCGGCGATCTACCGGTTTGCGCTGCACATGAGCGGGAACGCGGCGCTGGCGGAGGACGTGACGCAAGAGGTTTTCATGACGTTGATACGAGACGCCAAGCGGTTTGATCCTGGGCGCGGGACGCTGGGGGGATTCTTGTTCGGCATCGCGCGGAATCATTTGCGGCGTCGTTGGGAGCAGGAACGGAATTCGGTGCCGCTGCCGGAATCGGCGGATGAGCTGGACGCGATCATGGCGCGGAGCAAGGCAAGCGGGAAGAACGGGACGTCTGGTTACGGCACTGGAAATGGGAACGGGCATTCGAACGGAAACGGAAATGGCAACGGCGCGGGAGTGAGCGCTTACATGCTGCATCGCGACGATTTCGCTGCGCTGGAAAATGTGCAGCGCGTGCGGCAGGCCATTGCTACCCTGCCGGAAAATTACCGCGAAGTGGTGGTGCTGTGCGAGCTGGATGAGTTGAGTTATGAAGATGCCGCGGCGGCGCTGGATTGTCCGGTGGGCACGGTGCGTTCGCGACTGCACCGGGCGCGAGCGATTCTGGTGGAAAAATTGCGCGACACGCAGCCCGTGCGGCGCGCGTCGGCGGTGGGCGAATGAGACAGGACTCCGGCAAGGAAGATTTTGCGGAAGCGAAAAGGATGAATCGGATGGACTGCGCGCAATTTCAGGAAGTGCTGCACGAACTGGACCGGCCCGGAACCGAGGGCGCGACGCTGTGCGAGCGGGCGCTGGCTCATGCGGAGTTTTGCAGTAATTGCGCGGCGTTGCTTACCGAGGTTGAGTCTTTGGATTTTGCGTTGCGGCAGGCGGCTGAGGAATCAGCGGAGTTGCAGGCACCGCCGCGACTGGAAACTTCATTGCTGCAGGAATTTCGGCGGGAGAAATCGGCGACGGCTTCGCGCGGCGTGCGCTGGCAGTTGGCGGCGTTCGCGGTGGCTGCAGCGGTTTTGTTGGCGCTGGGGCTTTCGCTGCACCGGCAACATCTGGTGACATCGGGCGATGTGAATTCAGCGCTGAGTTCGGCGCAGGCGCCTGATAATTCCGCGGCGACGACAACTGCGACGACTGCGCCGGGTAGCAACGCACCGGCGAGCGCGAACTCTGCGTCGGACGACGCGGAATACGCGACGGCTTATATGCCGCTGCCGTATGCGTACGATCCATCGGAGTTGGAGGGCGGCGCGGTGGTGCGCGTGGTTTTACCGCGGGCGGCGTTGGTTTCTTACGGCTTGCCGGTGGAAGGAATGGGCGTGGCGGACAACGTGACGGCGGACATGGTGGTGAGCCAGGATGGCACGCCGCAAGCGATACGGCTGGTGGCGCATACCAATGCGAATTCTGATACGGATGCGGATTTTTAGAACGACCAATGATTTTTTCGGAGGAGCTTAAGATGAGCAAGAGCAGAAGGTATTTCCCGATGGTGGGGGTGGCGATGATTCTGCTGCTAGCCGGCGCTGGGATGCAGGCGCAGGATGCGGCGTCAGCGCCACCTCCGCCGCCACCTCCCGGTCACGGGTTTGGGCACGGACCAGGGCGCGACGAGATCCGGTTTCTGGGTTTTGAAGCTGGGCTGGGCGACAAGACCGTGACGGGCGCGCCGTTCAGCGCGAGTTTTTCGACCGAGACCACCGAGACGTTGGCCGATGGGAACCAGATCAAGCACACGTCCACGGGCACGATTGCGCGCGATAGTCAGGGACGCACGCGCCGCGACATGACGTTGCCGGCGTTTGGGCCGATGGCCGTGGCGGGACAGGCTGCGCCGCATGTGACCTTTGTGAACGATCCGGTGGCGGGCACGCGTTACATTTTGGAAGCTGATACGAAGACGGCGCGGCAGATGCCACCTCCTCCGGACAAATCTGAGTTCACGAAGGGAGCGCACACGGGTGGGCACGGAGCAGCGGACAAGGAAACGGTGACCACTTCGCTGGGCACGCAAACGATTGGCGGCGTGTCGGCGGAAGGCACGCGCTATACGCGCACGATTCCCGCGGGACAGATTGGAAACGCGAAGCCGATAGTGATTGTAACCGAGCGCTGGTATTCGCCGGATTTGCAAATGGTGGTGATGACGAAGCGCAGCGATCCGCGTTCGGGCGACACGGTGTATCAGATGACGAGTATCGCGCGGGCAGAACCGGTGGCGAGTTTGTTCCAGGTGCCGGCGGATTACGCGGTGGCGAAGGCGGAGCCGCGCGGCGCGTTTCGTCATGGTGGGCCGGGAGGTCCCCCAGCGGCGCCGGAAGAGTAAGCGCGACGATGTTGAAGATTAGGATTGCACGGGCCCAGTAGCTCAGCCTCAATTTGCGGGCGGAAAATTTCCCCCATACTCCGCCCGCAAACCCCTCTTCACTGCGGTTTTCGCTGTTCCGTTCACTGATATAATCCTGCCAAAAAAGAGCGCGCATCCCTTTTCGAGTGATGACAACTCGCGCCGCACGCGACAAGGCGCGACGATTCAAGCTTCGTCCGCTGACCGAAAAAGAGAAAGAGCTGCTCGACTTCATGCTCACGGCGGATTTCCCGGCTGGGATGAGCTGAAAACACAGGCCGCCTGCGCCGAGGATTGCTGCGAGTGCCGGTGCGCATGAGGAACCGTCAATCTGGAGAGCGAGGAACCGCGCACTCGCGCAGCGGCGCGTGAGCCCATACCTGTCGAGGCCTATCGAGAGTTCCTTGAACCGGGGGGATTGACCACCGCAAAGGGGCGATGGAGTAACGCCGAGAACGAGCTAGGCTAGGGCGCGGTCGAGGAGTTCTACCACGTGCAGGACTTCTTGGCCCGTGCGACGGATGGCGGCGCCGGCGCGCAGTTGCAGGATGCAGCCAGGATTGGCTGTGGCTATTATTTGAGCTTTCGTCTGTTGCACCGAGTCCATTTTGCGGTCGAGGAGTTCCAGCGCGGTTTCGGTTTCGGTGACGTTGTAGACGCCGGCGGAGCCGCAGCATTGATCGGCTAGCGCCATTTCGACGAAATCCAGGCCGGGGATGGCGTGCAGGAGGTGGCGCGGAGCCTCACGGATTTTCTGGCCGTGTACCAGATGGCAGGAATCCTGATAAGTGACGCGCACGGGCAGCGGTCGCAGCGGGGCCGTCAGGCCGAGGTCTGCTAGAAACTCGCTGATGTCGCGCATTTTCGCGGAGAAATTTTGCGCGCGTGAGTGCGAGGTGTTGTCCTCGTTGAACAGATGCGCGTATTCCTTCAGAGTGGAGCCGCAGCCGGCCGCGTTGGTGATGATCGCGTCGAAATCGTCGGAGAGGAACGCATCGAAATTTTTGCGCGCTAGTTCGCGGGCTATGTCGCGCACGCCTGCATGGGCTGCTAACGCGCCGCAGCAGGTTTGGGTTGCGGGGACGACTACTTCGCAGCCGTTAGCTTGCAGGACGCGGATGCTGGCGCGGTTTAGGTCGCTGAAGGTGACTTGCGCGACGCATCCGGCGAAGAATGCCACGCGGGCGCGGCGGGCGCCTTTCGCTGGAAACGTCTTGCCCAGGTCGCTGAAGAAAAAATCGGAGTCAATGCGCGGCAGTAGCTTTTCGCGGTTTTGTAGGCCGAGCAGGCGCAGGATTCCTGTGCCGCGGGCTAGGGCTGCCAGTCCGGAGCGTTGGTAGATTTTCAACGCGCGGGCGGCGGCTGCGATTCTGCCAGGGTAGGGAAGCAGGCGGCGATAGACGAAATCGCGGGCGATGCGCGAGGCTAGCGGGCGTTTATATTTTTGTTCGATCTGCGCACGGGCGAGTTCCAGAATTTTTCCGTATTCGACGCCGGAGGGGCAGACGGTTTCGCAGTTGCGGCAATTCAGACAGCGATCGATGTGCAGGACGAATGATTCGCCCAATTCCAGGCGGCCTTGATCCACCAGGGCCATTTGCTTGATGCGTCCGCGCGGGGAATCGGCTTCGCGTCCCCAGAGGCGGTAGGTGGGGCAATTGTTGGCGCAGAGGCCGCAGTGGACGCAGCGCGAGTAGTCTTCGTATTCGGGCTTGTCGATGGCGGAGAAGCCGCTGAGCGTCAGTTGGAATTCGCGCTGTGCGTCGTCGTGGGATTGCGGCGGCGCCGCTGACTGCGCTGGGTTTGGTGGCCGGGATTCGGAAGCCATTGCGGTGAACGCCTCGCTTGGAGTGATCGCACTCCGTATCTTACGGCATCTGTGCAGTGGGAACTTGTTGATTCTGATGTCGCTCGCTTCTGTGTCCGTAACCCCTGCCGGTTTTGCGCTTGAGCGTAAATCTCCTGTCGTGGTGGGTCTATCGAAACCTTACAGCGAACTTTTCGCTAACGGATCGTCGGTGAGAAGCGACAAAGAACGTCGACCGAAAGTGCGGGAGAGGCTGGGGCTGCGGCGCCGCGCGGAGCAGTGGCGGTCTCGCTGTGCGGTACCGTCGCTACAAATTCTGGGCGAAGCGGCCGGGGCTTAGGATGTTTTGCGGGTCGAAGACGGATTTTACTTTTTGCATTTGCGGGGCATCGGGGCGTGGGGCACCCCAAATTTGCAGGGTGCTTTTCCATTCGGCGGGAACCCAGGGGATTGTGGCGTGGCCTGCTAGTTTGGCGCAGACTTCTTGTATTGCGACGATGGCACTCGCTACGCGCTGGCGCCAGTCTTCGGTGTGATCGCTGGGGAGGATTGCGAAGTAGATTATGCCTAGGCCGCGGGCCATGGCGGCCCAGCGGAGGTTGTTGGCTTCGGCGGCTTTTTCAGCGGTTGCCAAGGCTTCATTCATGCGCATTGGCAGCACGCCTATTTTTATGATGGTCGTGGCCGGTGAGGATGCTAGCGCAATGGGGATGACCTCGCGTTTGCGCGCCCAGGCGGGAGGCAAGCTCTCGGCGAGGATCGCGACTCCTGTGGCGCCGGATTCTTGGGCCATGCGCTGCAAATCCTTCGCGTAGCGCTCGAGTACCGGCTCGTCCCCGGCGTAACCTGCAGTCAGGGCCCATTCTGTGTTGGAAATTACGTTGGCGGGCATGGCGGCGCGTTCGTAGCGCGTGGCGGCGTCGCTAGAGAAGAGTTCGGCGACGCCCGGGCTGAGGATTTCCATAGTTAGCGGCGTGAGCAGGGATCGCGCGATGCGGTGGCGCATGTCCAGCGCGGTTTCGGCATTCGCGAAGCGCGCGACGAAGCCGCGTGTGGCGAGCGGCATCGGAAACGTCTTGAAATTTACGCGGGTGATGACGCCCAGGGTGCCGAGCGCGCCGATCATTAATTTGTGGATGTCGTAGCCGGTGACATTTTTCACGACGCGGCCGCCGCTTTTCGCTGCGACGCCTTCTCCGGTGACGTATTCCATGCCCAGAAGGAAATCGCGCGCGGTGCCGTAAAATTGGCGTAGCGGGGAGTCCACGCCGGAGGCGATCAGGCCGCCGATGGTGGTGCGATTTGCGAATGGGACCGGCAGCGGCAAAAACTGGCGATGCTCGGCGAGAACTTGCGCGAGTTTTGCGAGGGGAACGCCGGCTTCGACGCTGAGGGTGAGGTCGCCCGGATCGTAGGCGATCACTTTGTTAAGGCGCGTCATGTCCAGGGCGAGATCGTAGCGGCTGGGCGCGTAGCCGATTCCCAATTTTGTGCGCGCGCCGGTTGGGACCAGCGCCAATCTTTCTGACGCGGCAAATTTCACGATTGCGGCTACTTCCTCGCTTGTTCCAGGGCGAACTGCGGCAGCGGGCAGTTTGCGGTCAATTTCGTAGGTGGCAAGTTGCGCGAAATCGCTGGCGACGTTTGCGGCACCGACAATTTCGGCCAGTCGCGAGGTGACGCTCGGGCTGATGGCGGAGGAGGTCATTTTATGCGCTGGGCGTGCCGGCCAGGGGCAGCGGACGGACGTGAATTTCGCCGCAGCCTTTTGTAGTGGGGAAAATTTTCTCGGGGTTCAGCAGGCCTTGCGGGTTGAAGGCATCGCGCACCGCGCGCATGACGTCAAGATCGGCGTCGCTGAAGAGCAGCGGCATCAGGCGGTCTTTTTCCATGCCGACGCCGTGTTCGCCGGTGATGGAGCCGCCCATTTCGATGCAGAACTGTATAATTTCATCGGCAGCAGCGACGACGCCGCGAAACTGCGCTTCGTCTCGGGCGTCGAAAAGGATTAGCGGGTGGAGGTTGCCGTCGCCCGCGTGAAAAATGTTGCCAATCTGGAAGCCATATTTCAGGCCGATTTCGTTGATGCGGCGGAGAGTGGCGGGAAGTTTGGTCCGCGGGATGACGCCGTCCTGGACGTAATACGTGGGAGAGAGGCGTCCGACGGCGCCGAAGGCATTTTTGCGCCCTTTCCAGAGCAGGTCGCGTTCGTGGGCGTCGCGGGCCACGCGAACTTCGCGGGCGCGATGTGCCCGGCAAATGTCAGCAACTTCTTCAGCGTGTTGTTGCACGGCTTCGGCGACGCCGTCCACTTCGAGGAGCAGCACGGCGGCGCAATCGAGCGGAAATCCGGCGTGGACGTAGGCTTCGACGGCGCGGAGAGTCCAGCCATCGAGCATTTCGCAGGCGGCGGGGGTGATGCCGCGCGCGGTGATGTCCACTACAGTTTCGGTGGCGTCGTCGAGAGAGTCGAAAATCGCGAGCAGAGTTTTTACAGCTTCGGGGAGGCGCGTGAGCTTCACCGTGATTTCGGTGATCAGCGCGAGAGTGCCTTCGGAGCCGACAAACAGGCCGAGGAGATCGTAGCCGGGTGCATCGAGCGCGGGGCTGCCGATGCGGATGAGTTCGCCGGTCGGAAGAACGGCTTCAAGCGCGAGGACATGATTGGTGGTGACGCCGTAGGCGAGCGTGTGCGGGCCGCCGGAATTTTCCGAGACGTTGCCGCCGATGGTACAGGCTTTTTGGCTGGAAGGATCGGGCGCGAAATGGAGGCCGGCGTGGGCTACCGCGGCGCTGAGATCGGAATTCACTACGCCAGGCTGCACGGTGGCGCGTTGGTTTTCGATGTCAATTTCGAGGATGCGATTCATGCGCGAAAAAACTGTGAGGATGCCGCCTTTGCGGGCTAGCGCACCGCCGGAAAGGCCGGTGCCAGCGCCGCGACCGACTAGCGGAGTTTGATATTGGTTTGCTAGCTTTACGATGGCCAGGACGTCGGCCGTAGTGCGCGGGAAGACTACGCAATTGGGGCGGGCCACTTCGACCGAGCCGTCATATTCGTACAGCATCAGCTCCTCGGGGCGATGGAGGACGGCTTGAGAGCCGAGGAGCGATTTCAGATCGCGGAGTAGTTGCGAGTCCATGGGTGCGTGGAGCGGCGGCAGCGAATGGAATTGCGCACGCTCTCACGGTCACTATAGCCGTGTGCGGCGATGGGCGTCAACGAGTGGGGACTCGGTGCGCGGTGGTAGCGTTAGAGGCCGCGGAGCCTTCTTACGCGTTTGATGATTTCTTTTGCGGTGGCGTTGGCGGCGGCGTCTGGCGTCCAGCGGCCGTCGCGGGCGAAGGTGAAGAGTTCGGCGCCGCTGGGGTCGAAAACTTTTGTTACAGAGGCACTGGCGGCTGCTGGGCCGTAGGGGGTCATGACGGGGCCGGCGACGCCGTAGGCCACGCGGTAGTCGAAGCCTTCCTCGACCAGGACAAACCTGATGTGATGCGTCGCGGCACGGTCGTTGAGCTTGGCGAAGAGTAACTGGCGTTCCATCGGCGTGGATTGGATTTTTACTTTCAGCGTGAGCTGGCCCATGGCTAGCGGGGCGATGCAGCAGCTGAAGAATAGAAGTACGATGGCTCTTCGTAGATGCGTCATGAGTCTTTCTCCTCCAACTCCAATATGATGCGCCATTACGGCGTTTGCGTTTTACCAAGCGCGGCGTCCAGGCGCTCCGGACGCGTTTGCTAATTTGGCAGTATATGTTACAAATTCTGCGCGGGGAATTTTTGCGAGGTGTGCGTTGACCAAACCGAAAATACTCTCGACGCGGCCACTTTTTCCGGCGGCGAGGGCTGTTCTGGACCAACATTTTGAGGTGGATTATTGGGCTCCGGCGGAACGCATCACGCGCGAGGAGCTATTGAAGCGCGTGGCGGATAAGGACGGGCTGGTTTGCCTGCTCACGGAAAAAGTGGATCAAGAGCTGCTGACGCACGCGCCGAAATTGCGGATTGCGGCGACTGTTTCGGTGGGCTACGACAATATAGATGTAGCGGCGTGCACGCGGGGTAAGGTGGTGGCGACGCACACGCCGGGAGTGTTGGACGATACGACGGCGGATTTTGCATGGACTTTGCTGATGGCCATTGGGCGGCGGCTGCTGGAGGGCGACGCGTGGATGCGCAGCGGGACGTGGCCGGGTTGGGATTTGGATCAGCTGGTGGGCGGCGATGTGTGGGGAAAAACTTTGGGCGTGCTGGGATTTGGGCGGATTGGGCGCGGCGTGGCGCGGCGGGCGTTGGGGTTTAACATGCGCGTGATTTATAGCGACGCGGTGCGCGCGCAGGAAGACGTAGAGCGCGAACTGAAGGCGGAATATGTGGAACGCGACACGTTGTTCCGCGAATCGGATTTTATCAGCCTGCATGTGCCGCTGCTGCCGGATACCAGGCACCTGATTTCACGCGAGAACCTCGGGAAAATGAAGCACACCGCGTATCTAGTGAATACTTCGCGGGGGCCCGTGGTGGACGAGGAGGCTTTGGCGGAGGCGCTGGAGAGTAAAAAAATCGCGGGGGCGGCGCTGGATGTTTATGAGCACGAGCCGCTGGTGCATCCGGCGCTTTTGCCACGGCGCGATGTGATTTTGGCGCCGCATATTGCGAGCGCGTCGCTGGATACGCGCACGAAGATGGCCGTGATGGCGGCGCAGAATGTGGTGGCGCTATTTGAAGGGCGGCGGCCGCCGCATGCGTTAAACGCGGATGCGTTGGGATTAAAATAGCGCCGTGAAGAAAATTGCTGAGCACGTTTTTCGGCACACTTTGGCGGCGATTGATATTCCCTCGGCACTGGCGCGAAGGATGGACCGGCGCGGCTCATTGATTTCTGCTGGCGGCGCTGATGTTGACCTGCGTGCATATCGCGAGATTGTGGCTATTGCGTTCGGGAAAGCTGCGAACGCGATGGCTCTGGGCTTGACCGAAGTCCTGACGCCTGAATTTCCTCCTGATGGAATCCTGGTAGTGCCCGTTCTTCGCGTGCAGTCTTTGCCCGGTTGGAAACCATTTGTGGGCGGGCATCCTTTGCCTACAGCGGAGAGTTTTGCGGCGGGCAAGGCGATTTTGGAGCGGCTGGCGCGATGCGATGAAAGGACGCTGGTATTTTTTCTGATTTCTGGGGGCGGGTCGTCGTTGGTGGAGCAGCCGCTGGGGCCTGGCGTGACGCTGGGGGATTTTCAGGAGTTGAATTCCGCGCTGATCACTTGCGGCGCGCCGATTGAAGAAATTAATGTGGTGCGCAAGCATCTTTCGGCTACCAAGGGCGGCCGGCTGGCGGCGGCTGCGGCGCGCTCAATGAAAATAACCCTGGCGATCAGCGATGTACCGGAGGGAGAGGAGTCGGCGCTGGCTTCCGGGCCGACCGTGCCCGATCCATCCACGGTGGACGATGTCGAGCGGATCGCGCGGAAATATGGCTTGCTCGCGAAATTGCCGTCTTCCTTGCGCGGGGTAATCGAACGGCGGGCGTTTGGTGAAACACCTAAGGATGGCGATGCGGCGTTTGCGCGCGCGCGATTTGAGATTTTGCTGGGGGAGCGGGAATTGCTTCACGCCGCGCATCACTGTTGCGAGGCGGAGGGATTTACGTGTCTGGTGGATACGGAGACGGATAATTGGCCGCTGGAGAAGGCGGCGGAACACTTGCTGGCGCAACTGGAGATTCTGAAGAAGGAAAATCCGCGGCGGCGTGTGGCGATCTTTGCGGGCGGGGAGGTCAGCAGCCCGGTGACGGGCGACGGGATTGGCGGGCGGAATTCAGCGTTTGTGCTAGCGTGTGTGCCGAAAATTGCGGGGAGGAGGATTGCGGTTTTCAGCGCGGGGACGGATGGAGTGGATGGAAACAGTCCTGCCGCAGGCGCGGTGGCGGACGGCGAGACATTTTCACGCGCGCAGGGGATGGGTTTGGAGCCTGCGGATTTTTTGCGGCGTTGTGATGCTCATGGATTTTTTGCGCGGATTGAGGATGCTATAGTTACAGGACCTACGGGGAATAATTTGCGGGATTTGAGGATTTTGCTGGCGGAGTGAGGGGCGGGGGCCGCGGCGAGCTGACTGTGAACATTGCTCAGCGTGTCTGCGGAAAGCAGTTCCCTCTCTGCGTCCCGCGCCCGTCCCGCACTCGCGGGACGGGCGCTACAGCGTCAACGGCCGAAGGCTTATTTCTTCTTGGTTGAGGTCATTTGCGATTCGATTTTTGCCAGCAGCGCGTTGACTTCGTCCATTTGTTGCTGAAGTTTTTTCAGCGCGTCTAGAGTGTTGTCGGAGCCGGCTGCTGCTGTGGCTGCTTGCGCATTCGGAGATGTGGGTTGGCCTCCGTTCGTGCCTGCGGAGGCGCCAGCTGCCGCGCCTGTACCACTATCCGCGTTAGCACCCGTACTTGCACCCGCGCCCGCACCCGTTCCATTGCCCGGACCGGCTGGATGATTTCCTGCGGTTTTGGATTTAAGTGCGTCGATTTGCATTTGGACGTAGGGGGCGGCGCCGAGATTTAGATCGCCGGATTTGAGCATCGCTTCGAGCGGGCCGATGGCGTCCGCGTCGCCGCGCTTGGTGAGCGCGAAGAGCGCGGCGTATTTGATATCAATGTAGGGTTCCTGCAAATACGAAATTAGCGTTTTGGTGATGGTTTTGTTTTTTGTGTCGAGGCCAGCGACGGCAGCGATGGCGGCTCCGCGCGTATCGAACGGCTTGCCGGGGGCGGACCATTCCAGCAGTAGCGGGACGGAGCGATCGTCGGCGAGCGAGCCGAGGCCCTCCAGAGCGCCGTTGCGCAGAGTGTCGTCGGGCGAATCGAGTTTCACGGCGGCGCTGAGGACCTCGTAGGCGTCCGGCGCTTTGATGTCGCCCAGCGCGTTCAATGCGGCGGCGCGGACGCGATAGCCCTTATCGTTTGTCGCGATGGCGGTTAGCTGCGGGCCGAGGGATGCGTCTTCGGTGAAACCACCGAGTTCCTGCACGGCGACCTGGCGAACCCAGGGCTTGGGATCGCTGACGGCGGTAAGAATTCGTTTTTCTGCAGCGGCGCCGCCAATTTTGCCGAGAGCTCGCAGCGATTCCGCGCGCACGCCCCAGAAAGGATCGTGCTGCGCAGCGTTGCCGAGGGCGGCGACGACATCGGAATTGTCTTTGAGCGAGCCGAGGGCTAGGGCGGCGTCGGCGCGATCCGGGACAGTCTCCGCGTTTTTCAATTGATAGATCAGCGCGGCGGCGTCTTTTTTGAATTCGACGGTTTTCAGAATGTTGTCGCCCCTATCGAACAGCACCATTTGCGGCGCGCTGTCTGCAGGCAGCGTGAAGGTTTCTTCGGCTTTGCTCACCTGGATCGTGGAGGTATGGCGTCCGCTGGCGGTAGCGATTTCGATTTCGACGGGCATGTCGAACAAGTCCACCATGCCTTCGACTTTCTGCGTTTGCTTGACGCTTAATTTTATCTGGTGCGCGGAGTCGTCGTAGGTGTAACTGACTTCGTATCGCGGCGCGCCCGCTCGCCAGATCCATTGGTGGAAGAAATGGTCGACGTTCGTGGCGGTGGAATGGTCGATTGCTTTTTCCAGGTCGGCAGTGACGACGTTTTGCCCGCGATAGGTTTCGAGATAGTAATGCAGGCCGCGGAAAAAATCTTCGTCGCCGAGTTTGGTGCGCAGCATCTTCAGAACCCAGCCGCCTTTGTCATAAACGTTGCCGGCGTACTCGATGCTGTCTTCGAAATTACGCGTGACGATGGGCACGGGGTACAGACGCTTCTGGCGGAACCATCCGGCTTGATCGCGCCAGAATTCGTAGGCGGCTTCATCGGCGCCGTAACGCTGCTCGGCCCAATAATGTTCGAAATAAGTGGCGAAGCCTTCGTTGAGCCAGATGTTGGCCCAATCGCGGCAGGTGACCAGATCGCCGAACCATTGGTGCGCGAGTTCGTGCGAATCCAGATCGTCGGAGCCGCGGCGAAGTTCGGGCGCGAGGCCGGGAGCGACCAGGCCGCGCGTGGTGAGCGTGGTGGCGCTGGTATTTTCCATGCCGCCTTCGACGAAATCGTTGACCGAAGATTGCGCGTACTGCGCCCAGGGGTAGGGCACGCCGAGCTTGTCTGAAAAAAGATCGAGCATCTGGCGCGTGCGCGAGAATGTGGAGTCGATGGTGTCTTCCTGGCCGCGCGGAACGACGTAGCGCACCGGGATGCCGCGCCAGGTGTCTTTCTTTTCGACGAATTCACCGGCTACGGCGGTGATTAGATACGTGGAAAGCGGCTCGGACTGCTTCCAATCCCAGGTTTTGGTGCCGTCCGATTCTTCTTTGACACTGACGAGGTTGCCATTGGAAATGGTGAGCCAGGCGGCGGGGACGGTGAGAATCATTTCGGAGGTGGTGCGATCGTTCGGGTAATCGTAGATGGGAATGTAGTAGCGCGTGTCTTCGGCTTCGCCCTGGGTCCAGACCTCTTTCGGGCGATTGGGATAATTTTTGTCGGGGAGGACGAAGTACAGGCCCTTTTTCGGTTGGCCTTCGTAGCGGATGAAGATTTCGTGATGTTCGCCGTGACGAGAAGGGCCGGTTAGCGGGACGATCAGCGCTGTATCGGTGGTGGAGAATTTCGCGTCCTTGCCGTCGAGCGTGACTGCCGCGATTTTCAGTTCGACGGAATCGAACTGGATCTGAGTGAGGTCTTCGCGGAGCATGGCGATGCTGTGGGTGACTTCGCCGCGGACTTTGCGCTGGTCGGTATCGAACCAGAGATGCGTTTTCACGTTTTGCAAATCGTAATCGCGGCTGCGGGCGTACGGCTCATCGGCGCCGGCGAGCGCGGGAAGCAGCAATGCCGCGAGCGCCGGGAACAGTAACAGGGCGAGTGCGGGCACGAGTGGACGACAGCGTCCGGAAATCTGAGTCATTCGTATCTCCTCGAGAGGAAGCCAAGCTGGCGACAAAGCCAGACAGTATAGAACACAGAGCGGAACCTTCGCATTTCGTGTTTCTGCTGAAGCTCCAATTATAGAAGTCCCTTCGTGCTGCCGCCGTCCACTGCGATGGTGGTGCCGTTGATGGAACTGGCGCGCTCGGATGCGAGAAAAGCGACCAGCGCGGCCAATTCTTCCGGACGCGCGAAGCGGCCGATGGGCACGTTGGCGGTGGATTGCTTCAGGATCTCGTCGTAGGCGACGCCTGCATCTTGCGCGCGCTTTTCGAAAAGTTCGGTGAGGCGATCGGTAAGCGTGTAGCCGGGGCAAACGTTGTTGACGGTAATGCCGTCGGCGCCGAATTCATTCGCGAGCGTCTTGGCCATTCCCGTGACGCCGGCACGCAAAGAATTAGATAGCATCAGGCCGTCAATCGGTTGCTTCACCGAGATGGAGGTAATCGTGAGCAGGCGGCCCCAGCGGCGGCGCTGCATGCGCGGGAGAACTTCGCGCGCGAAATAGACGCTGCTGAGGAGGACGAGGTTTACGGCGGTGCGCCATTCATCGAGCGTGATTTCCATGAATTTTTTCGAGGGTGGGCCGCCAGTGTTGGTAACGCAGATGTCGATGCGGCCGAATTTCTTTTCGGCGGCGGCTACGAACTCGCGCACGCCGTCGGCGTCGGTGACGTCGAGGGCGCGCCAGAAGATTTCGCGGCCGTTTGCGGCGCCGATTTCCTGCGCGGCGCGTTCGACGTCGGCGGTGGTACGCGCGCAGATGGCTACTTCGCAGCCTTCTTTGGCCAGTTCGGCGGCGATGGCGCGGCCCAGTCCTTTGCTGGCCGCCGCAACGATGGCGACGCGTCCTTTTAGTCCGAGGTCCATGAGGTCAGTCCTTTTTCTGCGGCTCGCCAGTGCGCAGGTAGGCGTCGGTCTTGTTGATCCAGTCCTCGCGGCGCGGCGCGAAGAAGTCGATGTCCACGGTGTCTTCCAGGGCTTCGGCTTTGTGCGGAACGTGGGCGGGAATCAGGATAATTTCGCCAGCGTGGACAACGGTGGTTTCGCCGTCGTCGAAGGAAAATTTGAGGGCGCCGGACATGATGAGGGAAAACTGTTCGCTGCGGTGGGAGTGGCGCGGCACGATACCGCCTTTCGCGATGAAAATACGAGCGAGCGTGGCGTCTTCGCCGCTCATCATCTGGCGGGAGATTTGGGCGTTGAGTTTTTCGTGCTCTACTTTTTCGAATGATGTGGCTGCGGGCATGCGGCACCTCTGCCTGGGAATTGCGCGACAGGGAATCGTCTACCGAAACGATGGAATCGTCAATGGCTGGGGCTGCGAAACGCGATCGTCATAACGAGAGGCTGTGACTTCTTTGTTTTTGGTTTGGCTGTGGCAGCGCCGAGCGCGTGACATCGAAGAGAGATTCTTCGTTGCTGCGTTCCCCAGGATGACGGCGTGGGGGACGCGGCCGCCAAGGCAGAGACGAAAAGCGCGCCGCGCTGCCGTGCAGTCGCGCCAGTCGTTGACTGGATCGCGAAACGAAAAGATTGTGGCGCGGGGTGGCGTTCGACTAAGATGCGCGCGTTGGATGCTGGGGGCGGTGCGCGCGTGGCCGGTGAAATGAGCGGGCGCGACGAAATTCTGGGAGGTGCGGCATGCGACGATTGATGGTGTGCGCGGCGATGTGCGTGGTCATTGTTATGTGCGCTGCGGGGAACGCCACGGCGCAGATCGGCAAGAGCGTTTCGGTGGCGGCAGGCACGCCGGAAGATAAGGCACTGACGGATATTTATGCGGCGCCGGATGGGCCGGACAAGATCGCACTGCTGGATAAATTCATGGCGGATTACGGCAAGGGCGACATGGAGCTGCTGGGCGATCAACTGTACGTGCAATCGTACTTGGCGCAAAAGAATTACGCGAAAGTGTACGAGTACGGCGACAAAGTGCTGGCGCTCGATCCTGATAACTTTTCCACAGCTGTAATCATGGTGCACGCGGCGGAGGAACAAGGCGACACCGCGAAACTCTTCGATGCCGGGCAGAAGGTTGCCGCGATCGTGGCGCGTTACAAGGCGGCACCGGCTCCGGAAGGCACACCTGCTGATACATGGGCGGCGCAGCGGCAAGGCGTTTTGAAAACCGTGGAAGGCGACGTGGGCTACGTGCAATATGCGTTGCTGAACGCTGCCTATAAGACGACGGACGCTGCGGCGCGCGCGGCGCTGCTGGAACGCTATGCCACAACGTTTCCGGATTCCACTTACACGCTGAGCGCGCGCGAGCAGACCGCGATTTCTTATCAGCAAGCGCAAAACGCTCCGAAAATGACGGCAGCAGCGCAGAGTTTGCTGACTTCGAATCCGGACGATATTTCCATGCTGATTTTACTGGCGGATACCTGGTGCAACGATCCGGCGCACCTCGATAAGGCTGCGGCTTACGCACAGCATGCGCTGGATTTGCTGGTGCAGGCGAAGAAGCCGGACAACGTCGATGACGAGCAGTGGCAGAAACAGGTGGCGATTCAGAAGGGCCTGGCGTATTCGTCGCTCGGCGAAGTGAATGTGAACAAGGGGCGCAACCCGCAAGCGATTGACGCGTTCAAACAGGCCAGCCCGCTGCTGAAATCCGATACGTTCAGTTACGCGCAGAATCAGTACCGCATGGGATTCACACTGGCGAAAATGCAGCGGATTCCGGAGGCGCGCGTCGTGCTTACGGAAGTGATCGGGTTGAATAGTCCTTATAAGGCGCGCGCGATGGACACGCTGAATAAGATCGGCGGGCCGGTGACATCATCCGGAAAAACGAACAAGAAGAGTTCGTGAAAAAGTGAAACGCCGGAACGCTACAGCGCATGATTGGCGGCGGGTGATTTCACAGGATGCTCGCAAGGCTAGGGTGATTTATGAAAACGGTGCTGAGAATTGTGGCGGGGCTGTGGCGCATTTCGCTTTTCGTTTTGTTGCTCGCTGGGTCCGCCGACGCACAGCGGCCGCGAGGCTTCGTCGCGGCTGACGTGGTGTACGCAAGCGATATTCCGTATTCCGCTGCAACGGGCGCGGCGGGAGTGGTGACGCTGGCGGTGAACCTGGACGACGGCGGGAATATCACGAATGTGCAAGTGCTGCGGGACATTCCAGAATTGACGAGCGCGGCGCTGGTGGCTGTGCACGGTTGGACCTACGCAGCGGCGAGTTTGGACGGCAAGCACATTCCGTCCACGCTGCTGGTGAATGTGGTGTTTGATCCGGCCTACTTGCAGCTGAAAAATATTCCGCTGGCCCCGGCGGAGGCGTTTCAGACGCCCGACGCCAAGGCGGCGCCTTTTTCTCCGCCGCAGCTGCTGGCTGCGACGTACTCGCCTTATCCTTCCGATGCTACGGTGGAAGGCGCGGTGGTGCTGGACGCGTACTTGAGCGGCGGAGGCGCGATAGGCAAAGTCACGGTGATCCGCGCCGTTCCTCTGTTGACGGCGGCTGCGTTGGGCGCGTTGAAGAGCTGGAAATTTGCTGCCGCGGTTTACGGGAACGCGCCGGTTGCGGCGAAGGTGGTGGTGGCGATGGTGTTCCGTAAGACTGCGATGCCGTTGCAGTAGCATCGGCCACGGTCCGATGGCCGCGGCGCTCCCTTGGCAAGAGAGCAGAGATTTAGCGTCGATTTTGCGCGCCCGACCTAATCGTCTTCGGAGTGTCGAAACCGCTCAGCGTTTCGTCTTTAGTGGTTCGAGCTCAGTGGTTGGCGGTGGATACGAAGCGGAAGCCGTCTTCGACTGCCTTCTGGCTGGCTTTGGAGCCCAGCGCGCCCGATTCGACTTGGGAGAACTGGTAGCGGCGGCGCGGCGAGAAATTTTCCGGATCGAACGTCCCTGGCGCGATGCGGAAGATCCAGACGTATTGTCGGTGAGCCTTGTCCGGATCGGACGCGGAAGTTAGGCCGGCGTCGATGGGCGTGAGCGCGCGGAAATCGGAGAAGCCCTCGATTTTGTGAACCGGCGTGGGCATGGTGACGTTGAAGAAATCCACGTCGTGCGTGAAGATCATCACGAAATCAACTTTTGTAATATCGGGCGCTGGACAAATGTTGGAGAAAAGTTTTTTGCGATTTTGCGCGATCCATTTCAGCTGGCTGGGCGCGAGGCCATAGGCGGAAAAATAATTTTGGCAGGCAGGATCGGCGCTGTCATTCTCCGGCTGAGGAGCGGGAGCGTCGTCGGACAATGCGGCCGGCGATGAAGCTGCGTTTGCGACTGCTGGCTGGCTAGCAGGCGCAGCAACGGGCGCTTTGGCGGAAGTTTCAGCCAGAGGCGGAGGAGCGGTCGCAGGACTCATTTCCGCGTAGGTAGCGGACGGTGAGACCGGCTCGCTGGCGGGCTGTTTTTTCGCCGTCGTGTTTTGCGCAGGTGTGGCCGCGACGGAAGCAGAGTACGCGGCCGGGCCCCCGTGATTTTCCGCAGCGGGAAGCGCGGCAAACGAATTGTCGGGCACGTAGCCCTCGACGCCATTTTGCGCGCGAATCTTTACGTAGTTGCTCACGCGCCCGATGATCTCGACTTCTTCGCCACACTTCAGTTTGGCTTCGACGCCGCGGGTGCGCAGGGAATCGTAAACGGAGATTTGATCCTGCTGCGCAACACAACGAACGGTCGCGGTATTGGCAGAGGCAGCGCCCGCGAGAAGAGAAATAATCACAACGCCCGCGAGGATTGCGAAAAATCGAACGGCGTTTTGCATATGGCCCTCCCACTTCCCCTGCTCGAAAATCTTTTTAGCTTTCGAGCACTCTCACCGAAGCGAGCAACCGTCCGAACCTGCGGGGAAAGGACCGGCGCTGGCCGAGCGTTGTGACGGAAATCCTGCTACAGAGAAATGCTCCGCGCAAGAAGGAATTCAGGAAAAAACGTGCCGGACTCCGGGACTTCTTGCGTTTGCCTGCCGCGCGATTGCTCGGATGTCAGGTGAAGCGTACTCGCAATCGGGGCTTGCAGCCAAGTACTGATTCTGCGGTACTCGAACACTAGAGGTACCAGTACGGAGTTTGAACGAGGAAGGGACGGCAGAGGCTGCGCGCGAGTTACGCGATTCGTTGGCCGGCAGCGCAGCTCGCGGCGAAAAACGATGACAGCGAGAGAAGCGGCATGGATTGATTTCCTCATTTGATCCTCGGCATTCTCACTTGCGCGATAGCCCTTTTGGCACACTTCATCACCGACCCCGCACTTACGCAGGAACAACGTGGCGGGGGACAACTTTTGTAGGGGTTCGTCAGGCGA